>Ga0210391_10000098_pt1 | contig 103731 bp, 73 predicted proteins | sample IncBWC12OmetaG_FD_160573 | JGI IMG/M metagenome (GOLD analysis project Ga0210391, IMG submission 160573) | Forest soil microbial communities from Barre Woods Harvard Forest LTER site, Petersham, Massachusetts, United States - Inc-BW-C-12-O ...
CCTCTGGTATTTCTTTCTCACGGCGGCTCTCTCCTTTAAAAGGGATTCGCAACCCGAACTCTATCCGAGTTCGGGCGAGAGCCGCTGCTTCTTGTTCTCAACTTTCAACTAAATGTGGGGCATCCTCCACCCGTGCACACCCGATCGCACGAACGGTTAGGCGCGTGTACTCCATTTGAATGTTAGTCGGTCTTGTGACCCGCCGTCGGGGGTTGGATTAACGCACTCGGTCGTCGCACTCACTGCTTGGACTACTTCGCCTCGGGAAACAACAACTCATTTCCGTCGGGATCGACGATCTTGATCACGTCGTAACCCCACCAGGACTTCTCGCTCGGAATCGAGCGCTCGACGATTTCACGGCGGAGCGCGGTGAGTCCATCGGCGGTCAGTTCCACGAACAAGCGCGCTTTGTCTCTTCGCGTGGCATCTTCGCAAAGGATGATTTCGCATTCCGCGCGACTGACTTGGCAGACCTTGCCCGCGCCGTCGCCCTCATGCCAACGCTTCTCGAAGCCGAGCATGTCGATGTAGAACAGAAGTGCACGGTTCACGTCAGCAACAAAGAGTACGGGACGGGTGTACCACCGGTGAGTGATTTGCTCTCTGACGGTTGTCTCGGTCATGCCGGTTCCTGATCCGCCCAACGAGTACTAGGTCGACCAACATATCACGGCCAAACCTGCGAGGCTCGCAATCTAGCGCCGAAGCCCGCCAGCGGACAGACAGTCTACAACTTATGCGGCCCCAAGCACTTGTTGGAGGCGACGGTTCCCGGCGAAGTCTGACTGGACCGACCTCATCGTTCGTGTACAGGACGACGATTTTGTCTGGCATCGCCCTGTGGACTATTTTCCCGCAGAGCCGTCCGCAGGATTGGCGTCTTGACTGCATTTGGTTAGAAAGAGATAGAGATGTCGCAGTCCAGGCTTGCGCCGGAAGGGCAGAACTCCTCGATCGTCAACGTCCGTGGCCGTCAGGTTGAGTGACTCGAGTTTGCTCAGATTCGTGAGCGAAGCCAGACCGCGCGACGTCACCGCGGTGTAGGAAAGATCTAAGGAATGAAGGTTCCTAAACCCGCCGAGCGTCTTCACTCCTTCGTCCGTGATCTTGGTTCGCGCGAGTTCGGCGTCGACAATTAAGTCCGCAATCGGTTTGAGTGCGGTAAGAACCGAATCGTTACAGCGCTCGGGCGCGCTCACGGTTCGGAGAATCAGTCCGTCGCCCGGATTCTGCGAGCGAGGAATCAGTCGCACACCAAACCTGGTTTCGAGCCCGGCAATCTGGCTCAACCGCGGACGATAATCACCCGCTAGCGGCGGAAGAGCGGGCTTCGCCGGCGGGGGCGGCGGTGCCGCGCTGACCTTTTCTGTAGCAAGATTCTCGGTGGCACCCGAGACGATCCAAAATTCGATCACTTTGAGTTCGGAGGCCGTCAAGCCTGGCTTCCCTTCGGCTGGCATGGCGTCCTTGTTATCCCGCGGAAGCGTGACCCGGCGATAGAGTTCGCTGTTCCTGGCATCCCCCGGCTTCACGACTGCGCCATCCTTGCTGCCGCGCATTACGTAATCGAAGCTGTCGAGCCGGAGTTTCGCCTTTTTCTTTTCGGGTCCATGGCATTGAACGCATTTGTCGTCGAAAATCGGAGCCACTCGAGATGCAAAAAATGCGACGGAAGCTTGAGCTGGCGCGGATAGATTGGCGGCCGAGAGACTCGAGGCACTCGAAACAGCCGAGTTTGGCGTGAGATGTCTTTTTGCGGGAGGCGCCACACCAAGAAGCCCTCGAAGCTTTGCCGGCATGTGCTCGGTCAGGAAGCCTTCTCCGTGAGTGAGTCTACCGCCCTGATCGCTCGTCCACGCCATGAGGCATACGGTGGCGAACAGCGCTATGCCATACAGTTTCCCGTTCGAACCCCGGATTCCGCAACACAGCACCAGCGCCGCAGCAAGCGAAAGGCCCCCCCACATGTGCCGCGTAACCAGAGCGCCTTCATAACCTCCGCTTCGGCCAAGCATCCAGCCGAGAAAAACAGCAACCAGCGCGGATGCCGCCGCCAGTGCGAGCACAAAGCCCGCAAAAGTTTGTAAGTGCTTTCCGGCGCGGAAAAGCCCGGCACATTCAAGAACAACCACGAGCAGCACCAGCGCGATAGGAAGATGAACTGCAAGAGGGTGAAATCGTCCGACGAATTGACGCCACTCGCCGCGCTCCGCTCCGTCCGGAGGAGCTTTCAGCGCAACAAAAAGCAGAATCAGGACCGTGAACAGCCCGACGCCGCACAAAACTGATTTGAAGCGCGAGCTCATTCTAATTGAGTCAGACACGGCGCAACAGCGTAATGCGGCCGATCGGCAGCCACTCTGCTACGAGAATGTCGCCGTTCTTCAGGAAGATAGCCGCGTGGGGCGTGATGAATTGTCCTGGAGTAAATTCGCTTCGAGATTGCTTGCGGCGCGAACCGACTTCCCCGTTCGAAGCGCGGCCGTCGCCGAGCTGCGCGACGACGTTGTAGTCGCGGTCGAGAATGCACACCTGGCTGTCCAGGTCAGGGCAGACCATCCATTCGCCCTGGGTATCGAAGTGGCAGGGCATACGCAGCCGCGTGTCGTCCTTGATGGTACGAAGATGCTTGCCATCCAAGCCGAAGGTCTGCAAGCGGCGATTCCCGCGATCGGCAATCACCAGCACCGGAGTCGTACTACGTGTGTCCACGAAAAGGCCGTGCGGAGTGTCAAATTCTCCGTCGTTGTGTCCCGGACTGCCAACCTCACCGAGGAATTTTCCGACCGCGGAAAATCGCAGCACGTGATGCGAACCGTAGCCGTCGCCTACGTAGAAGTCGCCGTTCGGTGCAAACGCGACATTCGTGGGGACAAAATCAATCGGACGCTGACCGTAGGCGGCATCTTCTCGTGGATAGCCGTGAGTCCACAGCGTCTCGCCGTTCGGCGTTGTCTTCACAATCTTGCATTGGTTGATGTCGCAGTGATAAAGCACTTCCGCGCTTTGCTCGCTACGGAGACCGAGCCCGTGCGCTCCACCGCGGAATTCTTCCCCATATGCGCGCACAAAGCGGCCAGTCGCGTCATAAACCACGATAGCCTCTCCCCGCATGCTGGACTTGTTGACAGTGTGCGCTACGTAAATAAATCCCCGTTCATCCTCGGCAAGGCCATGCGTATCGCCCCAGACGAGGCCTTCGGGCGGCACCAGCCAATCATGCACGCATTCATATAGATGAGGTTCCGATCCGACCACCGGCAGTCGACGGCCGGACTTGTCCGATGTCTGGAGAAAGCGTGGGAGGGCCGCCACAACCGAGGCCCGCGAGCCTTTTTTTAGAAACTCACGGCGTGTGCTTGTCTTCATGCGATCAGGTCCGGGACCACCTTTGCCGGTACGACTCCCGTCAGTTTCTGTTCCAACCCCTGGAACTTGAACGTAAATCTCTCATGATTCATTCCGAGAAGCCTCAGCACGGTGGCATTGAAGTCCCGCACATGCACGGGGTCTTTCACCACGTTGTAACAGAAATCGTCGGTTTGTCCATGCACGTAGCCCGCTTTCGTTCCGCCGCCCGCCATCCACGTTGTGAAACAACGCGGATGATGATCGCGGCCATAGTTGTCCTTGGTAAGGCCGCCCTGGCTATAGACCGTTCGGCCAAACTCACCGCCCCAGATGACGAGCGTGTCTTCGAGCATGCCGCGACGCTTGAGATCGGTCACCAATGCATAGCATCCGCGATCCGTGGCGGCAGAGAGCTTTGGAGTATTCCCGACGGCATTCGAATGCACGTCCCAGCCCCGCTGATAGACCTGGGTAAAGCGCACGCCGCGCTCTGCCATTCGCCGCGCCAGCAAACAGTTGAAGGCAAAGCTACCCTGCTGTCTGGCTTCTTCTCCATACAAAGTCCAGGTGCTGGCCGGTTCATCGCGAAAATCAGTCAACTCCGGCAGAGAAGTCTGCATCCGGAACGCCAGCTCATACTGACGAATGCGGGCATTGGTCTCTGGGTCGCCTACCTCCTCAAGAGTCATTTGGTTGATCGCGTTGACGGCGCCGATCAATTCATGCCGGACATCGCGGCTCATCCCCGCCGGGTCGTCCAAATAAAGGACCGGAGCGCCGTGCGAACGAAACGCGACGCCGGCATATTCGCTCGAAAGAAAACCGCTACTCCAGAGCTTCGGCGAAATCGGCTGCAGATCCGTGCCCGGCAGCGTCAGGGAATTGAGAACCACAAACGTCGGAAGATTCTCATTCATGCTTCCGAGGCCGTAGGCCATCCACGAGCCCAGCGAGGGTTTGCCAGGATTCATATTCCCCGTATTGATCAGCAGGATGGCCGGTTCGTGATTGATGGCGTCGGTTTGCATCGTCTGAATGAGCGTGATGTCATCCACCAGCTTGCCCGTCCAGGGCAAAAGTTCACTGACATAGAGCCCGCTCTTGCCTTGCCGGGAAAATCCCCAATGGGAGGGCGCGATGGGGAAACGCGCCTGGCCGGAGGTCATGCCCGTCAGCTGCTGATTTCCACGCACAGAGTCGGGAAGGTCCTTGTCGAACTGGCTGGTCAGCGTTGGTTTGTAATCCCACAAATCCATCTGAGAAGGGGCGCCGGACATGAAGAGATAGATCGCTCGCTTTGCTTTTGGTGCGAAATCGGTCAAGCGATGCGCCCCGACGCCAGCAGTCACGGGTTCGGCCGCCGATGCACGTCCGAGTGAATCGCCCAGTAGAGTCGCGAGCCCCGCCCAACCGAGCGTTTTCCCCATGCGCCCGAGAAAATGTCTGCGCGTCGCGAATGTTTTCCATTCTTCGCGCAAAGAGAGCGGCACCGGCAAGTCATAGACGGTCGGACCTTCTCCGCCATGGTCGCAGCATGCACCTTCCGGGAGTGCAGCTTCGTCCTTCCTGTGTGCGTCAGTCTTCATTTATTCAGGACCTCATCCAGGTTCAGCGCGGCGCTGGCGACCAGCATCCAGGATGCAAGTTCGCTCACGGGCAGATTCGTGCCGCGCTTGCTTTCGCCCACGGACAAAAGTTTCTCGGCAGAAGCCGCATCCTGCCCGTAGACCGTCTCGAATTTCGTCAATGCCTTTTCCAAAATGGTTCTCTCCCCGGGTCTCCACGGCCGCGACAGGAGGATTTCACCGAGCGCGTTCAACCGCGTATCCGTTTGCTGCGATTCATTCAAGACGCGTTCCGCCAGATGACGCGAAGCCTCGAGCCACTGCGGATCGTTCATCAGCACCAAAGCTTGCAGGGGTGTATCTGTGCGTTGGCGGCGGGTGCATGCTCCGTCCCGAACAGGCTCGTCCAGAGCATCCATGTTCGGCATAGTCGCCATGCGTTTCCAAAAGGTGTATAAGCTGCGCCGATACAACGCGTCACCGTGATCCTGTACGTATTCCTTGGTGTCGCTTGCCTGGTGGCTGCCCGCTTCCCAGACTCCAGCCGGTTGGTAGGGCCTCACGCTCGGCCCGCCAATTCTTTCCACCAATAGCCCGCTGCTGGCCAGCGCGGTGTCTCGAATCATCTCGCCGTCCATGCGGAATCGTGGTCCCCGCGCCAGCAACCGGTTCTTCGGATCCTTTTCTATCAACAGGGGCGTGGTTCGCGCCGATTGTCGGTAAGTAGCCGAGAGGACGATCTGCCGGTAAAAACGCTTCACATCCCAATCGTGGTCGCGAAAATCGAGCGCCAGCCAATCGAGCAATTCCGGATGACTCGGCCGCGCGCCCATCACGCCAAAATCTTCGGTCGTCTCGACGAGTCCGGTCCCAAAAATCTCGGACCACATACGATTCACCGCTACCCGCGCGGTGAGAGGGTTTTCCGGACTAACGGTCCATTTTGCAAGCGTCAAACGATCCAGCGGCGCGCCCGCGGGAAGGCCCGGCAGAAAATGCGGGACGCCGGGACGCACGCGCTCCATACGCGCGCTGAACACGCCGCGGTTCAGAACATCGGCATACGCGAGCGTAGGCGCTTCTTCGCTGATCAGCTCGATGTCGCCGTCCCTGGCTAAACGGTTCAGCTCTTTATCGAGCAGTGCAACCTGACCCTTCAGCGCGAGTGTCGGAACGTCGCGTTCACGGAAATAGTATTCCGTTACCGCGTGCGATTCGTCCTCGGACCATTCGGACATCGGCTTCCGCCCGACTTCCGCCACATAGTCGGCAAACGGAAGCCGAGCCGCTTCTATTACAGAAAGTTCTCGCTGGTAGAAACGAAAATCCTGAAAAGCGGTCTGCCGCAATGGATTGCTATCTGGATGCGTTCGCCCGAACTCGAGGGGAGCGGTCGTGCTGGCCGTCTCTTTCAGCCCATCTTTTAGTACGGTCAGGTCTTGTGGTACGCCATCCACATAAAGGTTCACGCCGGCGGCTTTTCCCGAACCGTCGTAGGTCGCGATCAAATGGTTCCACTGTCCGACCTCTAGTACTCTGCCCGGTGTCTCGACCTCAATGGCCTCATCCGGCGATTTGTGGGCGAGTACAAATTTCAGTTTCCCTTTGTCTGAAATCAGCTGCCACCCGCGACCGTCCTGATCGGCATCCGCGCGCGAAAAAATCACGCCGTCCGGAAGATTTGGATCCTTGGGTTCATTGGGACGCAAATGAGGGCGCATCCAGGTCGCCACGCTGAAGGGTTTCGAGCCGTCTTCGTCTCCCACGTCGGGCAACTCCAAATGAGTGCTGATCTCCATACGCATATAGGGCCAAAACCACGTGCCCTCTCCCCACACCACCGGAACGCCTGTCGCTGTAACGATATTTCGCTTTTCTCCGGCCGCGGAGTCACTGAACACATCACCTTTTCCTTCATCGAAACGGAAGTGCGCGACAAGACCCTCTGAACTGATCGGCCGGGGGCCGCCCAGCGGTTGCGCCAGCCAGCTTGCGATCAAGGCACTTGCCCGTGCGCGCCGATCGTGAATCTGCCGCTCGATTGCGACTTTCTTCGCCAAAACTTCTTCGTACGCGCCTCGATTTTCCGGCTTCGGGACCAGCAGTATGGGCGGCCAGTCATTTCGGTCGTCATTGAAGGGGTTTTCGGCAAGATTGTTGAAAAATGCGGTCAGTCGATAAAACTCTTTCTGCGTGGTTGGATCGAACTTATGATCGTGGCAGTTAGCGCATCCTACGGTCAGTCCCAGGAAGGCGGCGCCGTAGGCTTCCGTGCGCTCGCGCTTGTTGTTTACACGCAGCTCTTCGGTGAGCGTGCCGCCCTCGCCGCTGCTGATCCCGGCCCGCACGTAAGCAGAAGCCATCAGGGAATCCAGCGACTTGTCCGGGAGCATATCTCCGGCGAGCTGCTCGGTCACGAACCGGTCGAAGCGCTTGTTCTGGTTGTAGGCTCTGATAACGTAGTCCCGATAGGGCCAGATATAGCGAAAATTGTCGATGTGCAGCCCGTGAGTGTCGCCGTAACGAGCGACGTCCAGCCAATAGTGGGCGCGATGCTCTCCGTAACGTGGGCTCGCGAGCAGCCGATCAACCACTTTTTCATAAGCGTTGGGTGAGTCGTCCGCGACAAACGCTTCCACTTCTTGGGGGGCAGGCGGCAGCCCAGTCAGGTCATAGGTCACGCGGCGAATCAGCGACCGCTTGTCTGTCTCGGGCGACGGCTTGAGGCCCTCCTTCTCTAGTCGATCCAGAATGAAATTGTCGATTGCGTTGCGCGCCCACCCGTTTTGCTTCACCTCAGGGATTGCCTGTGGTTTCGGAGCAATAAAGGACCAATGTTCCTCGTACACAGCCCCTTGTTTTACCCACTCGCGCAGCAATGCAATTTGCTCGGGCTTGAGCGTTTTGTGCGCTTCGGGAGGCGGCATTCGGTCTTTCGGATTTTTCGCCTCGATCTTCTGTACCAAAGGACTCTTGTCCGGCCGTCCCGGGAGGATGGCGGGGCCGCTCTTGTCATGCGGCGCATAAGCAAACTCCGCGCGGTCAAGTCGTAGTTTGGCCTTTCGCGCGCCCGGATCGGGCCCGTGACACGCGTAACAATTCTCTGAAAGAATCGGCTGGACCGTTTGATTGAAGGAGAGTTGTGCTCGGGAAACTTTGCGGGCCACGGATGAATCTGTCTGCGCATTTGCTTTGCCGACAAACACCAGGACCCATGTGCAAAGCATCCATGCCGCGCACCAACCAGCCCTATGTCTCCGGGGAACCGACATTAACAGCATTGCTAGAGTCGGGCTCCATTCCTCGACATTCTAGATGCTACTTACTGATATCAAAACGCAAGCTTACTCCGCGCTACCTCTCAAAGCGACGTTTATCTCAAAGGGGCGCTACTTCCGCGATGCTAAGGTCGCCCTTGGCTGGATTTGTTCTCAAGTTGGTGTGCACGTCGGCGGGAGGACAATCCAGCTTTGTAGCAGCAGGGCGGAGCACGGAGTCCATAAATGCAGTAAACGGCTTTCCTGTGTCGTCGAGGAATACTCGAAACTCGTTAGCAGATATGAAAGCAAACATCGGCGCGCTCGTCAGACCGATCCAGCGTTCGCGCGTGGGGGAAAATGATGTCCTAGTTTCTCCATCTTGGCCATCAGAGGGGCATACCTCCGTCAAGTCGAGCCGGTCATTCACGATAATTCCAAGAGCCAAACTCCCTCAAGCCACCAATACCCGTCGATACAATTGTTTTTCACAACGCGCCGCTAAATGCAGTTTCGTTTAGTGCTACTATTTGCAAATAGTATCCCCACAGCCGTGCCAGCCAGACATTGGCGTCAAAGGAATTTGGCGTGTTCATAGATCTGTTCGTTGGTCAAATCGACCTTCGGTCCATCGGACGAGATAAGAGGAAACTTGATCTTTTTGGTACGAGAACGCTTACTCTCTATCCTAGTGACCCGCACGCCCAAAAGGATTAACTCGCTGTCGGAACGCTCTTGCGCGGCAGCTGGCTTCTTTAGCTTGTGGTAAAGGGAAGCGGGGATATCGACAGTTATCCGAATCGTTTGCTCTTTCATATACCTATTCTCCAGAGATGCCACAAATATGGAACACTACTCTTTAGTGGCCTTTCGTAGGACGTAGGACTCGCAAACAATGAGTCTTCTGGCCCGCATGGGGGTCTCTCACCGGAGCATAACTCATTGATTCCAAACGCTAGGGCGTGAAACGGAGAATTTTGCAAGATCGTTGGGGTCCAAAACTCCTACCGGGGTCGAGTTCCGTGTGTTTGCCACGTTCCTGAACAACCTGTATCTTATTGAATCAAAACAGAACACTGTCATTTCGAGCGGGGACGTAGATTTCATTCGCTATTCGCGATTCGCGAATAGCGAATGTCAAGGTGAACTTAAAACCTCAAGACATTGTTGTTGCGCTGAAGCTGAGTGGTTATCCAAACGCCCGCCCGCCGATCTCCATCATGGCAGGCGATCTTGGCCTCAGCCCGTCAGAAGTTCATGGAGCCATTCAGCGGCTGAGGAGTTCCAGGCTTCTTCATGGTGCGGCACTAAAGGACAAACCAAATATCTCGGCACTTGAAGAGTTTTTGGTTCATGGATTGAAGTATGCATTTCCCGCTGAACATGGAGAAGTGACGAGAGGTGTTCCCACTTCCTATGCGGCCGAGCCGCTCAAAAGTGAAATTGCGGCCTCAAGCGACCTGCCGCCAGTTTGGCAATGGCATGAAGGTGATACCCGGGGCATTGGGCTTGAGCCACTTTACAAAAGCGTGCCTTATGCCGCGTTGCGTGACCCCGCGCTCTACCAACTGCTGGCGCTCGTAGATGCGATTCGCGACGGGCGTGCGCGCGAGCGAAATCTGGCCGAACGCGATTTAGTAGAGAGGCTCAGGTCGAGTCATGGCCAATCCTAACCTTCAACTGCTGACGGATGCCGCCAAATTGTTGGGGCCGGTTCTCAGAGAGTTGGTGTTTGTGGGCGGCTGCGCGACGGCATTGCTGATCACCGACAATGCGGCGGCTGACGTGCGTCCGACATTCGATATAGATGCGATCGCAGAAATCACGTCCTATGCGGCCTACACGGAATTCTCGGAAAGGTTGCGAAAGCTCGGATTTCAAGAAGACACAAGTAAGGGTGAGCAGCTCGGGCCGCCTGCAACCATTCCGCAGGGGTTCCAGTGACTTTCAAAGAGCCGACAGTCAGAATGTAGGCATGTTGCGAATACTCAGGGGGTGGCGGCTCCTCTTTTGCATTGTTGCCCTGGCAAGCTTGAGCGCCGAAGTCCGAGCGCAGGCTCAGAGCCCAGCTGACCCCATTGCCGATGTTCGAAGATCCTTCAAGAATCCACCGGACGATTGCCGAATCATGATGCGCTGGTGGTGGTTCGGCCCGTCTGTGACCCGGGATGAGCTAGAGCGGGAACTTCGGACAATGAAAGCCGGCGGCATCGGCGGCGTAGAGGTTCAGACGACCTACCCCCTTGAGCTTGACAATGCTGTCTCTGGATTTCGCAACTATTCCTTTCTCTCGGACGAGCACATAGACGCGCTTCGTTTTGCTTCCGAGAAAGCGCGTGAGCTGGGTCTGCGCATTGACCTGACGCTCGGCAGCGGGTGGCCATACGGCGGACCAAGCGTCCCGGTGACGCAGGCAGCGGGGAAGCTGCGCGTTTCAGCGATCACCGTGCCCCAAGGGGCAGGCTCGGTTGCCGTACCAGATATAGAAGGCGGAGAGCATTTCCTTGCTGCGTTTTTAGTCCCGTCCTCGCAAGGCAAAATCGTGACTGAAAATGCGGAACGCCTGTCCGAGCCTCGTCGGGGCCGCTTATGGTTGCCTCGTTTCGACGGACCACACACGGTGCTATTTTTCATCGCCGGCCGCACCGGGCAGCAAGTGAAACGGCCGGCTATCGGCGCAGAAGGATTCGTTCTGGATCATTACGATCGCGGTGCCATCGAGAACTACCTTCGGACAACTGGCGACCGCCTGATAGAAGCTTTTGGATCGTATCCGCCCTACGCCATCTTCAGTGACAGCCTCGAAGTGTACGGATCCGACTGGACCACTGACTTTCCGAAGGAGTTCAGGACGCGGCGCGGGTACGACCTGACGCCGTACTTGCCAGCCTTGGTCGGCGAAGGCAGCTCCCTGGCCAGCGAAATTCGGCACGATTGGGGCCGAACTCTGAGTGAGCTGGCGAACGAAAACTACCTCATGCCCCTTCATGACTGGGCCGCCCAACATGGCACGCGCTTTCGTTCCCAGAATTATGGCACGCCGCCGGTGACGCTATCGAGCAACGCACTCGTTGACCTGCCGGAAGGCGAAGGCTGGCAATGGAAGGGTTTTTCGGCCGTGCGCTGGGCTGCCTCCGCTAATCATCTTTACGGCAAGCAGATCACCTCTTCGGAAACCTGGACGTGGTTGCATTCACCCGTCTTCCGCGCGACGCCGCTCGACATGAAAGCCGCCGCCGACGCATATTTTCTAGAGGGCAGCAATCAGCTGATCGGGCATGGATGGCCGTATTCTCCGGAATCGGCCGGCGAACCGGGTTGGAGATTCTATGCGGCCGCCGTTTTCAATCAGCACAATCCATGGTGGCTCGTCATGCCGGACGTTACAACCTACCTCCAACGAGTCAGTTACGTGCTTCGTCAGGGGAAGCCGGCCATCGATGTGGCTCTCTTGCTGCCTACCGACGATGCGTGGGCACAATTCACCGCTACATTTACGGGTCCCGCATCTGAACCGGCGGGCTCATCCCCGCTCGGGGCCGCCATCTCCGTCAATCAAGTCGAAGCCGTGCTGTTAGGGAAAAGCGTAATCCGGCAAATTCTCGACTCCGGCTTCAGCGTTGATTTTATTGATGCCGAGGCAATCGATAAGATCGGGATTTCCTATCCTATTCTTGTTCTTCCCCACCTCGAGCGACTGCCGCTTGCTACGTACCGAAAAATCGAAGCGTATGTCCGGAGCGGCGGTAGAGTCATTGCAACGGGCAACTTACCTCAGCTCGCTCCCGGCTTTAAAGAATCCAGGACTGACTCCCCGGAAGTCCAGCAGATCTCCCAAGAACTCTTCCGGGAGCCGGGCGCGCCCGGTCATTTTCTCGAGGACGAAGCCGATCTTGGGCAAATGCTCGCGCGGGTGATGAAACCAGACGTATCGCTGTTGCCAGCTGCCCCGGACATTGGTTTCGTGCATCGAAAGCTTCCATCCGCAGATATCTATTTCCTGGCCAACACGGGAAATCAGATGATCCGTACACAGGCGAGTTTTCGCGTTTCCGCAGATCAGGCCGAACTCTGGGACCCGGTTTCCGGCAAGACGCAAATTCTGAGTGCGGCTTCTCCGGTACAACTCACGCTTGAGCCGTACCAGTCGTCTGTTCTCGTCTTTTACCACCAAGAGCAGCGCAGCATGCGGACGAAAGTTTTCCCGGCTAAGCCGAGCGCGCCGCTTCCATCACTAGACCTGGCTTCCGACTGGTCCGTGACATTTTCTGGCTTGGGCCGCACCGTCAAAATGGAAAGCTTGCATTCCTGGACTGACGATGCTGATACAAAGTACTACTCGGGGGCTGTTGTCTACGAGAAGAAGCTGAACGTTCCGGCAGTTCTGCTCGAGCCTGGCATAAATCTCTATCTCGATTTTGGCCATGGAACACCGATTCCCGTACCCGCCGCGCCTTCCGATTCCGGAGCAGATGGTACAGGTTCCGGCACACCACGCATGCAAGCTTGGCTCGATAGTCCTGTGCGCGAAGCGGCTGTGGTCTTTGTAAACGAGAGATTAGCCGGGACGGTGTGGCTCCCACCCTATCAAGTAGATGCGACCAAATTCCTACATCTCGGCGACAATCAACTTAGAATCGTAGTGGGTAATCTCGCCATTAACGAAATGGCTGGCCGCGCCCTGCCGAACTACCGGCTGCTGATCGACCGTTATGGAGAACGCTTCCGCGCCCAGGACCTGACTAATGTTCAGCCCTTGCCTTCCGGGATTCTTGGGAATTTACGATTGGTGCCCCGCGCGGCCCCGTGAGGTGTGCGCTAGAAACAATTACCTGGCGATTAGCCTTCGCCAGACTTTCTGAAACATAACTGACCAAGGCACCCCGAATAACTCGTGACTTCACATGTCTCCGTCAAGCGTCGGCTTTTAGGGCCGCGGGCGCTTGCATTGGAACAATAAAGTTGCTGGCCAGAAGATAGGCGAACAAATGTCCGAGAGGTGGCGCGCGACGCAGTTGGGTGCCGGAAACCCATCCATTGGCCTCACTCCATTCCCAACCGGACGCGGAGGCAGTGCTGAGCCATTCCCGCAGATCCGCGGCAGTCATCGGATAAGCGTAAATGCGGACATTTTGTGCGAAAAGACGGCCGAGGGCCTCGAGACGGCTACCTTCGAGATTGCCGTAAAAGTCTTCAAACGCTCGAATCAGAAGCGAGAGACCTACAACAAATCGCACGGGCGCCTTGGTGTAGCGATTGACGAGGGCCGTCATGTGGTACAGCTCGGCGTGCCGAAACAGGAGCACGTCGCCGCCTGTGGCCAGAAGGGCATCGATGCGCCGCAGCAACCCCGCTATCTCCGGAGGAGGCTCGTTGCGCACCAGCGGCGCAACCGTCAGGCAGAAAAAACCAGCGGGCTCGGCGTGCCCTGCGCCCATCTCATTCCGAAACTCCTGAATGCCGGAAGTCAAGAGTCTCGCGTGAACTTCTGCGTGCGCTTGATCCACGTGGCCGAAGTATCCCGGCGCAAGCACGACGGCTTTCTTGTAGAGAGCCTCCGTTGGCGGGACGGCCGGCCCCTTTGAGGAGAAAAATACCGCCTCGGCAAGTCCAGCGGAAACCAGATGAGCCAGCAGGGCGGCGCGGTCCCAACTCTCGAACACCGGCCCGCGAAAATCCAAATAGTCGATCTCGATGCGCTCCTTGACGACATCTTGCGCCAAGCCTTCGAGAAAGGACTCTTCGCTTTCTAACCCATAGAAAGCGGTGTAAATCAGATTGACTCCCAGAATTCCGATCGCTTCCTGCTGAAGCACATTCGAAGGATCGAGCATATTCACGTGCAGCAACAGGTCGTTCGGAGGGCCGCCCGGCTCCGTCTGAAACCTGAGACCCACCCAGCCATGCGGGTCATTGGTTCCCGCGAAGTTGCGCGCCGATACCGTGTCAACAAACGAGAAGAATCGAGTTTGCGGCCCACGCGTTTTGCTCAATTGCGCCAGAAGCTCGCTCCATTCGTGCTCCAGCATCGCCTCCAGTCGCTGCCGCGATACGTACCGCGATCCGGAGCCGTAGAGGTCATCGCTGACTCCCTTGTCGTATGCGGAAATGGTCTTGGCCACCGTGCCAGAAGCCGCTCCGACCACCAGGAACCATCGTGCGACTTCCTGCCCGGCGCCGATTTCCGCAAAGGAGCCAAACGTAGACGGATCAAGATTCAGAGTAAGCGCTTTGTGGTGAGTGTCCAGTTTCTCAGTCGAAGGCATAGCCAAGCTCCGCTCGGGTTCCTAAAGAAGGCGCAAAGTGTCCCGGACGATCGAGCAAACTCGGCGCCCATGCCGATTCTACCCGAGCCCATATATTTGATTCAAAAATGCGGAAGCCGCTACCACCATTTTGCCCCCATGCCCGTCGATTGAGCCGGTGCGTACCTGAGATACCCAGGTTCCAAGCTTCTAGGAAGTGATCAGCGCCGGCAAGCACTTCCGAATGGAAGGAAAAATTGGTCGAACTCCTGAGGAAACGATGGAAGGGGGCATTCGACTCAATTGGGAAGTGATCTTCGCCGAAGCCCGAAAGCGTCGCAAGGAGTGGGGGCTTACACAAGAGCACCTCGTCGCGGTCGCCAAGGCCGTCCGGCGAATGAGCCGGACTTCGGGACGACCGCTTAGCCCTAAGGCGCGAATACGGTGCCGTTCCACTTCCAGGTGAGCATCGCCGCAAAAACGGAACCGGCAATCTGGTCTTGGCGATATAGCAGGGAGAGCTCATCCCCGAGCTGGGTAGTACCGGCGACGAAACCTCCTACGCGAAGATGCATCAGGCGATTCGCGCACTGGTGAAGCGCGGCGTAGAGAGCTGCGACATACGCAGCGACCTCGATCCGGTTGATTTGCTCCGCGCCCCATTGGCAGCCAAGCGCCAAAAGGTTAGTGGATATCCTCATCGCCGGGTCACGCCCGGCGAAGTAGGTCCGAGAATTCAGGCCCAAATCCCGAACGGAACCCTACGACTCGGATAGGTCAACACCAACCAAACATATCGGTACTTATTGATTCCTCGATGAGTGACTCGGGGATTTGTCGGTTATCTCGAATTCCACCACAGAAGTCATTTCGCCATTTGCCAAAGAATACGGGTATGATTTTGTTCTGGATTTAGGCGTAAAGGCCAAAGATGTGGCCTAAATCCAAGGCGAAAGCGATAGGAGAATCTTAGAATGATTCCCGGGGCGTCACTCGACATTTCACGCCGTCAGTTTCTTACTGCTGGAGGCCTGACGGTCGCCGCGGCTTGCCTTGCTCCAAGACACCTGATCGCCCAGACAAGTAGCATCGTTCCGGGTGCGTTCAAGGAAGCTGCAACAGCAAAGGTCACGATTCAAAACCTTCGGCGCAATATCAGTGTCCTTTTGGGCGCTGGTGGAAATATCGCCGTTCTGACAGGCCCTGACGGAAAGCTGGTCGTGGATGCGGAGATCGTCACCGCACGCCCAAACGTCTCGAAAGCCCTCGCAAGTATCAACGCGGATCCGATCAAACAACTCATCAATACCCACTGGCATTTCGACCATACCGGCGGCAACGAGTGGGTCCATGAAGCTGGAGCCAGTATCCTGGCGCACGAAAACACGCGCAAACATCTTTCCGAGGCCACGTTCGTCGGAGGAAACTTTCAGTACACTTTCCCAGCCGCGCCGGCGCGTGCGATTCCTTCCGCCGTCTTCAAAGACGAACACACTCTGCACATCAACAACACCACTCTCATGCTGAAGCACTACTCACCTGCCCATACGGACTCCGATATCTCCGTACATTTTCCTGAGGCCGACATTCTGCACACCGGAGACACCTTCTGGAACCGCGATTACCCCTTTATCGACTACTGGACGGGAGGAAGCATCGACGGCCACATACGCGCGGCAGAAGGGAACATCGCAAGGGTGACCAGCAAGACGATCGTCATTCCCGGGCATGGACCCGTGGGCGGCAAAGCCGACCTGATCCTATTTCGAGACGTTTTGGTTGATATCCGCGATAAGGTTGCGGTCCTCAAGAAACAGGGTAAGCCCCTCCCTGAAGTGATCGCTGCTAATCCTAGTGCGCGCTATGACGCGGAGTGGGGCAACCTGTTTCAGAATCCAAGTAACTTCATTGCGCTCGTGTACCAGGGCGTTTGAGACCATCTGGGGTTGCAGCTTCAGCTCTTGAGGAATGCTAGCAGGTCGGCGTTGATCTTCTCCCGGGGAGCCAACTTCTGCTTCTTTTCGCGCGAGGAATGAGAAAATCAAGGTAGGGCTTTCGCGGCAGATCGGTACAGAACGAAGTAAGAGCCGAACTTGCTAGTCGGGGTCGACGGTCCCGTTGGTTTTCGTTTCTCCTGGAGTCGTGGAGTTTATGATGTAGCGTTGATGGTCGACGGTGAAGGTCTTGCGACCGTAATTTTTGACTTCGACGGAAGTTTCATCGCGATAAGGAAGCCAGAAGCCGTCAATTTTCTGAAATTGCCTGACGAATTCGGCATCGTTGATCCAGAAAGACGGTTTCTTTGCGGGATGACCGGCAATCTTCACGATCGCGAAGTCCTCGGCGTCCACCCAGATTTTTCCTTCAAAGAGGTACTTGTCTTTGCGCCTGGGAGTCAGCTCGAGAACGAAGCAGCGGTACGGGCCAAGCCTCTCCTCGCCAGCGAGTCCAAATGCGTAATTCTCCGCGGTGATCGCGCTGTCCTTATGCTCACGCCCGGTCGTTGTCTCGCTCTCGCCTTGCATCAGGCGATCGAAAACCAGGTGACGGACGATCAGCGAGCCTCGCTCCGACGTCTTGCTGAAGTCCTTTCTGTCGGGCGCCTCGTACTCCACCCGCACGACCGCTTGAGCAGCGAGCTTGCCCTCCGAGTTCCTGATTTCGTAGGTGCGTACTTCGGAGTAGCGCTGGAGCTCTGAACTTCTGGAACGATTGCGTTCGAGCATCCTGGCGATGACCTCGTCGCTCGTGAGAGCCGCGATCGGAGCGCTGTAGACAGGAGGGGGTGTGTTTACCCCAGGTTGGCTGACGAAGCTGTTGCCTTGCGCAAATGTTGCCGGAGCAATTCCGGTCAGACAAACGATCAAGCCCCATCTTGACGAGTTCGCGAATCGAGCAGTCATGGCCTCGGCATCTATTTCGTCCAACGTGGACGAGATGTGAGATAGCCCGCAATAGAGGGAACTCACTCATCAGTGGTTTGAGTTGGTCCACAAAGAAAAAGATGCAGTTTTATGCGTGGATTTCTGGAACACGAGAGATTTTTTGTTGGCCAGAATTGGCCGTGAAAGTTTTTGAGACTTATTGCCGGGATCGAGAATCAAACGGAGTGTATCGGATCACGGAAGACAGGCAAATATGAGCAAGGAACAAAGGAAGCTGGCGCGAATTGCGGCGCGGCCGAATGTTGCCGCGGAGAGTCCGCTCGCGGCCGAGGTGTTGAATCTCTCCGGAATGCGCGTGGTCGCGGGGTTCGCGATTGCCATTGCTGCAGCGGGACCGCTTATGTGGGTGTTTGTGAGGTACTGGCTTTTCGCGCCATGAGTGAACGGCTGCGCCAGGTAGATGCGGCTACTGCCTATTGTGGCTGGGCGAGTTCTTCGGAACTGGAGTTCGCGCCAGTAATCACATGGGAATTGTCCGCTCGGAACGCGGCGTCAACAACTCTTTGGATAGCCTGAGTGACCAGTTCCGGCTGGTCCTGCATGGTCCAGTGGCCACTTTTCTCCGCTGAGATGAACTTGCCCCGCGGAAGCCGGTCAGCCATCGCCGCGTGTTCCTTCCGTCGATGTTCCGGGGACGTTTTCGCTGAGAGGATGACGACCGGCTTGTCGCAAATGCTGGTGAACTTCGCGAGCTTGGCTGCGCTGGCCGGTAGATTTTCCAGCTGGCTGGCAATGGTGACCGCAAATTTGTCCTGGATCCAGAATATCGCGGCCATTTCCCGTTCCTGCGTGGGAAGCGCCGAGAACCAAGGACTCGAGACCGTTCCGGACTCGCCGGGAGCCCCCCGGCTGATAAGGCGAACGAAGGTTGCCGCAACTTTCTTAAAGCGCGTAGACAGAAGGAATGCGACAAACCGCGTGAGACCGATACGCGAAAGAAATGCCGCGCGCCGGCATACGGCGGCGCCAATCCGGGTGAGTCTCAGGTCGTGTTCGGAGGGCGGATTCCATTCCGCCGACGCAACCGGATCCACAAGGACGACACCCGCCGTTTCTTGCGCGTAGCGAACGGCGAAAAGCGGCATGGTCAAGCCGCCGAAAGAGTGTCCCACAAGGATATACGGAGGAGGGACGCCCGCGCGGCGAAGCAAAGCGTGCAATTCGTCCACGATGCGGTCCGACGTGCGGGGCATAGGGCCGACATCGCTCCAACCCAGGCCGGCGCGGTCGTAGCTCACAACGCGAAACGATGGCGACAAATGTCGCTGAAGCTCGGTCCAGCTGAGGACGGTCGACATCAGACCGGCTTCCAAGACGATCGTGGGGCCACGCCGGCCGGATTCGAATAGGTGCAGCCGGTGTGTTCCGATGTCGACCAAGCGGCCGGGCGGAGGAAAACGCTTACGGTCCCGGCGGGCGCCGAGCGTCTGATAGTACCAACCGGCAACGCCAGAAATCACGGCGATTCCGCACATCCAACCCACAATAGAAAGCAAAGTGGCGACTCCTTGCGAAGATCCCTCGTGGAATTAGATGACTGGAACTTCAAGTTGGCTATGCAGATCTTCTGCCACACGATTGGCAACGTCGACGCATTCGCCTATCGAGCGGCCGGAGAGATAGTTTCCTGCGAGGTGCAGATTTGGAAGCGAACGTAAAGTGGCAGAAATCTTTTTCACGCGAAGGGCATGTCCGACATTGTATTGCGGGAGGGCCCGAGGGTCCTCCGAGACCTCGCGGTCGAGCGGCGCACCACTGATTCCAAGAACCTGCGAGTTTTCTACGTCGACTGCCCGAACGAAAGCGTCTCGAGCCTGGTCGACGACACCGCTCGAACCTTCGCGCCCGGCGAACGTGGTGATCACGACATTTCCCTCCGGTGCACGGCCGGAAAAAAGAGACGAGTTCCAGAACGTGCAGATGGTTTGCAATCCTTCGCTCCGCGGCACGAGAAACCCAAAACCGTCCAGAGTGTTTCTGACAGCAGAGCGGTTGTAGGCAGAGGACACCACACAGATGGGTGCGTATTCAATGCCGCCCAGCAGGGAAGCAATCTCGGGCGCGCTGCGTGCCAGGAAGATCGACGCAACGTGCGCCGGAACGGCTAGCACAACGTGCTCGGTCGAAATCGACGTGCCGTCGGAGAGGGAGATCTGCCAATTTGAAATTGCGCTCGCATCACTTGGACGCGATGGCGCAATCGCAGCCACCGTAATGTTGTATCTGACCGCTCTTCCCAACTCGTCAGCAAGATGCTCCGGAAGAATGGCCATACCGGATTTGAAGGAGCCAAGCGCAGGCAGGGCTTCTGTGACGTGCAGCTTGTTCCCATTTCCGTTGGTGCCAACGCGCGTGCCCGCGCGAACGCTGGGGCGCGGTGCGGCCGCGACCTGCGCCGAGGGATTTCTCTGCGCTTTCCGGGCGCTAAGCGCGCCGCGCAGAAGGCTGCCCTTCCTGCGCTCCCATTCGACTAACGCCGGGAAGGCGCTTTCCATGCCCATCTTGCTGGCGTCGCCGAGAAACACGGTCGAGATAAACGGATCGACCAGATTGTCGAGAATTTCGGGGCCGAATTTCCGCCGAATGAATTCCGCGAGGCTTTCTTCATGGTCCGGGGGTTGCGAATAGCCGAATGGGTCGGCGAGAATGCGGAGCTTCGACGAGATACCGACCAGGCGCGTCTTGATAACGCCCATCGGCGAAAAGGGCGCGGGATGCAGCTGTCCGTGCCTGAGGATGTAGCGGTTGGCCGCGGAGTTGCCCGCGACGAATTCGCCGTCGAGATTCAGTTCGCGGACAAGCTGCCAGAGGGGAGCAGGAAATCGCGGGAACTGGGGCCCGGTTTCGAACAGGAAGCCCTTCCGCCGCGTGGTGGCGATGACGCCGCCCGGACGCGAGCTTGCTTCAAGAACGAGGCTCGGGATTCCCAAGCGCTTCAGGCGATAAGCAACCGCGAGGCCCGAAATTCCCGCGCCGATAATCACGACTTTTTCCATATATCCCGAGCGCGGCTTCTGCAATCTAAGAAGCAGTAGCGCCGCGGATAGAAGTGCGTCCCGGCACCAAAGAAATAGATGTCCGAAGGGCATGTGGAGTCACTACTTAATTTCGTAGAGAAATTCGCGGCGCACGGCGAGGAAATTGCCGTGCGTCAGAAGCGCGGCTATCGAACGGAAAGCTGGACGCACGCGCGAATAGCCGCGGAAGCAAACCGTCTCGCCCGGGAGCTCGATGCTCGCGGCATCCGGAAGGGGGATGCGGTTCTGCTCTGGGGTGAGAATTCGGCGGAGTGGGTCGTCGCGTTCTTCGGATGTTTGCTTTCTGGCGCGGTGGCCGTGCCGATTGATCAAGCGTCGTCAGCGGAATTCGCTTGCCGCGTGGCGAAGGAAGTGAACGCCTCGCTCATCTTCCACGCTCGCGGGCACCAGGTATGCGGGAATACTCCGTCTATCGCGTTCGAGTCTCTCTCTGGGATGATTGCCCAGCGCGACTCCTCCGCGTACCCATCGCCGCGGCTCGCGCGTCACGACACACTGGAGATTATCTTTACCTCCGGCACTACCGCTGAGCCCCGCGGAGTCGTGATCTCTCATGGAAACGTCCTGGCCAATATCGAGCCCATGGAGCGGGAGATTCAAAAATATCTCCGCTATGAAAAGATCTTTCATCCCATTCGCTTTCTAAACCTTCTGCCGCTTAGCCATGTTTTCGGCCAAATGCTCGGCGTATTTATTCCGCCCCTGCTCGGCGGCACGGTGGTCTTCATGGATTCCATGAACGCGGCGGAGTTGCCGGAGACCATCCATCGGGAGCGCGTCTCCGTGCTGGTCGCCGTGCCCCGGTTCATCGAGTCGCTTCAGCGCGAAATCGAACGACGCGAGGAGCGCGACGGAAAGTCAGCGAGCTTAGGAAGGAACTTTGCGCTCGCGGAGCGGGAGCATTTTTTGCGGCGCTGGTGGCGATTCCGGCACATACACCGTCGCTTCGGGTGGAAGTTTTGGGCGTTCATTTCTGGCGGGGCGGCGTTGCCGGAACAAGCGGAAACGTTCTGGAATCGTCTCGGGTATGTCGTCATTCAGGGTTATGGCATGACCGAAACGACTTCGCTGATCAGCGTGAACCACCCGTTCCGGTCCGCGAAGCGCTCGATTGGCAAAGTGTTTCCGGGGATGGAGTTGCGCGTTGACGAGAACGGCGAGATTCTCGTACGCGGAGAAAATGTCGCATCAACCTATCGTCAAGACGGCGAGCTGCGCGCGTTGTCTGGGACGGATGGATGGTTCCGAACGGGCGACGTAGCGGACAAGGACGAGAGTGGCCGGCTGTATTTCCGGGGCCGGCGAAAAAATGTCATCGTGACCTCGGCAGGTATGAATGTCTATCCCGAAGACCTCGAAAAAGCGCTGCGGGAGCAGCCGAACGTCCGCGATTGCGTGGTACTGGGGATCGAACGCGATGCCAACGAGGAACCTTACGCGGTTTTGCTGATGAGCGGGTCTGCCAAAACCGGGGCGGCTCTCGCGGTAGAGGCCGCGAATCGAACGCTTGCCGAATATCAAAAGGTCCGCCACTGGCTCGTGTGGCCAGAGGCGGATTTTCCGAGGACGCCCACCGAGAAGCCGGTGCTCCCTCGGATTCGCGAGTTTGTCCAGAACCCCGGCAACCGAGCTACCCGGACTGCAGGGAGTTCCGATTCCCTGGGAGGAATCATCTCGCGCATTACCGGAAGGACTGTTCCCAATCCTTCGAACGGCAACGGCGCAAATCTCGAAAGCGATCTGCAGCTGACTTCGCTCGACCGGGTCGAATTGATGAGCGTTCTCGAACAGCGATACCAGGTCGATTTAAGCGAAGCGCAATTTCAAGATGCCACCACGATCCAGCAGCTCGAGAAACTGATTTCGGCTGACATTGCGCCGCATATTCAGCACGTTTTCCCGACCTGGCCGCAATCGCGGCTGATGACCGTGGCGCGGCTCGCGATTTACTATGCGCTGGCGTGGCCGGCGACGTATCTACTGGCTGCACCTCGGGTGCGCGGCCGGGAAAACCTGCGCGGCCTTCATGGGCCGGTGCTGGTTGTCTCGAACCACGTCACCTATCTCGACATCGCGTGGATTCTAGCGGCTCTGCCGGCCCGGCTGCGAAATGGGCTTGCGACAGCAATGGGCGGCGAACGGCTTCTGAGGATGCGGCAGCCCGCGAAAAGTGTAAGCCTGCCCGGGCGAATGCTGGAACACACTCGTTACTACCTGGCGACGGCTCTTTTCAACGTGTTTCCTCTGCCGCAAAAATCCGGATTTGTAAAGAGTTTCGGCTTCGCCGGGAGTCTCGCTGATCGCGGCTGGAACATTCTCGTTTTCCCGGAAGGGCAAACCACGGTTGACGGTGTGATGCTCCCCTTCCGCACAGGAATCGGGCTGCTCGCGAAGCAGCTGAACGTGCCGGTCGTACCGATCTATCTCTCCGGCTTGTACGATTTGAAGCTCGGAGAACGCTTCGCGGCGCGGCCCGGTCACGTGCAGGTGACGATCGGCGAGCCCGTTCGCTTTTCCATGGAGGAAGACCCCGGGCACATTACGCGCGACCTCGAACGTCGCGTGCGAGCACTTCATTCCGGCTGAGGTTGTTGCGCTCTTCGTAGCATCGACATGCGGCGGACTACCAGGAAAATCAGGACGAGTGCGACCACCACGATCAGCGACGGCAGTTTCTGGGTGAGTAGAAATTGCTTCGCCGCTTCGCCGTACCGTGCGCCGAGGAAGCCTTCAAGGAAAAACAAAAGCCCGCGGCCACAGAGCGTACCAACCACAAAGACGCCGAAGGGCACTTGAAACACACCTTGTGCGATCACGAACGGTTTGAACGGAACGGGAAACGGCGCCACCGCGGGAAAGAATACGCTGGCCATCGGATGCCGCTCGATCAGCGTTCGAATCCGACCAGGGGCGCGTCCCTGCGTCTTCTGGTAGTAGTTCTGTCCGCCCTTGCGCGCCAGCCAGTAAATCCAGATGCATCCGCCGAGCGAACCGAGAGCTGCCATCACTGCGTAATACGGCATGCGCACGGGATGGCGGCTCGAGAGCTCCATGAGAAGCAAATCCGTTACCAGCGGAAGGGGAACGAAAGAGGAATCCACAAATGCGGAAAAGAATATCCCCAGTCCCCCGAAGCTCGCGAACGCCAGCTGGAGCCAGAATTTAAACTGTAACCAGTGCGACATGGATTGAGATCCCGCGATTCCGCGCGGGCCTCTGCGCCCGCGCGTTTCAACGCTCTGCCGCGGGGCACACCCCGCCGCCGACGCTGGGCTTCCAGCGAGATAGATGCGCCGTGCGCAATCTCGGCCACACAAAAAATTGTGAGGGCCGGTTAGCTTTTTTTAACTTTCTATGTATCTACCCTGCTGCTTCGAAAATCTAATTGGGTGTGACCAGGGGTTCGCTGTTGTTCCTTCAGGGCAACTAGTGGCAGTGCGAAGGTCTGAACCACTCATGGTCGAAATAGGATGACTCACCCGCATTCCGGCAGCGCCTGATTGCGGGAAAAACTTCATACGCTAGAGGTGTGTCCGATGTCCACGGCGGAGCAGTCTCTTCCAACGGTTCCTGCACAGCCATTTCGTCTCGATGTCCCGCTGCACAATCTTCTTCAGGAGCCCGCGAGGCGGCCGCCGTCGCACGCGACCAGCGAGCCGGCTGCGCTGCCTGTTCCCGTCTTTCCGCAACATCCGGAGTTGTTTCACGAACTGGACATGGAGGACATTGCGGCGCACCAGAACGTAGTGGACACGGGAAAGCGGCACTGGCCTGTTTCGCGCATTCTCACGACGATGCGCGGGTGGATGGTGCCATATTTCAAATCGCGTGTTTTGCCAGGAGACTTTCAGCCCATCATCGCGTACCTGTTCACGGAGTGGAAATGCAATCTCGATTGCCACTACTGCTGGTCCTACGACAATCGTGTAAAGGGCATGACCGAAGACACGGCGCGGCGAGCGATCGACTGGCTCGAAGGCACTCCTTGCCGTGTTCTGGCGCCGACGGGCGGTGAGCCCTTGCTGCGGCCGGATTTCGTGCACAAGGTCATCTACTACGCCGCGAAGAAAGACTTCTGGGTCTACCTGGCGACGAATGCGCGATTGCTGCGCCCGGAAGTCACCGATCGCCTCGCCGATGCGGGGATCGCGACGATCAACTTCGCGGTGGATACCATCAAGGAAAAGCCGGGCTTGCCGAAAGCTTTCGAGCACGTGGCGAAGAATTTTGACTATCTCGTGCGACGCCAGTACCGCTACGGCTACACCGTCTTCTTCAACACAAACATTTGCCGCACCAACATCGAGGAAGTGAAGCAACTCGTGGAAATCGCGCACGCCCACGGAATATCCATCACCTTCCACATAAACGAAGCGCCGATGATGGAGCAATCGCACTTCAAGCACCTCCATGAAAACGATACGTACATCCGGCCGCAGGACTTTCCGATGGTCGATGACCTGCTCGATTGGCTGATCGACAAGCAGCGCCAGGGCTACAAGATGGTGGACTCCATTCCGCGCCTCGAGAACATGAAGGGCTTCATGCGCGGCGTGGGCGAGCACTGGGGCTGCCGCGCCGGGCAGAACTGGCTGATCATCCGCACCGACGGCTCGCTCGCGCCTTGCTTCCCGATGTACAACGCGAAGTTCGATTGGGGCACTGTGGAGAACCAGAAATTTGACCTGAAGCAACTGTCCGAAATGAAGAAGGGCTGCGAACCGAACTGCTTCTCGACGCTCGGCTACAACGTGGCGTACTGCTACGACATCGCGCGAGTGATGAAGTGGCTTGCGAAGCAGGCCAGCCACGGCTTTCAGGGTGTGACCGGCAGTTTTGAATGAAGGAGCGCGTCGAAGGCTGACGCCAGCGATTCAGATGGGACTGTACGAAACAGGCTGGAAGCGATGAGCGGCGACGGCACGAAGAATCGCCAGAGCCCGGGCTTAGGGCCACGGTTGGCGATCGGATTGTTGGCTCTGGGGTTCGTGTTGCCGGCGGCTGCGAGGTCTCAAGAGGAGCCGGTCCGAGAAGGCAGCGCGAACTCGCCGGGCGCACCCATCGAGGCTCGAGGCTCAACCAACGCGCAGCAGAGCGAGTCGCAATCTCTCGGGACTATTCGCGGGAAAGTCGTCGACCAGTCGGGCGCTGCGATCAGCGGAGCCCGTGTCGCGCTTTCGCGCGAAAATCAAGCAGAGGAATTGCAGGTGGAGACCGACGACGACGGTCTGTTCTTTTTTCCGAACCTCGCACCCGGTCTTTTGCAACTGACCTTCAGTTCCGAGGGTTTGACCGGACAGGCTATCTACGAGACGTTGAGCGCGGGGCAGTCCTTGACCGTGCCAGATGTGGTGCTGATCGTTCAGACGCAAGTCACCGAAGTGCGCGTAGGCCTGACGCCCGCAGAGCAGGCGGAGGACGAGGTGAAAGCAGAGGAGAAGCAGCGCATTTTTGGGTTGATCCCGAATTACTTCGTGACCTACGACCCTCATCCAGCTCCCCTTCCGTCGAAGCTAAAGTTCAGGCTCGCCTGGAAGTCGTCTGTGGATCCATTCACGCTACTAGCGATTGGCGCCGTGGCCGGAGCGGAGCAGGCGGGCAATCAGTGGCGCGGTTATGGGCAAGGGGCCGAAGGGTATGCGAAGCGTTACGGGGCATCCTACGCGGACGTTGCCGGTGGTACGTTCATCGGAGGAGCCGTACTGCCATCGCTTCTAAAACAGGATCCGCGTTACTTCTATCAAGGAAGGGGCACTAAGAAGTCGCGGCTCCTGCATGCTCTGGCAAGTTCCGTGATATGCAGAGGCGATAACGGAAAGCTCGAACCAAATTACTCGAACATAGGAGGAGCCTTCGCGGCGGGCGGCCTTGCAAATCTTTACGCTGCGCCGGGGAGCAGGAGCGGGGGGAGGCTAGTGGTTTCAACGGCACTGGTCAGGCTAGGCGAAACAGTTGTAGCCGGCGTCTTTCAAGAATTCTTTATCAGGAAGGCCACGCCGAGTCAGCGCAACAGCTCTCTAGCTCAGCCTTAGGGGCGCGAGTTGGCCCCTAAGACTTTCTTCCTGGTTAAGTCCTTTTATGACGGAAACTCTTCTCAGCCAAGAGCACACTTTTTAGCCGGCGGACGGCGTTTGGCATTTCCTCAGCCGTTGTGTTTCCAAACCCCAATATAAATCCCTGGCGAGGTGTGTCGCCGAGGTAGGCGGGAGAAAGCGGCGCGACCCAGAGCTTCTCGCGTGCGGCGCGCGCGGCTATTGGCTGGTCTCGCAACCCTTTTGGCAAGAGGACCGCAAGGTGCATTCCCGCCTCCGACCCAAGCACCTGGAGCACAGAGCCGAATTCCTTCTGGAGTTCGTCGACAAGCGCTGTCCTGCGCTGGGAGTAGAGCTGGCGCATGCGACGAATGTGGCGCGCGAAATGGCCTTCATTCATGAAGTCCGTGAGTACGGCCTGGAAAAAATGGGGCGGCGCTATATCCATTACATAGCGAACCGCCGCGAAACGGCTCACCAGGTCCGGCGGAATCACGATGTAACCCAGCCGTAAGGAAGGAAACAAGGTTTTGCTGAAGGTTCCTATATAGATGACACGAGAGTTGTGGTCGAGACCCTGCAGAGAGGCGATGGGCATGCTCCCATAGCGGTACTCGCTGTCGTAATCGTCCTCAATGACCCAGGCTCCCGAACTTTGCGCCCAGTCAAGGAGCTGAAGGCGCCGCGCTGCGCTCATGGTCGCGCCGAGGGGGAATTGATGAGAAGGTGCAACAAAAGCGGCTCTTGCTTTGCGGCACGTCTTGACGCCAAAGGCTACATCCAGGCCCTCGCCATCCACAGGGACAGGCACGAGACGACAGCCCGCCGCGGTTAAAACATGCCGTGTCAACCAGTATCCGGGTTCTTCGACCCAAGCGGCGCTTCGATCGTCGAGCAGGACCCGCGTCGTAATCTCTAGAGCTTGCTGAGAGCCAGCGACAATCATGACCTGCTCCGGATCGCAGTGCACCGCACGCGCGGTTCTGAGATAGGCGCATATGGCTTTGCGAAGCTCTTCGAAGCCGAGCGGCCCGCCGTACTGCAATTCTCTGGCACGGGGATTTCGGCAATGGCGCATGACGATGCGCGACCAGGTCTGAAAGGGGAATTGGTCGAAAGCCGGCTGGCTCACGTTGAAGGCCCCCAACCCGCTTAACCACGGGAGTCTTTCATATGCGGGAAGCAGGCTCGAGCGTCGCGAAGTAACCCGCGCGCCTGAACGCGCTACATCGGGACTGCTCGAGCCGCGATCACTGGAGGTCCATTGGTCTGGCAGAGAACTGCAGACGAACGTTCCTGAACCTGCGCGAGCTTCGAAATATCCTTCGGCAAGAAGCTGAGAATAGGCCGTCAGCACCGGTATTCGAGAAATCTTCAATTCGCTGGCAAGCGCTCGGGTCGAAGGAATCTGCTGGTCCGCGCCCAGGTTCCGACTGACGATCATGGAACGATAGGCGTCATAGATCTGCTTGTGCAAGGGCTTCGGGGCTTTCCGGTCAACAGCGATCACGGGCAACAACGCACTGGGTACCTTCTTCATTTCCCTCCCCAACTGGTCATAGCGATTTCATCCCAAGTGGATATTGCGCCCGACCACTCCCGCAAGCAACATTAAAAAAATCGATATTGCAGATCGTCTTTTGCTTCTTGTCCCGGTGCGACAGATACGGGGCGTCGGTGCGGATGCTCCTGAAGGCTTGAAAGAGCTTTCCGAGGAATGAGATTGCTGGCGGCCTAATTTCTAAAGGGGGTATCTCGAAGTGCTCGACCAAAAAAACTTTCTAACTCAGATTAAGCAGTTTCGCTTGCGGTTTCTTTTTGTTCTTTTGATGTCCCTGATCGGTTTTTCTGCTTCAACGTTCGCGCAGCAAGCCACCATCGTTGGGACGGTTACCGATCCCTCGGGTGCCGTTGTCCCGAATGTGGCTGTCACTCTGACCAATACGGATACGGGCGTAAGCCATGTCATTCCCACCAACGACGCTGGCCAGTACGTCGCGGTCGATCTCCAGATCGGCCACTACCGGGTGAAAGCGGAGGCCAAAGGATTCAAGGTTTCCGAGCAAAAAGATATCGTGCTGACCGTTGGCGATCGCATCCGCGTCGATTTCCAGATGCAACTGGGCGCGGCGCAGGAAACCGTAACGGTTGAAGCCAATGCCGTACAGGTTCAGACGGATTCCGGAGAACGCAGCAACCTGATCACCGACCAGCAGATGAGCCAGATCGCCGTGGCCGGGCGCAGCATTTATCAGCTCGCCGCTCTGACCCCAGGAGCCTCGAGCCAGATTGGCGCCGGTGGCATGAACTCAGCCGAAGTCAACACTCCCGTGGGCGGCGACGCCAGCGTCGAATTCAATGGCATGCGCCAGAACCACAACATCTACTTGCTTGACGGTGGTGAAGACGATGACCGCGGCGGCGCGGGTGGCATGAGCATCGCCCCATCGACGGACGCGATCCAGGAGTTTCGCGCTCTTACTTCCAACTACAGCGCGGACTACGGTCTCTCTTCGGCCGGCACCATGACCATGGTGCTGAAATCCGGAACGAGCCAGTTTCACGCTTCCGCATGGGAATTTAACCGCAACGATTTCTTCGACGCGCAAAACTACTTCGTCCCGAATCAGGAGCTGCGCTTGAACGTTTACGGCTTTAACGTCGGCGGTCCGGTAACTCTAGGCCATCTCTATAACCCGGACAAGAAGCGGACTTTTTTCTTTTACAACATGGAGTGGCGCCCGCTGATTCAGGGCGGCGCGACCAACCAGACGGTTCCCGGCACAGCTACTTACGGCGGAAATTTCAGCTCTCTTAGCACGCCGATCCTTGTGCCAACGACGGCACAAGTGGCCCCATCCGTTCTTTTCGCCAACTGTCCCGGCCAGGACGCGGCAGGCGCGGGAGTCGTGCAAGGTCAGCCTTTCCCGGGCAACGTCATTCCGGCGTGCATGATCAATCCGAATTCCGCTGCTCTGGTCAAGGCCGGCATTTTCCCGGCAGACAACGCAGTGTCCTCGAACGGGAGCCCCGAGTTCAAGGGCGGCGCCAACGCGGACACGAATTTGCGGGAAGAGATCGTCCGCATCGATCATAACTTCACCGACAAATTCTCCGTCTTCGGACACTACATCGCCGAGCAAGTTTCGCAAGGTTTTGCCACCAGCCAGTGGAGCGGCGACAACGTTCCCACGGTTGGCGACACTTTCGGCAACCCCTCGTATAGCGCCGTCATTCATACGACCTATACGATCAGCCCGACGCTCGTCAACGAAGTGGCCTTCAACTACAACGGGAACCGAATCAACATCGTGCCTTACGCAGCCTCGGGCCTGACCAGTCTGGCTCTTCCGAGCGGCTACGATTCTACGAGCACCAGACTCTTCACTGGACCGAACAATGACAGCCGCATTCCCAACATCGATTTGAGCGGCGCGAGCGGCGCGCAATTTGAAATCTCCAGCTGGCCGTGGCACAACAAGGCCGATGACTATCAGATCCGCGACGATATTTCCTGGACCCATGGCGCCCACCAGTTCAAGTTCGGCGGAAGCTGGGCGCTCTACAAGAAGACTCAGGACCTCTTTGGCCAGACCCAGGGTGGTTTCAGCTTCAACGGCACGTACACCGGAAATGGCACAGCCGCCGACCCCGGAAACAGCTTCGCCGATTTCTTGCTCGGAACTCCCAGCTCCTATCAAGAGCTGGCCGTGCAAGACCATGGGCAGTGGAACAACGTATCCTGGGCCGCGTACTTCCAGGACAACTGGCGCGTGAACCGCAGGTTGACTCTTAACCTGGGCTTGCGCTGGGACGGCGTGCCGCACACCTACGAAGCCAACGACCGCATGGGGAATTTCTATCCCAGCCTTTATAACGCGGCCGATGCAGCCACCTTCAACGGCAACAACAGTATTTGCAGCGGGCCAGGGAATGGCTGCGTCGCAGCCAGTCCGGGTCTCGGCACGAGTCCGAATCCCATTCTCGCTGGTGTTCCGCTGTACTTGAACGGCATCGGCATTCCGGGTCAGGACGGCGTTCCAAAGGGCCTGGTCAACAATCACTGGGCCGCCTTCGGTCCTCGCCTCGGCTTTGCCTATGATCTTACGGGAGCGGGCAAAACGGTTATCCGCGGCGGGTTCGGCATCATGTACGAACGCATCCAGGGCAACGATATGTACAATGCCGGTCCCAATATCCCGTTCAGCTTGCAGGTTAATCTCAATGGCGTCGAGATGACGAATCCAAGTCTCGCGCTCTCTAGCGGGGCGGCGGCGACTCAGCCCATCAACGCTGCCAGCATCACGGGCCTCGATGTGAGTGATTACAAGCTGCCGGTAAGCTATCAGTGGAGCATTGGCGTACAACACCAGATTGGAACCAAGTCGGTGCTGACGGCGAGCTATGTGGGTAACCAAGCCCGCCACCAGAATGACTACCGGAACATCAACCTGCCCACCGAGAGTTATCTATCGAATCTGATTAACAACGCTCCTTATCAGACGGCGCCGGGCCTGCCCTATCCGGGCTTCAACGCCATCACGCTCTCTGAAAACGAAGCAAACACCCACTACAATGGCCTGCAAGTGGATCTGAATTCACAACTGAGCCATGACCTGACCCTGCGGGCGATCTACACGCTTTCGCGTGCGGACGACCCGACCACTGCCGGCAGCGGCGGCGGCGACCTTGGCAACGTGTCGAATCCCTACGCCGGCTGGCTATACGACGTCGGGCCGAGCGGCTACGATCGCTTGAACGTGGCCGTCGTCGACTTCATCTACGACATCCCGCTCTTCCGCCACAATGAGAACCGTCTCTTGAAGTCTGTGGTTGGAGGTTGGCAAGTATCGGGCATCGTTACGATGGAGTCCGGCCTGCCGATTAACATCGGCATCAGCGGTGGACAAGGCGGCAATGGCGTACCCAATGGCGTTAACCGGCCGGACCTGACAGGCACATTGACCACTCCGCATCTCGTCGACGAGTGGTTTAGCCCGTCGGCCTTCTCGCTTCCCGCTCTGGGGGCTTGGGGCACTCTGCCGCACAACGATCTGCGTGGACCTGGCCGCGACAACTGGAACGTCTCGCTGTTCAAGAGCTTTACGCTCAGCGAATCTCGCGGCAGCCGACTGGAACTGCGTCTGGAAACCTTCAACACCTGGAACCATACCCAGTTCAACGCCGTGGATACGAACCTTGGCGACAGCCGATTCGGCCAAGTGACATCTGCCTTCGACCCGAGAATCCTTCAGCTCGGAGGAAAGATCTACTTCTAACCACACCCTGGAAGTAGGCAAGGCACCCCGCTCGCCCACCACACCGTGCGAGCGGGGTTTTGTTTTCGGCTTCAGAAAAGATAGAAGCCCCTGGGGGCTAGAACCACCGAGTTGTTAGCCGGGGACCGTCGTCCGAAATTCTTCTTGCGGCACCGAAGTCGAGAGAGCGTCAATCGAAATCAATGGGGCACCCAGATGGGATTGTGCGTGAAGAGACCGCTGACGAAGCCCATCTGATAAACAATGAAGAGGCCAAAGACCAGACTCACGAGCCCAGAGACCAGCCCCAGGCCATGATTGAGGCGAGCAAAGCGCTTCTCAGAATAGGTAAATGGGACAGCGATGGCCGCAGTGATCAGCATCATCCCTGCGACGGTGCCGAGACCAAAAACCAAAAGATATACAACGGCCCAGGATGGAATACGAATGGTGGTCAGCACGAGCAATGCGACGGCCGCCGATCCCGCTAGCCCGTGAACGATACCAACAGCCAGCGGCCGAACGACTTGATAGAAGCCAAGCTTCCCAAAAATGCGATCCATCCAACCGACGGGAGTGGCGTCCTCAGCGTGGCCGTGTCTTTCCGGGCCATGACCGTGCGGGTGGCTGTGAATGTAGTCTCCATGCCCGTGGGGATCTGAATGAGTTCCCATTTGAGACGGTGTGAAAGTCTCCGTAATCCTTTGCATGATTCCGGAGAGATTCAGAATTCCCAGAAGAATCAGCATCAAGCCAACCGACAACTCCATCGTGAGGCCCAGTCTTGGCGGAATCACGATGCCAAACAGGATGATTAGCGAACCAACAACGAGAATCGTGATCGTGTGTCCCAGTCCCCAGAGAGCCCCAATCAAAGCCGCGTGGCGGATACTTCGCTGACGGCTCACGATGGTCGTTACGGCGATCACATGGTCCGGATCGGTCGCATGGCGCATACCGAGAAAAAAGCCAAGAGCGATAATGGAAAGCAATGTGATCATTTATTCCCTGACCCGAGAGGCGGCGCGGAATCGGATCCGCCGAGTTTCGATAGACTCCAGGTATTCTGTCATTCTTTTTCCGGTTTGGCCGTCACTTTGAAATTTTTTTATCTCCCGCCGTAGTGTTTCGGTGTTTCGTCTCGCCGCTGTCTCGTCAAATTCTACGGCGGCGGTAAGATCCGATCCAGCAGAGATGATAGCAAGGGCCGCGCTCGTGAACATCGCCGGATATTCTCGCTCTCTCTTCCCGGGAGCAGCGCGAAAGGCAAATCTCGGCCGAGACGGTCAGCGGAAGGGCACACTACCTGACGAGGCGATGGGGGGCCATCCAATCCACCTCCCTTTTTCCCGTGTATCCGCACCCCGCCCGATTACATCTAAGGGGCTCTGAAGGCAGATTCGAAACTCGCCCGGCTTTGGGGACCGCGCCGGGCGCCTGGCAGATTTGCCGCTTTCGATGAGCCCTGATGTCATCGCCAGAATGCCGTGAAGTGTGTGCTACTGTCGTCGCCGAAGGAGTATTCATGTCGCTCGATTTCGCTGGACCTGTTAGTCCACCTCTACGCCCGGGAGAGCAGCCCCGTCATTTCCGCTCTGCCTGCCCGAGAATTGTTCGGGCCCTCTTCGTCGCGAGTACTTTTTCATTTCTAGCCATCCTCGCTGGCTGCGGAAAAGCCGCAGGGACTGCTGGCCCTCCTCCAGAAGTAAAAGTCCTCGCAGTGGTTCAAAAGGACGTTCCCATCGTTAGCGAGTGGGTCGCCACACTCGACGGCTACGTCAACGCCCAGATCCAGCCGCAAGTCACCGGCTACATCGTCAAACAAACATACAAAGAGGGAGCTCCTGTTCACAACGGCGCCGTTTTATTTGAGATTGACCCGCGTCCCTTCCAGGCTCTGCTCGACCAGGCCAAGGCCCAGTTGGCGCAAGCGCAAGCGCAAATGGGCAAGACCCAGCTCGACGTTGACCGTGACACGCCGCTCGCCAAAGAGCGCGCCATCGCGCAAAGCCAGCTCGACAACGATATCCAGGCGAATCTTGCCGCAAAAGCCGCCGTCCAATCCTCGGAGGCTCAAGTCGAGCAAGCCCAATTAAATTTAGGATTCACCCACGTCACGTCGCTCTTTGACGGCATCGCCGGCATCGCCCAGGTGCAGCTCGGCAACCTGGTGAACCCGAGCACCGTACTTACTTCTGTCTCCCAGGTAGATCCCATCAAAGCCTATTTCCCCATCAGCGAGCAGGAATATCTCCGTCTCGCCGAGCGCATCAACGCCCCACAGGGCCATGAGGACGCGCCCAAAGATGCTCCGCCGCTCGAATTGATTCTCGCCGACGGAACCGTTTACCCATCCAAAGGCCGCGTTCTTTATACCGATCGCCAGGTGGACATTACGACCGGCACCATTCGTGTCGTTTCGGCGTTTCCCAACCCCAAGAATTTCCTGCGCCCGGGACAGTTCGGCCGCGTTCGCGCCTCGACCTACACGCGCACCGGTGCGCTCCTGGTTCCGCAACGCGCCGTCATCGAGCTGCAAGGGAGCTTTCAACTCGCGGTTGTCGGTAGCGACAACAAGGTCAGCATCCGCATCGTCAAGGTCGGCGAGCGCGTCGGCACGGAATGGATCATCGACAGCGGCGTGAAGCAAGGCGAGATGGTCATTGTCGAAGGCGTGCAGAAAGTGCGCGACGGATCTTCCGTCGACCCCAAACCATTGGCTGCAGCCGCGGGAGCGGACTGACCCATGTCAAAATTTTTCATCAATCGCCCCATCGTAGCCATGGTGATCTCCATCATCATGGTCATTGTTGGCGCCATCACCATTCTCGCTCTCCCGGTCGCTCTCTTCCCGAACATCGTTCCTCCCGAAGTGCAAGTGCTTGCCACCTACGTCGGCGCCGACGCCGGTACCATCGAACAATCCGTCGCCACGCCCATCGAGCAGCAAATGAGCGGCGTGGACAACATGAACTACATGTATTCGCTGAACTCCACCGCCGACGGGGGCATGCGCCTGATCGTCGATTACGACGTGAAAACCGATCCGAACACCGATCTCATTCTCACCCAGTTGCGGACCACGCAGGCCGCATCGCAACTTCCCGGCGACGTCACCAACTACGGCATCACCGTCCAAAAAACCGTCACCGCGCCGCTCATGCTCATCACCCTCTATTCCCCGAATGGCACCTACGACGCCCAGTTTCTCTCGAATTTCGCCTACATCAATCTCAGCGATCAGATCACGCGGCTCTACGGCATCGGCAGCGTGCAGATTTTCGGCGCCGGCCAATACGCCATGCGTCTATGGGTCAAGCCCGACCAGTTGGCCAAACTCGCCATCACCGTTCCCGAAATCGTCAACGCCATCCAGTCGCAAAACACGGTCAATCCCGCCGGCCAGGTCGGCAGCGAACCCGTCCCTAAGGGCCAGGAATTCACCTATTCCGTCCGCGCCCGCGGCCGCCTCTCCTCGCCCGAAGAGTTCGGCCAAATTGTGGTGCGCGAGAGCACTGCCGGTGGTGTCGTTCGCGTCAAAGATGTGGCACGCGTCGAGCTTGGCGCCCAGAGCTATGCCACGCTCGGCCGTCTTAACGGCAAGCCCGGCGCCATCATTGCCGCTTACCAATTGCCCGGCTCGAACGCCGTGCAAGCCGCCGCGGCCCTCAAGAAATTAATGGCCGAGTCTAAATCGCGCTTCCCGGGCGATATTGATTACGTCGTTTCCCTCGACACCACTCTGGCCGTCACCCAGGGCATCAAGGAAATCGTCGAAACGCTGCTGATCGCCATTCTCCTCGTCATCATCGTGGTTTACATTTTCCTCCAGGGCTGGCGCGCCACCCTGATCCCCCTCCTGGCCGTGCCCGTTTCTCTGGTTGGCACGTTCATTTTCTTTCCTCTCTTCGGCTTTTCCATCAACACGCTCTCTCTTTTCGGCCTGGTTCTCGCTATCGGCCTTGTCGTCGACGACGCCATCGTGGTCGTCGAAGCCGTCGAGCGCCATATCGAAGACGGCCTTTCCCCGAAAGAAGCCGCTCTCAAAGCCATGACGGAAATTTCCGGCCCCGTCGTGGGCATCGCGCTGGTTCTTTCCGCAGTCTTCATCCCCACGGCGTTCATCCCTGGCATCACTGGCCGTCTCTACCAGCAGTTCGCCGTGACCATAGCGATCTCCGTCGCCCTTTCCGCTTTCAACGCACTTACACTCAGCCCGGCTCTCTCGGCATTGCTCTTGCGCCCCAAGGACAACACTCGCGGAGGCCTGCTCAAGAAATTCTTCAACCTGTTTAACCGGACTTTCACCCGGGCCACCAATGCCTACGTTCGTGTCTGCGGCTTCCTGATCCGCAAAACCGCCATCGCTCTCATACTTCTTGTGGTCTTTGGAGCGGCCGCTGGCTTCTTCAGCGTGAAAGTCCCCTCCAGCTTTCTTCCCGATGAGGACCAGGGCTATCTCTATATCAACCTGCAATTGCCCAACGCCGCTTCTCTCCAACGCACCGACGAAGTCGCTCGCAAAATCGAGACTGCTCTCGACAAAACCCCCGGCGTCCAGTACACCACGAGCGTTGTTGGCTTCAGTCTGCTCAGCTTCGTGCGCACCAGCTACAACGGTTTCTTCTTCGTCACCCTTAAGCCCTGGGACGATCGGAAATCCCGCGATGAGCAATTCCAGCAGATCAAGCAGAATATCAACCGCGAGCTCGGCGGAATTCCCGAAGGCATCGCTTTTTCCTTCTCGCCGCCCGCCATTCCCGGCGTCGGCACTTCCGGCGGCTTCACCTTCGTTCTCGAAGACCGGGCCGGAAACGATGTCCAGTTTCTCGCCGACAACTTGAACAAATTTCTGGCCGCCGCCCGCAAGCGTCCCGAAATCGCCAACGTCAGCACCACGTTTCTCCCGAGCGTCCCGCAGCAGTTCGTGGACGTCGACCGCGACAAGGTCATCAAGCAGGGCGTCGCCATCAAGGATGTCTATCAGACTCTTCAAGCCTTTATGGGTGGCCTTTTCATCAACTATTTCAATCGCTTCGGCCGGCAGTGGCAGGTCTATATCGAAGCCGAGGGCGAGTACCGCACTCGTGCGGAAAACGTCGGGCAGTTTTTCGTCAAGAACAATACCGGGGCGATGGTTCCCCTCGCCGCTCTCACCAGATTCGAGTCCCGTCCCGGCCCCGAATTCACCATGCGCTTCAACGAATACCGCTCCGCCCAAATCAATGGCGCCGCTGCTCCGGGTTACAGCGCCGGCCAGGCTATGGCAGCTATCGAAGAAGTCTTCGACCAAACCATGCCCCGCGAAATGGGCTACGACTACTCCGGCATGTCCTTCCAGGAGAAAAAGGCTCAGGAAGGTGTCCCCGCCTCTGCTGTTTTTGGTTTTTCCCTGCTCTTCGTTTTCCTGATTCTCGCCGCGCTTTATGAAAGCTGGACGCTGCCCTTCAGCGTCCTTCTCAGCACGCCTGTCGCCGTTTTCGGGGCCTTCTTCATCCTCTGGCTGAGACGCGCTTTGCTCTCCGCATTTCTTCCGACCTACATGGTGCAGATCGAGAACGACGTCTATTCTCAAATCGGCCTGGTCATGCTCATCGGTCTCGCCGCGAAGAACGCCATCCTCATCGTCGAATTTGCCAAAGACGAATACGAACAAGGCAAACCGCTTGTCGATGCCGCTCTCGAAGGCGCTCGTTTGCGACTCCGCCCCATCCTGATGACTTCTTTCGCCTTCATCCTTGGTTGTGTCCCTCTATGGACCGCCAGCGGCGCTGGCTCCGTCGCACGTCAAATCATGGGCACCGCCGTGATCGGCGGCATGCTCGCAGCCAGCGCCCTCGGCATCTTCTTTATTCCCGCCGTTTTTTATGTCGTCGAGCGGCTTTCGATGGGCAAAGCAGGCCGCGCCGCAATGGCAGGCGGAATCCCCGCTCCAGGCGCGAGTCCAGCTAGAGGAGACGACTGACATGAGACCACTTCTTCCGTCGTTCCTCGTCGCGCTGCTCATCTCCGGCTGCACGGTGGGACCAGACTACAAGCGTCCCTCGGCCGTCGTCCCTACGGAATTCCGCGCCGCGTCGCCCGAAGCCTCGAGAGCCGAGGCCGCCTCGCTAGGCAATCAAAAATGGTTTGACGTTTTTCGCGACGAGCAGCTCCAGTCCCTGATCCGCACCGCCATTCAGCAAAATTACGATGTCCGCATCGCCGCCACGCGCGTGCTCCAGGCGCAAGCGCAGTTGGGCATCACGCGTTCGAATCAGTTCCCGAGTGTCAGCGGCGGCGCCACGCTCGGTGCGCAACGCACTCCAGAAACCATCGCCTTTCCTCCGATCGAGCAATCCACCGGAGGACTGAATCTCTCGGCCGCCTGGCAACTCGATTTCTGGGGACAATATCGCCGCGCCACCGAAGCCGCCCGCGCTTCTCTCCTCGCCACGGAGTGGGGCCGCCGCGCCGTGATCAGCTCCCTGGTCTCAAGCGTAGCCTCCGCCTATTTCCAGCTACGCGCTCTCGATCTCCAGATGGAACTTTCCGAGAACGCTCTCACCGCCCGCCGCGAATCCCTTCGCCTCACCAGCGTTCTCGCCAATCATGGCAATACCTCCGAGCTGGATGTTCGCCAGGCCGAACAGCTTGTCTACACCGCCAGCGAAGAAATCCCCGACCTCGAGCGCCGCATCCAGCAGCAGGAAAATCTTCTCAGCACCCTGCTCGGAAACAACCCGGGCCCGATTGCCCGCGGCCTGTCCCTCACCGAGCAGCCGCATCCACCGGAAGTTCCGGCCGGCATTCCTTCCGAGCTTCTTGAGCGCCGCCCCGATATACGCCAGTCCGAACAGGTTCTCATTGCCGCCAACGCGCAGATCGGAGTCGCGCGCGCCGCCTATTATCCTCAGATTTCGCTGACCGGCGCAGGTGGCTTCCAGAGCGATGCGCTGGCGCGCCTTTTCGCCGGCTCTGCGGGTCTCTGGAGCTTTGCCGGTTCTCTTGCTCAGCCTATCTTCACTGCCGGCAGAATTCGCTCCGGCGTCCGGCTCGCCGAAGCTCAACAGCAGGAAGCTGTCCTTTCCTATCAGCAAACTATCCAGCAGTCCTTCCGCGAGGTTTCTGACGCCTTGATCGGTTACCGCAAACTCCGGGAATTTCGCGAACAGCAGGAGCTTCTCACCGCTTCCGCCCAGGACGCCGCGCACCTTTCCAATATCCGCTACAAAGGCGGAGTGGCCAGCTATCTCGAAGTCCTCACCAACGAAACCAACTATTTCTCCGCTGAACTCAATCTCGCGCAAGCCCAGGCCAACGAACTTCTCGCTCTGGTTCAGCTCTATCAGGCCCTCGGCGGCGGCTGGCAAGAGTAGGGGCCCCCGGCGCAAGACCATCGCCTCGGCGCCCCTGCCGAATCCTCTCGACACGGCTCCTCGTCAATGCGATTCTTCCCCGCGTGTATTGGATCGTCTCTCACCGGGCCCTCTCTAAAAGCTCGCTGCGCGAGCGCTTCTTGAGCGTTCCCTATGATTTCTTTTTCTCGAAAACCTGAAACCGATGACTCTACGAATTGACGCCCACCATCACCTCTGGCGCTATTCCGAAGAAGAGTACGGCTGGATCACTCGGAATATGGCGGCCATCGCCAGGGATTTTCTACCCGAGGATCTCGAGCAAGTTCTCTCCTCTTCAGGAATGGACGGCAGCATCGCCGTTCAGGCAAGGCAGTCGCTCGAGGAGACTCAATCGCTGCTTGATTTCGCCGAACATTTCGATGTGATTCAGGGAGTGGTCGGTTGGGCGCCTATCGCCCTTCCCGAGTTTCCCGCAGTCCTCGACCGCTTCAGGCATTTTCAGAAATTGAAGGGGTTCCGCCACGTGGTTCAAGACGAGCCCGACGACGCCTTCCTCCTCCGCCCGGACTTCAACAGAGGCATCACTCTCTTAAAACAGTACGGCTTTGTCTACGATATTTTAATCTTCGAACGCCAGCTGCCCGCAGCCATCTCTTTCGTCGACCGCCATCCCGCGCAGGTTTTCGTCCTGGATCACATCGGAAAACCCCGCATTCGCGAACGCGCGCTCGAACCCTGGCGCGCGTACATTCGCGAACTGGCACGCCGCGATAATGTCTTCTGCAAACTTTCCGGTATGGTCACCGAAGCGGACTGGGCGGAATGGGGTTTAGGAGATCTTCAACCCTATTTCGATGTCGTCCTCGACGCCTTCGGACCCGAGCGCCTCATGGCCGGCTCGGACTGGCCCGTCTGCCTCCTGGCGGCCACGCACCAAAAATGGTTTTCGACTCTTCGTGAATTGATCTCGCCGCTTTCCGTTAGCGAGCAGGAGATGATTCTCGGCGGCGTAGCGACGCATGTCTACTCTCTCTCTGGACAAGACGCAGGAACGCCAAAACCATGCGAGCTCTGATGATCCGAGAACCCGGGGCGGCTTCCATCGAACACGTGCCCGAGCCTCAGCCCGGGCGCGGCGAAATCCTGCTGCGCGTCCGCATGGTTGGCCTCTGCGGCAGCGATCTGAATTCCTTCCGCGGCAGGAATCCTATGGTCCGTTTCCCCCGCATCCCCGGCCACGAAATTGCCGCCACCATCGTCGAAGGAAGCTCTTCTTTCCCCGATCTCGCCCCCGGCCGGAACGTCACCCTGTCTCCCTACACCAGCTGCGGCAAATGCGCCTCGTGCCTCCGCGGCCGTCCCAATGCCTGCGCGTTCAATGAGACCCTCGGCGTCCAGCGCGATGGCGCGCTCACCGAATACATCACCATGCCGCCCGAGAAACTCTACCCGGCTCCGCTCACGATCAAGGAACTCTGCCTGGTGGAACCGCTCACGGTTGGTTTTCACGCCGTCGCCCGAGGCCGCGTCAGTTCCGCCGACAAAGTCGCCGTCTTCGGCTGTGGCGGCGTGGGCCTTGGCGCCATCGCCGCTTCCCGTTTTGCCGGCGCCACCACCATTGCCGTCGACCTCGACGATGATAAGCTTCAGCTCGCCAGAAAAGCCGGCGCAGCTCATGTCGTGAACTCCGCCAAATCCCGTCTCCATGACCAACTGCTGGAACTCACGGGCGGCCGCGGACCCGACGTCATCATCGAAGCCATCGGTCTCGCCGAAACCTTTCGCGCCGCGGTCGAGGAAGCCGCTTTCACTGGCCGCGTCGTTTACATCGGCTACGCCAAGGAACCCGTAGCTTACGAAACCAAGCTCTTTGTCGAAAAGGAACTCGATATTCTCGGCTCGCGCAACGCGCTGCCAGAGGATTTTCGCACCGTTATCAAAATGCTTGAGGAAGGCAAGTTTCCCGTCGAAGACGCCGTCGGCTCGATTGTTCCCCTCGACGACGCTCCGACGATCCTCAAAGCCTGGAGTTCCAATCCCCTGAAGTTCAGGAAAATCATGGTGCAACTCGACTGATCAGGAAAAAGGCACAGAAGGGTTTCGCTTTCACGGCGCTTCGAGGACTCTTTGAGGAGAAGACGGACGATGGCACAGCATCCACTGGAAAGTTTACCGCGGGAAACGGCGCCCTCAGCCCGCCATTCCTTGTTTCCCGCAGGCCAAATCGTTCCCTTCATTCTCGTCACCGTACTTTTCTTCCTCTGGGGCATTCCCAATAACCTGAACGACGTCCTCATCCGGCACTTCATGAAGTCCTTTGCCATCTCCCGCTTCGAAGCCAGCCTCGTGCAAACAGCTTTCTACCTGGGATATTTTCTCCCGGCAATTCCCGCAGCCCTTTTCATGAAACGCGTCGGCTATAAACCGGGCTTCATCGTCGGCCTCCTGCTCCTTGCTTCAGGCTGTTTCTTGTTCTGGCCGGCCGCGCTTCAGAGCAGCTATGCCTTTTTTCTTTTCGCGCTTTTCGTCATTGCCAGCGGGCTCTCTTTTCTCGAAACAGCCTCCAATCCATTCATCGCCCAGCTCGGCGATCCGGACACTTCCGAGCGCCGCCTGAATTTTTCGCAGGCCTTTAATCCCTTCGGCGCCATGACGGGAGCACTGATCGGCACAGTCTTCATTTTTTCCGGTGTCGAGCTGACACCGGCAGAAATCGCCGCCCGCGAGGCCAATCACACCTATCAGGCCTACCTCGAATTCGAAGTCTTGCGCGTCGTCCGTCCTTATCTGGTTCTGGGCGTCGTCGCCGTAGTCTGGGCGCTGCTCATCCTCCGTACGAAATTCCCCGCAATCTCCAGTGAAAACGAAGCCGCCGATGGCGGTCGCGGCAGCGCGAGCCAGCTCCTCCGTCAAAGACACTTTCTGCTAGCGGTCGTCGCGCAATTCTTCTACGTCGGCGCCCAGGTCGGCACATGGAGCTATTTCATTCCTTACGTTCAGGAATACGCCCACAAGCCTGAAAAAACCGCTGGATATTTCCTCATCGGCACGCTTGCTGCCTTCGGCGTCGGCCGTTTCGTCTCCGCCTGGCTGATGCGCTTTATCTCTCCGAGCCGCCTCATGGGTTTTTACGCCCTGGCGAATATCGCGCTGGTTTCCGTCGGCGTTTTCTTCCCGGGATGGGTCGGCATCTGGTGCGTCTTCCTCACGAGTTTCTTCATGTCCCTCATGTTCCCCACCATTTTCGCTCTCGGCCTGAAAGGTCTTGGCCCCAACACGAAACTCGGCGGCTCCTTCCTGGTCTTGGCTATCGTTGGCGGCGCCGTCCTTACGCCCGTCATGGGCCTGATTTCAGACAAGCTTCACAGCTACGCCCTGGCTTATTCCATACCCTTCCTCGCCTACATCTATATCTCTCTCTATTCCTTCCTGGGCTCAGAGCGAGTCGACGCCGCTCCCGCTCGGGGCGGAGCCGCGAGTTCCACCGACTGAGCTCGTCATTCTATTGCGGCGTAGCCGTGGGGGTGCGGCAGCTCTGCTGCCGCTCTTCTCGGTGACTCAGACGACTCCCTATCTGCCAAGGCTCAAAGAAAAGCAACATCCAATCGAAATTTTGACGGGGCCAGCCTTCGTCGCTGATCTATAAAGCGCTTGTGCCCGCTCGGCAGAATCTATATCGTGACCGCCATCGATTCCTCGCTGGAAGAAATCAGAGAAGGGCCTAGCCCCGAGAAAATGGCCGAAACGTTTCCCGAAGCAGGCAGTTACGGATTGCGGCGCGAAGTCCTCTCCCCCATGGAGACGCTTGCCCAGTCCGTCTCGACCATTGCGCCCACCACGACTCCTGTCGCCACCATTCCGCTCGTCGCGGCCCTCGCAGGCAATGGCACCTGGCTCGCCTACGTCCTGGCAACCGCCGCGATCCTTCTGGTCGCACTGTGTATCAGCAAATTCGCTCGCTACTCCGCTTCTCCGGGTTCGCTCTATACCTACGCCTCCATGATCCTTCCTCCTTCGCTCGGTGCCACCGCGGCCTGGAGCCTCCTTCTCGCCTACATTGCGACGGGCTCGAGCGTCATCGGCGGTTTCTATCACTTCGGAATCCTTCTGCTTCAGGACGCCACAGGCCACGGCACTTCCGCCGTATTTCTCGCTCTTCTCGTCACAGCCCTCTCTATCTGGATCGCCTGGCGCGACGTAAAAATCTCCGCCCGCCTCATGCTCTGGATCGAAGCCGTCTCCGTCTCCTTCATTCTGATCGTCGTGCTACTGGTATTCTTCCGCCACGGTTGGCATCTGGACTGGGAACAATTCCATCTCCGCGGCATGACCGGCAGCGGCTTGCGCCTCGGCCTGGTCCTGGCGCTCTTCAGCTTTGTGGGATTTGAAAGCGCCACGACGCTAGGCTCGGAGGCGCAGAATCCGCTTAAAACAATTCCCCGCGCCGTAATCCAGAGCGCGCTCCTCGCGGGAGCCATTTTCATCCTCTGCGCCTATACGGAGGTCCTCGGCCTCAAGAGTGCCGGCCAGAATCTCTCGACCAGCACGGCCCCCATGCGTGTCCTCGCGAGACTTGGCGGCCTTCCCGTCCTCGGCCTGCTCATCGACATCGGCGCCCTGGTCAGCATGTTTGCCGGAACCCTCGCCTGCATCACCGCCGCCGCCCGCGTTCTGCTTCTCATGTCCCATAACGGCCTCGCGCACGGCTCATTCCGGAAAACTCACGCGCGCAACGAAACTCCCGGCATTGCCATTGCCGTCACCGGAACCGCGGCCGTTCTGCCCGTTGCCGTCCTCGCGGCACGCGGCGCGAGCGGCCTCGACGTCTACGGCTGGATGGGCTCTCTCGCCACCTACGGCTTCATCGTCACCTACGCGCTGGTCAGCGTCGCTCTCCCGCGCTATTTGCGCGCGCACAACGCCTATCGCGCCGGCGCCCAGATCATTCCCTGGCTCGCCTCGGCCGCCATGCTCCTGGCTCTTGTCGGAAATCTCTATCCCGTCCCCGAAGGCCCCTACGGCAAACTCCCCTTCATTTACCTCGCCTATCTTGTCGTCGGCCTTGTCTGGTTTTTCTGGCGCGCCCGGGATCAGAAACCAGGATTGACGGAAAGTTAGCAAGAGCCGCTTCGATGCTCACTCGGGCATTTGTCTTTCGATGAAATAAAAAAACAGATCGAAGAAAACAAAAGTTTGCGTTTCGGTTCTGCGCCGTTATGCAATACCTTCCTCGAAACTTACTGTCCTCGGGGCGCGGCCAAGCGGGGTGAATCCGAAATTCTTTGCAAAAATTTTTGCTTGGTCTCGGTCCCGAAGACGGCCGGCTTTGTGTGTGTTCCTGGAAAGCGGGAGGCGTCGCGGAATGGCCAAGTCATCAGCTGGAGTTTTTTTCTTCTTCGTGGCATCGTGCCTTTGTTGTCTCGGGCTTCCCCCGGATGCCTTCCCGCAGCAGACTCTCGGCGGCATTACCGGCACGGTCATGGACTCCTCCGGCGGAGTTCTCGCCGATGCCTCCGTCACCGTCGTCTCGGACAGCACGCAGCTCACCCGCACTCAAAAAACCACCAGCGTCGGCAGCTACGATTTTGTAAACCTTCCCATTGGCTCCTACACGCTCACCTTCTCCCACGATGGCTTCGAAACCCAAAGAATCCCGTCTATCGTCGTGCAAGCCGATCGCACGGCCACCGTCAACGCTGTCCTCAAAGTTGGGCAGGTCGGCACGACCGTCACCGTCGAGGCCACCCCGCTCCTGAACGCCGTGGACACCACCAACGGCTACATTCTCGAAAAAGCCCAGCTCGAGTCCATTCCGCTTCCCACCGGCAGCTTTACCGGCATCGCCATCCTTTCTCCCGGCGTCAATGCCGAACTCTCGAGCGGCTCCGGCGTCAACGCCGGCTTGGGTAATCTTCCCATCTGGGCCAACGGCCAGCGCGACACGAGCAACACTTTCCTGCTCAACGGCGTCGATGCCAGCAATCTCTTCAACGGCAAAAGCACCAGCCAGGTCGCCAGCGCCCGCATCGTCAACAATACCGGCATCGGCGGCGCCGCCAGCATCTCCAGCACCACCGCCGAGCCTCTCCAAAGCACCGCTTCTCCCTATCTCGCCATCGGCCAGGCTCTTCCCACTCCGGCTTCTGAAACCATCGAAGAATTTCGCGTGAACACTTCGATGTACGACGCCCAGCAAGGTTCGACCAGCGGTGCGCACATTGATATGAGCACCGCCTCCGGCACCAACACTCTCCATGGCAGCGCTTATCTCTATCGCGCCTCGGACGCCCTCAACGCCGCTCCCTTCTTCTACAATGCCGATCCCAATATTCCCTCGAGCGACAAAGTGCCCGGCCTTCACAATTACACGGCTGGCGGCACCGTCGGAGGTCCGATCCTCAAGAACAAGCTCTTCGGCTTTCTCTCCTACCAGCATGTCGAGAAATCCGACGCCGAAATCGGCAGCTCCCGCGTTTCCGTTCCTCCCGGCCTCACCGGCGATCGCAGCCCGGCCGCTTTGGCCGCCCTCGTTAACGGCAACTTTCCCGATTCCGCCACGGTTAATCCCGTCATCGGCACGGCCCCCGGCGACATCAGCCCGATCGCCTATGGCCTCCTCAATTACAAACTCCCCAACGGCCAATTCCTCTTCCCCAGCGCCAACAGCTTCGTCCCCACCATCAGTTTCCCCGAAAACACCTTCACGCCCGGCACCGCCTACTTCAAGGCCGATCAAGCCGTCTCCGATCTCGACTGGATGGCTACTTCCAAAGACACCGTCGCTCTCAAGTATTACTACCAGCACGATCCGAGCATCGCTCCCTACGCCTACTCCGGCTCCCCCGGCTTCACGCAGAATCTCGACGCTGGCAGCCAGGTCGCCTCCATCACCAACACCCAGGTCCTCAAACCCAATCTCAGCGTTGTCGAAGTCTTCGGCTTCCTTCGTGAAAAGATCTACAGCACCCTCCAGCAGCCCTTCACCCCTCAGCAATTCGGCTCCTATGTTCAGCAGCTTACCGGCGCCTCCGTCTCCGATTCCACCATCAACACTTTCGGGTCTTCCTTTTTCCCCGGCATCTCCATCGTCGACAACTACGGCAACTCCGCTCCCTACAATGAAAACTTTGTCTTCAACGCCGCCACCAACATCGGCAGCGGCGCGGCTTCCCAGGGCGCCTGGACCGGCGTCTTCCAAAATCGCTTCATGCCCAGCGCCAACGCCATCTGGACTTTCGGCAAACACACCATCACTTTCGGCGGCAACTTCGCCTACACCCAGCTGAACACCCGCGATGAACGCACTGACAAGGGCACTATCGGTTTCGCCGACTTCTCTCAATTCCTTCAGGGCCTGGTCGTCCCCTATACGCCCGACGGCTTCATAACCACCGCCTATCTCCAGGGCGACGCCAACCGCTACTACCGCTCCAAGGAAACCGGCCTCTTTCTTCAGGACAAATATCAAATCTTCCCGAACCTCAGTCTGACCGCCGGCCTCCGCTTCGACGACCACGGCGGCCTCACCGAAAAATACGGCCGCCTCTACAATTTCAATCCTGCCGAATACGACTACGACGATGCCACTGACACCATCGTCAACACCGGCTTCCTCATCGCCGGCAATAACAAGCTCTTCCCCACGAAAGGCGTCAGCGATTCCACGCTCACCGGCCGCCAGTGGGGTCTCGGCCCGCGCCTCGGCCTCGCCTGGAGTCCCAAAAAGTTCAACAACAAAATCGTCGTCCGCGCCGGTTGGGGCATGTACTACGACCGCGGCGAACTCTTCACCTATCTCTCCCCCGGCTTTGCCGCAGGCGTCATTGCCGGAGGTCCTTTCGGCGTCAACCAGGCCCCACCCTTCGTCAATTCCCAGGTCTGCAGCAGCATCGGCACCTTCTACCAGGGATTCATACCCACCTGCGATCCCGCGCAGCCAACCGGTGGCTCGTTCTCGAATCCCTGGGGAGCAGCTCTCCAGGCTCCTCCCACCGGCAATCCCGCCAGCATCGTCCTTCCCAACGCCGCCGCGATCGAAAATGGCGCTCAGCTCTTCTCCTTTGCCGATTACAACCGAGCCAACAAGCTCCCCTACACCCTCAACCAGACGCTCGACATCCAGTGGCAGCCCAGGAAAGATCTAGCTATCACGATCGGCTATGTTGGCAACTTCGGCCGCCACGAAGTCATCCCCGTGCCCTTCAACCAGGCCGGCATCGCCACTCCCACCCATCCCATTCACGGCCAAACCTACACCTACGGCTACACCGTAGAAGCGCCCCCGGGCTGCAATCCCACTCTGGACCCAGCCGCCTGCGCCTACACTTCCACTTGCAACGCAAGTGGCGCCACTTCCGGCTGCTTACCCATGGGCCTTCCCGACGGCACGAGCATGATGGAGAACTATGAAGGCGGCAACATCGACCTCCGCGTCCCCTACATCGGCTATTCTTCCGAATCCGAGTCCTACACCGCCGCTGGCATTTCCGCCTACAATGCGCTCCAAGCCCACGTCGAAAAACGCATCAGTCACGGACTCCAGGTTGGCTTCTCCTACACCTTCTCCCACGCCACCGACGAACAAAGTGCCATGGGCCTCTTCTACAACGGCAACAATGCCACGGACCTCCGCAGCGGCTACGGTCTCTCCGATTTCGACCGCAAGCACGTTATCAACTTCACCTATCTCTACGAGCTTCCGAAGTTCTTCGAACTGACTTCCATGCGCGGCCGCTTTGCCGACGGCTGGGCTATCTCAGGCCTTGCCATCATCCAAAGTGGCCAGCCCTACAGCGTCATCGACTATTCGGGCGCCGTCGGCAGCCTTTACTACGGCACGAGCGACGGCATCACCAACCCCATCGTCCCCCTCGCTCCCGGCTGCACGCCTTCAAACGCCTACACCGGCGCCAGCGGCACCGTTCCCGGCCTCCCAGCCCTCAATCCCAATTGCTTCACGGTCCCGCTTCTCGCCCCGGGAGATCTCGGCGGCGCCATTCCGGCCGGCGACACGTTTGAAACTACCTACACCACTGGCCAGCGCAACATCTTCCGCCAGCCCTGGCAGCGCCGCACCGATCTCTCCGTCATTAAAATGACCCAGCTGACCGAGCGCGTCTCCCTAAGATTCACTTTCGAAGTTTTCAACCTAACCAACACCCCGAGCTTCGATATTCCCATCGACGACGTTACTCAAAACCTTAACTTCAACGATTTCCCCGTCTATGGCTCCCAGCTCTATTCCTCCCCCACCCTGAGCGGCATCGGCATCGTCAACAAGACCATAGGCAGCCCCCGCCAAATCCAAATGTCCCTAAAATTCAGCTTCTAACCTCGACTCTCCACTGTGATGGGTGGGGCTTTTTGGAGGTTCGGCCGATGGTGGCCTAAACGGCGAGCGGAAAATCGAGTGCCAGTTGGCCGTCATCGAGACCGCCCAAGATCAGTAGAGCTTTAAATTCGAGACGAGGAAAGAACGGAAGAGCCGAGAAAAAATACTGCACAGCCCGTCGAAGACAGAAGTGCTGTCCTTTTCGTTGGTTCTTACCACTTGAGGCGTTTTTCCGCACGCTCTCGCCCATCGCTCGCGGTAATCCCGCTCGCGGGACGCTCGAGTCAAAATTCGACCCTCACAAGGGCAAGAATGCGGAAATCCGACCCTCGCGCTTCGCGCAGCAAAGGAAGGGTTACTCTTTATTTGCGGCGAGTGGCTCGCCGGGCGGAGGAACTCGCTCGACGCAACCCGCTCCGGGTGGCTTTCGCGACCTTGCTTCTCTTCAGACTTACAGCCGCAGTCTTCCGAGTCTTCCGGACCGCTCTTTTGGTTCTTCGTCCAAGCCTCTTGGCTTCCCGTTCCACAACATGAACCGCGCTCGTTCGGCTCAGAGCCTTCTGTGCCGCATTGGCCTTCGCTGCGATCGTTCCGAGGGCCGATCCGATCGACTCCGCCAAACTCGTCAGTAGTGCCGCATCCTTTGCGCGGCTTCGTGTGCGTGCTTTCATATCTTGGCTCCGTTCCGATCTCTGGATGCCCTGTTTGCTGGAACAGGGGTCGTGCGGCATTGCTTTCTATCTTGATTCGCTTCGCGTAAAGGTTATGCCTTCTTGGCCTGCTTGTACGCGTTGTCGCCTGCGTCCATCGCGTCCTGCACCTGATCTTTTGCCATATCCACAACCTTTTGTGCTCGCCGCTTCAAATCCCTGCCAGTTCTGCGAACCTGATGGGCGCCTTCATTCACGCCGTCAACAATGTCCTCCCGCAATTCTTCGCCGGATTTGGGCGCAAAGAGTAAAGCAACTGCCGCTCCTATTCCTGCACCCACAGCAAAACTGGCTATCGCTCCTGGAATCTGTTTTCTGTTCATCGTCAATCCCTTTCCAACGATCCTTTTCACTCTTCAAAATTGTTCTAGAAAAAAGGAGGAAGCCGATGTCGACTTCCTCCCGATTGGTTGACTACGAAGTACGCGCGGCTTTGGCGTCGCGATCCACCGAAGCTTCTCCGGTCGACGTAACATCTTCCGCGCCCGTCGCTTTCAGAACATCCTTGGCGCGTTTGATTTCGTTCGACGTGTCGCAATGGACAGAGAGGAGAATTCCGCCGTGCTGCAGGCGGCCTTCGTAACGCTTCGCTTCGAATTCAGGAATTCCCGAACCGATGAGAGCGCCAGTAACCCCTCCCACTGCTCCGCCAACGCCCAGCCCCGCAAGTCCTGCCATGATCGGGCCTGCGGCAATGAAAGGCCCAAGGCCAGGGATCGCAAGCAAGCCGACGCCCGCCAGCACGCCAAGCGTGCCGCCAATCACTCCTCCTGCTGTGACGCCTGCTGTCGTACCTTCAGGCGCTTTCGTGGCTTTCTCCGTTCCCATCTCCTTCGTTCCTGCAAGATTTTCCGGCAGGAGCACCGAAATATCCGGAGAAGGGAAGCCCGCCCGTACAAGCGCGTCTACGCCGTTTTCAACTCCCATGCGAGTGGAATAAATTCCAAACACGCCTACTTTTTTTCCTGACATTTGTATTTCTCCTTTTCGATCTAACTTTTACGTTCACGGACTGTCTGCGTCTACTTTATTTGGGCGGCGCAATTTCAAGCTGATCGCTTACATTCCCTTGTCCCGCCACGGCCACGGCTTTGGCTTCGATGTTGTTCTTCTCGTCCTCGGACCGCACTGGCCCGCGGAGAGTCACTTTGCCGTCTTGTGAAATGATTTTGATGTTGTGCGCATAGGTCGAAAGGGTAGTGTCCTCATGAATTGCCTTTCGAATCTTCTGTGTCAGCGCGCGGTCCGCCGGATTCATCTTCTGCTGATCGGCGGTGGGGCTGGTTTGGTCCTTGTTTTGTTTGGTGTTATCCGGCGACGTCTGCTGAGGATCCTGGCGCCCCGGGGTTGGCGTAGCCAGGAGGGATGCGCAAAAAACGAGCGCTCCCACAGGCAAAAGCAATCGAGTCCATCGAATAGAACTTCCGCTCATTTTCATTTCTCCTTTTCAAATGCACTGCTGGCACTTCTTGAAAATGCCGTTAGGCTTTGGCGGCCCTGGCTTTTTTTCCCGCTCCGTTTCCTTCTTCTTCTCTCTCTGTGTTGGCTGCCTGGCGGTTGACGCTGCTTGAAAGTTGCGTCAGCTTTTGGTTGGTCTCTTTTTCTTCCTCGAGCGTCTGCTTCAATAGCTTCTCGGCTGCTTCTTCGCCAAGAATATTTGCAAACCCGCTCACGGCCCCGTAGGCGGCAATTTCATAGTGCTCCACTCGCTGGGCCGCAGAGATCAACCCGGCGTCCAGCTCTGCCGATGGAAGTTCTTCCCCGATCAGTTCGCCACCCTCCTTGATCAGCCCTTCCATGCCTACGCATTTCTTTCCCTTTGGGCTTTCTCGAAGAGTCTGGAATATCTCTTCCAACCGGGCTACGTGCCCCTTGGTTTGTTCCAGATGCTCTTCAAAACCTGCCCGCAGGTCGGGAGCCGTCGCGGCCCTGGCCATTTTGGGAAGGGCCTTCACCAACTGGTTTTCTGCGCTGAACAAATCCTTCAATTCCTCGATGTAAAGATGCCTCAAGCCATTCGTTTCCATTTGGGGTCTCCTGCCAAAGCAAACTTCGCCTGGTCTCCGTAATTTCTGATGCGGAAATGCGCCGCACCTTCCATAAACAACTTCAGGTCCCGAGCAGCCATAAGGGGAAACAGGTAGGGAGCGAGCATTAAATCGTGTAGCGGTCTATAGGTGTCCGGCCTCGGAGGTAATTTTTTCCGGTTGAAAAGCGATGTGCTTCAGGATCTGCGGCAGCGTTGTGAACACCCCGGGGCCCCTGGTCAGTTTCAGGCGAATGGCCACCTTTTCAGGATCTCCCTCGAAATGCCAGAGACAAACGGCGATATACAAATCCGGCGACTGGGCCCGCAATCTTGCGTACAGCGCTCGCGCGTGGTCCACGGCAAACGGCGGCAGCGCCGAAATGCACACGACCGCCGGGTTTAGCTCCGCCACCTGGGCCAACATCTCCGCGACTGAGCCGATCGCTATGCTCTGCGCTCTGTGACCCTGTCGCTCGAGGAGTTGCGCCAGCAGCATGGCCACAACGTCATCTGCATCGTCCCGAGCCGGCATGCAGAGCACCTCCAAACTGCCTGTTTCGTCGATCCCCCTTCGAAACGATTCGGACCGCTTTTCTCCTGTACTCTCTCCGCTCTCGGCAGGGGCGGTATCGGCCAGCTCCTCGATAATTTCCCGCGTGCTTTGATAGATGAAATTTTGCTTTTCTTCATCCAGTTCGTTTCGGTGCCGGTCCTGCTCGGCAAGACTCAACGCCGGTATCAGCACGGTGCTATAAAGTTCTTCGAGATTGTTCTCTTTGAGATGCAGCTCCAGGACTTGCCTGGCCTCATTTTGATCCGTGGCCAAGAGCCGCTGATAATATTGTGCGTGCGGCGGCAGAACAGGCGCATCCCCCAAAAGCACATTCAGGAAACTCAGGCTTGGAACGTAGCGCCCCATCACGACCAGACAAACCGTCAGGGGGGTCGCCAGCACAAGCCCGGGAAATCCCCAGATCAGCGTCCAAAATACAGCCGCCACCAGGATCGCGAGTGGCCCAAGCCCGAGGTGTGCGCCGTATAGAAGCGGTTCAACGATATTCGCTACGGTCAACTCCAGAAGCAGGAAAAGTCCCGCGGTTGCGAGAGCGTGCTGCCATCCGGGGAAAACCGCAAGGGAAAGCAAAATAGGCATTGCTGCTGCCATTGGCGGCCCGATATAGGGCAGGAAGCGAAGAACAGCGGCCGCCACGCCCCAAAGCGCGGAATTCGGAATACCAATCAGATGCAATGCCGTGAACACGATCAGCCCGTAACCTGAGTTAACGAGCAGTTGGAGAAGTAAATACCGGTTTATCCGCTGGGTCGCTTCGTCCAGCGCCTGGGTCATCATATTCAATCGCCCACCGCCCGCCAGCCGGATGAGCCGATTGCGCAAATCTTCCCTGCCCGCAAGAATAAAAATGGTGAACAGGATCACCACTCCCGCGTTTCCGAGTGGACCCAGCAGGTCTTCGACGGATTCAAGCGGGTTACCGGGAGCAACGAGTTCCACGGCGATCGGTCGCGATTCTGTGGATCCGGGAGCCGCGGCTGTCCTTTTCGTTTCATTCCTGGACGGTACGGCCCCCGGACTCACCGCAGTTATTTCCCTCGACAACTCTTTAACGGTGTCGGAAGCCTTGTGAATACTCTGGCTGCCGGGCCCTTTGAGCGAGCGGATCTTGTCTTCGAGCGTTTGCCTGTAGGAAGGCAGCTGGTCCGTCAAGTCGACGAATTGCTGGGAAGTTTTCCACCCGATCAGGCCCATCAAACCAACCAGTAGGACGATCACGAGAAAAATGGCAAGTGCGCGTGGCAGCCTGATTCTTTCAAGGAAGGCAACGGGCGCAGACAATACGAGCGAGAGAAGCAGAGCCAGCGCCAGGGGTATGAATACGATTCGGGCAAAATAAAGTGTTGCGATCACCACCACTGCGGCAACAATTCCGAGAAGCCGCGAATTTACGGCCGATCCTGCTGCCCGTTTTAGAGATTTTTCCATGAGAGAAATTCGTACTCTCGGCCATCTTCACCCAAGCGAGAAGGAAGGGACATACACAATTCTCCTTACCCGGATAGTCTGATTTGAAAGTCAGGCACCGTCTGTCCAAATGGATACATGGAATTAGCCTTCCCGGACATCGAACTGGCCGGGCCGAATAAACTTGCTATTCGGCGCGCACTGAATCCAAGGTCAGGCGAGTGGGCGGAACGCTCGGTGGGCGAGTGAACCAGAATGGTCCGGCTCACGAAGGATGCCGGAATGGGCTTCACCGCCCTTGGCGTCGTAAGAACCTATGCCTCCACGACTTCTCCGCGGTCATTCAGCGCGAGATGGGCAACCGGTCGCAACGGAATCGCGAGCAGACATCTTGCATGCCTGCGCTCACCTTCTGGGACTAGGGCTCCTTGTGAGCGATAGCAAGCATTTCTATCACTCACGAAATCCAGAATGCCCGGTAAGATCAACAAATATAAGCAGCTTATAAGCAACGCTTCCGTCGCTCGACCGCCATTCGACGAAACTCGTTCGGATACCGTCCCTTTCGTTTCCTCGCCACTTCGCAGTTCCTTCCCCTGCAGAGTGTGCCATTTCCGTTTGTCTCAAACAGGGGTTCAGTCCACTAGCTCCTCGGCCACGAAATCACGTGCATCGCAATCGCCGAGCGAAGATTACCGGCTGTCCTCCTCCGTTCGGCAGGTGGCAGCCTTTTAACAGGGTGGGGTCCCTCGTCCGCGGATTGGTTTCTTTGAAACGGTAGGTCGCTCCTCCTGCGCAACTCTTTCAAACCTCTCGAGTTCCGTTTATCTCGTTCGAATCCGCGCACGCTGTTCGAGTAAGCATCCAGTAAACTTTTAAGGTGATGGACAAACTCCCGTTCCCCGGCTAGCATTCCCTATGTTTCGCTTTTACCCTGAGTCCCGTAGGGCACACCTTCCAGTCTCCAGTCTTTGTAGGTGCGGGTCTTCCGGCTGCCGCGCTCCCTTGCGCGGCTCCGCGCACGCTGCGTTACGCTTTTCCGCCGCTCGTTTCTCCTCTTTGGCGCAAGAGAAAGTCCTCGATGAACCTTGATCACGAACTATTGAAAAGTCTCCCCAAAGTTCTGCTCCACGAGCACCTCGACGGCGTCCTCCGCCCCGAAACCGTCATAGACCTGGCCAAAACCGCCGGCTATGACGGACTTCCCACCAAAAACCCCGAAGAGCTCGCCCACTGGTTCCACCAGGGCGCCAACCAAGGCAGCCTCCCCAAATATCTCGAGGGCTTTGTTCACACCATCGCCGTGATGCAAACCGAAGAGGCCCTCGAACGCGTCGCCTACGAACAAGCCGAGGACTTGTCGGGCGACGGCATCGTCTACTTTGAAACGCGCTTCGCCCCGATCTTTCACACCAAGAAAAGCCTGAGCCACCAGCAGGTGGTCTCCGCCGTCCTAAAAGGCCTCGAGCGCGGCAAGCACGACTTTGGAATCTCCTCAGGATTGATCATCTGCGCCATGCGCAACATGGACGTCTCTCTCGAAATGGCCGAGCTCGCCGTCGACTTCCGCGATCGCGGAGTCGTAGGATTCGATTTAGCCGGCGAAGAAGGCGGCTATCCGCCCAAAAAACACGTCGACGCTTTTCATTACATTCAGCGCAAGAATTTCAGCATCACCATTCACGCCGGCGAAGGCTACGGAAAGGAATCGATCTGGCAGGCCATCCAATATTGCGGCGCGCACCGCATCGGCCACGGCACCCGCCTCATCGACGACATCGCCATCGCCGAAGACGGCAAAGTCGTCAAATTGGGCGACATCGCGCAATATGTTCTCGACAAAAGAATTCCGCTGGAAATCTGCCTGCTCAGCAACGTGCAAACCGGCGCCGCGCGCAGCCTCCCCGAGCATCCCTTCAAAACTTTCTATCAGCAGAAATTCCGCGTCACGCTGAATACCGACAACCGCCTGATGAGCGACACCACCATGACCAAGGAATTCGAGGCCGCCGCCGACACCTTTGGCCTGACCCTCGACGACTTCGAAATACTCACCGTCAACGCCATGAAAAGCGCGTTCCTCCCCTATCACCAGCGCTGCGATTTCATCTACAACGTCCTCAAGCCCGGCTACGCCAAAATCCGCCGCTTCCAGCAAGAGGAGTGACGCCCCGCCTCTAAGGGTCTCAACCCGCGAGCGCAGCGAGCGTTTCGGCAAGCACAAGCACGCCGCGCCCGATATCCTCCGGCGACGCGTATTCATCCGGCCGGTGGCTGTACCCGTTGCGGCAAGGAATAAACAACATCGCGACAGGAGCAACCCGCGACATAAAAAGTGAATCATGATAAGCGCGACTGACCATTTCGATCGAAGCCAGCCCATGTTTCCGGCAGGCCTCGGATAGCGCTTCAACAATCAGAGGAGCGCACTGCGCGGGCGCATCGGCGTTGACGATTTCTTCCTCGATCGAAACTTGCCGCTTCGCTGCAATCGTTTTCTGCGCCGTTCCGATCGCGCGCATCCCGGCATCACGTCGCCCGAGATCCGTATCGCGAATGTCGAGGGTTAAATGGACGCGACTCGGGATGCTGTTGACCGCGCCGGGAAACACATCGCAAATGCCGACCGTCGCCACCGTATCCACCGCGCCGCTCGTCTTGGCCGCATTCTCGATCGCGAGAATGAGTTCGGATGCAGCGCAAAGCGCGTCGCGTCGCTCCGGCATCAGCACGGCCCCCGCATGCCCGCCCGCGCCTCCTATCGTAAAGCGCAAACTCGCCGGCGCCGCGATGCTCGTGACGATGCCAAGCGGAACTTTTTGCTCCTCGAGCAGTGGACCCTGCTCGATGTGTAGTTCGACAAACGCCTTGTAGTAGCCGTCGCGCAGTTTCACGTCCCGAAGCGGCGCCTGGTAGCCCGCGTTACGGCGAACCTCTTCGAGCGACGCACCGTCTTTGTCAGAAAGCTTTCCGGCCGCTTCCGGAGTCATCGCGCCGGACAGCAGCCTGCTGCCGAGACAGCCAATTCCAAAGCGCGTCGGCTCCTCGGAAGTGAAGACGAGCAATTCGATCGAATGCTTCGGACAGAAGCCGACGCGCTCGAGCGAGCGAATCGCTTCGAGCCCGCCAAGCACGCCCACGACGCCATCATATTTTCCGGCGTTGGGGATGGCATCGATGTGGGAACCCGTTCCCACTGCCGGAGCTGCCGCCTCGGACCCCGTCCACCGCGCAAAAATATTACCGATAGCATCCTGGCGCACCGCAAGGCCGGCCTTTTCGCATCGCCCAACAAGCCACGCGCGCGCCAGCAAATCCGCCGCCGAAAAAACAATTCGCGTGACGACCGGCGGCTCGGCTTCAGAAATCGCGGCCAGCTCTTCGATCTCCGCCACCAGACGATTCTGGTCGACAGCGAGATTCATCAGCGCCGGCCCTTCTTTGGCGGATTCTTCGCCGTTTTGCTCTGCGGCGCCGGAGCCGGCTCATCCGATGGCCGGGCGGGACCGAGCGGATGGCGGTTCCAGTCTTTGTAGATGAGATATTTCGCGGGGACTTTGCCGATGGCGCCGAACCACTGCGGGCACCACGGTGCCATCCAGATGAAATCGCCGGCGGTGACGGGATACCACGAATCGCCGAGGCGATAAATGCCGCCGCCTTCGAGCATGAGCAACCCGTGTTCCATGACGTGCATTTCGACCATGCTGAGCGCGGCGCCGGGCTGGTACACCATCGAGTTCACTGCAAAATCGAATTGCATCGTGTCGGGAAGCAGGTGCTTCACTTCCAAGGCCGTATCGCCGTCCAGCGGCTCCGAAGAAATAGCGTCTTCCGAGGAAAGAATGGCGCGGGGCGATTCGAATGGGGCGAGTGGCTGATAGGTTTTTTCGATGATGGCCGCACGGCTCGCCTTCGCTGCCACTACACGATGCGAGGCGCCTTCGGGAAGGTACGCGTAGGCGCGGACCCCCAGGTCGTTTTGGCGGCCATCCACCTCGAGCCTGAGCTGGCCTTCGAGGACGTAAAGGAAGCGCTGCGCGTTGGTGGGGCCAAGTTCGCCGCCGGACTGGAATTCGGCGGTGTACTCGGTGAATCGCGCGCCTCCCGCAAGGCCCGCATGCACGACCCCGAGGCAAGCTTTCATGCCGGGCAACGGGGTTCGCACGAAGGTGTCTGGTGTCAGAAGGAGATGGTTGTGCTTCTGGGAGCTGCGCGTTTGACCAAGATTATGCACGGCACATCCTTTTTTGAAGTTCAGAAGAATTTGCAAGCTGATCGAGCAAGTGCAAGCCGCATTCGAGCGCTTTGGCGACGTCTCCCGGTTCGACGGATTCCGCCGGGTCGTGGCTGATTCCACCGGGAGAGCGCAGGAAAATCATCGCGGCAGGAACCTTTTCGGCGAGGATCATGGCGTCGTGTCCGGCGCCGCTTGTCATGCGGTGCGGTTGGCAGCCTGTGCTGCGAATGGCTTCCTGGATCTGGTCGATCAGAAATGGGTCCATCGCAACCGCGTGCTGGCTTAGCAGCACGCTTTGCCGGAGGGTCAGGCCACGGCGCGCGGCAATTTCGCGGGCCAGCCGAACAAGCGTTTCCGCCGCGCGTTTGAGAATGTCGTCCGACTTGTGGCGAACATCAAGACTTACGCGCGCTTCCGCGGCAATCACATTCGTCGCGCCGGGTTTTGCTTCGATTTGGCCAACGGTCGCAACGAGGCCGGGATGATTTTCGGCGGTGCGCTCGACGGCCAGGATCCATTCGGCGGCGGCGGCGATGGCATCGTGGCGGAGATGCATGGGCGTTGTGCCGGCATGGTTGGCCCTGCCCAGAAATTCGAACGACATGCGAGATTGCGCCGCGATGGCTTCGACGGCGCCAAGCGACCGTCCCAGCGATTCGAGCACCGGTCCTTGCTCGATATGAAATTCCAGGTAGGCCAGGGTGCCCTTGCTCAGCGCCGCGCGCGGAATATCCTCGAGGTTCAGTCCAAAGTGTTCGATGGCGTTCTTGACGGAGATTCCATTCCCGTCCTCGCGATTCAGGAGATCAGAATCGAGCCTGCCGACCAGAGCGCAGCTGCCGATAAAAGGCGTGCCGAAGCGGACTCCTTCTTCTTCGGAAAAGCCGACGACTTCGATGGCGAAAGGAAGCTGTCGCCCCTCGAGCGCCTCGAGGAGAGCGACGGCGATCACCACGCCTAGGACGCCGTCAAAAGCTCCGGCGTTCGGGACTGTATCGAGGTGCGAGCCGAGCAGCAGGCGGGGTCGAGAGGATTCGGCCGCGCCGTAGAAGCCTCGCAGGTTTCCAGCTGCATCCACGGTCACTTCGGCTCCGGCGGCTTTGAGCCACCGGGCGATTTCGCGGTGACAATCGTGCATCGGCCGGGAAAGGAAAGTACGTCGCGTACCAGTTGGGTCTTCGGAGAAAGACGCGAGTTTACGGCAGCGAGCGATCACTTCATCCGCGCGAATTGTTGTACCGCCCAGTGTGGACACAGAAGTCTAGCCTTTTCGGCCGAGGCGCGCCTCGATCGTGCCGTGAGGCTCGTCGATCGGCACAAAAATCTCGTTGGGATTGTCCTGTCCGAAACGCGAAAGGTCTGCGAGTAGAAAGTGTTTGTTGGGCATCGTCAAATGGATGTCTGCGATTTCGGGAACACCAGCGAGAACGCTTTCACCCATGGCGTATAGCGTGTGTTGCACGGATTTGCTGGCGTGGGCGGCGAAGACGCCCAGCAAAATGTCGCGAACCCTCGAACGCAATGCGCGAAAAGGGACACTGGCCGACGAATAGGTCCAACGCGCGCCGAGAGACGTCGCAAGGAGACGGTCTGTTGTTTCCGGCAAAGTTGTAAGCGAATCCTTGAGGAAGCCCATAAAAGCGGAGTTCGCCGTTTTCAGGATGATCAGGTCTCGGAGCCCCGCCTGGACTGACGGCGCGGCATTTCGCGCCGCGGCAATCGCCGCCGTCTGGCATTCGCTGCTGGATTCGACAAAGGTCGTGGGGTGAGGCTTCCCTTTCAGGTCAAGGTGCCGCCAGGATTTTTCAGAGAGGGTGACCCGGGCGGCCGAGACTTGGGGATTCCGGTCCAGGAAAAAAGCGGCCAGTTCCTTGCCAAATTCTTCCATGCCGTCCGCTCGAGAAGTTCGCGCCAGGGAGTACACAGTGTTCTTCATCGTGTCGGTCGGGAGAATCCTGCTGTTGTCGCCCGCGACAAAACAGGACTCGAAATCACCTTCGAGAAGAATCTCGATGGTCCATTCGCAAAAATCGTGATGGCCGGGGTGGCGCCGCACCTTTGCGAGGCGGACTCGCGATTTGCCGTAGCTATTTTCGGCCAGCGTGATCATGAGCTCAGCTTCCCCGGTACGTCGTATAGCCGTTGGGACTCAGGAGCAACGGAATGTGGAAGTGCGACTGGCCTTCGCGCGCTTCGAAGGTGATTTCGACGACCGGATAAAGGCCTTCACTTTTCTGATGACGATAATAGGTTGCCGTATCGAAGGCCAAGCGGTACGTCCCCGCGCCGAGGGCTTCATTTTCAGGGAGCATTTGAGCGCAGCGGCCGTCGCTGTCGGTACGCAGCAGACTCAGCACGCGCCATTCGCCGGGGGACACTTGCCGCTCGAGCCGTACCGGGACATCTTGGGCCGGCTTGCCGAGTGCGGTATCCAGAACGTGGGTTGAAATTCGATTCATGAAGAGAGCCATTTCCTGAGGCGAAGATGGGTGATCTGGCGCTGCTGCTCGACTGCTTCGTAAAGCTCTGTTCTTTCGTCGCTCTCCAAGCGCCGCTTGAGAATCTCGAGGATTTCTGACGCCGATTTGCCGGTGGCGCACACGATAAAGATGCGGTTAAAGCGCCGCTCATAGGCGCGATTGCCTTCGGCGAGTGCGGTCCTGACGTCTTCGCCGGAAGTTGCAACCTGGCGCTGCTCTTCTCCGGACCAGGCACGAGACCGCGCCGGCGCGGAGGCGGGGGAATGGGAATCGCCTATTCTCGGATGGCTCTCGAAGGCTTCTAGCCAATCGGACTCCGGGAGACTCTTCCAGACTTCGTCACAGGCAGACAAGAGGGCCGTTTCCCCAAGGATTGGTCTCCGGTTCGCCATCGCGAGGGCCCAGGCTTTTGAGCCGCAACAGGGCAGGATTTTTTCGGCGGCTTCACCGAGCGGCAGATCGTTCCATCTCGCGAGTACTTTTCTGGCGTTTTCGCTCCGCGCTCCGTGCGCTTTGAGGTTTTCGAGAAATTCGGCGACAAGGTTCCCGGCGACTGCCGCTCGATACCGGGATGTGGAGCGAATATCGTCGATCGGCCGGACCTCGCTCGCTGCCATCGTTTTCACTAGCGGAATGAGATGCGGATCGATGCGATTTCCTTTCACGAGCCGTTCTGTCTCGGCCAAACGCAGGGGAACGGGCGCTACGCTTCCCATGGCAAGACGAAGGTCGTAGACAACGCCATTCCGGAGATGCCCCAGCCCCGCGAGGCACACTTTCGAAATGGCTTGCGCATTGCGCGCCCCAACCTTCCGCGCATGGGCATAGTAACCTGAAAACTGTTTCTTGAGGCAGACCGCCTTAACCAGTTCGCCGGGCGCGAGCCGGGTTTTGCGGTAGCCAATGTGAAAGTCCCTGTAGGGCACGCGCCGTTCTCCTCCGGCAGAAACGAGAAGAAGCTCTGCCTCGTAAACCATAAGCACAGGGAGGGAATCGGCTGCCGGAGAAGCGTTCACGATGTTGCCGCCGATCGTCCCGCGATTCTGGTTGGCGATGCCGCCGGTCCAGGCTGCGGCACTGGCCAGCAAGGGGAACTCACGGTTGATCGTTTCATTTCGGCGCAAATCGGTATAGGTCGATCCGGCACCAATCTGGATTTCGTCGGAGATACTCTCGATCCGGCGCAGCTCGGGAAGATTCCAGATGCTGACCAGCTTCTGCCGGAGAAGTTTTCCAGCGGAATATTGCACCATGACGTCGGTGCCGCCGGCGATGGGTAGCCATGCGCCGGGATCCTGAGCGAGAAGCGAAAGGACGGCGGGCAGCGTCGGCGGCCGAACGAGTTCATATTCGGCGGGATGGGCCCTCACGTCGCGGCTCCCCGGCGGCCGGCTTCCGCGACGGCTTCGAAGATTTGCATGTAGCCCGTGCAGCGGCAAAGATTGCCGCTGAGGCCTTCGCGGATTTCTTCGAGCGTGGGCTCGGGTGTTTTCTCCAGTAGATGAAGGGACGCGAGGATCATTCCGGGAGTGCAGATGCCGCACTGTGCAGCGCCGCAGTCGAGAAAAGACTGCTGCAGCAGTTCCAGGCGGCCGTCAGAAGCCAGGCCTTCGATCGTGACGATCTTCGCGCCTTCGGCTTGAAGCGCGGGGATGAGGCAGCTGTTCACCAGCGTTCCGTCGACCAAAACGGAGCATGAGCCGCACTCGCCTTCGCCACACCCTTCTTTCGTTCCGGTCAAGCGAAGCTCGTGGCGCAGGACGTCGAGCAGACGCTCCATCGGGTACACGTGGACGGTTTCGAGCTTTCCGTTGACCGTAAAAGAAATGTCGCTTTTGGCCTGGCCCTCGGGGGATTCGCTCATTCTCGGCCTCCGGCCTCTCGCACGGGCTCGGCGGAGCTTTCAGGCAGCGCAGCGAAAATATCTTCCGGAAGCAGCGGGATCGAATGGAAGGAGACGTGCAGCGCGTCTTCGACGGCGTTGATAATCGCCGGAGCCGGGCCGTCCATCGGGAGTTCGCCGATTCCCTTTGCGCCGTACGCACCGTGAACGTTGCCCAGTTCCTCGAAATAGACTCGAATGGGAGGAAGATCGGCCGAAGTGGGCATGATGTAGTTGGTCATCTGGCCGTTTTGCATGCGGCCCTCTTCCCAGACGACTTTTTCGTATAAGGCAAAGCCGATGCCTTGGGCGACGCCGCCGACGATTTGTCCTTTGGCAAGAACAGGGTGCAGGACTTTTCCTACTTCCTGGAGGGCCACGAAATCGTCTACCGTGACGCTGTAGGTGGCCAGGTCCACGGTGACTTCGGCGACGTAAACGGCCCAGGCAAAGGCGGCGTACGCCGAGCCGCGGTATTTTTCCTCATCCCACACAATGTCTTCGGGCTGCTCGTACTCGGCCAGGCTGCGGATTTTGCCGTGCTTTCGGGTGTAGGCCCGGCAGGCGGCGCGGAATTCTTCGGGCGAGTAGGAGTCAGAGAGCAGGCCACTTGCGGTCAGTGTTTTCAGGACTCCCAGGGCCGCTGATTGCACGAGTTTTCCAACGACCATGACCGTGCGGGAGGCGACCGTGGGGCCGCTGTTGGGGACTTCGTCGGTGTCGGGCTGGGCAATGCTGACGTCTTCATAAGCGATACCGAGGGCTTCGGCAACAATTTGGCACAACACGGTATTGGTTCCCTGGCCGAATTCCGTGCTGGAGACGAGGATGCGCAGGCTGCCGTTGGCGCTGGCTTCGACGCCGACTACAGAGCCGAGAAAACGCTCGCCGGAGCCCGTGAATCCGGCGCCGTGGAGGAAAGAGGCGATGCCGACGCCCTTTTTGCGCGAGGCTTGATCGTTTCGCCGCGCGAAGTTTTCTTTTTTTGCGTGATAGTCCGAGAGTTCGAGGGCGCGGCTGAGAAGTTTATCGAGATCAATCTCTTCGTTTATGGTCTGGCCGGTTGTGGTGGTCTGGCCTGGTTTGAGGAAATTTCGGCGGCGGATTTCGACGGGAGAAAGACCAACGGCCTGGGCGATGCGGTCCATGTGGCGTTCGAGCGCGAAGAGCGACTGGGGCGCGCCGAATCCGCGGAACGCGCCGTGCGGCGGGGCGTTGGTGGCGACGGCTTTGGCGCGAATGCGGACACTCGGCCAGTAGTACGGGCCGCCCGAGTGAATGGCGCCGCGAGAGAGAACGACCGGGGAGAGGGTTTTGTAGGCGCCGCCGTCGATGGTGAAATCGATCTCTCCACCGAGAATTCGGCCGTCTTTGCTGACTGCGGTGCGGAGCCGGGTGCGGGAGGGATGACGCTTGGTGGTGGCGGCCATGTCTTCCAAGCGATCGTAAATAATCTTCACCGGTTTGCCGGCCTTCCTGGCGAGTAGCGCGGCGTGGGCGGCGATCATCGACGGATATTCTTCCTTGCCGCCAAAAGCGCCGCCGGTTTCCATTTGTACGACGCGGACCCGGTCGGCGGCGAAAGCGAAGAGCTTCATGAGGGCTTTGTGGATGTAGTAGGGACACTGAAGCGAGCCCCAGACGGTGATGCCCTGCTCGGGGTCGAAGGCAGCGATCATTCCGTTATTTTCGATGTAGAGCTGCTCTTGCGCTCCCGTGGTGTATTCCGCTTCGACGATATGGTCTGCGTTTTGCCAGACGCAGTCGACATCGCCTTTTTCGATCAGATAACTCTTGAACGTGTTGTCGGCGCCCCAGATGATCTGTTCGAGCGACTCGCTTTCTTCGAGGGAGAAAATCGCGGGCAGAGGATCGTATTCGACGGAGACCGCGGCGACGGCTTTTGGGAGAAGATGGCGGTCCGGATGAGCGAGCAGGAGAAGCGGCTCCTCGGGGTGATTCACGATGCCGTCGGCGAGGCAGGGTTGGTCATCTTCGATGAGCGCGATGCAATTTTTACCAGGGATGTCTTTGGCGGAGACGATTACGAATTCGTTCCAGCGGATGCCGGGGCCGAAGGAGATCTGTTTGATTTTCGCGCGGGGAATGCGGCTGCGGACGGTGGCGCCATAGAGCATGCCGGGTAAAACCATGTCGTCCACGTAACGAGCCTGGCCGGTGACTTTGCCGCGGCCTTCCATGCGGGGGACCGAGGTGCCGACGATGGGTGCGTTTTTCATCCGGATCGCGGCTTTCGCCACGGGTTTCTTGCTTCTATTAGTGTATGACAGACAAATCGAAACGCGGCGTTCCGGTTGATACAAAAATCAGTTACGCGGCATCGCGGATTTTCTTCGGCCGCTGTTCGCTAAAGGCGATGCTCGACGCCGATGGGCTCGCCCGGGAATTGGCCACCGCCGAAAACCAGGTGGCCGCGAAGATAGGTGGCTTTCACTTCGCCACGCAGTTTTTCTCCGAGGTAGGGGGAAACCGGGTGACGGTAGTGCAAGCGGTCTCGGGTGACGACGAATTCGGTTTCGGGATCGAAAATGACGAAGTCGGCATCGTACCCTCGGGCGAGACGGCCTTTGTGCCTGTGGCAGCCGGCTAGATTTGCTGGAGCTGCCGACATCCAGCGGGCAATGTCTATCAGCGAAAATCCGCGGTTGACGGCTTCGGTGTGCATCAAGGGAAGAGCCAGGGAAAGGCTGGCGATTCCGCCCCAGGCCGTGCGGAAATTTCCTTCAGCGAGGCGCTTCATCTCGGGCGGACACGGAGAATGGTCGGTGACGACGAGGCCGATCGTTCCATCGCGGAGAGCCTGCCAGAGTTGATCGCGATTTTCGCGGTTGCGAATGGGCGGGGCGCATTTAAAGAGCGTTGCGCCTTTCGGAATGGATTCGGCGGCGAGATGCAGATAGTGGGGGCAGGTTTCCACGGTTACCGGAAGGCCTTCGGCCTGAGCGGCGCGCAGTTCGGGAATGGCCTTGGCGGCCGAGAGATGGACGATGTGGAGGCGGAATTTATATTCGCGGCAGAGGGAGAGGAGCATTCGAATGGCGGAGAGTTCGGCTTCCTCGGGACGGGACTGGAGATAGGTCTCGTAGAGAGACCAATCCGCGTTTGCCAAACGCGCGGTGGCGGCATCTATCGGGGCGGGGAGTTCCGCGTGGACGAGGAGTGGCAAACCGGTCCGGGCGACGTGAGGCAAAGCGGCGCGCAGCTCGGGCTCGCTGACCATCGTGAAGCCGTCGATGCCGGGAGGAACCAGAAAACACTTGAAGCCAGGGACACTGGCGTTTCCGAGCGGCTCGATGTCGTGGGAATTGCCCCCGACGACTCCTCCCCAGGCCATCCAATCGACGCGGCATCGGCCTCTTGCGGCGGCGCGTTTGGTTTCGAGCGCAGGAACACTCGTGGTCGGGGGGAGACAGTTCAGAGGCATGTCGACAAGTAGCGTGTAGCCGCCTGCGGCTGCGGCTCGCGTGGCGGTTAGGAAGCCTTCCCAATCGGCGCGGCCAGGGTCGTTGATGTGAACGTGAGAATCGACCAGGCCAGGAAGGATCGCGGCATCGCCGAAATCCCGGATTTCGGCGTGTTCCGGAATTTGATGGGGGGCGACTACTTCGAGGATGCGGTCTCCTTCGACCAGCAGAGCGGCGGGACGCACGGCGTCCGGCGTTACAACACGGCGGGAAACGAAGGCGCTGAGACTCATAGGGAGAGGCGGATCCGCAGAAAATCTCTTCTGATGGAGACCCGAGCGTAGACTGATATCCCGAGGTTTTCAAGTCGGCAAAATTGATTATTCAACTCGAAAAAAGTGCTGGGCGGCGGATGCTGAGGCTTATACTTGCCGGTTGGCGAAGCCCCGGGCTGGGTTCCTGGGGAATTTCCGGGCGCTCGGGAGTCTTGCCTGGGGACGGAAGGATCGGCGGCGACAAGATTTGAGCAATATTTTCATGGCGCGGGCAATTCAGCTTTCGATTGAAGGAGTTCAATCGGGGCGCGGAGGACCGTTCGGCGCGGTGGTTGTGAGAGACGGCAAGATCATCGCCGAGGGTTCGAATGAGGTGACCTCGAAGAAGGATCCGACGGCGCATGCGGAAGTTCTGGCGATCCGGCGGGCATGCGAAAAGCTGGGCGCGTTCGAATTGAAGGATTCTGAGCTGTACACGTCCTGCGAACCGTGTCCGATGTGCCTCGGTGCGATTTATTGGGCGCGGCTCTCGCGGATTTATTTCGCCAGCACCGCCGAGGATGCGGCCAGGGCCGGATTTGACGACTCGTTCATTTACAGCGAGTTGAAGATGCCTTATTCGGGGCGGCGCATTCCCACCACGCAAATCATGAGGGACGAGGCGCTGGCCGGATTCCGGGCGTGGGCCGACCGGCCGAACAAGATTCCGTATTGAGATTTCCGTGCAGCGCCGGATGTGTTTTTTGCTGAACCCAGTGAGCGGAGAGGCTCGGCCAGAGGACACGCGCGCCCGGGACTTCATGGACTAGCTGCATTCGAAGTTTAGCCGCTGGCGGATTTGGTTCCGATCGAAGATGGGCCGGGTACGGGCGCGGAGGGACGATTGATCGATCGCTACTTCAAATTTAAAGAGAATCAGACGTCGGTGAAGCAGGAGCTGCTGGGCGGGCTTACGACGTTTGTGACGATGGCGTACATCGTCGTTGTAAATCCGCAGATTCTGGCGCAGGCGGGAATGCCCGCGGATGGCGTGGTGTTTGCGACGTGCCTTTCGGCCGCGGCGGCGACGCTCGTGATGGGATTGTACGCAAATTATCCGATTGCGCTGGCGCCGGGGATGTCGCTGAATGCGTACTTCACGTATTCGGTGTGTCTCTCGATGCACGTTCCGTGGAGAACGGCGCTGGCAGTGGTGTTTTTTTCGGGCGTGCTCTTTCTGGTTCTGACGGTAACGAAAGTGCGCGAACAGATCGTGAATGGCATGCCCGATTGTTTGAAGCACTCGACGGCCGCGGGAATCGGAATGTTCATCGCCTTTGTCGGATTGCGAAATGCCAAGCTGGTAGTGGCCAATTCCGCGACGTTTGTAGGCCTGGGCAGCTTTGCGGATAAAGAAGTGCAAACTGCGTGCTTCGGGCTGGGGCTGACGCTGGTGTTGATGGCGCGGAAAATCCATGGCGGCATTTTGCTGGGCATCCTTCTAACTACAGTTCTCGGGATGCTGCGCGGCATTTCGAGCTGGCCTGACACCTTCTTTTCCATGCCGCATCCGTCCTCGACTTTTCTTCAGCTGGATTTTCGCGGCGCGCTGCATCTCGGGTTTCTCGAAATACTTTTCGCGTTCCTGTTCGTCGACCTTTTCGACAACGTGGGAACACTGGTGGGCGTGTGCGAGCAAGGCGGATTTATCAAGGACGGCAAGATTCCGCGCGTCGGCCGGGTATTGCTCGCGGATTCCGTGGGAACGATTTTCGGCTCGCTGACGGGAACTTCGACGGTCACGAGTTATATCGAGAGCGCGGCGGGCGTTGCCGCCGGTGCGCGGACCGGTTTCAGCAATATCGCCGTGGCAGGGCTTTTTCTTTTGGCCATGTTTTGCTCACCGCTCGCGACGGCGATTCCGGCGTACGCGACAGCTCCGGCGCTGATTCTGGTCGGCGTTTTGATGTCCGGATCCCTGGCGCTCGTGAACTGGAACGACTTCAGCGAGGCCTTGCCCGCGTTTATCACCATGCTGGCGACGCCGCTGACGTTCAGCATCGCTACCGGGCTGAGCCTTGGCCTGATTTCCTATACAGTGGTGAAATTGGCGTCGGGCAAGTACAAGGAGATCAACGCGCTCGTTTGGATTCTCACGATTCTGTTTATTCTGCGTTACGTATATCTGGCCGCTGCCTAGAGATCCCCGGGATTAAAGGCGGCCGGCGCGACGGCGGCTCATCCAGAAGACTCAGTTCAGATAAAAGACTTCCCGCATCATCGCGAATTTCTCGCCCGGTTTCTGGCCCGGCACCGGCTCGAAGAGCAGAGCCATTTCCTGCTGCCATCTGAGGTTGGTGGGATCCCGGTCGAGCGCCTGCCACGCGGCATCGAAATCGTCCACATGCATGAACAGGAACAGGTCCTGCTCCCGTCGAAAGATGGAATATTCCGAGATGCCGACCTCTTTCAGTTTGGCGAGCAAAGCAGGCCAGACATTCCTGTGAGCGGCGTCGTATTCATCCTCCTTGCCGGGCTTGATGCGCAGGCGAAACGCGACTCGGGGCATAGGCTCCTCCAAAGTGCCATAGTGTAATGGCCGGCGCCCTGTTTGATCGAGAAGAGTGTTCTGCATTCTGTTGACAGGCGGGAGCGGATGCCGCTACAGTGCGCGACGCCAACCGCCAGAGCGCCAGCAAAGCATTTTTAGCAAGCCTTTTACTCGAGCTGAGCGCGACCGGGAGAACCCTTCATGAGAAGTCGAGGAGACGGCATTCGTAACCTGCTAGGCACGATAAAACTGGCGGCGGCGTGTTTCCTGCTGTTTCCAGCGGGCGCCGGCGCCCAGACGGCGAAGCCGGTCAACCTCGAATGCGAATCGCTGACAACGCCGCTCGGGATGGACGCGGCAAAACCGCGGCTCGCGTGGAAGATTCAGGATTCGCGTCCCGGGGCGCGGCAAACTGCCTATGAGATTCAAGTCGCCTCGAAAGCGGAAATGCTCGCTGGCGGCAAGGGCGACGTTTGGGACAGCGGGAGGGTCGAATCCGGTGACTCTCTGGGCGTACCGTATGGAGGCCCCGCGCTTCGACCCAGCAAGCGTTATTACTGGCGAGTCTTGCTCTGGGACGAAGACGGGAAGGCCTTGACTCCCAGCGAGCCGAGCTGGTGGGAGACGGGACTCCTCGAACAGGGAAACTGGACGGCGAAGTGGATCGGCTACGAGGAGCCCGAACTGCGGCACGTGCGCGAATCGGGTGCCGCTTGGATTACGAACGCCGATGGAGAAGCGCCGAAAGACGCCACGAGCACAAAGCACGACTTTCGGCTCCATTTCGACCTGACGAAGCCCGTGCGGCGCGCTGTGCTCTATCTGACGGGAGAGGACTCGGCGGGCGCCTGGATCAACGGAAAACAGGTGATGGAAGCGGCGCCGCTGACGCCATGGCGGCAGATGCCGTGGAAGACCTATGCGTTTCAGGACGTTCGGGGAGCGTTGCACGCGGGCAGGAACGCGCTGGCGATTGAGGTGGTGCGCTACGGAGGGAACAACGGCGGGGCGAATCACCCGAGCCAGACGCCGATGAGCGCGGTGCTCTACGTGGAAGCGGCGGATGGCACGGTCGAGTTATTCAAGAGCGCTCGGGAGGGCTGGCGAGCCAGATTGAATGCCGAGGGAGACTGGCAAGCCGCCGAATTCGATGATTCTTCCTGGAGCGGAGCGGTTCCGTACGTCATGCCGAGTTCGGGGTTCGAAAACGCCGAGCTCGGAAATCCGTGGCCGACGGGAGCCGTGAAGTCTCTACGGCGGACGTTCGAGGTTCCCAAGCCCGTGGCCTCCGCGCGAATTTATGCGACGGCGCTTGGTTCCTACCAGCTTTCGATCAACGGCAGGCGAGTGGGCAACGAAATTCTGGCGCCTGGATGGACGGACTTCAGGGAGCGCGTCGTTTACCAGGCGTACGACGTGACGGCGGAAATAAAATCGGGCAAAAATGCCGTGGGGGCGCTGCTTGCACCCGGCTGGTACTCGACGCCCTTGCAATGGTTCCGGCAGGGCTACAACTACGGGAAAACGCCGCCTGCACTGCGGGCGCAGCTGAGAATCGAGTACAAGGACGGGTCGGTGGATTGGATCCTGACGGACGAAACGTGGAAGGCGGACATCTCGCCGATTCTCTTCGCTGAAATATACGATGGAGAGACGTACGACGCGCGAAAGGCGCAAATGAACTGGAACACGGCGGCGTTCGACGATCGCCGGTGGAAGTCCGCGGAGTTGGTTGAGCCCGAGGAAACAAAAATCGTCTGGCAATACTTCCAGCCGATTCGCGCGGAAAAAGCGCTCGATGCAAAGAAAGTGACGAATCCTTCCGCGGGCGTATACATCTTCGATTTCGAGCAGAATCTTTCCGGGGTTGCGCGCATCCGGGCGGAAGGCGCAGCGGGAACCGACGTGAAACTGAGATTCGCGGAAGTGTTGAACCCGGACGGCACGCTTTATACGGAAAACCTGCGAACCGCCAAGGCGACGGATCATTTTATTCTCGCAGGCAAAGGGAACGAGGAGTTTGAGCCAACCTTTACATTTCATGGGTTCCGGTATGTGGAAGTTTCCGGGTTGAAAGAAGAACCCAGGACGGGCGATGTGAAAGCCGTTGTCTTTCATACCGACGCTCCCTTCACGGCGACGCTGAAAACAAGCAGCCCGATGCTGAATAAACTGTGGAGCAATATCCTGTGGGGCCAGCGCTCGAACTTCGTGGGGGTTCCCACCGACTGCCCGCAGCGGGACGAACGGCTGGGATGGACCGGGGATGCCCAGGTCTTCTGGCGCACGGCAACGTACAACATGGATCTGGCGGCTTTCTCGAGGAAGTTCGGAGCGGATTTGCGCGGCACACAAGCGGGCACGGATATGTATGGAATTTTCGCTCCGGGAACAAACACCGCGCACCCTGCCCACGCCACGGGATGGAGCGACGCAGGAGTGATCATTCCGTGGTCGTCGTGGATTCAGACCGGCGACACGGAAGTCGTCGAAGAAAACTGGGAGGGGATGCGAAAGTATCTTGCCGCCATTGAAGCGGCGAATCCCGATTATCTCTGGAAAAAGAATTACGGCATTCCCTTTGCGGACTGGCTCTCGCCGGAAGGGGTGACGCCCGTGGACCTGATCGCCACAGCGTATTGGGCGTACGACGTCACGCTGATGAGCGAGATGGCCCGCGCCATGGGAAAAACGGATGACCAGCGAAGATACGGCGAGCTGTTTGAAAAAATCAAAGCCGCTTTCAACCGGGCGTACGTGCGGCCGGATGGATTTGTCGGCGGCGTCCCACCGCCGCCGGTATTCGCTTCGGGGACGGCGAAGCCGCTCAGTGACCAGCCCGTCGAAACACAAACGGGATACGTACTTGCGCTGCACATGGATCTGCTGCCTGATTCGCTGCGAAGCCTTGCGGCCAAACGTCTGGTGGACCGGCTCGAAGCCAATCATTGGCGCCTCGGCACGGGATTTCTCGGCACTCCCTATTTGCTGGGGGCGTTGACCGATACCGGGCACGCCGATGTCGCCTACCGTCTGCTGCTCAGCACGGAGTATCCGTCCTGGGGATATCTGGTCGAACACGGCGCCACCACGATGTGGGAACGCTGGAACGGCGATCAAATGCGCGGCGATCCGAGCATGAATTCCTACAATCACTACGCGTATGGGGCGGTCGCGGACTGGATCTACCGCTATGCAGCGGGAATCGATACGGTGGCAAGCGATCCGGGATTTCACGTCATCCGGCTTCATCCGAACTTCGACAGACGTTTGGGGAGCCTCGATTTTTCCTATGAGTCCGCGTCCGGCACGATTCACTCGGCATGGTCGATTTCCGGAAACAAGGCCACCTGGAATTTGACGATTCCGGCAAATGCGACCGGGCGGTTGCCGGTCAGAAAAGAGCAGGCGGAGTCGTTCGCGCTTGACGGAGAGTCGCTCCGAAAAAGCAGCAGAATTCACGCGCTGAACAGGGAAAACAACGATCTCGAATTCGAGATTCCCGCGGGCACGTACCGATTTGAGATCACTCTGCCTTCCGTCGATTAACCAGCCCCGGGAAGCGGCATTCGAAGCTTCTTTTCCTGGCCGGAGAAGAGCCGAAAGAGCTCGAGTTATTCATAACGCAACGCTTTGATCGGATCGAGGCGGCTGGCACGCCACGCGGGGATGTAGCCGGCGGCGAGTGCGACCGAGGCGAGCGCCACGGTTGCCAGAAGAAGCGTGGCGGGATCGTGCGGCGAGAGGCCGAAGAGCTGGCTTTTTACAAGCTTCGTCAGGGCCAGTGAGGCGGGCACTCCTGCGGCAACGCCGATAGCCACAAGAACCAGCACTTCACGCATCACCATCCAAATGACATTGCCCTGGGCGGCGCCGAGAGCCATGCGGATCCCGACCTCGCGAGTGCGCTGGGCGACGGTGTAGGCCATGACGCCGTAAAGGCCAATGACGGCGAGAAGCGTCGCGAGAAAACCGAAGACGCCGGAGAGGCTCGCGATCATGCGTTCGGTGGACAGCGAGTTGCTTATTTGCACTTCGGTGGTACGCATGTTCGAGATGGGGACGTTGGAGTCGAGATCGCGGACCTTCGAACGGATCGAAGACATAAGCAGAGTGGGGTCGCCAACCGTGCGGACGTAAATGACCATGCCGCCGATGAAACGGTCGGCGATATAGGGAAGATAGGCCTGAGCGGGAATTTCGTCGCGGAGGTTGGTGTATTTGATGTCTTTGACGACGCCGATAACTTCCATGTCGGTGGGAGTGCCGGGGTCGGATCCGAAACCCAAATGCATGCCGACGGGATCGCGGCCGGCAAAGTATTTCTTGGCAAAGGTTTCATTGATCATGACGAGGGCCGGATTCCATCCGAACGGGTCGTCGGGGTGATGATTCACTTCCTGGGTATCGGAGGGACGGAAGTCGCGGCCGTTGACGATGGGAATGCCCATGGTGGCGAAATAGTTGGGGCTGACTTCGTTCATGTAGGGCTCAGGATGGGCGTCTGGAGTGGGAGGAGAGAAGCCTTCGACGGTCATGCTGCTGTCCCATTCGTTATCTTCGAGGATGCGCAGGGAAGCGAGGCCAGTGGATTCGACGCCGGGAATGGAGGAGAGGGAATCCAGTAACTGGGGATAGAAAGATTTCAGGCGCGCAACGCTGTAGCCGCTGTAGGAGGGATCGATTTCAAAGCCGACGAGATTTTGCGGGTTAAAACCGGGACCGAGGTTGCGAAGATTGCCGAGGCTCTTGGTGAAAAGACCGGCACCGATCAGGAGCAGGAGAGAAAGGGTGACCTGAGCGATGACGAGAGATTTTCTGAGGGCGCCGTGACCACCGCCGACGACGGCAGCGGCTTCGTCTTTTAGAGTCGTGGCGACGTTGGGCTTGGTGGTCTGTAAAGCGGGAACCAGGCCGAAGAGTACGCCCGTGGCGGCCGTGACGGCCAGCGTGAACAGAAGAATGCGAAGGTCGGGCGAGGTGGAAATTCGCAAGCCTCCGGAATCGGAAGGCAGATAGGCGGCCATGAGAGCTTTGTCGGCCCAGTAGGCGAGAGCGAGTCCGGCGAGGGCTCCCAGCGTCGCGAGCGAAAGGCTTTCGATCAGGAGCTGCGAGATGATGCGAGGGCGTGTGGCGCCCATGGCCAGGCGGATCGCTATTTCCTTTCTTCGCGCCGACCCGCGGACGAGGAGAAGATTGGCAAGATTGGCGCAGGCAATGAGAAGGACGAGGCCGGTGGTGGCCATGAGAACCCAGAGAGGCGTCGAGAGCGTCTGGCGGGTGTAGGAGCGGCCTTGAGAGCCTGGCAGGAGGTCGATATAGCACTTGAGGAATTGCTCGCGATCATAGGGTGACGCGTGAGCGAAGGCTTTTTCCTTAACCTCCATCTCGAGCATGGAATGCATGAAGGGCTGGAGCGACGCTTTTGCCCGTTCGCGGGTAATACCGGGCTTGAGGCGGCCAAAGACGTTGACCCAACGGTTGCGGCGTTCCTTGAGCATGTCGGTGGGATTGCCGACCATGATCTCCTTTTGCATCATGAGGGGAACGAAGAGCTTGGGGGAGCGGCCGAGCTCGACGCCATCAAAGCCGGGTTGCAGTACGCCGACGATGGTCATGTTTTGGTTGTTGAGGATGAGAGTTTTGCCAACGACGTTCGGGTCGGCGGAGAAACGCGATTTCCAGTAAGCGTGGTTGAGGATGACGTAGGGATAGGCGTCGGGGAGGCGGTCGTCTTCCGGGGTGAACACGCGACCGAGGTAGGGATTCAAACCGAGGTTGGAAAAATAAGTGCCGGACACCATTTCCAGCTGGACGTGTTCGGCCTGGCCATGGAAGGAGACACTGGCGTCGAACGGGAAACGGGCGAACATGTCGGAGAAGACTTCATTGTGGGCGGCGAAATCGCGGAACATGGGATGAGAAATGGCATTGCCACCCCAATTGCTGCCGTAGTGGCGGCCGCGCATGGTGAGGAGGACGAGTTCCTGGGGGTCCTTGACGGGCAGAAGGCGGAGCAGGACTTGATCGAGAAGGGTGAAGATGGCGGTATTTGCGCCGATGCCGAGAGCGAGCGTGAGAATGGCGATGGCGGTGAAGCCGGGAGTGCGGGCGAGCGTGCGGAGAGCGTACTTAAAATCGCGATAGGCGGTGTCGAGCGAGGCGATGATATTCATTCGAGAGGCCTTATCTTTCCGAGGAGATTCGGCAGCAACCATGAATACGCTTTTTGGCGGGAATAGTTCCCGCGAAATCAGCGTTTGGCGAGGCTCCCCCTACTCACGGATCTGGCTAGATCTTGAGACGATTCGAGAGGCAATACGTCTTGAGAGATAGGGGGGAGAAGACAGATTTCGGCGTTGGACGGTGCCCCTGTGGGTCAGGGTCCCCAGTGAGAATGGCCATCCATCCACTGGAACAAGACCTGCGGATGGCAGGCTGACCGGGGACGATTCTCCATGCGTAAAAAGATGGTCGACCGCTCTTCTCTGCCAATCGGGGCGAGGGTCTTGGTGCTCTTCGCAGCGGCATTTGTTTATCCGAGAGATGCGGCTCCGCAAAAAACGCCGCCGGAATTGCGCGAGAACCAGCCGGCTGAAACGGTTTTTAAAAATATTCAGGCGCTCAAGGGCATGCGGGCGGGCGATCTCCAGGGAGCAATGTCCTTTATCGCGAGCTCGCTCAACGTGGATTGCGATCATTGTCACGTGCAGGATTTCAGCAAGGATGAGAGGAAAGAGAAACTGCGGGCGCGCGAGATGATTCGCATGGTGCGTCAAATCAATGAGGAGTCGTTCGCGGGGAAAAACACTGTAAATTGTTTCACCTGCCACCAGGGCCACGCAGAACCAATGGCGTTAGCACCCATCGTGCCGCCTCCGCCGAGAGCGACGGAAGCGGCCGCCGGAAAACCTGCCGGCCCGCCGCTGCCAAGTGTTGGCGAAGTGCTCGGCCGCTATGTACTAGCGCTCGGTGGACAGGAGGCGCTTGACCGGGTGAAGAGCCGGATCCTAAAAACGGTGCGACTCGATGGCGGGAATTCCGGATCCGTAACGATGATCTTTCAAAAGGGGCCGGGGAGGGTGCTGCGCTCCCGGGAATCACCCGGTTACAGTCTTTGGGTGGGATCGAACGGAACGCATGCCTGGGCCGAAGATTCGCTCAAATCCTACTGGGGTTTGCTGAATACGTTTGAACAGCATGCCATCCTGCGAGATGCGGAGATGTATCAGGGCAGCCGGCTCGAAAGCCAGTATTCGAGCGTGAAAGTCAAAGCCGCAGAAAAGCTTCAAGACGAGGACACCTACGTCGTCAGCGGAACGTCGCCCGAAGGCACGAGCGAGGACTTCTATTTCAGTGTCGAGACGGGATTGCTTCTCGGCCGCCACATCGAGGAACAAACCGTTTTCGGCGCGTTCCAGGTGCGGGCGGATTTCGAGGACTATCGCGAGATCGGCGGAGTGAAGATGCCGTTTGTTGTGAAATGGTCGAGTCCCGGCGGCGCCTGGGGGACAAGAACTTCCTTCAAGGTTTTGGATGTTCAGCAGAACGAAAACATTCCGGACGAAAAATTCGAAGGTCCGCCATCCAAATCAAGATAGGCGTCATGCCGTGGCGCCCCGGGGTTATAAAAAAATCGCCAATTCCCGAGAGCTTCCTTCAGACGGCGGTGCTGGTGGCGGCGCGCGGTGCGCTGGCCTCTTCCTTTTGGCGGAAGAAGGCCGTAACGCGGTCGATGATTTCGTTGAGCGACGTTTGAGGGCGGAAGCCGGTGAGGGCCTGGAGTTTATCGACAGAGGGGACGCGGCGCATCATGTCCTCAAAGCCCGGTTCATAGGCTTGATCGTAGGGTACAAATTCGATCGGTGAAGCGCTGTGCGTGCGCGCTTTGACCAGGCGGGCCAGGGCTTCCATGGTGATTTCTTCCGTGTTGCCGACGTTGACGACCTCGCCGACGGAGCGCTCGGTGTCCATAAGGCGGATGAGGCCCTCGACGGTATCCCGGACGTCGCAGAAGCAGCGTGACTGTTTGCCGTTGCCGTAGACGCGGATGGGCTCATTGTCGAGCGCCTGCTTGACGAAATTGGGCAACACCATTCCGTAGCGGCCGGTCTGGCGCGGACCTACGGTGTTGAACAGGCGGACCACTATGACGGGAAGTCTTTTTTCTTTCCAGTACGAGAGAGCGAGAAATTCATCGAGAGCTTTGGAGGCGGCATAGCTCCAGCGGCCTTTGGTGGTGGGGCCGAGGACGAGGTCAGCGTCTTCGTGAAAGGGGACATTGGTGTTCTTGCCGTAGACTTCGGAAGTGGAAGCGGTGAGAACGAGTTTGCGTTTTTTGCAGGCGGCTTCGAGGATGCGCTGGGTGCCGTTGACATTGGTTTCGATGGTGCGCACGGGACTTTCGACGATAAGCTTTACGCCGACAGCGGCGGCGAGATGGACGATGACGTCGGCGTCGTCGACCAGCTCGGCGAGCAGCTGAAGATTTTCGATGTTGTCGAGGTGATATTCCATCTGGCCGGAAGTCTTGAGGTGGCGGATGTTATCCATGCTTCCGGTGGAGAGGTTGTCGAGCAAGACGACACGATCGCCGCGAGCGAGAAGCCGCTCCGACAAATGAGAACCGATGAAACCGGCGCCGCCGGTGATCAAGTAACGCACAGTGCCTCCTTATAATGCCTGATCGTCATCGCGATGGCGCGGGGAGCGTTCGGAGACGGATCCAACAATATCGTCGTGTTCCTCGGGAGATTCGGCCGCTTCTTGAGGGCCATAGCCATAGGAATAGGGATAGTACCGATAAGAATAGTAGTAGTCCGGAGCGCCGGAATCGACGGCATTCAGAACGACGCCGAGGATGTGGCACTTCACGCTGACGAGCAAATCGCGCGTGCGCGTGAAAGCCTCCTTGGGCGTTTCACCGCTCCGTACGACCAGCAGAACGCCGTCTGTCTGGACGGAGAGGATGACGGCATCGGTGGCGGCCATAATGGGAGGCGAGTCGATCACCACAAATTTGAACTTGGTGCGCAATTCAGCGATGGCCTCGGCCAATTTGTTAGAGGACAACAAGTCGGCAGGATTCGGAGGCAGCGGGCCGGTGGGAATCGCGGCGAGATTGGGAATATCGGGGTGCGGCACGATAACAAGATCGAGGCTTGAAACACCGGCCAGGTAAGAACTCAACCCCGCGTACTTGCCGCCAGACATGTTGAGCAGCCGGCCGACACCGGGCTTGCGCAAGTCTGCGTCGACGAGCACGGTGCTGTCCCCCAGCTGGGCAAGAGTGACGGCCAGGTTTGCCGCGGCGGTGGTCTTGCCTTCGCGCGGGAGGGCGCTGGTTACGAGGATAACTTGCGGCGGGCGGCCGGGCTGGGAAAGCAGGAGGGACGTGCGCAGCGCACGGAACGCTTCCGACATCTGGGATTTCGGCAGGTGCTGGGCGACGAGCTCAATGCGTTTTTCGTGGCCATTCGCGGCAATGCCTTGCAAAAGGCGCCTGCGCGAACCGTTGCCGTTCGAACCCGCAAACTGCGGCACGACGGCCAGGGAAGGCAGGCGAGCGAGAGTCTCGATATCGTCGGGTGTCTTGACGGTGTTGTCGAGGTACTCGCGCATGAGAGCAAGACCGATGCCTCCGACAAGACCGACCAGAAAAGCCAGGACGATGTTTCTGGCTTTGGCGGGACGCGAAGGGTAGGCGGGGATCATGGCCGGATCGACGACGCGGATATTGGAGGATTGCAAAGCCGCAGAAATTCCAACTTCCTTGAGCTTGGTCATCAACCCGTCATAGAGAGCTTTGGAAGCTTCGGCTTCGCGCTTGAGGATGTTGTATTCGACCATGCGCTCGGCCATCTCGTTCGCCGCCACCTTTTGCTCATCGAGGGCCTGGATGAGGAGGTTTTCGCGTTCCCGGGATTCGCGGTACTCGATTTCGATGCGGCTGAGGGCATTGACATTCTCCCTTTGGATGAGCTGGTCAATATCCTTCAGCTGGGCCTGGAGGCGCTGCACCTTGGGAAAATTGGGGCCGTACTGGTTCAGAGCTTCGCTGTATTCCGCGGCAGCGGCCTGCCGCCTGAGAGTAAGGCCTTGCAAGACGGGATTGTCGCGGAGCTGAGGAACGCTTGCGATATCGCCAGCCTTGGCAAACTGGAAGAGCGCTTCCTTGCGCATGCGCTCTGACTGAGCATCCGTCAATTCCTTGTTGGTATCGGCGAGGCGCTGGGTGGTGATATTGGACTTGTCGTCGAGCGTCCAGATCTGGTTTTTTCGTTCGTAGGCAATACGCTTGTCTTCCGATTGCTGAACCGTGATCTTGAGCTCCTCGAGCTCGTTGCGGAGCCAGGTGGTGGCCCGGGTAGTCTCATCGTAGTGACTGCGAATGTTCTGATCCTGGAAATTCCTAATATGCTCGTTGACGATGTGAGCGGCGAACTGCGGGTCTGTCGACTCGAAGCTGACATCCACCAGCCGGCTGTTGGGAACGCGCCTTACACTGAGACTCCCGAGAAAGGCGCCGAGCTCCGCGGGGCGCTTCTGGTTTTCCAGGCTGCCGATCGCCACTGCTTCCGAAGGCCCGCTGGGAGAAGCAAACTCAGGCCGCGCGCCGAGGCCGCTGCTACGAATGGTTTCAAGGGCCAGAGTTTCGCTGGTCAAAATCTTCGACTGCGTCTCGATATAATTCTCGAGATCCATCTCGTAGCCGTAAGGATCCATACCCTGGAAGGGCAGGATGTTGGCATTCGAGGGGTCCATTTCGACACGGGCAGTGGCCACATAGACGGCTTGCATCCGGAAAGTGGCGATGGTAACGATGGTGACCACAGCGAGCAGGAACGACAAAATCAGCCATTTATGTTTGCGCAGGATCAGCAGGTAGTCGTAGAGATGTGGCTCGCGCGGCGAGAGATCCCAAGCCTGAATACGCGCGGATGGCGGAATCAGCTCCACGGCGCCGTTGGAGCCGTTTTCCTTGGGAACGAGTTTGTGGTCTTCTGACATTTTCTTCTAGTGATAGGCGAGACGGTAGAGGGCCACGCCTGAGCCGAGGGCGATGCCAAACTCGACGGACCGCAAAACGGCCTGTTTGGCTCCGCTCTGCGGAACATACAGGATGTCGCTCGGCTCGAGCTTCATATCCTCCGCCTGGCGATTCTGAATTTTCTTAAGGTTGAGCGCCACCTCATGCTGCTGTCCCTGGGCATCTTTGCGGATGATGACGGCGCGGTCTGTCTTGGCCACGTTGGTGTAGCCGCCGGCCAAGGCGAGAATCTTCAGCGTGCTCAATTGCTCGCGGTCGTTCGAGAGCACAAATCCGCCGGGCTTGGCGACCGCACCCAGGACGTAAACAATGCCGGCATGAGGAACGGTCACAACATCTCCTGCCGCGAGCAGGATGTTGTTCGCGGTATTTCCGGCTTCCATCAACTGGTACAAATTCACCGTGATGGTATCGGCGGCCGGATTCGAAGCGGGACTTGCGCCGCTCGTGGATTTTTGCTCGGTAGAGTTGGGCGCAGGCAATTCAGGAGGGTTCGCTGCTGCCGCGTTTTGGGCCGTAGATGGAGCGGCTGCCGGCGGCTTGGCCCCGGATTTCAAAGGTTGCGGGTCGAGAGGAGGGGCACCGGAGGGGCCGATCTGCGGCGGCTCCGAATCGTCGAAAGTCATGGTTGGTACGGGCCGGGTAACAATGACTTCATCTCCGGCATCGTTGGCAAGCCCGCCGGCTTCGGCAAGAACTTCAAGGAGCGTGACCTCGCGATCGGCCTGGTACACCAAAGGATGTGCTACGGCCCCCACAACGGTAATGGGCTTGCTCTTTCTTTCCTTGACGGTAACGTTTACCTCGGGATGCGAGACCAGACCATCCGCTTCGAGCACTTCGGTAATCTTTTGCTGGGCCTGGATCTCGGTGAGGCCGGCGACATGCAGGCGCACGGGTACGAGCGGGAGGCCGATGGTGCCGGTCTGGCTGACGCGGACATCGCGGCTCAGCTCTTTCACGTCGAAGACATCGATCGAGATCAGGTCGCCGTTGCCAATCACGTAGTCATGCGGCGCTACGCGCGCGGCGGCGGAAAGCTCGCGAATGCGATCGTTGGTTTGTTGCGGCGTCTCGAGAACGGCCTGCGCGCGGGCGGGCGGCGCCAGAACCAGAAATCCGAGGAGAGTTGTCGAGACAAGACACAAAGTCCCCGCAGCCAGTCTCGCTGGTTGCATGCGTATAGATGACCCCCAATTGATTATACAGGGAGAAAGAGGAAGTCCATCAGTCATTTCAAGGCGATTGGCCGAAGTGTTCCGTTCTGGGAATCGGCGGAGCGGCTGGCCGAATCTCGCTGGTCGCAAGACTTGCCATGAGAAAAAACAGGAGAGCGTTAGCCGGAATATGCAGATTGAAATCGAAAAGTGCGTGAGTGAGAAAGCCGAGGCACGCGGCCAGTCCTGAGAGCTGAATGGTCGAAATGAAAGCGCCATCGGGCTGAGTCAGCCTCCGAAGCGAATCGAAGAACAGGACACCCAGAAACCATACGCAGCACAACCCGCCGGCGAGGCCCGTCTCCGCAAGGCCTTCCAGATAATCGTTGTGGGTGTGATTCACTATTTTTCCATCGTAATGCGTCTCATAAGCGGGGAAGACGGTCTCGAGGGTGCCCAGGCCAGTGCCCGTCCAGGGATGGTCGAGGAAGATTCGCCAGGTGTCCGCTCTCATGGAGGCGCGCTTCCCGCCGGTAATCTCAAGGGAGGCGAGGGAGGAGAATCGATCCACGAGCTGCTGGACACCCAACCAGGAGACCATGAGAAAGGCGAGCAAAAGGACGGCACCTCCGGAGAGCAGGTGTCGACCGACCGTTCGGCGAAGAATCAGCCACACGACCAGGACGCCGACTTCCACGGCAAAGCTGACAAGGCCTCCGCGAGAGGCGGCGAGAAAGAGAGCGCCGATAGGCACCACGGCAAACAGACTGACAAGAAACCACCGTTCCCTGCGTACCTTGCCGAGGACCAGAGGAACCAAAGAAACGGGAATGACGAGCTCCGCAAAACCGGCAAAATGATTGCGATTCACGTACGGACCGAAAGGAATGCCTCCATAGTGCATCTCGCGGAACCAGTAGAGCTTGCCGTTAAAAGTGAGGTGCTGCAGGATCCCGAAGATGGCGACGAGAAATCCGAAACTCATCACAAACCAGACGAAGGCGCGCCAGTCCTCGATCGTCCGGAAGGCTTGCGCAGCCAAAAAGACAAGAAGGATATCGGCGAGAAGAAGCGCGATTTCCATGCGCGTGGCGTAGGAAGAAGCGGTGCGATGAAACAACCACTGGCCGAGAGCGATCAGCAGGAGAGCGACCAGGGGCAAGAGCAAGGGGGAAATGACGATCTGGTGTTCCTCGGTGAAATACGCGCGGACGGCCCAGACGAGAAAGAGCAGGGCTGCGCCGGTCTCGAGCACGGCACGCGCCCAATCCTCGACGGCGCCGTGCGCCAGGACGCCAAAGACCACCAGCGCGCAAATCCCGATGCGTAAGAGCTTCATCGGCTGGAGCTCTCGGCGGACGCCCGGACCAGGACAACATCATCGATCCAGGCCGACCCCCGAATCTTGCTGTCAAATTGTGCGCTTGGAAGGCGGCTCACGCAGAGCTGCAGTTCATGGATATCCTTCGCCGAAGTCCACGGAAGTTCGACTTTCTTCCAAGGCAGCGTGCCTCGCACATCTTCGGTCCAGGCAACGGAATTGTTCGGATCCTCCACGGAGCGAAGGCCAAAGCGCACGCCCTGATCGGTCGACAAGGAACGCGTCTCTACCCATGCGGAAAAAAGGTAGGGAGTGGAAGGCTCTACGGGGACGAATTGGCACACATCATGGAAGGCGAGGTTCTCGAGGCCGTTAAACGTGAGGCGGAGAGAGCGGTTTCCGGAATGTTTTTCCTTCGTATCGAGGGTGAGCACCACGCCCGCGGTGAAGGGCAAGTAGCGCCAGGCGAATCCACCGCCGGTGACGTTTGTTTCAAACCCGCCATCCCACACAAGAGAGCCGGGAGGATCCGGAGGGCGCGGCAGCCGGGCAAAGGAGAGAGCCTCGTCCCAGACGCGCTGCGCCTCCGCCACCTGCCGCTTCTTAAGGAGAGCTTCGAGCAGCGGAAAAGACTCGCCGAGCGGGAGATGCGGGGGAAGGTCAGCCAGCTTCGACCAGACCATCAGGGCTTCCCCGGTTTGTCCCTGCTCTGCGAGGGCAGAAATAATGTTCAGGTAAGCATCCTCTGAGCGAGGCACGACGCGCTCCAGAACGGAGTGGATGTCGGGATCGAAGCGCATGCTGAGAGCGAAAGCGGCTGCTCCCCGCTTGGGGTCGGCTTCGAGAGCATGCTTGATCTCCGCGAATCCGGCGTCCAGCTCTCCCCGCCGCAGCAGAAAATTCCCGTAACGCCAGGAGACTTCGGGCGAAAGCGGATAAGCGCGTTTGGCCTGAACAAAGGCGTTTCGGGCGGCGGCCGCGTCACCTTCGGTTTCATACGCCATGCCGAGATCCAGCCAGGTGTCCGCGGATCGGGGATCGAGCGACAATGCCGTTTGATAGGCGCGGATGGCGCGGCGCGCGTCGGGCTCTTCGAGGTTGTACTGCCAATAGCGGCCGAGGAGATACCAATTGCTCGAGTCATCCGGTTCAAGCCTGGTGGCCCGCTGATAGCCGTCGAGCGTATTCCGTCCGGAATCGCGGACAGCAAGGACATTGCGGATGCCGGAGTAGGAAAGGCCGGCGGCGAGGGCCATCGCGAGAAGGACAAGAAACACGCGCACCGCTGGACTTGAGAGGCGAAGAATCATCCCGCGATACTGTGCATAGGGAAACTCTCAGATGCAAGATGAAAGTCTCGATCGCGGGGCGGAACGCGGCCGGCGATTTCTTTCTGGCGCTACTTGCCCATGGAGGCCGAGAGAGTTTCGTCGGCGCGGCCGCGGCGGCGGACGTCGATGCCCAGCCGCTTGATCTTTTGATTCAGCGTGGAAAGAGGAATCATAAAACGTTCGGCGGCTTCTGTTTGGTTCCAGCTGGTTCGTTCGAGCATGTCGATGATAATGCGGCGCTCGATTTCGTCCATAATTTGAAAGAGCGAAGGTTGCGGGTGGTCGGCCCCGGAACGCGAGCCGGGCTCGCCCGGCAGCGGCGGAAGAAATTCCGACAGCTGCAGGCGGACACCGCGGACGATTTCCTTGCTGCGAATGCTCTCGGGAAGCAAATCCACGTCGACGCGCTCCTGGGTGGAAAGCACGACGGCGCGCTCGACGGCGTTTTCCAGTTCTCGCACGTTGCCGGGCCAATCGTAGTCCATCAGGAGTTTCAGGGCGCCCTGTGTGAACAGGCGCATGGGCTTGCCGTTCTCGACGCAGTAGCGGTCGAGGAAATGGGCGAGCAGGGCGGGTACGTCTTCGCGGCGATCGCGCAGCGGCGGAAGCTGGAGATGGATCACATTCAGGCGGTGGTACAAATCCTCGCGAAAGCGGCCTTCACGGACCAGAGTCAGCAGCTCGACGTTCGAGGCAGCGACGATGCGGACATCGACTTTCAGCTGTTCGGTGCCGCCGAGGCGCATGAATTCGCGCTCTTGAATGACGCGAAGCAGCTTGGCCTGCGTTTCCGGGCTGATGGTGGCGATTTCGTCGAAGAAGATGGTGCCCTGATCGGCGACCTCGAAGAGCCCCTTTTTGGAAGCGACGGCGCTCGTGAACGCGCCCTTGACGTGGCCGAAGAGCTGCGATTCGAGCAAATCGACGGGAATGGAGCCGGTGTTGACCGGGACAAACGCCTTGTCCGCGCGGGTGGAAGCGGAGTGAATGGCTTTGGCGATGAGCTCCTTGCCGGTGCCGCTTTCTCCGCTGATCAGCACGGTCGAGCGCGAGGGCGCTACCTGGGTAATCAGATCGAACAGCGTCAGCATCTTTTCGCTCTTGCCGATGATGTTCGGGAAATTGAAGCGTTGCTTCAAGGCGCGCTTGAGCTGGACGTTTTCTTCACGGAGACGGCGGGACTCGACCGCCTGCGCCACTTGCGCGAGAAGCTCGTCGTTCGACCACGGCTTGGTGATGTAATCGAGAGCGCCGCCCTTGAAGGCAGCGCGCGCCATTTCAATCGAGCCGTAGGCGGTGATCAGGACAACGGAAAGATGCGGATCGCGTTTGCGAATTTCGCGCAGCAACTCGAGACCGTTCCTGTCCGGCAAACTGACGTCAAGGAGAAGCAAATCGAACGGATGCTCTTCGAGTTTGGCGAGGCCGGATTCACCGGTCTCTGCGCTCGAGACCCCGTACCCTTCACTCGTGAGCAGAAGTTCAAGGCCTTCGCGAATTTCCGATTCGTCGTCAACAACCAGGATCGAACCCTTAGACATGAACGGACTTTCTGACCGCGGGGAGCTCCAGGTGGAAAGAAGTACCCTTGCCCGGTGTCGAGCGGACGTCGATCTTGCCGGAGTGTTCCTTGATGATGCCGTAGCTGACGGAGAGGCCGAGACCGGTGCCGCGGCCGCTGGCTTTTGTGGTGAAGAAGGGGTCGAAGATGCGGTGAATATGTTCGCGCGGGATGCCAGCTCCGGTATCCACGACTTCAATTTCGACGCTGCCATTGTGGGCGGCGGTGCGCACTTCGAGCAGGCCGCCGCCGGGCATGGCGTCGCGGGCGTTCAGGAAAAGATTCAGAAACACCTGCTGCAGTTTGTTCGCTGAGCCGCGGACGGCGGGGAGCGTTTCGCCCAGATGTTTCACCACCTGAATCTGCGAAGTCTTCAGGGGATGGGAGACGAGAGAAAGAGTCTCCTCCACCACGCGGTTCACGTCGATGTCCACGGCTTCGGGCGCTCCCGTGCGCGAAAAATTCAAAAGATTGTTCACGATTTCGCTGGCGCGGAAGGTTTGCTTCACAATTTTCTCGATGATGGACTGCCGCGGATCGCCATCGGGCATCTGTTTTGCGAGCATCTGGATGTAATTGGAGATGACCGCCAAAGGCGTGTTGACTTCGTGCGCGACGCCAGCGGCCAGGAGGCCCAGCGAAGTGAGCTTCTCGGTTTGCGACATCTGCTCTTCCATGCGCTCGCGCTGGGTGACGTCGTCAAAGAGCAGGAGCCGGCCGATGCGCTCGGCGGACTTGCTGACCAGGGGGGTGATCGAAACGTTCAAGGTGAGCGCTTTGCCCTGGTGGTGCAGGCGCTGTTTATAAATGCCGGTGATTTGCTCGGCGTCCCCGCGCGCCGCAATCTCCGATGCAAGCTCTTCCGGAAGCAGGGAGCGAAGCTGGCGACCAACGGCGTCCTGCCGGGCCACGCCGAAAAGCTGCTCCATGCGCGTATTCCAGGATTCGACGATGCCCTCCAGATCCACGGCCAGCACGCCGACGTTCAAGGACTCCACGATGTTTTCGCTGAAGTCTTTGAGGCGCGCGATCTCGAGGGCTTTCTGCTCGAGCGACGTGTACAGCTGCGAGTTGTCGAGGGCTACGGCGACGTATCCTGCAATGGTTTCCACAAGCTCGACGTCGTCGCTTGAGAGGTAATCGCCGTCGACGGTCTTGCCGAGCCCCAAAACAGCTACGGTGTGCTCGCGAATCCGGCAGGGCACAAAGTAATTGAGGTCCAGTTGCTCGAGGGTGCGCCGGACGGAGTCGCTGACGTCGCGCGCGGCGCGGGGCGACTCGAAAAAGAGCGCCCCCCGCGCAAACTCGGGCCGGGCCGGTCCGAGGAAACTGAGGTCCAGAGGCTCCGCGAGACGCACGCCCATCGAGCGGGCCAGCCGGAGATTGCCGGGACTGGAAACATCCTCGACGAAAATCGCCAGGCGATCGACCAGGAGTGTTTGCGAGACACGGTCCATCACGGAGCCGAGCATGGGTTCAAGCCGCACTTCGTTCGTGAGCGTGCGGCCGAATTCGATCAACGTGCGGCGATAGTCGAGACGATCGCGATAGAAGAAGCGGTCGAGGCGCGCCTGAATCCATTCGCGGAAGGGCTGGAAGAGCAGCGCGGCAATCACAATGGCGATGACGCCGCCGACCGGGCCGCTTGTCTGGGCATGAAAGATCTGGGGAATCAGCGCCACAAAGAAAAAGTAAATCGTGGCGATGGCAGCCGTTGCCGCGGTATACGCCAGGCCGCGTTTGAAGATGATGTCCACATCCATCAAGCGGTAACGAATGATGGCGTAGCCGAAGCACAGCGGGATGAAAACCAGGCTGACGGTCGAAAATTTCATCCACGGCCTCGAAGCCGCGTCGAACACGAACGGCACGATATACAGGACGGCAAAGGGAGTCGTCCCGATGAAGGTCCCGGCCGTGAGCCATTTCAGCTGCTGGCGCAGGACGCCGGCAGGCGCCGCGCGAAAATTGCGATAGAAAACCAAACCGGCAGCCAGCAGGCATGCGCCCAGATAGCTGTAGGCGATTTTGTCCAAAAGGATGCGGGAACCCAGCCAGGGAACCCAACCCAGCACGCCGAGTGCGGTGCTGACATGAATGAAAAGAATCGCGAGCGGCGGCAGATATACAAAGCTTAGCTTCGAGAGGGACCGGCTGGCCGGTTCGGCGCGTTCCGGGAAGACCAGCGCAAAATGCAGCAACAACGCCGGCATCAGCACTTGCGCCAGTATTTTGATCCAGTAAACCTCGTAGTCGAAAGTGTCCAGCTTCCCGCTGTAGTGGAAGGAGAAGAAAATGAAGGACACCAGACAGAAAATGTAGAAATGCACGGCGCGAGGCGCATTCCAGCGGCGCGCAAAGATGAAAAGCCCGATGAAAAGATAAATCAGGCCGAGGACGCGCGCATAATTTTCGATGGAGGTTGGTTTCTCGGCCGGAGCGGTGACGAGCCGAGTCTCAAACTCTTCGTCATTGCGCGCCAGTTTGTAGCGGACTTCGGTCCACAGTCCCGCCCGCCAAAGGCGCTTTGTTACCTGCACTTGCCGGGTGACCGGGCTCCCGTTGATGGCCAGAAGATGATCCCCGGGGCGAACGCCGGCGCGGGCGGCCGGAGAGTTCCGGGCCACCTGCTGGGCTTCGACGCCCTGGGTCGTGTCGAGCCAGACAACTCCGTCATCAGGACTCTCAAATTCGGTTCTTTGGACGAAATTCAGCCAGGCAAAAATCATGGCTGCCAGCGTGGCGAGCGCTAGCACAACGGCCCCAAGGCTGACTCTGAGGTTCTGCTTCATGACTGGCCCAAGCAGGGTGACACCCTGCCACCCGGACTTTGGTGCAAACCAATGTCCATTCTTTGGAAGAGTCGCTTCTTAAAAAATACCTTATATTTCAATGACTTACAGAATCTCTGGGTTGGACACGTAGCAATAATCCGTTTTCTGGAAGGAGACATACAGCTTTCTAGAGCCCATTTTGCGACTAGAACTGCAGGCTTAGACCACCCCGGAACGTGCGGAAAGCGGGCATCAAGGTCACACGACCGTCCTGGGAGCTGAGAGTCACATAACCCTGGGCCAGGAGGTTATCGCACTCCGCGTTGGCCTCCCACCGGCCCGGGCCAAACTTGGGCAGCCGTTGGTGCACACCGACGTGAAGATAAGGCTCCATGTCAAACAGGGATTCGCCAAAGCCATCCACCCGCGAGAGCGTTGGTCCGCCGATCCACTGGTAGCCCGCCGTAACCCTGGTGCCCAGGCGGGGCACTCTTCCGGTGACTTTGGCCCCCGCCGTATGGCGCCCGGCCGTCCGGAATAGTTCGCGGAGCGGACCGGCAGCTGCGCTCGAAGGGGTCAAGGCGCCTGCAAAGGCATAAAGCACGGTGAGTTCGACGTCATCACTCAGCTTTTCCCGATACACGGCGCGTGTTCCCCAACTGGTCGAAGAGCCGCCGTCGTAGGAGAAGCCATTCGAATAGACGTCCTGGAAAAAGTCGCCAACCGGTAGATTCGAGCCGCGCCCGAAGACCGCTACGTGGCTATCGTCTTCGTGAAAGGCGGCAACCTGCAACTTGCCGCGCGCTCCCATCCTGCGTTCGACAGCGACCTCTTCATGGAAGCCGCTCTCGAGCACAGGATGCCCGCCTCGCCACATCAGGACGGGGAACGCATCCATCTCATTCAGGGCCGCCGCGAGACCGTTGATGGCTTCCCCTTCGGGCGCGTCAAGGGGTTCGGGACCAGTGGGCATGGAGGCAAAAATCAGCGACGCGTGCCAGTCCTCGGAGAGTCTCGTGTCCAGCTGCATGCGCGGCCGCAAGGAGCTCGCCGAGCTGCCAAGCCCAACCAATACGTATTCGCCGCCATATTCAAGAACGGCGCGGGTTCCAAAAGACAGGGAACCACCCTGATCGATGCGGATGCCGCGGAAGGTCGGTCCTACGTCTCCGAGCTTCGATTCGCGCAAAACGAGCGCCGTGTGCGGGCCGGCACCGAGCGAGCCAGTGGGAAGCCAGACCGTGGCGATTCCACCGGCGGGTGACTCGCCGTCATAACTCATCAGACCCGCAAGCAGGAGCCGGCTGGCAAGGCCCAGCCGCTGGTCGTAGGCAAACGCCGTTGCAGGACTGGCGGGAAGATTCGAGACCGAACCAGGCTTCCGGGCGCCATCCATAAATTCCAGGCGGCCGCGCACTGGCTCGACGGGAATAGAGTCCGAGCCCATGGCCGCCGCGCTGATCGGGTCGTCTTCCATCCATTCAAGAACCGGCCGCACCGAACTTGCCGAACGCAGCACCCACTTCCAGTCATCCGATTCGCTGGCCGCGGCAGAAGGAGCGCGGCGCAATTGTTCGAGGGAGGCAAACATGGATTCCAGCTGAATACGGACGAGGGTAGTAAGATTGGCGCTGACGCGAACGTGTTTTTCGAGAGTGGGGAGAAAGCCTGCGAGCGTGACGCGAACGGTGTAAAACCCCGGAGCGAGCTTCTCGCCGCGGAAAACGCCTTGCGTGTTCGTCAGAAATCCGATGGCTGTAGCCGACAGGCCGGATTCAGGGATTACCTGGACGCTGGCACCCAGCTGAGGCGTGCCAGAAGTGTCTCGCACGACTCCCGACAGGATCCCCTGAACAGACTTCAACTGGGCCACCGCCGGATTCGCTCCCAGCAACGAGAACGTTACGGCCAGGACGAGAGCCCCCATGACTCGGACCTGTCCTTTACTCACTTCTGACTACCTCCCCGGAACCGTATTGGCTGCCGCCTTGGTCGGTTCCTGTGGCCCCTTGATCGTAAAATCAGCGGTCTTTGAAATAGACTGATTGGAATTGCCGTCGGTAGCATTAATTTCAATCGTGTATTTGCCGGGAGCCAGCGTGGCCAGGGGCAGCCATCTCTCGATGGTGACCTGGTCGCCGGTTTGTTTCATGTCCGCCGAGGTTTCCTTGAACTGCATGACCTGCTCGGGACCCTTCTTGACCGTGTACTGGAAAGTAGCATTGGACTTGTGGGTCTTGTCATCCGGCTTGAGGTTGTAAACCTGGAGATAGATTCCCATGCGATCGGACGGCGCAAATTCGCTATCGAGGCGCGGTCGGACTTTGGTCGAGCCGAGAACGAATTGTCCGGTGCCAATCTGTTTGGCGGGGACGTGCTCAAGCTGGTCCGCAAGAATCAGGGTGCTGGCATCGAGCTTCTCGTCCGCGTAGCGCGGCACGGCCAGCCTGGTGTTCACGACGCCGACATTGCCGCTCTGCACGTCCTTGATAACGATATCCAGGCGGTACAGGCCCGGGCGGAGAGGCACGGCTTTTTGATAGATGGACTGCAATTTGAGGGATTGCTGAAACAGGGAATCAGGAAAATCCTTCGAAACGGGATCTTCGAAAGTCTGAACCACGCGTCCCGTCAAGGTGCTGACGCGGCCAAAAACGTTCATCGTGGCCGAGTGGATGCCATCCTTGGATTGGAAATTCAGCTGACCGTTCGACACCTGGATCGTGATGGGAACCAGGACCGTGTCGTTGGTTACCTTCATAAAATCCGTGCGCCAGGTGAACTTGAGCTGATCGCGAACAATGCGCGCGGTCACAATCGCTTCGAGGTCCTTGAACTTGACCTCCGGTGGCTTCTGAATCTTGGCGTAGAGGTCCAGGCGGTTGAATTCGTCCATGCTGGCTGGCGTGCCACCCATAGCAGTCGGAAGATTGGTGCCGTCGGAGCGCGTGAAGCGGTCGGTCTTTGAGGCCAAGCCCATCGACTCGAGCAAGCTCAAGCCGGCGCCGGGCACGTGCAGCAGGGCGTCCTTTTCAGAAGGATCCATGGTCATGTGATATTCGCCGGAACCGGTCGTATCGACGAACTCTATTTCGATGTTCTCGCCGATTCCTTCCAGATAACGCCAGCGCCAGGTCTCCCAGGGGTAGGTGGTGGTCGAACCTCCGCCGTCTTCCATCGGCCGGTCCCACGTGCCGCCCATCGGATGCGAATCTACTTCGTCGGCTGGCCCCCACATGATGTACAGACGGCCGCGATCGGTCTTCCACCCTGGAATGCCCGAGGCGAAGTGCTCGTTGGCGTAGGCGATGCGTCGATAGTGCTCTTCCTTGAAGTCATTTTCCGGAAGGTCGGGATTGCTGCTGCGACGGAGCCAGAACTGTTCGATGAATTGCTCCCGCTCTTCATTGGTATCGAGCTGGAGAAAGGCGTTCCGCTCGTCGGGCGAAATGATGTAGACGACATCTTCGTTCAGCCATTGCTTGTACTGGCTGTCGAGTTCTTTCAGGGTCCGGCGCGCTTTGTCTTTCTGCGCTCTCCGCTGCTCTTTGGTGAGCGTTTGAGGTGGCGGAGGGTTCGTAGGATCTTGCGCCTGCGGAACCTGTTGAGCTGGTACGCCTGGAATAAGGATGGCAAGCGAGAATGCAGTAGCAATTAGGGTACGAATTACCCGTGGCATTGGCACACCTCAACTTCTAGGACGTCTGGATTCTACGCCCGGACAAGCCGCCCGTCAATCGAGGAATCTCCTGCATTATGTGGGACTTGTCCCCCCGATTGCGGTTAGACTCGTAATCCAATCCAAGGGTTGCCTGACAGTTTTTGTCCTGAACTTGCGGGCAGGTTTGCTATAAAAAAGGAGCGAGCTGAACGGTGAGTTATTGAACCCGATGATTGAATACGTCTGAGCCAACCAGGGTATCGAAGATCGCGAGGACGTGTCTCCGGTATTCCACCATGCGCGTGAAGATGTCCCGCAGCTCCGGCTCGCGTTCCGCTTCCTTGTGCCACTTCGCCAGAACCAGAGCCGGCACTTCGATATCCCGCCGGAGTTTTTCCGCAGAATGGCCGCGCAGGAAGAGGCCATAGAAGAAAGCCGCTTCTCGCTGCGGGAAGTCGAAGTCGTGTACGACTTCTGACGGAACGATTTGTGGCAGAGTCGCCATAGAGAAAAATGCAGTTTACCGAAAAGATTTTCCGAGTCAAGTAGTACAGACGGTTTACTGCCGCCACTTGAGCAACTCCCTGTCCCAAGGAGTTAACCATAACCCTGCGGCAACTGGTACAATGGAACGGTTGCCGGCGGGCGCTAACCGCCCTAGGATGCGTAAAGCCATGGCAGGGTTACACAACTCGGTGTCGGAAGGGGCTTTCGGGCGGCTTGCCCGTTTCGGGCTCCTGAAGGGGCTAAGCTCGATCGAAATCGATCGGGAAGACTTCCGGCGGCAACTCAAGAGAAAGCACAAACTGGACGTCCTCGACTTTCGCCACATGCACCTTGTGCCGCTGGCGCGCCTGGATGCCATCGCCAAGATTCTGATTCAGGACACGGAACGGCTGGCGCTGCTTGAAGGAGCGGGCTTTGGGCTTGGTGGGATGATTACGATCATCCCGGACGCGGGTTTGCTGACCATCCTGACGCTGCGCCTTATTCAAAGACTTTGTCTTTTATACGGATTCGAGCAGCGGGGCCAAAGCGAACGGCTCGAGTTGTGGATGGCTGCAGCCGCGGCCACCGGTGTTGACTACGGCAAGGATCTTGCCGAGAAGCAGATCCTTGAAAGACTTGCGCCGCGCATCGCGGAACGGCTGGCCGTTAAGCTTGGACAGGAAACCGCGGAAAAATGGGTTGGGCGCTTGATTCCCCTGGCCAGTTCGGTGATCGGCGGAGCGCTGAATTTCACCTTCGTACGCGCCTGGGGCCGCCGCGTACAGCGCAACCTGCGCTTGCGGCATGTTGCCGGCCGGCCAACGGCCGGGTCGCGTGCTCCTTCTCCTTCGGCGTATCCTCCTCCGCGCGCCCTGCTCGTCTAGACTCTCCGGCTGTTTTGGCAGAGACGGAACGCTATCTCCCATGCCAGGCTACTCTGAACGTTCGGCGCTCCAGTCGGGAAACAAACGGCCGACGCCGGACACCCGGAAGAATCGCTGGCGCATGCGGTTGCCATCGCTTCTCGCAGTACTCTCTTTCCTGACATTTTTAACTGCGCCGGCCGCTCTGGCCCAGGACCCGGAAGAGATGAAGGGCACGCCCGCCGAGCCGGCCGACGCCCGAGAGATTCGCGATCAGATTGCGGCCGTCGAGAAACTGCAACATGCGCTGCCCGACCGCGGCGCAGCGCTCTATTTTCTCGCCGCGGCAAAACAACACCTGAGAGAAACGCGGGAAGCGCTGGCGCTCCTCAAGGAATGTCTCGCGCTTGAGGAAGGCTTCGATCCGTCCGGCGATCCTGCCTTTCTGGGGTTGAAAGAAACAAAGGAATTCTCAACGCTGATAGAAAACGTGCACCGGGACTTTCCCGCCGTGGCGCAGGCGCGCGAGGCGATTCGGACAACGGAGAAAGACCTGGTACCGGAAGGACTGGCCTATGCCGCCGGGAGGAATGTCTTTTATCTCGGCAGTCTCAATCGGCGGAAGATTGTGGAGATTGGCCGGGACGGCAACATTTCCGATTTCGTTCCGTCCGACCGCTTTGGACTGCTGCCGGTTCTCGGCATTCGAGCCAGTCCCGGCGACGGCACGGTATGGGCCGACTCTTTCAGCGACAGCGGGCGAACGGAGCTGTTGCATTTTGATTCCGCCGGGAAACTGCTGGGAAGATTCAAGCCGGAAGGTTCTCTGAAGCATGGCTTCAATGATCTGGTCCTCCGTAAGACGGGCGAAGTGATTACCACCGATAGCCTCGCGAACGCGGTGCTCCGCTTCGATCCTGCCTCGGGAACTTTCTCGCCTCTGCCCGTTCATCGCCCGCTCTTTTATCCGAACGGCATTACCTTGAGCGAGGACGACCACACCCTGTATGTCGCCGATAGCCTGGGCGTCGTGAGAGTAGACCTTCTCAGCGGAGAGAGCCGCGACGTCGATCCCGGGCCACGAAGCACGCTCGCAGGCATTGACGGACTGTATTGGCACAACGGCAGCTTGATCGCCATTCAGAACGGAATCGGATCGCCCCGTGTTGCGGCCTTCCGTCTTTCGGGCGATGGCCTTCGCGTGACGCGCACCACGGTCCTTGAGAATCGCAGCAATTTTTGCGTTTTGCCGACCACCGGGGCCATTCGCGGCTCCGACTTTTTCTTTATCGCGAACAGTCAGATCGACAACCTGAACAACGATCGAGTCATGGACGTGACGCGGCTCGAGGTGATCCGCATCGGCGTCCTGCGCTTGCCTTGACCCGGGGGGCAGGCCGAGAACCGCGAGTGGAAATTAGGGCGATAGCAACGTAGAGTACTAACCAGCTTTTCCTAGGTGCCGTCCGGCGCGGGAATGCGCCAGGTTATTCCGTGGGAGCGAGACATGCGAGAGTCACAAAAACTTTTTGGCGGACTTTTTCTTCTAGCGGCGGCGCTTGGGTTGGCACTGGCTCCCGAACGGGCTTCCTCGCGCTCGGGTCCGCAAGACGTAAACACCGAACCTGTTCCTGCCTTCCACGATACGGTGCCAGCGGGACCGTTGCCTGAAACGTTGAGTCCTTCGCTCTTTACCGAACCGGTGGCGCAGAATGCGTACGCCCTGGCGGCCCGCATCAAAAAAATTCTTTATCAGCAGCCATGCTATTGCCACTGCGACCGCAGCCAGGGCCATGGCAGCCTGCTTGACTGTTACGCGGGCAAACACGCCGCGGTCTGCGGGATTTGCGAGCGCGAAGACTTCTACGCGTACGAGCAATCGCGCAAAGGCAAAACGGGCGCGCAGATTCGCGAAGGCATCGAGCGCGGCGCCTGGCAAGGCGTCGACATCACAAAGTACGAGTCGCCGTTGCCTGCCGCGACAAAGTGATTCTGCCTGCCCTTTCTCTCTTTGGCGCGGCCTCGCGGAAACTTCACTCGACCCTCTGACCGTGTCAGCCTTCGAGAATCCTGAAACCCCCGCGCGCGTCCTTTCGTCTCTCTTAGAAGACGTGTCGGCGTGTGGTGCCCGAACGCGGCAAACTCCATAGAGTGGCTACAGGCAAAAAATCGGGGGAAAACATGCGGGATCGTAACTATCCGGTGGGAATTGTTGTGACGGCATTGCTGGTTATGGCCACGACGATGGCAGGTGTCGGACTGCGTGCCTCGGCGAAACCTGCCGGCGACGCCGGTTACTGGGGATTCGACACGGCAAATCTCGACAAGACCTGCAAACCCTGCGACGACTTCTACCGTTTCGCCATGGGCGGCTGGATGAAAGCGAATCCGATTCCGCCGGAATATTCCACGTGGGGATCCTTTACCCGGCTGCTCGACAAGAACCAGCAAAACTTGAAGCAAATTCTGGAAGCAGCGGAGAACGCCAAAGCCGCTCCGGGCTCCCCTGAGCAGAAGATCGGCGACTTTTACTCGAGCTGCATGGATACGGACGCGATCGAAGCGGCCGGAACAAAACCACTCGAAGCCGAAATGGCGAGCATCTCGGCCATGAAAAACGAGGCGGATCTCGAAGCGGAAGCCGCGAGGCTGCAACAAGAAGGCGTGGGAGTGCTGTTCCGGTTTAGCGCGAATCAGGACGCGAAAGACAGCTCCCAGGTCGCCGGCGCCGCCTGGCAAGGAGGACTGGGACTGCCGGAACGCGAATACTATCTGAAGCAGGACGAAAAATCGAAGCAGTTGCGCGACGCCTACGTGAAGCACGTAGCAAAGATGTTCGAACTGCTGGGCGATCCGGCGGACGGGGCAGGGGCGGAAGCAGCCACGGTCCTCGGGATCGAAACCTCTCTCGCCACTGCGTCCATGAAAAACACCGACTTGCGCGATCCCAACAAGACCTATCACCGGCTGAAGATGGCGGATCTAGAGGCGATGACGCCGGATTTCAGCTGGGAGAGCTACTTCCGGGCACTGGGCCACCCGGAATTGAAGGAAATAAATGTTGGCCAGCCCGACTTTTTCAAAGCGCTTGACGCGCAGCTCAAAGCGACATCGCTCGCGGACTGGAAGATCTACTACCGCTGGCACCTCGTCAATTCGGCAGCGCCGTCGCTCCCGGAGAAGTTTGTGGACGAGGAATTCGAATTTCGCGGCAGGACACTGACGGGAGTGAAAGAGATTCAGCCACGATGGAAGCGTTGTGTGCAGGCCACGGACCGGTCTCTCGGAGAGGCTCTCGGCCAGCTTTACGTTCAGAAGTATTTCCCGCCCGAAGCCAAAGCTCACGCGCTTCTCATGGTGCATAACCTGATCACTGCGCTCCATGACGATCTGCAGACGCTTTCCTGGATGAGCCCGGAGACGCGCGCGGCAGCCACGGCCAAGCTGGAAGCGTTCGCCGTCAAGATCGGCTATACCGACAAGTGGCGCGACTATTCCCAATTGAAGATAGATCGCGTCTCCTTCCTCGGGAATCAAAGGCGCGCGGCGGCGTTTGATTTTGAGCGGCGTCTGGGGAAAATCGGCAAGCCCGTGGACCGCACGGAATGGGGCATGACGCCGCCTACGGTAAATGCTTACAACAACAGCAGCATGAACGAAATCGTTTTTCCAGCCGGAATCCTGCAACCTCCGTTCTACGATCCAAAAGCCGACGACGCTGTGAACTACGGCGGCATGGGTGCGGTGATCGGCCACGAAATTACCCACGGTTTCGACGACCAGGGCAGCCAGTTTGACGGCCATGGCAATTTGAAGAACTGGTGGACGCCCGACGACTTGAAGAATTTCAAGGAGCGCGCCGCGTGCGTAGAAACACAGTTCGACAACTACGTGGTGGACGGCGACCTGCACGAAAACGGCAAGCTGGTTCTTGGCGAAAGCATCGCGGACCTCGGAGGCATCGCGATCTCCTACGCGGCTTATGAGAAATCGCTCGAAGGCCAGCAACGTCCGCCGGACAAGGATGGTTTCACTCCCGAGCAGCGCTTTTTTCTGGGCTGGGCCCAGGTCTGGGGCGCGAACACGCGGCCCGAACAGGAGCGCCTGATGGCCAATACCAATCCACACCCCCTGGCGCGTTTCCGCGGGAACGGACCGCTCTCGAACATGGCGGAATTCGCCAAGGCTTTCGGATGCAAAAAGGGCGACGCTATGGTCCGCGAGCAGGTCTGCAAAATCTGGTAGACTCGCCCGGTCCAAAGTGACCTCAAAACACAAAGCCATTCTTTCTCTCTCGGGCGCCTTTCTTTCGCTTGCTCTCCTCCTCGCGCCAACGGCTTCGGCGAAGTGGAAATACTTTCGCGCGGGAAACGCTGCCGACAGCCGGGCGACGCCGCGGCCTGGATTCGCGCTGATGGGCGGCGGCGAGCAGGACCCGGCGCTCAAGTTTTTATGCGAACGCGCAAACGGCGGCGACTTCCTGATTCTCCGCGCCGCGACCGAGGACGACTACGCGCAAAAAGTAAACGAAGAGATACGCGCCCTCTGCCCGCTGAACTCCGCGGCGACCATCGTCTTTTCCGAGCGCGACGACTCCGAGGATCCGAAGTTGCTCGAACGCATCGAGCAGGCGGAGGCCATCTTTATCGCCGGCGGCGACCAATCGAATTACGTGCGCTTCTGGCAGGACACGCCCGTCGAGGACGCGCTGAACCGGCACATCCGGGCCGGAAAGCCGATAGGCGGATCGAGCGCGGGGCTGGCCGTGCTTGGCGAATTTTCCTTTTCGTCGATGATTGACACGATTCATTCCGAAGCCGCGCTTGCCGACCCTTACGGAAACAAGGTGACCCTCTCGCGAGACTTCCTGCGGATTCCGCTGCTCGCCGGGATCATCACGGACACACACTTCGCCAAAAGGGACCGCATGGGGCGGCTGCTCGTATTTCTGGCGCGCATTCTGGAAGATGGCTGGGCCCGGCAGGTGCGCGCCATCGCCGTCGAGCAGGACGCGGCGGTTCTTCTCGAACCGGACGGCAGCGCGAAAGTCATCGGATCGGGGCCGGCCTATTTTCTCGAAGCGAAAAATTCGCCGGCTGTCTGCAAAAGAAAGATTCCGCTTGGCTTCGATGGGATCACGGTGCACCGCGCGCCGGCGGGTGCTTCCTTTAGCGTGAAGGACTGGAAAGGGACGGGCGGCGACGACTACCAGCTCTCTGTCGTGAAGGGAGAGGTAAGGACGGCCGGCTCGATGCACGGCATCTATTAAGAGCCCGGTCTCTCGACTCCTTAGAAGTGGAAAACAACCCCGGCCATCAGCTCAAAATTGTTTTGCGACTGGCTGAAATAGTTGGTGCGCACCCAATCGGCTTCGAGGCGCCCCGACAAGCGCGGATTGAAACGATAGTCCGCGCCGCCTCCCACTTCGATGGCGAAGGCGTTCTTGCTGTTTCCGGCAGTTTGCGGTTGCTCATGGCCTCCGCCGAGGATGGCATGGGCCCAGGGTTCCCATTTCCTCTCTCGCCAGGCGATCTTGGGTCCGGCGCCATAGATCAGCACTTTCACGTGTTCCCCGGCCAGGATTTCCGGAGCGTAGGTGCCGGAGACCATTCCTTCGACTCCGAACCAGTCATTCAAAAAGTACGTCACCGAGCTTTTGACGCCGACGGCACTGGCATTGAACAGCGAGTTTCTGAACCTCAGCCAGTCAAAGCCGATAGCGAGTTGCCAACGGAAATCGTCCCGCCCGCCGTAGAGAAACTTGGGATCGGGTGCTGGCGAGGGCGCGGGATCGGGCGCGGGGGTGGCGAACGATGGCCCGAAGGCAAAGTTTGCGGCGGGAAAGAGAGCCGTGCCGGCGTCGGGTTGAAACAGGTTTGCGCCCCGGGCGGGCGACGGCGTAAACACCGCCGCGACATTCTCGTTTGCGGGCTGGCTGTCCAGAACGGCTTCTTGTGCCTTAGCGGTGCACGTCGCCCCAAGCATCAACGATAGAACTACGAGTTGCCTCTTCATGATTCTCCCCTCAGAGGTATGACCCCACGCCTGGAATCAGCCACTCTGCTACGGTAAACAAGACCAAGGGCGTTTGTCTATGTTCTTTCGCGGGCCGGTCGAAAGAAAAACGGGGCAGGGAGGGTTGCCCCCGCATGGCGGGTCTCGAGGGAGCGCCGGCCTTTAGCGCCCATGCCTCAGGTAATCGTCGGTTTTGTTTAACCAGTCTTCCCGCGGCGGATCAAAGACGTCCAAATCAATGGTGTCCTCAAGAGCCCAGGCTTCATGAGGCATATGCGGCGGAATGCACAGCACTTCGCCCGCCCGCACGACGATCTCTTTGCCATCGATCGCAAACTTCAGCGCGCCTTCCAGAATGTAAGTCACCTGCTCGTTGTGATGATGATGCAGAGGAACGTGGGCGCCTTTCTTCATGAGCACGCGCGCCAGCATGATCTTGTCTCCAACCAGCATTTCCCGGTCAATCAGCGGATTCAGCGGCTCGCGCTCGACGTTTTTCCAGGAAATATATTTCATTTCAGAAGCAGTGCTCATGGTTTGGCTCCGTACAGCTTTGCCGCATTATCGTGCAGGTACATGCGCGCCAATTCAAGAGCCTTCTCCTCGCTGAACGCGCCTTCCGAGACCAGTTCCGCCAGCGCGGCAGCCACGGCTGTGCGCGCCGAGCGTGCCGCCAGCCAGAAAGTCTCCTCGGCTCCCACCGCGTCGTTGAACGGGAAGGCATCGGAGCCGAACATGATGCGGTCCGGAAAGAGCGAAATCCACTGCTTCAGGATGTTCTTCAGTTCCGAGGGGTAGACGTAGTAGCCCATCAACGACGAATCGGTGTACACGTTCTTGGCCGCCGTCATCCAGATCATATCCAGGGTGTAGGGATAGCCGCCGTGGATGAGCACGAAGTTTATCTTGCTGTTCCGCGGATCGCGGACCACATTTTCTAGATTCAGCGGATGGCCATTGCGCAGGCTGAAGTAATCGCCGATGCCGACGGCGCTGTGAAAATGCACGGAAAGATTCAGCTTCCCGGCTTCGTCGATCAGCACATGAAAGATGTAATCCTGAAACGTCCGGTATTCCTCATCCGTGGGAACTCCGCCGGAATGATACTTGGAGTAAATGGCCGCGGCTTTCTCTCTGGGAGGATCGTCGAAATAAAGCGAACGAAAATAAGCGGCTTCGAACTTCATGGCCACTCCGCCTTTTTTCTTGTTGTCAGACACTGTCCGGCGGACGAAGGCCTCGTATCCGGCGAGATCGGAAGGGAGGCCGCTCACGTTTTCCTGCTTCCTGTAGCGCTCAAGAACTTTTTCCTGCAGCGGAATGTAGACGCCCATGTCCGGGTTTTTTCCCGTCTGGTCGCGGTTGTCGAGCGGGAAAAGGAAGGAATCTACGAAGAATACCCAGTGAAAGCGTTTGGGATTGAGATAGGGCGCCAGCGCCACGCGATTCGCGAGGCAGGTTTCGATATTCAGTTTGTCGAGAATGCTGTCCCAATACGCTGTGCCTCCGGCCGCTTCGGCGGCCTTTTTCTTCTCGACGAGCCACTTCGCGTGTTCGGGCTTGAAATCCTCGTAGGGATACCCGAAGAGCGATTTCGCCGCGGCCACAAACTCCGGATTGGTTTCGCGCAGGCGCAGAACGGAAGTTTCATCCGGGGGAGCGGCTTGCGCGTCCATGTCGGAATCGTCGGGGAAGGTAGCGTGCGAGTGATTGTCAATGATAGGGATTTGATCGATCTGCTTGAGAAGCCGCTCGTAGATCTTCGGCACATCCGCGCCCGCAAGGGGCTTGGCCTGGGCAGCCATATTTGCTCGACCAAGGAACGCAGCCAGAACGCCAAGCAGCAGTGTCTTTCCGACCGTGTGGCTTCTCATCGTCCTGCTCTCCCCTGGAGTTTTTTCCTGGGAGAGACATTCCTGCCTGCCTCTCCTTCTCTTTCTTCTTTCTCCTGCCTTGAAGCTTTTTTCGCCGTAAAACCAAGAGCCACGGGCGCGCCTATTGCGCAACCGCCGCGCGCCAGCGGGACACTCGCTCGATGCGCTCCAGGGCTTCTTCGAGCAGGTGCCGTGCGCTGACCAGCGAAAATCGCAGGTAATTCTTTCCGGCCGGGCCAAACGCCGCTCCGGCAATCGCTGCGACTCCCGCTTCTTCTAGAAGCAGCTTCGCTATTTCTTCCGCTCTGAAGCCCGTCTCTTCGACATTCACCCAGGCGTAAAATGCGCCGCCGGGTGACTGGCAACGGAATCCCGGAATGCCGTTCAGTCCTCCCACGAAAAGGTCGCGCCGTTTGCGGTACTCCTCGACCATGGCCTCGACGGCGTGGGTCGAATCGCGCAGCGCCTCGATGGCTGCCACTTGCGTGAATTCGGCCGCGCACGTGAACGTATTCAGCACCAGCAGGTCCATGGCATCGACCACATGCTCTGGCGCTACCGCATAACCCAGCCTCCAGCCCGTCATCGCAAAGCTTTTCGAAAACCCGTCGATGATCACGGTTCGCTCCGCCATTCCGGGCAGCGACCAGATCGACTCGTATTCTCCGCTGAACAGAATCCGCGCGTAGATTTCGTCGGAGAGTATCCAGAGATCATGCTTTTCGGCCAGCTCCGCTATTTCGCGAAGCGCCTCCCGGCTGAAAACCGACCCCGTCGGATTGTTGGGGGAATTGAAAATCAGGGTGGTGGTGCGCGGCGTGATTTTCGCGGCAATCTCATCGAGATCGGGCGCGAAGCCGTTTTTCTCCAGCAATCCAAAGGCTACCGCTTTTGCGCCAAGTCCGCGCGTGAACGAGGGATAAATGGGAAATCCGGGATCGGGGCAAAGCACTTCATCGCCCGGCTCGATCAGCGCCATCATCGCGAGCGAGAGCGCCATCTTGCAGCCCGGCGCCACGAGGACCTGTTCCGGCGTCACTTCCAGACGCCGCGTCTCTCTCAGATATTCCGCAATCGCTTGGCGCAGCGGAGCAATACCTCGCGTCGAGACATAGCGGTCCCGTCCCGCCGCTACGGCATCGCGCAGGGCATCCACCACCGGGGCCGCGGGGTGGAAGTCCGGCTCCCCAAGTTCCAGGTGGATGATCGACCGTCCCTCGCGTTCGAGTTCTTTTGCGCGGGAAAAGACGGCCAGGGCCCCTTCGCCATTCAGTTCGGAAACTCTGGATGCGATTCGTCTCATATTGTTCCGGAGAATCCTATCATTTTGACGCCGGAAGTGGGGGATGCGGCTACGAGCGCCGCTTCGGCCGGGCAAGGTTTCCGGAGAAACGCCGGGGCGCGGTGACCCTTTCCGGTGATAAAAAACCGCGACGTGATTACGGACCCCAGTTCCAGTTAGCGAACTGTTCGCGGAGCGCGTTTTTCTTGAATTTACCAACAGAAGTGCGCGGCAAGACCTCCAGGAAAACGAAAGCGTCGGGGAGTTGCCACTTGGCGAAGGTCTTGGCGAGGAAAGCGCGCAGTTCTTCCGGCGTCGCTTGTGCGCCGTCTTTCAGGACAACCGCGGCCAGCGGGCGTTCCTGCCATTTAGGGTGCGGGATGCCGATGACGGCAGCCTCCTTTACGGCCGGGTGGCCCATCAGGGTATTTTCAATATCCACCGAACTGATCCACTCGCCGCCGGACTTCACCAGATCCTTGGCGCGGTCGACAATCTTGACGAAGCCCTCGTCGTCAATCGTGGCAACGTCGCCGGTCTTGAACCAGCCATCCTCCGTCCAGCGATCGGCCTGGTCCGGGGAATTGTAGTAACTTGCGGCCACCCACGGGCCGCGGACCTCGAGTTCGCCGGGCGAAACGCCGTCGCGGGGAGCCTCGACGGAATTTTCCCGAGCGTCGGGGCGCATCACGCGAAGTTCAATGAAGGGACAGGGCCAGCCCTGTTTTGCGCGCACTTCGTACTGTTGATCGCTGGTCCAGTCGCGCATGTGGCGCTTCAGCTTGCCCACTGTGGCGATGGGAGTGGTTTCTGTCATGCCCCAAAGGTGCAGGATGTGGAGACTGTGCTTGTCGAGCGCGCGCATCAGCCGCTCCGGCGGGGCTGAGCCGCCGCAAATGATGCGGATGGGCCACCCGAATTTCCAGCGCCCGGGATTTTTCTCAAGAGCAGCGAGCACGCTGAGCCAAACCGTCGGAACGCCGCAAGCAATGGTTACGTGCTCCCGGGCGATCAGGTCAAGAACGCTTTCGGGGTCCACATTAGGCCCCGGCAGAATCAGCCGGGCGCCGGCCATGGTGCAGGAATACGGCAAGCCCCAGGCGTTGGCATGGAACATGGGGGCCACGGGCAGGACGGTGTCGTGGTGGCTGATGGCGAAGCAGTCCACGCTGAGTTCGGTGAAAGAGTGCAGGACAAGAGCGCGGTGCGAATAAACGACGCCTTTTGAAGTGCCCGTTGTGCCGGAGGTGTAGCACATGGCGGCGCCGTCGTTTTCCTCAATCACCGGATAGCGGAAATCGCCGCCTGCCTCGGCGAGAAGCGCTTCATAGTTCAGCGAGCCTTCCGGAGCCGGATCGCTGCAGCCGCCATAGGGAACGACGATGACGCGTTCAAACGACACGCTGCTGCGGAATTTTTCGAAGGTTGGAAGGAGCACGTCGTCGACAAGCAGAAAGCGGTCGCCCGCGTGGTTGACGATGGCCGCGATTTCGTGAGGATGCAAACGCAGGTTCAGCGTGTGCAGTATTCCGCCCGCGCAGGGCACGCCGAAAAAAGCTTCCAGGTGTCCCGTGTGATTCCACATCATGGAAGCGACGCGGTCGCCGGGCGAGAGGCCAAGCCTGGTAAGGGCGTTTGAGAGGCACCGCGCGCGGCGATAGAAGTCGCCGTAGGTGGTTCGAACAATGGACCGGTCGGGCTTGCGGGAGACGATTTCGACGCGATGAAAAAGCTTGCTCGAGCGCTCCAGAATCGTAGGCAGCGTCAGAGGAAAATCCATCATCGTGCCGCGCATATTTTATATTTTCCTGCTGAGGATCAAGCCCGCGGCATCCTACCACCATTCGCTCCAGATAGGTGCCCGAAGCGCACTGGACGGAGAGATCTGGAAGAGACAAGTCCGCCATAGCCCGAATCGTGAAGAGTCGAGAGTGCACCGGGGGCTAGACTCTTTCCCATTGCAAAAGGGGTTAATTTTCGAGAGTATGCCTCTGACCGCTGAAGTGCCGGTCTCGCCCCGCGGTGGCTCGGCTTCCCCGGCTGCCCGTGAACGATTGCTGTCCTTCAGCGCGCTCCGCGACTCACACTTGGGTTCCGGGCAGAAGGAGTGGGCAGGTGAAGAAGCTCTACATCGGCAACCTTCCGTTTTCCGCGACGGAAGAGCAGCTTCAGGAATGGTTCGCACAAGTAGGCGTTACTCCCTCGGGTGTCAATCTCATTCGTGACCGCTTCACGGGACAATCACGCGGTTTTGCGTTCGTCGAAGTGCAGGGCGACGAAGATGCCGATCGCGCGGTGAACTCGCTGAATGGTCAAAATTTCGGCGGGCGGAACCTGGTAGTCAATGAAGCGCGGCCGCAAGCTGAGCGCGGCGGCGGCGGTGGCGGCGGCCGTCCTGGTGGCGGCGGCGGTGGTGGTTACGGCGGACGAGGCGGC
>Ga0210391_10000099_pt1 | contig 102480 bp, 99 predicted proteins | sample IncBWC12OmetaG_FD_160573 | JGI IMG/M metagenome (GOLD analysis project Ga0210391, IMG submission 160573) | Forest soil microbial communities from Barre Woods Harvard Forest LTER site, Petersham, Massachusetts, United States - Inc-BW-C-12-O ...
AGCTGGTCATGGTGAAGAGCGAGGTCGACTTCGTCGCGAAGCGTGTCGGCGCCTGGATGAAGCCGCGGCGCGTGCGCAACTCCGCGGCGACCCTGGGCAAGAAGTGCTACATCCTGCACGAGCCCAAGGGCGTGGTGCTCAACCTGTCGACCTGGAATGCCCCCATAGCCATCGCGCTCGTGCCGGCGGTGGCGGCGATTGCTTCCGGCAACGCCTTTGCGCTCAAGCCCTCGGAGCTCGCGCCCTACAGCGCCAGCGTGCTGCGGGAGGTGCTCGAGGGCGCACTGCCGGCTGATGAGTTTGCGGTGTTTGAAGGCGGCCCGGAGGTGGCGCAGCAGCTGCTCAGCCTGCCGTTCAATCACATCTACTACACCGGCGGGCAGCGGGTGGGGCGGCTGGTGATGAAGGCGGCCGCGGAGAACTTCGCCGCGGTCACGCTCGAGATGGGCGGCAAGAACCCCGCCATCGTCGCCGCCTCAGCGGCGATCGACAACACCGCCAGGAAGATCGCCTGGGGGCGCATCGCGAACGCCGGCCAGGTATGCGTGGCACCGGATTACGTACTGGTGCACGAGTCGGTGTTCGACGCGTTCGTGCAGTCGCTGACGAAGGCGATGACCGACATGTACAACGCCACCGGCAGCGGCTTCGAGCATTCGCCCGAGCTCATGCGCATCATCAACGATCAGCATTTCGCGCGCGTCACGCGGCTGCTGCAGGATGCGCGTGACAAGGGTGCCAAGATCGCCTTCGGCGGGCAGACGCGCGCCGAGGATCGCTTCGTGGCGCCCACCATCCTCACCAATCTGAGCGAAGAGATGCTCATCATGCAGGAGGAGATCTTCGCGCCGCTGCTTCCGGTCATCCCGTTCCGTGACAGGAGCGAGGCGCTCGCGATCATCGAGCGGCGCACCAAGCCACTCGCGCTTTATATCTATGCGAAGGACCGGTCGACGATCGATTACTTTCTCGCGCACACCAGCGCCGGCAGCACGGTGGTGAACCACAATCTGATCCAGTCCGGCACCAATCCGCGCCTGCCGTTCGGTGGGGTCAACCACTCCGGCATCGGGCGCATCGGCGGGGAAACCGGGTTCCGCGAGTTCTCCAACGCGCGCTCGGTGGTCGAGCAGCCGCTCGGCTTCCTCGATCTCACCTTCAACCTGCCGCCGTACTCGAAGACCTATCGCAAGCTGATCGAGAAAGCGATCAAGGCCTAAAGCGCCAGAGCGCGCCGCGTGCTCAGTGGCGGCGCCCTTTGACGCGCACCTTGAACTTCATGCTCGGCCCCGGCGTCGGCAGCACCTTGGTCTTCAGCACGTAGTCAGGGGACTCGAGCTCAAGATCCAGCAGATAGAAGAGCCGCGCCATGCTCAACGACATCTGCACTTCCGCCAGCGTCTTGCCGAGGCAGGTGTGGGTGCCACGCCCGTACGGGGAGTACACGCCCGGCTTCAGATGCTCCGCGCGCGGCCGCGCGTAGCGGTCGATGTCGAACTTCTGCGGATTCGGATAGAACTCTTGCATGTAGTGTGGCACGGCGGTCGCGACATACAGCAGCTCGCCCTCGCGGATCTGGTGGCCGAGGAAGGCAAAGTCGCGGGTGGCGGTGCGCATCTGCGCCACCGCAATCGGATACATGCGCATCACTTCCATGATGGCGCCGTCGATCGCCGGTACGCGTCGTAAGTCCGCTTCGTCGATGCTGCCCTGGGCGAACAACGCGTCCGCCTCGTTGCGCACGCGCTCGAGCACCTCGGGGTGCTTGAGAACCGCGTAGATGAACGCGCCCACCGTGTTGGCCACCGTGTCGAGGCCTGCGACGAACGGGCCGGTGAGGCTGAGGATCAGGTCACTCGCCGGAATGAGATCCGGATCGCGCGCATGCGCTTCCATGACATCGTCGACGAGGTTACGGCGTGTCGGATCGCGTGCGTCCTTACCGGCGTTATATTCGGCGATCATGCGCCGGCCGAGCTCGGCGACGCGCTCCTTGGCATGCTTGTAGCGCGGATCCTTGAGCATGAACTTGGGGCGCTGACGGGTTACCAGCACATTCAAGATGTAGAGAATGGTCGTGCGGATATCGGCCACGTACTCGCGCGGCGAGGTGCCGGTGAGCATGGCGCCGAGTTGCTCGGTGACGATGTACTGCATGTTCTGCACCACCGGCACGAGCTCCCCCACCGGCCAGTCGCGCTCGATCACCGTGTCGGTGATCTTGATCACCTCGTCGTAGCGGCCCTTGAGCGACTCTTTCGAGTAGCCGTGCTTCATGACGGCGCGCAGCTTCTGGTGCGTCTCGCCATCTTCGCCGGTGAGCGTGCGCTTTGCGCCCCACTCATCGACCAGGCCCTGCCAGAACTCCTTGGAGCGCAGCGAATCGCGGCCCTCGCGCGTGCCCATGAAGTTGGCGGCCTCGGCACCGGCGAGCACGGTATAGACGTTGTTCATCACCTTGAGACGAAATACCGGACCGTACTTGCGGTAGCACTCGTAGAAGAATCTGCCCGGATCCTTGGCCATCTGCAGGGCATTGCCCACGACCGGCAGACCACGCACCAGCGCAGGTTCTTTGAGAGCTTCGGATGCAACCGTGGCCATGGAAAGCCTCGCGATGAGACGCGGCGCGTGCGTCGGTCCGCTGATGGTATACGCATTGGAATGAATACGGAACCACCGGTACCTATTGGACCCGTGCGTCGGCAGTGTGCGATAGTTTCCGCAGCCCCGGCACCGCTTTTAAGGACGACATGAACAGCCAGCCCGCCACCGAGCTCAAGACGAAGCGCAAGCCTGGCCGGCCGCGCAGCAAGCGCTCCGAGGAGGCGATCATCCGCGCGATGACCTCGCTCCTGGCCGATGAGCGCTACGCGAGCCTCACGGTCAGCAAGGTGGCCGCGCGTGCGCGCGCGAGCAAGTCCACGATCTACCGTCGCTGGCCCACCAAAGAGCATCTGGTTATCGAGGCCTTCAACCGCTGGCCGGCCCTCACGCCGCACGACCGCGGCGACGTCATGTCGGACCTACTCAACCTGTATCGGCAGTTCCTGCGCATCCTGCACCGGCCGCCCTCGAACGCCATCATGCCCACGCTGGTAGCCGAGCGCGCGCACAACCCGGCGCTGGCGGCGGTGTTTGATCCGCTCATGCAGCGACGGCGCGATCCGGTGCGCGTGGTGCTCGAGCGCGCCATGGAACGCGGCGAGCTGCCCAAGAGCACCGATGTCGAGCTGGCGGTGGACGCGCTCATGGGGGTCACGGTGCTGCGCATGTACTTCATTCCCGGCAACCTCAGCATCCCCTCGATCCGCGAGTTCCTGAGCGTGCTGCTGCGAGGCCTCGGAGCGCGCGGCTACTGAGTCCCCACGCGGCGGCCCCTCAAAGTCCTGCGGAGCGAGCCTTGAGCGCATTGTCCCCGCTCTCACGCCGTATCGAGGTGGGCGAGCTCCTTCCCGGTGGAGGCGCGCTCACGATCGCAGCCGACATCTTCCTGCCGGCGCGCATGCGCGCCTCCCCCGTGGTGCTGTTCTGCCTGCCCGGGGGAGCGATGAACCGCGGCTACTTCGACCTGCAGGGCGAGGGTGACTTCAGTTTCGCCGCGCACCTGACCTCGCGCGGATTCATCGTGGCGAGCCTGGATCACCTCGGCGTCGGCGACAGCACCCGGCCGCGCGAGGGCTTCGAGCTCACCCCGGACGTGCTGGCTCATGCCAACGCGATCGCGATGGACGCCATTCGCACCGAGCTGTGCGCCGGTGATCTCACCGGCGCACCGCTGCCGCACCTGCCATCGATCGGCGTCGGCCACTCGATGGGCGCGATGCTGACCGCGATGCAACAGGCGCACCACGGCGGGCACGCCGCGCTGGCGCTGTTCGGCTTCAGCACGCGCGGTCTTGTCGCGGCGCTGTCGCCCGAGGAGTTGAGCTTTGCCCTGAACCCCGCGGCCGCCCGCGCGAACTTGGTACGCCTGGCGCGCCTGCGCTCCGCGGACCCTTATCCGGAAGTGCCCCGTTCCGCGCAGGGCCGGGAGCTGTTTGCGGGGGAGACGGCCGACCGGCGCGGAGTGGAGGCGCTGCAGCGCGCGCGCGCCCGGCTCCTGTTGACCGCGGGACTGTTCTCGATGATTCCCGGCAGCTGCGCGCCCGAATGCGCCCGCGTCGACGTGCCCGTTTTTCTGGCGTTCGGCGACCGTGACATGGCCGGCCCGCCAGAGGAGGTCCCCGCCAACTACCCCGCGAGCCCCGCCGTTACCCTCCTCGTGCTCACGGCCACCGGACACGCCCATTTTCTGTTCCCGGGGCGCGCGCAGTTGTTCGAGCGCGTGACGCAGTGGTGCGAGGCCGTGTTGCCGGGGAACTGAGGTGTCGCCCACCGAGCCGCCCTGCGCGAGCGGATACGCGAATCGGCTGCTGGCGGATCTGGGGGCGCCGTTGTGCGTGAGCCTGCGCGTTGAGCCGCACCCGGCCCTGCGCTGGGCGCAGTGCGGCGCCATGGCCCTGACGGGCTACCCGCAGCAGACACCGCAGATGTGCCCCGTCCCGCTCGCCTCGTACGCGGACGGTATCCTCGCCGCACTGAACGCATTGCGCCCGCACTCCCCGGTGAGGCACCTTGACGGGGCGCAACTGCTCGGTGAGCGTGCGGCACTCGCCGGCTACCGGCGCGGCGGGGATATCGCCCCCGGCGGCAGCTGCCGTCTGCTGCCGCTTGAGGATGGCTGGCTCGCCGTGAACCTGGCGCGCACGAGCGACTGGCAGATGCTGCCGGCGTGGCTCGAGGCCGGCGTCATTGCCGATTGGGCACAGTTGGGCGCGGCGCTCAGGTCGCGCCGTGTCGAGGACTGCCTCGAACGCGGGCGCCTCATGGGTCTTGCGCTTGCGCCGCTGCGGCGGCGCACGCCGGCGCAGGTCCCCTGGTGCCGCGAGCTTTATCGCAGCAGCGCCCCGCGCCGCGAGCGCGGCACGGCCTCCCCCTTGGTGGTCGACCTGTCCGCGCTGTGGGCGGGACCTCTGTGCGCGCACCTGCTGCAGATGATGGGCGCGCAGGTCATCAAAGTAGAGAGCAGCGCACGCCCCGATGGCATGCGGCAGGCGGCGGCGGGCTTTTACGATCTGTTGAATGCCGGCAAGTCGAGCGTGGCGCTCGACTTCGATCAGCCGCGCGCGCGCGCGCAGCTGCGGCAGCTCTTGTTGCGCGCGGACATCGTGATCGAAGCTTCGCGACCGCGCGCGCTACGGCAACTCGGCATCGGGGCCGAACAGATCCTGGCCGAGAATCCCACCGCGACCTGGGTGGGCATCTCCGGCTACGGACGCGAGGAGCCGGGCGCGAACTGGGTGGCTTTCGGGGACGATGCTGCGGTGGCCGGCGGACTGTCGCAGGTGTTGTGGGATTGCACCGGGCGGGTGATGTTCTGCGCGGACGCGCTGGCGGATCCGTTCACCGGGCTGCACGCCGCGCTCGCCGCCTGGGGAAGTTTTCAGCAAGGCGGAGGACGGCTGCTGTCACTCACCCTGTGTGACGTGGTGGCGCACGCCATCGGGTGCGCTGCGCTTGCGGACCCTGCGGCAAGCCGTGCTCGCGCACGGCAGTGGAGTGACAGAGTCGGGCCTGAGGATGTCGCGGCTCCCCAGGCCCGTCCGCTCCGGGCCCCGGCGCGCCCGCTCGGTGCCGACACGACGCAGATCCTCGCCGGCCTCGGCGGCCGCGCCTGAACAAAGCCGCTGAAATGCCTCACCGGCGCGCGCTCAGCGCACGCTTGACGCGGCGCGCTTGCCCGCTTCACGGCCGAAGAAGGTGGCATCCGCAAGCGACAGCCCGGAGCTGTAGCCCTCGCCCCAGCGCGGCAGGCCGCAGGCCGTGCGACCGGCGGCAAAGAGGCCACCGATCACTTTGCGTTCGGCGTCGAGGACTTCGCCAGTGGGCAGCGTGTCGAGCCCCCCGAGGGTGAAGGAGGCGTAGAAGCAGTGATCGATGCGGCAGTCGAGCGCGACGAACGGCGGCTCCGTCAGGGGCTTCAGCCATTTCGCCGCCTTGTGAAACAGCGGGTCCACGCCCTGTGCCGCGTATTGGTTGTAGAGCCTGACGGTGGCGGTGAGCGAGCCCTGTGGCAGCTTCAGTTCCCGCTCGACTTCCTCCCACGTCTCCCCGGCAGCGCCGATTTCGATCTTGGCGAGCTGCTGCATTTCCCCGCTGGCATAGGTCGCATGGTCCTCGAGCAGCCAGATGCGATCCCCGCTCTGGCGCAGGATGTAGTTAGAGACGCGCCCGTGGTAGCAGTCCTCGTTGATGAAGCGCTGCCCCTGACTGTTGACGAATATGCCCTTTACCAGGGAACCCGGCGGGTACCAGGGGATGGTGGCGAAGCCCTCGCTCATATTCAGCATCGCGCCGCCGACGCTTGCGCCGAGCAGAATACCGGAGCCGTCGTCGACGGTTCCCAGCGGGAAGTGCGAGCGCAGCAAGAGCGGGGCGTGCTGCTTCACCATCTCCCGGTTCATGACAAAGCCCCCGGCGCACAGCACCACCGCACGCCGCGCACGCGCATAGCGTGCTTCACCGTCGATGCGCAGCGTAAGGCCGTGCACGTCACGGCCGCCCTCGGCAACGAGTGCCAGGGCGCGTGCGTTATACAGAACCTGCACCCCAGCTTCGATGACGCGTTGCGCGAGCATGTCCATGACATAGCGCCCGCCGCCCATGCCGAGGAACTTCGGACAGTGCCCGCGCGGTGCCGGCCGCGCGCGCTCGACGAACGGCCACGCCTCCTCGCTCCCCGACCAGATCAGACAGTCATCCGTGGAGGGCTCGATGCAGCGCTCGGCAATGTAGGAGTTCTTGTATTCGATGCCCTGTGCGGTGAGCCACTCGAAATGCTTGAGGGAGCCGTCCGCATAGCGCCGCGCCTTCGCGGCATCCGCATTCGGGCCGCCAACCATCAGCAGGTACTGATAAAGGTCCTCCGTCGCATCCTCAAAACCCGCGGCGCGCTGAATCGGCGTGCCCCCGCCGCCGCCGAGGTAGATCTCGCCGCCCGAAAGCGCCGAGGTGCCCCCGTTACCCCCGGCACTCTCCACCAGCAGCACGCGGGCCCCGCCGCGCGCGGCCTCGAGCGCGGCACACGCGCCGGCGGCACCGAAGCCGATGACGATCACATCACTTTCGTAGTCCCAGTGGCCGACCTGCGCCAGCGGCGCCGGATGACTTAATGAAGAGCGGAGCGACTGCGTCACGGGGGTTACTCTGTTTTGGCGATGTATCCGCCCAAGGATAAGGTAGATTCGGGGGCGAATGCAGCCTGTGCGGTCGAGCCTGACCGCGTCCGCAGTGGTATCAAGAGGGGGCCTTGCCATGGCATTACGTCTGGAAGACATCGAGCTCATCCGGCAGCTGAAGTACAAATACTTCCGCTCCATCGATATGGGAGATATCGCCACGCTGCGCGAGGTGTTGACCGAGGATGTCAAGGTCGACTACATCGGTGGCAGCTACCGCTGGCAGATGGCCGGACGCGAGAAGATCCTCGAGTCGATCGCCGGCTCGTTCAACGCCAACGCCGTGGGCTGTCACACCGGACATCACCCGGAGATCGACGTGCTCACCGACACGACCGCCACCGGTCTGTGGTACCTGACCGACGTGTTCATCAATCTTGCCGAGAAAGTGCGCACGACCGGCAGCGCGCTGTACCGCGACAAGTACGTGAAGCTCCAGGGGCAGTGGCGCATCTGCGAGTCCGTTTACGAGCGGCTCTACGAGGAAGTCGAGTCCTTCGAGACGCCGCCGAAACTGACGGCGCATTGGCTCGCGCGCGTGCCGCCGCCCGGCGCGCGAATTAAAGCCAATGGCTAACCTCAGCGGTAAGGTCGCCCTGGTCACCGGCGCCGGCCAGGGCGTAGGGCAGGGCATCGCCTTCGCACTCGCACAGGCGGGCGTGGTGGTGGCGGTCGCCGGGCGTACCGAGGCGAAGATCGCCGACACCGCCAAGACGATTGCGACCCGCGGCGGCCAGGCGCTCGTCATCACCTGCGATGTGTTCAAGGCCGAGGACATCACACGCACCGTCGCGCGCACGGTCGAGTCCCTCGGCGGCATCGATATTCTGGTGAACAACGCCTACGACGGCGCCTTCGGGCCGCTGCTGTCGCTCGATGACGAGGCCTTCATGCGCGGCATTCATTCCGGGCCGCTGGCCGCGTTCCGTTTCATGCGCGCCTGCTACCCGCACCTGAAGGCCCGCGGGGGCGGCAACATCGTGAATCTCGTGACCTCCGCTGCGGTGCGCTGGGATTCCTCCAACTACGGTGCCTATGCCGTGGCGAAGCAGGGCATTCGCGCGCTCACCCGGGCGGCGGCAAGCGAGTGGGGACGCGACAACATCCGCGTCAACAACATCGCCCCGCTCGCCGCCTCGCCCGCGCTGGCGGCCTGGATCAAGCGTGATCCGGAGGCGAAGACCTTCTTTGAGAGCGTGGCGCTCAAGCGCGTCGGGGACTGCGAGACGGATATCGGGCGTGCGGTCGTGGCGCTCGTGGGCCCCGAGATGAGTTATCTCACCGGGGCGACTCTGCCGCTCGATGGCGGCCAGGCGTACTTTGGCTGACCCCTAGAGCGCGGGCTCCGGGTCGCCATGCAGCCGGTACTCGCTCGTGGCGATGACGTCGATGCGATCAAAGTCGATGAACTTCGCACAGCTGTCCATCATGAGCTGCAGGTGGCGCTGATGCCGCGCCTCATCACCCGCCGCGTTGTAGAAGATCTGTGGGTCGCGCAGGGCCTGCGGCGGGAAGCACTCCTCGACGATGCCGCGAAATGGCGGCGCCGCCGCGGTGAGCGGCATCACCACGACGTTATGCACGTAGAGAAAATTGGCCTGCGTGGCGATGCCCACCGGCGTGTGCTCCTCGAACCAGATCTTGCGCCAGGCCTCGTAGGTGAGCCGCGGCGGCACCTGCAGGAAGGTCACCTGGCTGAAGCCGTAGGTACGCTCGTCCTCGCGCGGCCGATGGCGCATGTTCGGCAGGATCGTCGACTCGGCGACCTCGAAACCGGCGATGCGTGCGAAGGTTTGCGCCAGCAGCCGCTCGACGGGCTCGCGGCGAAAGGCGCTCGTCAGCCAGAAGCTGACGATACCGTCGGGGGCAGGCTTGGTGTTCTGCAGCGAGAAGTTCACGAGCGTACCGCTGAGGTCGGCGAAGTCGGCAATGTTGAACTGCAAGCGTTCCGCCCCGAGGGCGCGGATGCGCGGCTTGACGTCGCGGATGAAGCGCTGTCGCAGCGCCTCGGGGCTCTCGGCTCCGCGCCAGAACACGTACAGCAGCTTCTCCATGGGCGCTCTTTCGCTCGGGCATCGCGTATGCTGGCAGCAAGTTTAACGGCAAACGCGCCCCGCCGGCGCTGGCGCGCGCTGCCGCACTTGAGGGGGCCGTGAACACACAACCGTTCGGTCCGATCCGGCAGATCGCCTGGGTCGTGCGCAATCTCGAGGAGAGCGTCGCGAACTGGCTGCGCGTGAGTGGCGTGGGCCCCTGGACCTGCTTCCGTAACGTCGCCATGAGCGGTACCTATCGCGGCGCCCCCGCCACGGTGCGCATGCACGTGGCGCTCGGTTACCAGGAGGGGATGGAGATCGAGCTCATCGAGGATCTGGGCCACGGACCCTCCCCGTATCGCAACAACGCCGGTGCGCCCTTGATGGGCATGCACCATGTCGCCTGGTTCAGCGACGCGGTGGCGGCGGACGTGGCACGCGCTCAGGCGCGCGGTATGCAGGTGTGCTTCGAGGCGGCCAACGAGGTGACGCGCGTCGCCTACCTGGAAGATCCGCATGAACCGAAGCTGCTGCTAGAGTTCATCGAGATGAATGCCGTGATGCGCGCGGGCTTCGAGGCACGACTCGCGGCCGCGCGCGCCTGGACGGGCAGCGCGCCCATCCAGGTGATTGATCTTGGGGGCTGAAAGCCAAAAGGGAGACTGCTCATGAGTGCCTGGCAGAACGTTCGCTATGACTACCGCGGCGCGGCCGTGCTCGTGACCGGGGGCACCTCGGGTATCGGGGCCGGCATTGCCGCCGCTTACCGCGAGGCGGGCGCCGAGGTGACGATCACCGGCACACGCGCGGCCGCCAAGGAGTACGAGGGCGACCTGAGCGCTTATCGGTACCTGCAGCTGAGTCTCACGGATAAGGCGCAGATCGCGAGCGTCGCCGCCAGCCTGCCGCGGCTCGATATCCTGGTGAACAACGCCGGCGCCAACTTCATGCTGCAGAACGAGTACGACCCGGAGGTCTTCGAGAAGGGCCTGCAGGTGAATCTCGCCAGCGCTTACCGCATGTCCCAGGCCTGCAGGGCGCGGCTGGCCGAGAGCCAGCTGCCCGGCGGGGCGAGCGTGATCGGCATTGCCTCGCTCACCTCGTTCTTCGGGCTGGAGGTGGTGCCCGCCTATGGGGCCGCGAAAGCCGGACTCGTGCAGCTGGTGAAGACACTGAGCATCACCTGGGCGAAGCAGCACATCCGCGTCAACGCGGTGGCCGCCGGACTCACCGAGAGCCGCATGACGGCGCAGATGCTCAAGATCCCGACCATGATGGCACCGTGGCTCGCGCGCACCCCGCTCGGGCGCGCCGGCAAGCCCGCCGATGTCGCCGGCGCCGTGCTCTTTCTCACCAGCTCGGCCGCCAGCTACATCACCGGACAGACCGTGGTGGTCGACGGCGGCTACTCGATCGTCGGCTGATGATGGGCGAGGACATCCGCATCGATGATCTGGCGCAGCCGCAGCTCAACGAGGCGCAGCGTGCCGCGCTCGCCTGGGGCGAGACGCAGCCGGTCGAGCTGCGCGCCGCGGCCGTGCTCGCGGCGGCGCGCGCGCGTACCGGACTCAGTGATTTCGGTGCCGGGGATTTTCACGAGCGCCTGGAACTGCTGTGCGACGAATGGAACTCCGATCGGCCGCTGACGGCGATGCATCGGGCGGTGCTGTTCGGCTATCTGGCGCGCTACGCCAGTAACCGCCTGCTGATCCACGATAGCCTGCAGCGCCATCCGCAGATCCTCGCCGAGCGTATCGACCGCCCGGTCATCGTCACCGGGCTGCCGCGCTCGGGCACCACGCACCTGGTCAACCTGCTGGCCGCAGATGCCCGCTTTCACTCGCTGCCGCTGTGGGAATCGTATGAGCCAGTGCCCCTGGCGGGGGAGGGGACGCTGCCTGATGGCACCGATCCGCGCTATGTACGCTGCGCCGCCGCCTGGGAGGGCATGCGCCAGGTGACGCCGCTGCTGGCGTCGATGCATCCGATGGAGCCGGATCACATCCATGAGGAGCTCGAGCTCATGGGGCCGGACTTCGCCTCCTACAACTTCGAATGGCTCAGCATGTCCCCGCGCTGGCGCGATCACTACCTGGGCACCGATCAGACGCCGCACTACGAGTACCTGAAGCGCGTGTTGCAGCTGCTGCAGTGGCAGCGCCACGTGAGCGGCAAGCGCTGGGTGCTCAAGTGTCCGCAGCATCTGGAGCAGCTGCCGGTGCTGCTGAAGGTGTTTCCGGATGCGACCGTCGTGTTCACGCATCGCGACCCGGTCGCCGTCGTGCAGTCCACCATCACCATGCAGGCCTACACGCAGCGCATGCAGCGTCCGAAGGTGGAGATGATGTGGCTACGCGATTACTGGGTGGCGCGCATCGAGCAGCTGCTGCGCGCCTGTGTGCGCGACCGCGATCTTGCCCGGGCGGCGCGCAGCGTCGACTGCCCGTTCGACGTCTTTATGCGCGATCCGTGGAAGATTCTTGAAGAGGTGTACACCAAGGCGCAGCTGCCGCTCACCGCCCAGGCGCGTGCCTCACTGGAGCACTATCTGGCGGCGCATCCGCGCGGCAAGGCGGGGCAAGTGCTGTACGAGCTCAAGCGCGATTTTGCCCTCGAGCCGCAGCAACTGCGCGAGCGCTTTCGCTTCTACTTCGACCGTTTCAGCGTCAGCGCCGAGCACCATTAGCGCACGCGCGCGGCGCGCTTTCAGCCGCCGAGCTGGGCGACACTGCGCAGTATGGCGCGCACCAGGCGGGCCTGCCGGTCGATCCCGGTCTTCGAGAACGTCGAGCGCAGGTGAGCGCGCGCAGTGTTAAGCGTGATCCCCAGGTCACCGGCCGCCTCCTGCAGGCTGCGGCCGTTGGCAAGACACAGTGCCAGCTGCGCCTCCTTGTGCGTGAGCTCGAAGAGTTTGCGGATGGTGTCCACCGGCGCCGGGGTCTGCGAGCCTTCCTCCACGCTGATGAACACCGCGACCGCAGGACTCACGGCAGGCTCCTCGGTTCCCATCGAGCCAGCCGCCGGGCGGATCATCATGCCGTAGTGGCCGGCCCCCGAGGGCCGGCGCGCGCGCAAGACGTCCACGATGCCGGGCTTGGAGGCGCGTCCGGCGGCGATGGCGCGGTTGATGGCCTCGCGCAGGCGCAGCGCGTCCGCGGGGTGCGTGAGGGCGAGCGTGTCGTTGGCGAGCGCGATGCCGTCCTGGCGATGCAGAATGTCGCGCGCCAGAGCGTTCATATGGATGACGTGGCCGGAGGCATCCAGGATCACCGTGGCGAGAGTGAGATGGTCCATCGCATCCGCGTAGATCGCCCGCTCCATCTTGGTGACATCGAGCGCTGCGTGGGTGCGCATCGCGATATCAAAATGCGGCACCAGGTACTCGACAAAGCGCTTCTCACTCGCGGTGAAGTTACCGGCGTTGCGGCCACGTGTCACACGCAGTCGTGCATACAGACGGTCGCCGTCGCGCACGTCGACGCCGAGGTTATAGATCGCGTCCCAGGGGATCAGGTAGTCGATGTAGAAGCGGCTGGCCTCGAGCTGCTCGACCGGCACGAACTCGTGCAGTGAGATCACCTGCTTCTCCGGCAGGTTCACGAACGGATCGGAGGGGAAGTAACTGTGCGCGTACTGCGCCAGCACCTCATCGCTCCCGCCCCAGGAGTACAGCAGGCCCGCTTCAGCGACGTGCGGGGAACGCAGCAGCAACGTGGCGGCGCCCTTCATGCGCTGCCCGAGACCTTCGAGAAATTCGCGCCAGCGCTTCGGCTCCAGCGCCCCTTCGTGCATCAAGAGCGCCAGCCGTTCGCGCAAATCGAGCGATGCGCTGACAGCGGGGGCCTTCGGAGCGGGGGCGGCGCGGGGTGCGGAGCGGGCGGCGGGACGACTCATGGATGATTCAGGGGCGGCTCGGGCGCGGACGGTAACCCATTAATAAAGAGTACTCTATATGAGTGATGCCGACCACGGTGGGTCCGCCGTTACGCTAGTGGGCTCAATGACCGCAAGCGCGCGATAAGGAGTTCCATGACACGTCTGGCAGGTAAGGTAGCGCTGGTTACGGGTGCGGCGCGCGGGCTTGGGGAAGTTGTGGGCCGCCGCCTGCACGCCGAAGGCGCGCAGGTGGCCTTTGCGGACGTGCGTGACGAACTCGGACGTGCGCTCGCCACCTCACTCGGCGAGCGCGCCCATTATGTCCACCTCGACGTGTCGAGCGAGGACGAATGGCGCGCGGCGGTGACGGCGGTGCGCCAGCGCTTCGCCGCGCCGATCCGGATCCTGGTGAATAATGCAGGCATCTATCGCACCGGAGCGACCGCTGAGCAGAGCGTCGAGGAGTATCTGCAGATCATTCGCATCAATCAGCTCGGCACCTTTCTGGGCATGCGCACCTGTTTCGCCGCGATGCGCGACGCCGGCGGCGGCTCGATCGTCAACATTGCCTCCACCGCTGGAATTGAAGGCGTGCCGCTGGCCCTCGCTTACACGGCGAGCAAGCACGCCGTGGTCGGCATGACCAAGGCTGCGGCGCTCGAGTTCGGCGCCGCCAAGATTCGCGTGAACGTGGTGTGCCCCGGGGCCATGCTGACTCCGCTGCTGGCGGAGTCTTTCAAGGTACCGGTGCAGGCGCTCGCGGCGGCACCGTTCCCCAATTCCCCGCTCGGGCGCATGGGCGATCCGGCTGAGGTCGCACCCACCGTCGTGTTTCTCGCCAGCGATGAATCCTCCTACACCACCGGCAGTGAATTCGTGGTCGACGGCGGCATCACCGCCGGGGTCATGCTCAGCCCGCCAGGCTGAGGTCGCCGCCGTGAGCGAGGGCAAGCGCGTGGCGGCCATCGAGGGCTGGTTCTCGCTCGAGGACCCGCCGCACCTGCTCGGTTCACGCTGCCGCGGGTGCGGCACCTACTTCTTTCCGAAGCTCAGCAGCTACTGCCGCAATCCCGAGTGCGAAGGCACGAGCTTCGAAGAAGTGAAGCTCAGCCGCACCGGGCGCATCTGGTCCTATACCAACGCCTGCTATCAGCCGCCGCCCCCGTTCGTCGCGCCCGCGCCGTTCGTGCCGTTCGCGATCGCGGCGGTGGAGCTTGAGGCGGAGCGCATGATCGTGCTCGGCCAGGTCATAAGCGGCGTGGATGTGTCGCAGCTGAAGGTGGGCATGCCGGTCGAGCTCGTCCTCGAGCCACTCTACCGCGATGGCGATACGGACAAGCTCGTGTGGAAGTGGAAGCCGCTCGCGGCGCGCGCATGAGCGGCGAGGTCGCAGTGCTCGGCGTCGGCATGCATCCCTGGGGGAAGTGGGGACGCAATTTTGTCGAGTACGGCGTGCACGCGGCGCGCGCCGCGCTCAAGGATGCGGGCGTCCCGTGGACTGACGTGCAGTTCGTTTCTGGTGCCGCCACCATGCGTTGCGGCTATCCGGGTTACGTGGCGGGCGCCACCTTTGCGCAGGCGCTCGGCTGGCAGGGCGCGCAGGTCAACACCTCCTACGCCGCCTGCGCGTCCGGTTCGCAGGCACTCGCCGCGGCGCGCGCGCAGATTCTCTGCGGGGCGTGCGAGGTGGCTCTCGTGGTCGGTGCGGATACGACGCCCAAGGGGTTCCTCGCACCCATGGCGGGTGAGCGGCCGGAGGATCCGGACTGGGTGCGCTTTCACCTCGGCATCACCAACCCGACTTACTTTGCGCTCTATGCGCGCCGGCGCATGGATCTGTACGGTGCGACGGTCGAGGACTTCACCGCCGTGAAGGTCAAGAACGCCGCGCACGGCGCGGAAAATCCCAACGCCCGCTACCGCAAGCGCTTCACGCGCGCGGAAGTGCTCGAGTCGGCGATGGTCGCGGACCCGTTGCGCCTGCTGCACGTGTGCGCAACCTCCGACGGCGGCGCGGCCGTGGTGTTGAGCAGCCTTGAGTACGCGCGCCGGCACAGCCGGCAGGCGCCGCGGATCGCTGCGATCTCAACCGTCACGCCGCGCTTTGCGAGCACCGAAGTCGAGATGCCCGATATCGCCACGGATTCCGCCGCTACCGCTGCGGGGCACTCTTTCCGTGCCTCCCTCGCCGCGCGCGCCTACGAGGAAGCGGGTCTCGGACCGGAGGATCTGTCACTGGCGGAGGTGTACGACCTTGCCGCCTCGATGGAGCTGGACTGGTATGAGTACCTGGGACTGTGCCAGGCGGGCGCCGCGGAGGCGCTGCTGCGCAGCGGTGCCACCGCGATCGGCGGGCGCATCCCGGTAAATGCGAGCGGCGGTCTCGCGTGCTTCGGCGAGGCGGTACCCGCGCAGGCTCTGGCGCAGGTATGCGAGCTGGTATGGCAGCTGCGCGGTGAGGCTGGTGCACGGCAGGTGAAGAACGCGCGCGTCGGCATCACGGCGAACCAGGGCCTCTTCGGCCACGGTTCCTCGGTGATCGTGAAGGCTTAGGCCGTCAGCGCTGCCTTCAGATCCGCGCCGAGGTCGGCGAGTGCGCGGTTCGCCACGGCCGTGACGTAGGGCATGCTCGCAAAGCCGTGGATCATGCCCAGGTAACGGCGTCCCGTGACCGCGACGCCCGCCGCGCGCAGCCGATCTGCGTACGCTTCGCCCTCATCGCGCAGCGGATCAAATTCGGCCGTGGCGACGGTGGCCGCCGGCAGCCCCGAGAGCTTCGCGCGCAGCGGAGCCGCCAGGGGATTCATGCGATCGGCGGGGGATTTGAGGTAGTGACCCCAGAACCACTGCATGGCATCGCGCGTCAGCAGATAGCCCGTGCCCAGTGTCTCGGCACTGGCACTGGCACGCTCCGGGTCGAGGAACGGGTACAGGAGCCCCTGATAGCGCAGCGGCGGCCCCTCGCGGTCACGCGCGAGCAGCGCGGTCGCGGTGGCAAGGTTGCCGCCGGCGCTGTCACCGGCGACCGCGAGCCGCGTCGGATCGATGCCGAGCCGCTCGCCCTGCGCGGCAAGCGCCTTGAGCGCTGCGTAGCAGTCCTCCAGCGGGGCGGGGAAGGGAGCTTCGGGGGCGAGGCGATAGTCCACCGAGGCGACCGCGCAGCCGGAAGCGTTCGCGAGCAGCTTGCACATGTCATCGTACATATCCACGTTGCAGATGACGAAGCCGCCGCCATGGAAGAAAACGATGAGCGGCAGATCGCGCGCCGCGGAGGGGGTGTAGAGCCGTACCAACAGGTCAGCCTGCGCACCGCGCAGCCGCAGATCGCGCACCGCGTGAATGGGCGGTGCGAGCACGGGTGCCGGGTACTGCCTGAGCAGCTCGCGCACCGCTTCAGGTGTGAATTGTTCCAGGGGCGGAAACTGCCCCATGGGCGAGTCGAGGTAGGCACGAATCCCTGCATCCAGTTCCACGTCGTGGGTCTCCCTGAGGCGCTCAGGCGCGCTGTTTTTGGGCGCGCGCCATGTTGAGGGCGAGATCTTCGATCAGATCCTCCTGGCCGCCGACGGTCTTCAGCCGACCGAGCTCCACGAGGATGTCCGCCGAGGGCACGCCGTACTTCGCTCCCGCACGCTTGGCGAACAGCAGGAACGATGAGTACACGCCGGCGTAGCCGAGGATCAGGGCATCGCGATCGATGCGGATCGGCTGATCCATCATCGGCACCACCAGGTCCTCAGCGACGTCCATGAGTTTGAACACATCGACGCCGGTCTCAATCCCCATGCGCACGGCCACCGCATTGAACACCTCGAGCGGGGTGTTGCCGGCACCGGCGCCCAAGCCGGCCGCCGAGCCATCGATACGGATCGCCCCGGCCTCGATCGCCGCAAGCGAGTTGGCGATCCCCATGCCGAGGTTGTGATGACCGTGAAAGCCGATCTCGGTTTCAGGTCTCAGGGCCGCGCGCAGCGCGCCTACGCGTGCGCTGACATCCTCGGGCAGCATGTAGCCGGCCGAATCGGTGCAGTAGACGCAGTTCGCGCCATAGCCCTCCATGAGTTTCCCCTGGCGCGCGAGCTCCTCGGGCGGCACCATGTGCGCCATCATCAGAAAGCTCACCGTGTCCATACCGAGCTTGCGCGAGCGCGAGATGTGCTGCTCGGAGACATCCGCCTCGGTGCAGTGGGTCGCCACGCGAATGGTGCGCACCCCGCAGTCGTAAGCCACCTGCAGGTCCTCGACCGTGCCAATGCCGGGCAGGAGCAGGGCGGAGACCTTGGCGCGCTTGAGTTTTGGGATCACCGCGCGCAGGTACTCCTCGTCGCTGTGTGCCGGGAAGCCGTAATTGACCGAGGCGCCGCCCAGGCCATCGCCGTGGGTGACCTCGAGCAGCGGTACGCCCGCCGCATCGAGTCCGGTGGCGACGGCGATCATCTGCGCGAGCGTGATCTGATGCTGCTTCGGGTGCATGCCGTCGCGCAGACAGTTGTCGTGCAGGATCACCTTCTTGCCGGTGAGGTTCATGAGGCCCTCGCAGTGGGTGTAAACGCGCCCCCGGACATCTCCTCGGCGATCAGTTCGCCGGTGCGCAGCGCCGCCGCCGTCATGATGTCGAGGTTACCGGCGTAGCGCGGCAGGTAGTCGCCGAGCCCTGCCACCTCAAGATAGGTCGAGACGCGCCGGCCATCGAACACCGGCCCGTTCTTGAGCGTGTAGCCGGGCACGTACTGCTGCACTTCCGCGATCATCGCTTCGATCGAGGCGCGGATGCGGGCCTCGTCCGGTTCGCTCTCGGTGAGACAGTGCACGGTATCGCGCATGATCAGCGGCGGCTCGGCCGGGTTCAGGATGATGATGGCCTTGCCGCGCTTGGCGCCGCCGACTTTCTCGATGCCGCGTGCAGTGGTGCGCGTGAACTCGTCGATATTCTTGCGCGTGCCGGGTCCGGCGGAGCGCGAGGAGACCGTGGCGACGATCTCCGCGTAGGCCACCGGCTGCACGCGCGCGACCGCGGCCACGATCGGGATGGTCGCCTGCCCGCCGCAGCTGACCATGTTGACGTTCATCTCGCGCTTGCCGACGTGCGCGGAGAGATTCACCGGGGGCACGCAATACGGACCGATCGCGGCGGGGGTGAGATCGATCACCACCACCCCGCGCGCGGCAAGCTTGCGCGCATTCTCCGGATGCACGTAGGCACTGGTCGCATCGAAGGCGATGCGGATCCCGTCGCGCTCCAGATGGGGCAGGAGCCCGTCCACGCCCTGCGCGGTGGTGCTCAGTCCCTGCTCGCGTGCCTTGGCGAGTCCGTCGGAAGCGGCATCGATGCCGACCATCCACACCGGCTTGATCCAGCGGCTGCGCAGCGCCTTGAACATGAGGTCGGTGCCGATGTTGCCCGAGCCGATGAGCGCGGCTTTGATCTTTTCCATGAGTTTTAAAGTCCCGCAGAAGCCCGCGCCTTCCTCAGACGAAGAACTCCTGCACGTTCTCGCCCACATACAGGGCGCCGAGCGAAGTACCGATGATCGCCGGATCGTTCGCCACGTGGGCGCGCGCGGCGTTGATGTCGAGCCAGTAGTGCACCACCGGGCTGTCCATGTAGATCGCGCGGCCGCCGAGCAGCGGCATCAGCTCATCGCACAGCCCCGCGCAGCGGCGCACCACCTGCGAAGACTCGAAACGATAGCGAATGCGATCCGGTACCGGGATCTCCTTGCCGGCGCGGATCGTGGCCATCATCTCATCGAAGCTCTTCATGAGCACCGTCTTCATCTCCAGGATCGCCGACTGCGTGCGCGCCGCGGCGTTGAGCGCGAACGGATCGAGCTTCGAGGCCTTCCCCGTAACGGTAGAGACGCGTTTGGCGGCAATGCCGATGAAGGCGTTGAGCGCGCCTTGCAGGGCGCCGATCGCGGCGCTGGAGACGGCGCGCACGAACACCTGTGCCCATGGCAGCCGAAAGAGCGGGGCGGTATTGACCGCCTGGCCGGGGTTCTTGCACAGAAAGCCGTCCACCGCCCGGTGCGTGCGGTGCTCGGGCACGAAAGCCCGGTCGACCACGATGCCGTGGCTGCCGGTCGCCTGCAGCCCGAAGACCGTCCAGTCGTGCACGATCTGGTAGTCACTGCGCGGCAGCAGAAAGGTGCGCATCTCCGGGGGTCCGCCCGGCTCAAGACTCGGAATGAGGGCGCCGAGGAACACCCAGCTGCAATGATCACACCCGCTCGAGAAGCCCCAGCGGCCGGAGAGCCGGTAGCCCCCCTCCACGCGCTCGACCTTGCCCACGGGCTGATAGGAGGAGGAGATGAGGGTGGTGTCGTCCTTGGCCCAGACATCGGCTTGCGCCTTGGCATCAAAGAGTGCGAGCTGAAAGGGGTGCACGGCGATGACGCCGTAGACCCAGGCGGTCGACATGCACCCTTCCGCCAGGGTCATCTGGATGTCGAAGAACACCTGCGGGTCGTGTTCGTAGCCCCCGAAGCGCTGCGGCTGCAGCACGCGGAAGAAGCCGGCCTCCTGCAGGTCGCGGATCGTCTCCTCGGGCAGGCAGCGCGCCGCGATCGCCGCGTCCGAGCGGGATTTCAGGACCGGAATCAGGGCGCGAGCGCGCTCGATCAGCGTATCGCGGGATGGGATCGCAGCCGCGACCGCGGCAGGGGTGGCCATGGGGACCTCCGGCACTTTCGAGGATTAGGATCAGAACGGATTCCGGGTGAAAATGAAATATACGCGCTCGCCGCTGTGGGTACAATTGTATTCGTACTTTTACGGTGATCGAATTACGCATAACGTAGTGTAAAATACTTCGCAACTGGAGATTGCGGCGGATGATGCCACCTCAGTTGCGTATTTCGCCAAGGAGCGCTCATGTCTCAGGACCGTCCCCCGACCCCGCCCTACGGTCGTACCGTAACGCTCAAGCAGGGCTACGAGCTGCACTACCTCGAAGAAGGCCGCGGCGCACCGGTCGTGTTCGTGCACGGCAGCGGCCCGGGAGTGAACGCGTACAGCAATTTCTTTCCCAACTACCGCGTCATCGCCGCGGCCGGCTTCCGCTCGGTGCTGCCGGATATGGTTGGATTTGGCTGGTCCTCCAAGCCCACCGACATCGATTACACGCTCGACCTGTTCGTACCGACGCTGCGCGAGTTTCTGGATCAGCTGGAGATCCCGCGCTGCGTGCTGGTCGGCAATTCCCTCGGTGGCGCCATTTCGATGAAATTCGCGATCGATCACCCCTCGCGCGTCGAGAAGCTCATCGTCATGGGACCGGGCGGCATCGAATCGCGCGAGACCTACTTCAAGATGCCGGGCATCCAGAAGATGGTGTCGCAGTTTGTCGGCACGGGCTTTGACCGCGAGGGCCTGCGGCGCTTCCTAGCGCTCCTCGCCTACGATCCGAAGTTCATCACCGACGAGCTGGTCGAGCAGCGCTTCAATATTCTGCAGACGCAGCCGAAGGATGTGCTGGCGCGCATGTCGATCACCGACCTCACCCCGCAGCTGGATCAGCTGCGCTGCCCGCTCCTGGGGTTCTGGGGTGTCGAGGATCAATTCTGTCCGGCGAGCGGCTATGAGAAGATTCTGCGCGCCGTCGCGGACAGCCGCTTCATCATGTATGCGCGCTGCGGACACTGGGCCATGATCGAGCGTGCGCAAGACTTCAATCGCCATGTCATCGAATTCCTCCGCAGCTGAGGGCACCGAGGCGCGCCGCGCGCTGCACGAGGCGCTCGCGGTGGAACTGTACGCCGCGCTCGCCGAGCGTCGCACGGTGCCGCCGCTGCGTACGCGCTACCCGCAGCTGACGATCGATGACGCCTATGCGATCTCACTCGGGATCCTGGCACGGCGCGAGCGCGCCGGTGAGCGCGTGATCGGTAAGAAGATCGGCGTCACCAGCCGCGCCGTGCAGGACATGCTCGGCGTGCATCAGCCGGACTTCGGCTTCCTCACCGATCGCATGCAGGTCGCGGACGGGGGCACCGTGCGCATCCGCGATGGCATGATCCAGCCGCGCGCGGAAGCGGAGATCGCGCTCATCCTCAGCCGCCCGCTCCAGGGTCCCGGCGTTACTCCCGAGGACGTGCTGGCGGCGACCGCGCACATCGCGCCGTGCTTTGAAGTGGTCGATTCGCGCATCGCCAACTGGGACATCCGCATCATCGATACCGTGGCCGACAACGCCTCCTGCGGCGTCTTCGTCCTGGGGGCGGCACGCGCGGATCCGCGCGCGCACGACCTGGCACAGCTCAAGGTGCGCGTGTGGAAGAACGAGCGGCCGCTCTCGGAAGGGCTCGGCTCCGCCGTGCAGGGTTCCCCGCTCGCCTCGGTGGCGTGGCTGGCGAACACGCTCGGGGCTTACGGCGTCGAGCTCAAGGCCGGCGAGATCATCCTGTCCGGCTCGCTCGTGCCGCTCGAGCCGGCCCAGCCCGGAGATCACTTCCGTCTCGAGCTCGAAGGGGTTGGCTCAGCTCGTGTGAGCTTCGCGTAGCGCGAACTTCTGCACCTTGCCGGCCGCGTTCACCGGCAGCTGCGCCACGATCTGCACCGCGCGGGGCACTTTATAATTCGCCATGCTCTCGCGTGCCCAGGCGAGCAGCGCCTCCTCAGTCGTCTTCGCTCCCGGGCGCAGCACCACGAAGGCTTTGCCGACCTCGCCCAGCCGCTCGTCCGGCACGCCGACCACGGCGACCTGAGCGATCGCGGGATGCTCGGACAGCAGCTTCTCAATCTCCGCCGGGTAGCAGTTGAAGCCGCCCACGATGAAGACGTCTTTCATGCGGTCGGTGATGCGCAGATAGCCGCGCTCATCGAGGACGCCGACATCCCCGGTGTGCAGCCAGCCGTCCGCATCGATCGCCTCGGCGGTGGCGCGCGCATCCTCGAAGTAGCCGCGCATGACGTTGTAGCCGCGCACGAGCACCTCGCCCGGCTCGCCGGTGGGTACGCTAAGGCCATTCGGATCCGCACAGCGCACCTGCACCCCCGGGATCGCCACCCCGCAGCGGGTGGCAACGGTCTCATCGTCCGCATCGTGCGGGCACACCGTGACGACGCCCGTCGACTCGGTGAGCCCGTAGGCCGTGAGCACACTCTGGAACTTCAGCTCCCGGCGCATGCGCGTTATGAGCACGGGCGGCACGCTGGCCGCGCCGGTAACCGCAAGGCGCAGCGAAGACAGATCGCGGCGCGGCAGGCTCTCGTGCGCCAGCAGGCTCTGGTAGAGCGTCGGCGGCCCGGGCAGGACGCTGATGCGCTCGCGTTCGATGCAATCGAGCGCACGACCCGCGTCGAACACTGCGAGCGGATAAAGCGTCGCGCCCTGCAACAGACAGGCGAGCCAGCCGGCTTTGTAGCCGAAGCTGTGGAAAAAGGGATTGATGCCCAGGTAGCGGTCGCCGCGCCCGAGTCCCACGACCTCGCTCCAGGTGCGAAACACGCGCACGTCCTGCTCGTGGCTCGACAGCACGCCCTTCGGTTCCCCCGTGGTGCCGGAGGTGAAGAGAATGTCCGCGATGTCGGCGGGTGCCACGCGCTCATGCGCCGCACGCACGGCCTCGGCAGGCACCTGCCTCCCGGCCGTCAGGAACTGCGCCCACGCCTGCGTCGGAGTGGCGCCGGGCTGCGCGCCCTCGCCCAGGATCACGATGCGCTCCAGGTGCGGCAGCGGCTCCGGCGCGATGAGCTGCGCGTAGCGCGTGCCGAGAAACTCACCGACCGTCACCAGCAGACGCGCGCGGCTGCGCCGCAGGATGAAGGCGGCCTCGCGCCCCTTGAGGCGCGTGTTCAGGGGCACGAGCAGCGCACCTGCGCCCAGTGCCCCGAGTGCGGCGATCACCCAGTCGCTGCGATTGGGGGCCCAGATGCCCACCCGGTCCCCGGGGAGGATGCCGGCGCTCAGGTACGCCGCGCTCGCGCTGCGGGCCTGATGCTCGAGGTCGCGGAAGCTGAGCTGCTGCCCCTCCTCGACGAGCGCCGGCGTGTCGCCGAAGAGTTCCGCGGCGCGCGCCAACACACGCGGGATCGTCGGTGGGATGTCGGCGTGCATACTTTGAAAATAGCAAACCACACCGTACGATGCGACCCATGCTGAAGCCCACGGCTGAGATCCGTCTGCCCGGCGCCGTGGTGCTCGTGACCGGCGGAGCACGCGGGATCGGCGCGGGCATCGCGCACACGTTCCTGCGCGCCGGCGCCGAGGTGGTCGTCTGCGGACGCACGACCCCGACTGAACTCCCCGGTGCCGACGCGCGCAGCGCGCACTTCCTGCCCTGCGATGTGCGTGAGCCGGAGGCGGTGACGCGCCTTTTTGGGCAGATCGCAGAGCGCTACGGGCGGCTGGATGTGCTCGTCAACAATGCCGGCGGCGGACCGCCCGGGGCACTCTCGAGCGCGCCGGCGCGCCTGATTGAGCGCATCATCCAGCTGAACCTGACCGCGCCGCTCGTGTGCGCCCAGGGAGCGAACATTCTGATGCAGGCGCAGGCCGAGGGCGGCTGCATCATCAACATCGGCAGCGTGGCCGGTGATCGGCCCTCACCACACACCGTCGCCTATGGTGCCGCCAAGGCGGGTTTGCTGCATGCGACTCAGAGCCTGGCGATGGAGTGGGGACCGAAAGTGCGGGTGAACGGCATCATCGCCGGCTTCGTCGCCACCGAGCACGCGAGTGAGCACTATGGCGGCGCGGCCGGCATCGCGCGCATGGGGGCGATGTTTCCGCTCAAGCGCCTGGCCGAGCCCGCCGACGTCGCCGACGCGTGTCTGTATCTGGCCTCCCCGCTGGCCGCCTATGTGAGCGGCGCGCTGCTGGCGGTGCACGGGGGCGGGGAATGGCCGCTGTTTCTGCATCTGGCCCAGTCCCCGAGTTGAGCTTCACCGTGCGCAGCGCCTCATGACTTCTTACACGCCGCAGGTCGCGCTCGTCACCGGAGCCAGCCGCGGCGCCGGCAAGGGCATCGCGCTGGCACTCGGGGCCGCCGGCATGACCGTGTACGTGACCGGCCGTTCCACCACGGCAAGTCTCGGGCGCCTCAAAGACACGCCCCTGCCCGGCACCATCCTTGAGACCGCCGCGCAGATCCGTGCGCTCGGGGGCAGCGGCGTCGCCATCGCCTGTGATCATCGCGACGATGCGGCCGTGCAAGCGGCCGTCGAGCGCATCGCTACCGAGTCCGGCCGGCTCGACATCCTGGTCAACAACGCCGCCAGCATCCACGACGCCCTCATCGATCCGGGCGGTTTCTGGGAGAAGCCGCTGGAACTTGCGGACATTCTCGACGTCGGGCTGCGCTCGGCGTACGTGGCAAGTTATTTTGCCGCACCGCTCATGGTGAGCCGCCGGCGCGGGCTGATCGCCTTCACGTCCTCCTTCGGCGCGAGCTGCTACATGCATGGGCCTGCGTACGGGGCGCAGAAGGTCGGTCTGGACAAGTTCGCCGCCGACATGGCCGTGGATCTGAGCCCGCACGGCGTCGCGGCGGTATCGCTGTGGCTCGGTCCGCAGCTCACCGAACGCACGGCAGCCGCGGGCCGCAGCCGGCCCGAGCAGTACGAGGCATTTCTGCGCCAGGGGGAGACGCCGCAGTTCAACGGGCGCATCATCCACGCGCTGGCGTGCGATCCTGAGCTGATGAGCTTGAGCGGGCAGACGCTGATCTCGGCGGAGATCGCGCACCGCTACGCAATTACCGAGGAGGGCGGCCGTGAACCTCCCTCGTACCGCGACATGCTCGGCGCACCGCGCGTGCCGCATCCGGCCAAGGTGATGTGAGGGTGACAGCGGTGGGGGTGGATTGAGCAGTTCCTTCACGCAACGGCAGTTGCGCGACGCCTTCGCCGTCTTCGCGACCGGCGTGACGGTCGTGACCGCGGTGCGTCCGGATGGTGAACCGGTCGGCATTACCGTCAACTCCTTCAGTTCCGTCTCGCTCGAGCCGCCGCTGCTGCTGTGGTGCCTGACCAATAGCAGCGGTGGCGCCGTCGCGTTCGCTGCCGGCGCGCCCTTTGCCGTGCACGTGCTCTCGCACGAGCAGCGTGACATGGCGGTGCATTTCGCGCGGCGCACGGCCGACAAGTTCGAGGTCGATCAGCACTGGCGCACGAATCCGCAGCCCCCGCACATCGAGGGCGCCCTGTGCCGTTTCGATTGCCGCGTGCATGCGGTGCACGCAGGCGGTGATCACCTCATCATCGTCGGCGAGGTGCTGGCGCTCACGCGCGCTGCGGGCAAGCCGCTCGCTTTCTATGCCGGTCATTTCGGCACCTACAGCGCCGATCGCGGCTTGCCGAAGATTGACGTGTGGGACGGGGCGAACGACGGCTGGTTCTGATCAAGGCGGCGGCTGATAGGCCGGGTAGCTCGTGTAACCGGCCGCGCCCGGGGTGTAGAGCGTCCTGCGATCAAAGCTCGCCAGCGGCCAGCCGTTGCGGTAGCGCGCGACGAGGTCCGGATTGGCAATGAAGGCGCGCGCAAAGGAAATCGCCGCCGCACCTTGCGCGCGCACGGCCTGCGCGGCGGACTCAAAGTCAAAGCCATCGTTGAACACCCTGGGCCCGCAAAAGCCGGCGCGTGCGAGCGCGAAGGCATCGAGCGCAGGATCCGGCGAGCGCACCACGTGCAGGTAAGCCAGCGCCAGGCGGCTCAGCTGCTGTAGCAGCGCCGCGTAGGTCTCGAGCGGCTGCGCGTCCTGCAAATCATTGAAGGGATTGCCCGGACAAATGCGCAGGCCCACCCGCCCGGCGCCAAATACGCCGCAGAGCGCCTCGAGCGTTTCGATGACAAAGCGCAGCCGGGCACTCAGAGTGCCGCCGTAGCCGTCGGCGCGTCGATTGGTGCCGGTCGAGAGAAACTGCATCGGCAGGTAGCCGGAGGCGCCGTGCAGTTCCACGCCATCGAAACCTGCGTGCTGCGCCGCCCGCGCCGCTTCGGCGTATTCGCCGATCACGCCCTGAATCTCCCGCAGCGTCAGCGCTTCGGGCATGTCGAAATCGACCAGGCCCGCCGCGTCGGTGAACATCTTGCCGGCGGCGCGCACCGCCGAGGGCGCGACGGTGCGTGCGTCGGGGTCCTTGTTGTAGTGACTGCCGATGCGGCCGCAGTGCATCAGCTGCAAAACGATGCAGCCCCCGGCGGCGTGCACGGCCTGGGTCACCCGCTGCCAGCCCGCCACCTGCGCGGGGCTGTACATGCCGGGCGTGCGGCAGTAGCCCTTGCCGTGCTTACTCGGCTGGGTACCCTCGGTGACGATCAGGCCGGCCTCGGCACGCGCGCCGTAATAGGCCACGGCGAGCTCGCCCGGTACATCGCCGCTCAGCGCCCGATTGCGGGTCATCGGCGCCATGATGATGCGATTGCGCAGACTAAGGCTGCCGAGCTCGATCGGCTGCAGTAGTTCATGCATGGCGGGGAGCTTTCAGCGCACGCGAATCTTAGGATCCGGGGCGCCGCGACGCATGCGCGTGAGGAATTCTCCGAGCGGGGCGGGCGCGGCCACCTGCGCCTCAGCGGCCGGTGAGCTCATCCAGAACTGTTTCCACGAGGGCCAAAGAGCATGCCAGCTGCCCTCGTAGGGCTCCCGATCCGGCCAGCGCATCTTGCGCTCACCGACGGGCGGCGCATTCAGATCCGTGGCGTACCAGTAGCAGGGCAGGCGGCGGCGGAAGTACCAGCACCCCTTGATGCGTTCGTAGTCATCCCAGTAGAGCATCTGCATGATGATCCAGGCGGCCCCGGTCTCGTGCTCGTTCTTGGAATAGACCACGCCGTGGGCGTGATCCGCGTCGGTGAATTCGATGATGTGGCCGCCCAGATGATGGGACGTGCCGCTGAACTGGTGCCGCAAGGTCGCATCGACCCAGCTCTTCAGGTGTGCGCGGCCCACCCGCTCGCGACCGACGCGGATGTCCGGCGCGAACAGATTCACGTGCGCGTCCAGATCGCGCATGTCCAGGGAGAGCGCATATTTCGCCGCCAGCATGCGGATCTCCTCGATGGCCTCGAGCCGCTCGACGCGTCGCTCGAGCGACTCATCCGGCTCGCGTCGCGCGCGCGCGCGGGTGAGGCGGCGCGCGCGGCGGCTTCGGACAGCGCCGGGCAGCTTGCGGGGTTTCTTTTTCATAAGCGCGCGCGCTTTCTAAGCTTGCGGCACGTACAGCTCGGCGGCCTTGCCGCCGTCGATGCAGATGCAGGTACCGCTGATGTAGGCGGATTCCTCGGAAGCAAGGAACACGGCGAGCGAGGCAACCTCGCCCGGCTCACCGAAACGCCGCAGCGGGACCTGTTCCGCGATCCGGCGGCCCCAGTCGGTGTTCGGGCCGGAGAAGCCGGCCGCCGTGGCCAGGGTATTGATCACGCCCGGCGCGATGGCGTTGGCGCGCACGTTGTGCGGGCCGCCCTCGATCGCGCTCTGGCGGGTGAAGTGGATGAGGGCGGCTTTGGCGGCGCCGTACGCGGACAAGTTCGCCAGCGCCAGGAGACCGCTCACCGAGGCGATGTTGATGATCGAACCGCTGCGCCGGGCGCTCATCAGCTTGAGCGCGGCCCGGGTCGCGGCGAACGCCGCATCGACGTTGACGCGAAAGTCGCGGCGGAAGGCCTCGACCTCCATATCCGCGATGGGCGCATACGTGACCGAAGGCGCGTTGTTCACCAGGATGTCGAGCGTGCCTTGCTCCTCGACGAACCGCGTCAGCCGCTCGTGTTCGGCGACATCGAATGCGGCGGTGGTAACACTGCCCCCGAGGGCTCGCAGCCTCTCGGCGAGGGCCTCCAGAGGCCCGGGCCGACGCGCGCACAGTGCCACCCGTGCACCCTCGCGGACGAAACGCTCGGCGATCGCAGCGCCGATTCCCTGGCTGGCGCCGGTGATCAGCGCGACCTTGCCCTGCAGGCGCATCGGCGCGACTCCTGGCGACGCTCGCCCGCCCTACAGGCGGGCGATGACCTCATCGCCAAAGCGACGCAGCCCGTCCAGCTGTGCCGGCAGTGCGGTCGAGGGATCAAATCCCCAGGGCGCGACACACGCATCCGTGACCCCGAGCTCCGCGAGACGCTGAAAGTCCGCGGCGCTCTTGGCCGCCATATCAAAGCCGTGAATCTCGAAGTCCTTGCGATCACGCGTGCCGGCGGCGCCGCGCAGCCCGTCAAGCTCGCGCAACAGCGACGTAAGCGTCGCAAGGTCGGTGTTGGCCGATACCCAGCCGTCACCGAGCCGCGCCGCGCGCGCCAGTGCCGGCTTTGAGTGTCCGCCGACAATGATGGGCACCGGCCGCTGCGGTACCGGATACATCTTCATGGGGCCGAAGTCGTAGTTCTCGCTGTGATACTCGAAGTAGTTGCCGCTCATCGCGCCGCGCAGGATCGCGATACATTCATCCATGAGCTTGCCGCGCTTCTCGAAGCTCACACCGTTGTAGGTGTAGTCCTCTCTCCAGGGACTTAAGCCCGCCCCGAGCAGAATGCGCTCGCCGCACAGCACCGCGAGCGAGGAGAGCGCCTTGGCCAGCACCAGGGGCTGGCGGGTGGGGACCTTCAGTACGCTCGGGTAGAGACGGATCTTTCGCGTGACCGCCGCCATCCAACTCATCGCCACCAGCGGCTCGATGAAGGGCATCGCCTCGATGTAACCGCGGATCATGGAGGTATCCGCGTACGGATACTCGGACTCGGTGCGCTGCGGAAAGAAGAAACTGTCCGGCATGCCGATGGAACTGAAGCCGGCCTGCTCGGCGGTGCGGGCGATCTGCTGATAGTCGGGGTAGCGGGCGAAGCCCAGCTGCAGGGTGAAGCGCATGGTCGGTTTCCCTCCGGATCGGCACATGATAGTGCACCGGGTGTTCGGCGCGCAGGCGCCGGGGGCGCGAGCGCCATGCCAAAACGACTCCAAAGCCGGCTGGCCGCTATTGTGCACACTCGCGCGCGATATTTATACTGGAGTCCATTTTTGCAAACCCCCGGCGAGCAATGTCCCCGAGCAGCACCACTGCGGACCCGCTGAGCGTGGCGGCCTTCACCGCCCCGGGTCAGCCGTTTGAGCTGATCGAAAGCGTGGTGCGCGGTGCGCGCTGCCGCATCTTCCGCCATGCGCCGCGCTCGCTCGCGCAGCTTTACCCGCTCGCGCAGGCGCACGCGTCCAAGGTGTTCACCGTGATGGAGGGTGCCCGCCTCACCTACGCCGAGGTGTTCGCCCAGGCCGCAGTCCTGGCGGCGCAGCTGAGCGCGCGCGGCGTCGGCCGCGGTACGCACGTGGCAATCGCCATGCGCAATCGCCCGGAGTGGCTCGTGGCCTTCATCGCCATTACTGCGCTCGGCGCCGTGCCAGTGCTCGTCAACAGCCGCGGCGTCGCCGCCGAGCTCGCCTACAGTCTCACCTACACCCGCTGTCGGCACCTGATCGCGGACGAGCGCTGCGCGGCGCTGCTGGCGAGCGGGCTGAACGATGTGGCGCTGCAGGGCGTGGTCGTGGGCCAGGTGCCGGCCGGGTGTGCTCACTGGCGCACCTACGCGAGCCTCCTGGCGGGGGCTCGCCCGCAGACCCTGCCGCTCACCGAGTGCGCGCCGGAGGATCCGGCGCTCATCATGTTCACCTCCGGCACGACCGGGGAGGCCAAGGGCGCGGTGCTCAATCACGTGGGCCTGCTCACCGCACTCATGGCCAATCAGCTCAGCGGCGCGCTTCTCGGCGCGCGCATGGCGGCGCAGCGGGCGGTTGATCCGGCCACGCTCGCGCAGCAGGCGCCGCAGCCGAGCACGCTGCTGGTGTTTCCGCTCTTTCATACGAGCGGCTGCCTGTCGGTGTTCCTGACGACGCTGGCGCGCGGCGGCAAGATCGTGTTCCTGCCGCGCTGGAACGTAAGGCACGCCCTCGAACTGGTGCAGCAGGAACGCGTCACCGCGCTGCCGGCCGTGCCCACTATGCTCTGGGATGTGTTGCAGGCGCCGGAGCTGGCCGACTTTGACACCTCCTCGCTCATGAGCCTCGGCACCGGCGGCCAGGGGCTGCCGCTGAACCTGCTGCAGGCGATCCAGGCGCGCTTCCCGCGCGCGCTGCTCGGCACCGGCTATGGCATGACCGAGACCAACGGCATGGTCTCACTGACGGTGGGCGAGGAATTTTTGCGCCACCCCGAGAGCGCCGGACGGCCGCTGGCAACCGCCGAGGTGTGCATCGCGGATGAGGAGGGCCGCGCGCTGCCCACGGGGGCGGCCGGCGAGGTGTGCGTGCGCAGCGCGCAAAACATGCTCGGCTACTGGGAGCGCCCGGATGCGGATGCCGCCGTATTCCGCGGAGGCTGGCTGCACACCGGGGACGTCGGTTACCTGGATGCGGAAGGGTTCCTGCACATCATCGCGCGCATGACCGACATGATCATCAGCGGTGGGGAGAATATCTACTGCGCCGAAGTCGAGCGCGTGCTCGCGCAGCATCCACAGGTGCTGGAGGTGGCCACCTTTGGCGTACCCGATGCGCGGCTGGGGGAGAAGTTGCTCGCCGTCATCGTGGCGCGCGAGCACGCGGCGCTGGATAGCGGGCAGCTTACCGAGTTCTGCCGTGTGCGGCTCGCGCCGTACAAAGTGCCACGCGAGTGGCGCTTCGAGGCCGGACCGCTCGAGCGCACCGCCACGGGCAAACTGATCAAGGCACAGGTGCGCGAGCGCCTGTGGGGAGGCTCGTAATGGCGTTCCCCCGTGATGTGAAGATTGTCGATCTGATGATGGCCATCCCTGTCAGCGAAACGAACGAGGAGTGGTACCAGCAGTTCAAGCCCCTGCTCATGGACGAGGAGAGCCGCCAGCAGTTCAAGATGCCGGCGCAGTACATGTTCAAGGACATCCCGCAGCTCAAAGCGAGCGGGGACTACGTGCACTTCCTGGTCGAGCGCATGGATCGCTATGGGATCGAGGTGGCACTGGTCGGCTACTTCGACGGTTCGGCTGCCGCGGCGGCCGCCAAGCGTGATTATCCGCGGCGCTTCATCTTCGATTACCCCGCGAACCCGAATCTCGGCATGGAGGAAGTGCGCCGGGTGCGGCGCATACACGCCGAGTTCGGCATCAGTTCGGTGAGCGTCTTTCCGTGTGGGCTGAACCCGCAGGTGCCGATCAATGACAAGAAGATGTACCCCTTGTACGCCACGTGCGTGGAGCTGAACCTCCCCATTCTTATTAATGTCGGGGTTCCGGGTCCGCGGGTGCCGCTCTATCCGCAGAAGGTCGAGCACGTCGACGAGGTGTGCTGGTTCTTCCCGGAGCTGAAGTTCGTCATGCGTCACGGCGGTGAGCCGTGGGAAGATCTGGCCGTGAAGCTGATGCTGAAGTATCCGAACCTCTACTACACGACCAGCGCGTTCGCCCCCAAACACTATCCGCAGGCCATCATCGACTACGCCAACACGCGCGGCGCCGCGAAGATCATGTTCGCCGGCTACTATCCGATGGGCCTGTCGCTGGAGCGCATCTTCCGCGAGTTGCCGGACGTGCCCTTCAAGGACGAGGTGTGGCCGGCTTTTCTGTCGCAGAACGCGCGGCGCGTGTTCGCGATCGGCGGCTGAAAGCCGTGGCAGGAGCACCCACATGAACGACGATGCCAACAGGGGCGGCCTCTCCAACCCGGTCGCGACGCGCGAGTACCTCGCGAATCTTAAGGGCGAGGAGCTGCTGCGCTGGCGCACCGCGGCCTACCCCGGCAGGCCGAGCGCCGCGGAGCGCGGCATCGATCTGCCGCTGCCCTTTGGCTGGTTCGCCATCTGTTACAGCGACGAGCTCGGCGCCGGTCAGGTGAAGCCGGTGCGCTATTTCGGACGCGATCTTGCCCTGTGGCGCGGCAGCGATGGCCGGCCACGCATGCTCGATGCGTACTGTCGCCACCTCGGCGCCAACATGGCCTTTGGTGGGCGCGTACACGGGGATTATCTGGAGTGCCCGTTCCATTCCTGGCGCTACGATGGCACGGGCGTGGTGCGCGAGATTCCCTATGCGAAGGTGATCCCGCCGCAGGCGCGCCGTGAATGCGTGCGCCACTGGCCGACCGAGGAGAAGAACCGCTTTGTGTGGGCGTGGTACCACCCGGATGCGGCCGCGCCCCTGTGGGCGGTCGAGGAGTTCCCGGAGACCACGAGTGCGGAGTGGACTGAATACGAGAAGCACGAGTGGCTCGTGTACTGCCCGTTGCAGACCATGGCGGAGAACGGCGTCGATGTGGCGCACTTCCGTTACATCCACGGCACCGCCTCCTATCCGGACTGGGAAGTGAAGATGGAGGGTCACCGACGCGAGACGACCGTGAGCGCCAAGATGGAAACCCCGCGCGGCACGGTGGACGGTGCCATTCGGGCGGGCGTCGTGGGTCCGGGCCAGCCCTGGACGCGTTTCACCGGCATCTGCGAGACGCTCCTGGTCACCGGCTGCACGCCGGTGGAGAAGGACACGGTGCACCTGCGCTTCGCATTTACCCAGCAGCGTGCCGACCGCGACGGTGCGCGTGCGGGCGTGGCGCGGGCCATCATCAAAGATATCTGCCGGCAACTCGATCAGGACAAGGTGGTCTGGGACCGCCAGCACCATGTTGCGCGACCCCTCTTGTGCGACGGGGACGGGCCGATCCCGGCGTTCCGCGACTTCTTCAGCCAGTTTTACGCCGAATGGCACCGCGCCGACGGCCCGAAGGTCATCCCCGCCCGACGCATGGAGCGCAAGGCGCGCACATGAGTAGGTGCGGCACCGCGAACCTGCGCACACGGAGGAACTGAGGATGCAGTTCGTCCACAGCGAAGAGCAGCAGATGATCCGCGCCTCGGCGCGCACCCTGCTCGCACAGTATGGCTCCGGGCGGCTGCGCGCGGCGATGCGCGAGCCGGGTGGCTACGAGGCGGCACTGTGGCGGCAGATCTCCGGCGAACTGGGCTGGAGCGGGCTTGCGATCCCGGAGGCGGACGGTGGGGCGGGCCTCGGGTGGGTGGAGCTGTGCATCCTGCAGGAGGAGCAGGGCCGGCGGCTGGTGGCGTCGCCGTTTTTTGCCAGTGTTGCCCTGGCGGGGGCCATCGTGCGCGAGGCCGCCAGTGAGGCGCAGCGCCACGCGCTCCTCAGGCGCATTGCCGCTGGCACGCGCGTGGCCTGTGCGCTCACCGGCCCCGACGGCCGGCCAGCGCCGGAGGCCGTGGCGGTGCAACTCGACACCCGCGCCGGCAGCCGCGTCCTCAATGGCGTCAGCGATTTCGTGATCCACGCCGACAGCGCCGAGCTGCTCTTGGTGCTCGCGCGCAGCGGCGGCAGCGCAGGCCTGAGTGTCGTCGTACTGCCCGCCACGACGCCGGGCATCAGCATTACCCCACACGTCATGCTCGATCTCACCCGGCCCATGGCGCAGGTTGCATTCACCAACGTGCCCGTGGCAGAGGAGCAGCTGCTCGGCTCGGCCGGTGCGGCCGACGCCGGGCTGGCCCGGGGGCTTGACCTGGCGCGCATCGCGCTGGCAGCCGAGGCGCTCGGTGGCGCCGAGCAGGTGCTCGAGATGACCACTGAGTACGTCAAGCAGCGCGTGCAGTTCGGCCGCCCGATCGGAAGCTTTCAGGCGCTCAAGCACCGCCTGGCGGACATGATGGTGCAGGTCGAGGCGGCCAAGTCCGCCGCGTGGTACGCGGCGTGTGTCGCGGACGAAGGCACCGAGGAGCTGGCCGAGGCGGCCGCGACGGCCAAGAGCTACTGCTGCGATGCGTTCTACGATTGCGCGGCGAGTGCCATCCAGCTGCACGGTGGCGTGGGCTTCACCTGGGAGCACGACGTGCACCTGTATTTCAAGCGCGCGCGCGCGAGCGCCACCTTGCTCGGCAGTCCCTCCTGGCACCGCGAGCGGCTGCTGCGCGTTCTGGGGCTGGGTGAAGCCGCAGCGCCGGTGTTCTGAGGGGTGACACGATGAAACTCGGATTTACCCCGGCCGAGGAGCGCTTCCGCAGCGATGCGGCCGCGTGGCTCGAGTCGCAGCTGCGCGGTCCGTTCCAGGATCTGCGCGGCGTGACCAGCCTGAGCGGCATGCTCGAGCGGCGCATGCAGTGGGAGCGCACGCTGGGCGCGGCGCGCTTCAGCTGCATCGGCTGGCCGGAGGAGTTCGGCGGGCGCAACGCAACGCTTGCCGAGCAGGTGATCTTTGCCGAGGAGTACGCGCGCAGCGGCGCGCCGGGGCGCATCGGCCACATGGGGGTCGAGCTCGCCGGCCCGACAATCCTCACCTTCGGCACGGCGGCGCAGAAGGCGCGCTTCCTGCCGCCGATTGCGCGCGGGGAGGAGTTCTGGTGCCAGGGCTACAGTGAGCCGAACGCGGGCTCGGATCTCGCCAACGTGCGCACGCGCGCAGTGCTCACCGACACGGCGGCCGGCCAGCAATGGGTCGTGAATGGCCAGAAGATCTGGACCTCGCTCGCGCAGTTTGCCGACTGGGCCTTCGTCGTGTGCCGCACGGAGGAGGGCTCGCGCGGTCATCGGGGGCTGTCGTATCTGCTGGTGCCGATGCGCCAGAAGGGCGTCACGGTGCGCCCGATCCGCCAGATGACCGGGGAAGCGGAGTTCAACGAGACCTTCTTTGCCGACGCGCACACGGGCTCGGACAACGTGGTCGGCACCGTGGGTGATGGGTGGCACGTGGCGATGGGCACGCTCGCTTTCGAGCGCGGCGTCTCGACGCTCGGCCAGCAGATGAGCTTTCGCAATGAGCTCAGCGCCATCATCGCCGCGGCGCGCGCCAACGGCCTCCTCCGCGATCCGCTCATCCGGCAGCGCCTCGCGCACGCGCACGTGGGACTCACGCTCATGCGCTACAGCGCACTGCGTATGCTCGCCAGCGCCGAAGCCGGCCGGCTCTCGAATGAGGCCTACACCTACAAGATCTTCTGGGCGAGCTGGCGCAAGAAGCTCGGCGAGCTCGCGCTGGACGTGCAGGGACCCAGGGGCGAGATCGCCGCCGCCGCCCCCTACGAGTGGGAACTGCTCACGAACGTGTTTCTCGCCTCGCGCGCCGACACCATCTACGGTGGCACCAATCAGATCCAGCGCAACATCATCGCCGAGCGCGCCCTCGGCCTGCCCAGGGAACCGCGGGGCTAGCCGGTGAGTTCCGTGCCCACCGCGCTCGCGCTGGCCGCGCCGCGTAGCGCCTCGCGCCGCGCCGACCGCAAGGCACGCGTGCGCGCGGGACTTTTGAGCGCGGCGCGCGAGCTCTTTGCGCGTCAGGGGGTGGCGGCCACCACCATGGACGACATTGCGCGTGTGGCAGCGGTGTCGCGCGCCACGGCCTTCAACTACTTTCCCTCCAAGCACCTGCTGCTGGCGGCGCTCGTGCGCGAGATGGAAGCCCGCTTCCTGCACATCATGGATACGCAGTTTGATCAGCCGGCCAGCGCCGCCGAACGCATCGCGGCCCTGTTCAGCTGGACGGCGGCTAAGGTCGAGGAGACTCCCGAGCTGTCGCGCGTGCTGATCGGGGCCTCGGAGACGACCTTCGGCGCGGCGCCCGACTCGGACGTGCGCACGGCCCGTACGCACCGTGCCTTCACGCGCGTGCTGGATGCCGGCCGACGTGAAGGCAACGTGCGCCGTGATGTGCCCACGGAGGTACTGGCGGAGATCGTGGGTGGCAGCTACGCGGGCATCCTGCACGCCTGGCGCGTTGCGCGGCGCTATCCGCTGCGCCGCCGTCTGGATGCCGCGGCGCTCACCCTGGGGGAGCTGATCTCGGTCGCGCCGCGAGCCGTGCGGCGCACAGGCGGCGGGCGGTGAGCCTGGAACTGCTCCCGTGGGAGCCGCCAGCGCTCGGCACGGCGGTCGATACGGCGGGCGACTTGCGCTGGATCCGGCTGCCGGTCCCCGGCGCCCTGCAGCACATCAACGTGTGGCTCGCGCCCGGGCGCGCCCGGCGCGTGCTGATCGACACCGGCATGAATCAGCCGGACACGCACACCGCCTGGGAAGCCCTCACGGTGAGTGAGCGGCTCGAGCAGGAGCTCGAGGCCATCCTGGTCACGCACCATCATCCGGATCACTTTGGGATGGCGGGGCACCTGGCGGCGCGCTTCGGGGTCGGGGTGCGCATGAGCGAGCCGGCGCGCGCGGCGGCGCAGCGCGCCACGCTCACCGCGGCCGGGCCGCCGGAGGAGCCCCTGGCGCAGTACCGCGAGGCCTGGGGCGTGGACTTTGCGGCCCTGCTGACGCGTGCGCGGGCCGCGGGTGTGTTCGAGAGGCTCGTGAGCGGCATGCCAAAAGATGCGCCCCCCATCCGCGAGGGAGAACGCATCGGGGAACTGCGCGATCCCTGGGAGGCGTCCTTGCACTTCGGGCACGCGGAGGGACATGTGTGTCTGCACTGGCGCGAGGGGAGTCTGTTCATCAGTGGCGATCAGCTGCTGCCGAGCATCTCGAGCAACATCAGCCTGTACCCGGGCGCAGGTTCCAGCGATCCCTTGGCCGACTTTCTCGCCTCGCTCGAACGGCTGGCCGCGCTGCCCGCCGACACGATCGTTCTGCCGGCGCACGGGCAGCCATTCCGCGGTGCCGCGCACCGGGCCGCGCAGCTGCGCGCGGGCCATGAACAGCGTCTGGCGCGCCTCAGCGACTTTGTCGCCGAGCCCCGTGACACCGCGGAAGTGGTCGGCGCACTCTTCGGCGCGCGCAAGCTCGAAGGCTGGAACAGTCTGCTCGCCTATGGGGAGACACTCGCGCACATTCGTTACCTGCATGCGCGCGGGGGGCTGACGCGCCTGGCGCACGGCGGTGAGGTGCGCTGGCTACGTGCGTAGGGGCACGGGGAATTTTCTTGCCGCCGGCGGCGGCCTAAAGGGAATGGGTGCACTGATGAGCGATCAGCAATTGATGCGGCTGCTCGATGAGGCGGCGTTACGGCGCACGGCGGAGCTGTATGCGCAGGGCGCGGACCGGCGCGACAAGGTGACCTGGGCGGCGATCACGACGGAGGACTGCGTGATTGAAGCTCCGGGGATCATCCTGCGCGGTCAGCGCGAGATCGTGGCGGCGCTGGACATCATGGCGCAGCTGTATGTCGCCACGCAGCACCGCGTACACAACCAGATTGTGAGCATCGAGGGGGATCGCGCCCGCGGGGAGACCTACGGCGTGGCCGATCACTTAAGCGCGGTGGAGGGCGGCCGCACGCTGCTGACGTGGGCGATTCGTTACCAGGATCGCTGGCGGCGCGATGAGGGCCAGTGGCGCTTCGAGCATCGCTTTCTGATCCTCGACTGGACCGAGACACGCGTCCTGGCCGACTGAGGGCGCGCGCGCTTCAGAACTTGAAGGTCGAGAGCAACAGACTCGTCTCGGTCTGCGAGATGCCCTCGATGAGACGGATGCGCGCGAGCACCCGATCGAAGCCCTCGAGCGTGTCGGCGCGCAGTTCCGCCACGATGTCCCAGCGGCCGTTCGTGCTGTAGAGCGCAGCGACCGCCGGCTCACCCCGCAACGCCTTGATCACCGCATCTACCTGATTGCCCTCGACCGCGACGCTCATGAAGGCGCGCATGCGCTGGTCCTCGACGTCCGGCTTCAGACGCACCGTATACCCCACGATGGTGCCGTTCGCGGCCAGGCGCGCCATGCGGTTCTGCACCGTGCCGCGGGCGACGCCGAGGGCCTTGGCGAGGGAGGCGACCGAGGCGCGGGCGTCGCTGCGCAGTAACCCGATGAGCTGCCGGTCGGTGTCGTCCATGCGAGTGCTCCAAGTTGGTGCGAAGCACCATGACATATCGCCAGATAATCATGTCATTATGATCAAGCAATAACAACATTTGATCATCTTTCTGGCTTTATTTTGGTTCAGCTGACACGGACCATGCCTATACGTCAGCGGGGCCTTTTGCCCCGCGACGCCTTCGGAGAGGCAGTCATGGTGGATTTCATCGGTATCGAGCGCGTTACGGAGCTCATCGCACGACGGGGCGCGGCGCGCTTCATCGCCGAACTCGCGCAGGAGATCGAAGCGGACTTCCGGCGTTGGGAGGCCTTCGATAAGTCGGCGCGGCACGCGAGCCACTCGTCGGTGGGCGTCATTGAGCTCATGCCCGCCTCCGACGGGCGTCTGTACGCCTTCAAGTACGTCAACGGACACCCGAAGAATACCGCCGTCGGTCTTCTGACCGTGACCGCGTTCGGCGTGCTGGCGGACGTGCAGACCGGTTATCCGCTGCTGCTGTCGGAACTCACGGTGACGACGGCGCTGCGCACCGCGGCCACCTCCGCGCTCGCGGCACAATACCTGGCGCGACCCGAGAGCTGCGTGCTCGCGCTCATCGGCAACGGGGCGCAGAGCGAGTTCCAGATCATCGCCTTCCACCACCTGCTCGGCATCCGCGAAGTGCGCCTGTTCGATGTCGACCCGCGTGCCACGGACAAGCTCGAACGCAATCTCGCGACGCTGCGTCTGGCGGGCCTGAGGGTCGTGCGCTGCGCCTCCACGGCCGCAGCGGTCGCAGGCGCCGACATCATCACGACAGTGACCGCGGATAAGTGCAATGCCACGATTCTCACCCCGTCGATGATCCGTGCCGGCGTGCACGTGAACGCCGTCGGCGGTGACTGCCCCGGCAAGACCGAGTTGCACCGCGAGATCCTCGAGCGCGCGGACGCGCGCGTGGTGGTTGAATTCGAGCCTCAGTCGCGCATCGAGGGCGAGATCCAGCAGATGCCGGCTGATTTTCCGGTGATCGAACTGGCGCGCGTGCTGCAGGGGCGAACCCCCGGACGCACGAGCCCGGGTGAGGTGACGATTTTTGATTCGGTGGGCTTCGCCCTGGAGGATTTCTCCGCGCTGCGTTACCTGCTGCGCATCCATCACGAGGAGCGCGGCACGCAGCGGCAGATCGATCTGGTACCGGATCTGGATGATCCGAAGGATCTGTTCGCGGTACTCGCGCCGCAGCCGCTGACCGCGCTTGCGCGGGCCGGAGTCTCAGCATGAGCCCGCCGCGCACCGCCGCGCTCATCGGCGCGCCCACCGACGTTGGTGCCGCCGATCGCGGTGCCTCGATGGGACCGGAGGCGCTGCGTGTCGCAGGCCTCGCCGCGGCCCTGCGCGCGCGCGAGCTGGAGGTGCAGGATCTGGGCAATCTCAACGGACCTGGCAATCCGTGGACCGCGCCGCGCGAGGGCTACCGGCACCTCCCGGAAGTCGTGCGCTGGAATGAGCTCGTGCACGAGGGCGTCTATGCGCAGCTGGGCGCGGGAAGACTGCCGATCCTGCTCGGCGGGGACCACTGCCTGAGCATCGGTTCGATCAGTGCGGTGGCGCGCCATTGCCGCCAGCAGGGCAAGAAGCTGCGCGTCCTGTGGCTGGATGCGCACGCGGATTTCAACACGAGCGCGCTCTCCCCGAGCGGCAACGTGCACGGCATGCCCGTGGCGTGCCTGTGCGGCTTCGGGCCGCCGGAACTGACCGGGCTGGCCGGCGTGACGCCCGCACTGCAACCCTCCTGGGTGCGCCAGATCGGCATCCGCAGCGTCGATGAGGGCGAGAAGCGCTTCGTGCACGAGCAGGGGCTCGACGTCTTTGATATGCGTTACGTGGATGAGATGGGGATGCGCCAGACGATGACCCAGGCACTGGCCGGACTCGATGCCGATACGCACCTGCACGTGAGCTTCGATGTCGACTTTCTCGATCCGGACATCGCTCCCGGGGTCGGCACGCAGGTGCCCGGCGGACCCACTTACCGCGAAGCGCAGCTGTGCATGGAAATGATTGCCGACACGCGCCGTCTGGCTTCCCTGGATGTGGTGGAACTGAATCCCGCGTTTGATGTGCACAACCGCACCGCGGTGCTCGCCGTGGATCTGATCGAGTCGCTCTTCGGCAAGAGTACGCTGGTGCGCCGACCCGTATGGCGCTCGCCGTCCGACTCCGTGCGGCGCAGCGTGCGGGCACCCGCTGTCCGGGTCCCCTAGGCGAGCCTCAGCCCGCGGCGGCAGCCTTCACCTGCTGCATGTGCACGCTGAAGCCCGGCGTCCAGCTGCCCTTGACCAGAAACTCGGTCAGGACGTCGTAAGCGTCCGCGCCCACGCGCCGCCAGCGGCTGCGATAGGTCTGTGTCACGCCCTTCTCAACGTAGGGCGTCGCCGGAAAGACGAGCGCATCGGCCTCGCTCGTGACGGTGCCGCGGCTGAAGCCGCCGGCGCTCTCGATGTAAAGGTACTGAAGCTGCTGGGTCGCCGTATCCCACACGTAGATCGATTCGCCCAGATCATCGGGCTTGCCGTCGGCGTGGTGGACGGTGTGCTGATCGCGCACGAACTTGCCGCCGTAGACCCAGCTGAAACAGTGCTCATCGCTGACGGCGCCGCCCGGAAAGCTTCCGCGCCAGCAGTGGCCCACGAGGTAGGCCAGCGGCTGATAGCCGGCCACGGGTGCATCCGCCCCGGCCGCGGCGGCCACGGCGCCCAGGGTCGCCGTAGTGGCGATCAGCAGTGTCTTGCTCGGCTTCATCGTCGCTCCTTTTTCTTGCCAGTGTGCGAGGCGCCCCCGGCGCGCGATGGGCTGTCCTCGCGCAACAGATGCGCGAAGTAGGCGCGCAGTTGGCGTACCGCCGCGTCAAAGGGTTTCAGCGCGCGATAGGTGCGCGCCTGCATCACTGCGCCCTCCATCGTGCTCAAAACGAAGGCGGCGAGCTCGCCTCGCTCACAGTCCGCCGGCAGGCGCGCGCCCGCAGCCGTGAGACACTCGTGGATCGCTTCGGTCCAGATACTGAAATTCGCCGCCAGGCGTTCGCGGACCGGAAGGTCCGGCTCGTGCAGCTCGAGCGCGAGACTGCCGATCGGACAGCCGTAGCAGCAGTCGGTGTCTTGCAGTGACTGGCGGTAGCGGCCGAGGAGGGCGAACACGCGCTCGATCGGATCGCTCACACCCCGCCAGGCCGGCTCGAGCAGCATCGTGCGGATGCCGTCGTGATACGTGTCGAGCACCGCCAGCAGCAGGTCCTGCTTGCCTGGAAAGAAATGATAGAGGCTGCCGCTGTTGACCTTGGCCGCCTGCAACACGTCCGCCACGCTGGTGGAGCCGTAGCCCTTCTGCCCGAAGAGCTGCATGGCGGTAAGCACCAAGCGCGTGCGGGTGTCAGGAGTCTGCACGGGCGGCACTTGAGTAATCATTCAAGCGTAACGTACGCCGACTTGAATGATCAGTCAACTCGCGCCGCGCCGGCCGCCTGAGGCTACCTCCGGTTTGCCCGCGGCCCGGGCGAGTGCGGCGCGCGCGAGCAGACGCGTCGAATCGAGCGTCGGCAGCGGGGAGTTCGCATCGCTCATGATGAGCGGCAGCTCCGTGCAACCGAGCACGATCGCATCCGCGCCCGCGGCCTGCAGGCGCGTGAAAACCCCCCGCAGGTAGGTGACGGCCGCGGCGCTGCAGACCCCGCGCACGAGTTCCTCGAAGATGATGCGGTTAACTTCCGCGCACTCCGCGTCGTCGGGCCGCAGGTAGGCCAGTCCGCGCGCACTGAGCTTCTGCGGATACACCTCGCTCTCTACAAGATAGCGCGTGCCGGTGATGCCGAGCGTGCGATAGCCGCGGGCCGCGGCCACGCCGGCCACCACTTCGGCGATGTGCAGCCACGGTCGCGGCGGGCGCGCGAGGACTGCCGGCAGCGCCCGGTGAATGGTGTTGTCGGGGCAGATGAGGAAGTCCGCGCCGGCGCCCGCCAGCTTGTGCGCCGAGGAGAGCATCAGCTCCGCCACGCCCGCCCAGTCGTCGCGGCTCACGTGGCGCATGTACTCCCCGAGGGCGTGCGTATGCACCGACACTTCCGGATGCTGGTACGCACCCAGCAGCTGCTCGCCCTCCAGGCACACGGTCCGGTAACACAGCGCCGCGCCCTCGGCGGAACATCCGACGATGCCGATGTGTTGCACCATGGCGGCGATTCTAGCGCGGGACACCCGCGCACCCGCACGGCATAATCGCACCTCGCTTTAAGGAGCTTCATGACGTCTCGCTACGATTACCGCGGCGCTGCCTCCGCGGCGCTGTTGGCAGTGCTGTGCGCCTGTGCGCCGCTGCAGCACAGCCCGAAGGAGCCGATGGGTCTTACGTATCCGCCACCCCCGCGCGGCACCACCGTCGAGGACTATCACGGTGTCAAAGTTGCCGACCCGTACCGTGCGCTCGAGGATCTGGATGCGCCCGCGACCCGCGCCTGGGTCGCGGCAGAGGCCCGTCTCACCCAGGCCTACCTCGATGCGATCCCGCAGCGCGCACGGCTGCGTGAGCGGCTCGCACAGCTTTACGACTTTGAGCGCACCGGTATTCCGTTTGCCGAAAACGGTCACTACTTCTACACCAACAACAGCGGACGGCAGGAACAGAGCGTGCTGCTGAGCGTTGCCCCGCTCACGGGTCTGCCCGCGGTGGCGCTCGATCCGAACCTGCTGCCACCCGACGCCCATCCGGTGGTCACCGGGTACGTCGCCAACCACGCAGCGACCCTGCTCGCCTACGCGGTGTCACCGGCCGGCTCGGACTGGACCGATTGGCACATCCGTGATCTTGTTAGCGGCCAGGACACCGCGGAGGTGCTGCGCCATACGAAGTACTACCCCCCGGTGTTCACCCCGGATGGGCGCGGCGTTTACTACAGCGCCTTTCCGGCACCGGTGCCGGGCGCGGAGCTAAGCGGCGCCGATCGGGACAACGCGGTCTACTACCACGCGCTCGGGACGCTTGCGGCGGCCGACCAGCGCGTGTTCGCAGACGCAGCCCATCCTGACTGGCAGTTCCTGCCGCACCTCTCCACTGACGGACGCTGGCTCATCGTGACGGTCGGAGAGGGGGAGGTCGGAGACAAGGGGGTCGAGGATGTGTACCTCCTGGATCTGAGCGCCCCGACGCCGGCCGCGGTGGCGGTCAGCCGCGGCTTTGAGGCGGCCTACGAGTACATAGGCGCCGACGGCGGTCTGCTCTACTTCCTGACCTCGCTCGGCGCTGCGAACGGGCGCGTGATCGGCATCGATCCGCTCAAGCCGCAGAAGAGCAACTGGCGCGCGGTCGTTCCCGAGGGGCGCGATGCGATCGAATTCGACGAGCACAGCGTCACGCTCGTCGCACACCAGCTCATCGTACGCTCGATCCACGACGCGCACAGCCGCGTGACGCTCTACGGACTCGATGGCGCCGCGCACGGGGAGATCGCGCTGCCCGGATTTGGCACCGCCACCGGCTTCGCCGGACACCCGGATGACCGGCAGACCTTCTACGCCTTCTCGGATCTGATCGCCCCGCCGACCATCTACCGCTACGACTTCGACGCCCAGAGCAGCAGCGTGTTTCGCGCGGCGGACGTGGCTTACGATCCGAGCGCCTTCGAGCAGCAGCAGGTCTTTTATCCGGGCAAGGACGGCACCCGCATCCCGTTGCTGCTCGCCTATCGTAAGGGCACTGATCTTAAGGCTGATAACCCGCTGCTGCTGAGCGGTTATGGCGGCTTCGGTATCGCGAACCTGCCGCGCTTTGATCCGGCGATCATTGCCTGGATGGAGATGGGAGGCGTGTATGCCATCGCCAACATCCGCGGCGGCGGGGAGTACGGGGAGGCCTGGCATCGCCAGGCAATCCTCACGCACAAACAGGTCGTCTTCGATGACTTCATCGGCGCCGCCGAGTGGCTGATCGGCGCCGGTTACACCTCCGTGCCGCGACTTGCGATCTACGGGCGCTCCAACGGGGGTCTGCTGATCGGGGCGTGTCTCACGCAGCGCCCGGACCTCTTTGGCGCAGCCGTCCCCCAGGTGGGCGTGCTGGACATGCTGCGCTTCAACCGCTTCGGGCAGGGCGCTGGCTGGGAGGGTGATTATGGCTCGCCGCAGGATGCGGAGCAGTTCAAGGCTCTGTACGCGTACTCGCCCGTGCACAACGTGCGTGCGGGCGTGCACTACCCGGCCACATTCGTGATCACCGGCGATCACGACACGCGCGTCATGCCCATGCACTCCTTTAAGTTCGCCGCGGCACTCCAGGCCGCGCAGGCCGGCTCGGCGCCGATCCTTCTGGCGGTGGACCTCTCCTCCGGGCACGGTGGCGGGGAGACGGTGACGCAGGCGATCAGCCAGAAGGCGGACATGTATGCCTTCCTGCTCAAGAATCTGGCGATGCCGGAGGCCAAACCCGGCGGCACGCGGTGAAAGGCGCAACGCGGATTCTTCGCCCGCTGCTTTGCATAGTCCTGTTGCTCATCGGGAGCGCACTGGTGGCTGCAGCGCCGCCCCCCCAAGCTGACTCGTCCGATGCGGCGCTGCTGGCGCGGCTCACCCGGCTGCGCGCCGTCTTCCTCAAGCGCATCGACGAGGAGGGCTACGCGCTGTGTCCGGCGCCCGGGATCGAGCTCGCCGATCCGCCCGCGTTCGGCCGTTACCTGCCCGAGCGCAATGTCGTGCTCATTGCCAGCTGGTCCCAGCTCTCAGTGTCGGAGCGTCAGGCCTTCGAGGAGATGGCGCAGACTCTCGGGGGTCAGGCCGCGGCTCGGTCGGTGTTCGAGAACGGCACGCACCGCTGGGTGTTCGTGCACGAACTCGGGCACTGGTGGCAGGCGTGTCGGCATTTGACGCGCCCCGAATCGTACGCCGCCGAAAATGGTGCCAACCGCATCGCGCTTGCGTTCTGGCGCGAGCGCGAGCCGCGCTTCGCGGCGGGGATTGTGCACGGTTTTGCGGCGCTGCTCGGCTCAACGCCGAGCCCGGTACCGGCCGCGCAGTCGGCACAGGCCTACTTTGATGCAAATTTCTCCACGATCGTGCAGGCTGACGCGTACACCTGGTTCCAGGGCAAGATGCTCGTGGAGCTGGCAGCCGAGACGCTCCCGCCGTCGTTCCATCGGGCGCTCTCGCAGCCGCTTTATCCCTGGTGAGGCAGCAGAAATCGCCGTGTCCGATCTTTCAGCCTTTGCCATCACGAGAAAATGGCCGCCCCGACACCCGCAGCGGCTGCAGCTGTATTCCCTGCCGACGCCTAACGGGGTGAAAGTGTCCGTCATGCTCGAGGAGACCGGGCTGCCGTATGAGCCGCAGCTGGTCCGCTTCGACAATAACGAGCAGGCGTCGCCCGAATTTCGCTCGTTGAACCCTAACGGCAAGATTCCGGCGATTCTCGATCCGAACGGTCCCGGCGGCCGGCCGCTCGCGCTGTTCGAATCCGGCGCCATCCTGATCTATCTGGCCGACAAGACCGGACAGTTTCTGCCGCAGGAGGCGGCGATGCGGTACCAGACCCTGCAGTGGCTGATGTTGCAGATGGGCGGAATTGGTCCCATGTTCGGCCAGCTCGGGTTCTTCCATCGCTTCGCCGGCAAGGACTACGAGGACAAGCGCCCGCGCGATCGCTACGTGGCCGAGACGCGGCGCCTGCTGAGCGTGCTTGAGGGGCGCCTCGAGGCGCGCACCTGGATCATGGGCGAGGAGTACACGATCGCTGACATGGCGATCTTCCCCTGGGTGCGCAATCTGATCGGCTATTACGAGGCGGGCGCTCTGGTGCGCTTCGACGAATTTCCGCGCGTCGGTGCGACGCTCGCGAGGTTCGTCGCCCGTCCTGCGGTGCAGCGCGCCGTGCAGATTCCCGGCCCCGCCTGATCGCTCACCCGATGAGGGGGGCTGCGCGCGCGTGGCGCTGCGCTCAGGGCGACTTCAGTTTCCCGTCCAGGAGCGCGATCAGAGTCTGCCAGTGCCGCTCCGTCGCCGCGGCATCGTGCACCGGCGTGTCGCGCGGCACCCAACCGTGCCGGGCGGGGTAGGTCTCGATGCGGTGATCAACCCCGGCGCGCGTGAGTGCTTGCTCGAGTCGCTCCTTCATCTCATCCGGAAACGATGTGTCCTCGATGGCGCCGGCGATGTAGACCCGCGAGCGGATCCTGGCGGCGAGCAGGTGCGGACTGTCCGGCGCGTCGGTGGCGAGGCGGCCGCCGTGATAGGAAGCAGCGGCGAGGATGCGCTCCGGGAACGTGCCCGCTGCCGTCAGCGACATGAAGCCGCCCATGCAGTAACCGGTCGTGCCGATGCCGCCGGGGCGAACCTCGGACTGCCCCGCAAGATGGTCGAGGAAGGCGCGCGTATCGGACATGACGTTCGCCGGCGTCGCCACCGAAAAGAATTTCTCGCTGAGGATCCGCCGCTGCTCGGCATCGGCGAAGATCGCGCGCGCGTCCATGGGCGCGTAGGGACCGGCGCGATAGTAAAGGTCCGGCAGCAGCACGTAGTAGCCGTACCCCGCCAGACGCTCGCCGATCTCCAGCATCGCCGGGCGCATGCCGATTCCGTCCATGAAGAGCAGCACCGCGGGCCAGGGACCCGAACCGGCCGGGTGCGCGACGTAGCTCGGGCACAGGCCGTCGCGGGTTCGGATTTCGGTTCTGTCCATAAGGGGGTCGGCCTCCGCATCCGTGTCAGGCTGCAGGGCGCAACACTAGCAGACGCGCCGGCAGGTTGCGGGAAGTGGCGCCTGCGTGAGCTTCGCGGCACACTGCCGGCGCCGGGCACCTCACACGAAGAACGGGCCCCTTGAGTTATGCGCACCGCGCTCTTTGTCGCCCTGATCGCCGCCGCCGTAGCCGCGTTGTTGCCGCCATTCTTCACGCACGGCGCGTGCACGGCGGAATTTGATGCGGTGGGGCAGCTGCTCGAGCACGGCCGGCCCGAGCTCCTGACGCTGTCCGCAGCGCGGCGCTACCTCGACGCCCACGCCCTCGCGTACCGGGTGATTTCTGCGGAGCGCTGCGAATCGGCGCCGCCGCTGCGGGATGTCGAGACCTGTCCGGGCGGCCCGCTGTTGCTCGGAGCCGTGCCGGTAAAGGACCGCATCTGCCGCTACTACCGCGACGGTACGGTGCGCTTTCAGCTCGGCTTCAACACCCGCCTCGAGTTGGTTCACGTCCAGACGGACATGAACCCGTACGGCATCCTGCGGCTGCCGCTGTTTGGTCTCGAGTTGTATCGTTCCAAGTAGCAGCGCAAAAAAAGAGACCCCGCCGGGGCGGGGTCTCGGCGGCAGCTCAGCGCGGCCTACAGCGCGATGGTCACAGCCTTGGTTGCCAGGTAATTCTCCAGCACCGCCTCGCCCATCTCGCGCCCCCAGCCGGATTGCTTGTAGCCGCCGAACGGCAGGGCGGCGTCGAAGATGTTGTAGCAGTTGATCCATACCGTGCCGGCCTTGAGGCGCGCGGCCAGGGCATGTGCCTTGCTCACATCACGCGTCCAGATGCCGGCGGCGAGACCGTAGATGGTGTCGTTGGCCTCCTGAACCAGCGTGTCGTCAGCGCTCTTGAACCGCATCACGGTAACGACCGGCCCGAAGATCTCTTCCTTCACGATCTTCATCCCCGGCTGCGTGTCGACGAACACGGTCGGTTCCACGAAATAGCCGGCGCCCTCGCGCGCCTTGCCACCGGTCACCGCCTTGGCGCCCTCGTTCTTGCCCGCCTCGAGGTAGCCGCAGACGCGGTCGCGCTGGATCTCCGAGACCATCGGACCCATCTGCGTCGCCGGATCCAGCCCCGAGCCGAGCTTGATCGACCTGGCCTGATCGGCCACCCCGGCGACGACCTTGTCGTAGATGCGCTCGTGCACGTAAAGACGCGAGCCGGCACAGCAGCACTGACCGTGGTTAAAGAAGATCGCGCTCGCGGCGCCCGGGATGGCGACGTCCAGGTCTGCGTCCTCGAGGATGATGTTCGGGGACTTGCCGCCGAGCTCGAGCGAGACGTGCTTCAGATCGCGCGCCGCGGCCTGCACGATCAGCTTGCCGACCTCGGTCGAGCCGGTGAAGGCGACCTTGTCGACGCCGGGGTGCGCTGCGAGGGCAGCGCCGGCGGTTTCGCCAAAACCGGTGATGATGTTGACCACGCCTGGGGGTAAGCCGGCCTCCTGCAGGATCTCGCCCAGGCGCAACGCGCTCAGCGGCGTCTCTTCGGCCACCTTCAGTACCACCGTGCAGCCGGTGGCCAGCGCCGGCGCGAGCTTCCACGCGGCCATGAGGAGCGGGAAGTTCCAGGGGATGATCTGCCCGACGACGCCGATCGGTTCGGGACGCGTATAGGAGTGGTACTGCACGCCCGGGGTATAGAGCACCGACAGGGGCAGCGTCTTGCCTTCGATCTTGGTGCACCAGCCCGCCATGTACTGGAAGATGTCCGCCGCGAGCGGCACATCCGCCGCGCGCGCGACGGCCATCGGCTTGCCATTGTCGAGCGACTCCAGTTCCGCCAGTTCGTCGGCGTACTGGCTGATGAGGTCACCGACGCGCCAGACTATCTTGCTGCGCGCGGACGGGGTCATCGTCGCCCAGGGTCCGGATTCGAGCGCGCGTCGCGCCGCGCGCACCGCAAGATCGATATCCGCCTTGTCCCCTTCCGCGGCGCGCGCAATCGTGGCGCCGGTGGCGGGATTCTTCACCTCGAAGGTCTTGCCGGAGGCAGCGGCGACCCACTTGCCGTCGATCAGCAGTTTCTTCGGTGCTGCGAGGAATTGCGCGACCGGACTCGATGCGTGTGGTTCTTTGATAACAGCGCTCATCGTGTGATCTCCTTGCGATGAAAGGGACGCCGCCGCGGCGCTGCGCGTCGGGATGGCAGCAGCCGCAGATGCGGGAAACTCAGATCGTTGTGTCAGCGGCGGGGGCGCGCCTGGTATTGCAGGAACGCCTCGCGCAGCACGGGCAGGGAGCGATCCGCCAAAAAGCACTATAGCCCCAACCAAGTGCGGGCCGATACCGGGCTGTCAACATGCGCAGCCGTAACCTGCGCTGTAACGAGAGTGCCGCAGCAGACGCCCTCAGTCGCAATCCTCGCCGCTCACTCTGCGTGGGAGGTTGCGCGCGAGCGGCAGCGCCGGTGCTGCGTGCTCGAAGAGTGTGCGCGCGCGGTGGTCGCGTTCGACGAGCTTCCAGGCGAGTACGACGTGCGCAGGACTTGACGGGGCGGTGAAGGGCCGGATGATCGCCGAGGCGATGTCGAGCAGCCCGCCCGCGCCCTGCCACAGGCTCGCGACGTACACGGCGGCCGCGGGGCGGCTCGGTGCCACGAGGAGGTCCCCGGAGCTCGGGGCACGCACCGCGGCGCTGCCAAGGTCGGCCTCGAGTACGTAGTCGATGTCGAGCGCGATGAGCGTATCGTTGAGTGCGCGGCGTTCAAAACGCGGTGAGCCGCCGCTCAGGCGCAGCACGCCCTCACTCAGGTCACCGCGCGTGGACAGCGCCTCCACGCGCACACCGATCCCAGCGTCCCCGGAGATATCCGCCGGGTCGCGCAGCAGCACGAGCCGCCCGAGCTCGATCTCCCCGAGCCGCTGGGTCCTGAAGAGCGGGCTCGTCGGGATCAGCGCGACCGGCGGTTCATACATGCGCGACTCCCCTCAGCAGGCCCGATTCTCACCCTCGGGCACTTGTGTTTTTTTAGGGCTCCGCAGCGCGCTGCGGGCCGAGACTGCGGCGGTCCGCTCAAGATCGCTCTCGAAGTGCCCTCAATTCTCCAGCCGCGTCCAGGAGGGATCCGGATCGAACGCCTTCGTGGCCTTGGCGGTCTCGTCGGTCGCATCTCCCAGATCCTTCTGGTACACCGCGCCGCGGCTGTCGACGAAGAAGCTCATGACGCCGCTCGAACCATACTCGACCGGATACGCGAGGACGGCAAAGCCGCCCGTCATCTTGCCGTCGACCACATAGTTCTTCTCGCCACCGGGTGCGTGCGGCCCCTGCGACTTCAGAATGCGGAAGTAATAGCCGTAATACGGATGACGCTTGCCCCCCTCGTAGCCCTCGGCCTCGGCGTCGGCGACCAGCGGGCCTGCGGGGCTGGGGGCTTCGCCTTCGGCCACGGGCCAGTAAAGACCGTTCTGAGTTCCAGGCTTGCTGCGGAATCGCTGCGCATAAACGCCCTTGTCCAGGCCGTCGTGACCGGCGGCCGCGTACTGCAGCTGCGCCTGATAAATCGCGCGCGCGACTTTGATTGCGGCGAGCTCGTTTGAGCCGATGCGCCGATAGAGCAGCTCCCTGGCACCGTCCTCGCTGTCAAAATGCCACCGCCCCTCACTCTTCACCAGCGGGATCGGTAGCGGCCACTCGTTCTTGCCAACGACCAGCGTGAGCTTGCCAGGCCCGGCACGCACGAAGCGGTGATGCGTCTCGTAGAGGGAGACGAACTGGGCACGCCCGGTCTGGTCCTGCGTCTCGTCACCGGAGGAGATTAGGGTCGCGGCCGCCGGGCCGAGGATCTGGTTGAGCGCGGCCGTGTCGTTCGCCTTGTTGGCCGCGATCAGCGCCTGCACCGCTTCGCTCGCGCGCGCGAAGGTCTGTTGGGAGGCCTCCTGGGCCGGCGACCACGCGGGCGTCATCACCAGGCAGAAGAACCCGAGGAGGAGGGCAGCCGGCGAGGCGACTGCGCGCTGGCACGGGCGTGGGGCGCTGATCACCGGCGCTGTCCTCCGGTCTTCTGTTGTTTCTGCTGCGACGCGACGCTCGCGCGCCCGCGATTGGCGGCGGCGCGATCGGCGGATGCGTTGTGACTTCCCCCGAATGCGGTAGGGCGCGCACCCGCACTGTTGCTGGGCGTCTTGCTCGGGTAACCGGCGTAGGTACTCGGTCGCGTCTGCGGCTGCGGGCGACTCGCGCCAGGCGTCGCCGGGCGTGTCGCCGGGAGCGTCTGAGGCGGAACGCTCGGGGAGGGTCGCGAGCCCGGAGCGCCGGTGCCCGGAGGCCTGCCACCACCGGGGCCGCCACCCGGTGCGCCAGTGCCGGGAGGTCTGCCGCCCGCACCGCTGCCCGGAGCACCGCTGCCCGGAGGTTTGCCACCGGAGCCGCCACCTGGTCCGCCAGTGCCGGGAGGTCTGCCGCCGGAACCGCTGCCCGGAGCGCCGTTCCCCGGAGGTTTACCACCCGGACCACCAATGCCCGGAGGCTTGCCACCGGTTCCACCGCCAGGGGGCCGACCGCCGGGAGGGGGACCGCTGCCCGGAGGTCTGCCGCCCGATGGCGGGCGATAGTACGGCCGGTCGTGCCAGTTGTTCGGCGGGCGCACGTAGATCGGGGGCCCGTAGGCGGGGGGACGATAGTGATAGGAGGGGCGGGGCGGTCGATAGTAATTGTGCACGACCCAGGTGTTGTGATGGACGATCACGGTGCGATGGCCCCAGTTCCAACCCCACCCGCCCCAGCCCCACGGATAGCTGTTGTTAGCAATCCAGGCGCCGAGCGCGATCCCGGCTCCGAAGGTCACGAGCGAGGTCGCCACGACGGTGCTCGTGCTGGGTTGCACGTACACGACCTGCGGGTTGTACACCGGGACGTAGACCACCTGCGGGTTGGCAGGTACCACCGTGATCGCCTGTACGCCACCCTGATCCTGCACCTGAACGTTCTGGTACTCGTTGCTCTGCAGCGCACCGGCCGCGTACGCCTGCTGGCGCAGGCGCTGGATGGAATCCGTCACCGCCGCCTGATTCGCCGAGAAGGCGCGGCCGATGGTGGCGTAGCTGTCGATGTTCTGCGCCATCATGCTCAGAACCTGCGGGAAGTTGCTCAGCGCGATGAACGCCGGATCAAACCCTTGCGCCTGTGCCGCATCGGTGCGCGCCTGACCGCTCAGACCGGAGTTCTGCTGCAGCCAGGTGTTGGCGTCGAGGATCTGCTGCGGATCGGTCGAGGCCGCACAGATCTGTGCCACCAGGGCATCCGGATACAGCGCGATCGGGGCGAGCAGCTGATCAAGTTCATCCGCTGTGGGCAACGCGCTGTTCTGCGCGTACGCGTTGTGGGCCGAGAGCACCAGGCTCAGGTACCAGAACACGCTGCTCAGCAGGCAGAGAACTCTCGATCCGCGCCGCATGGGGTATCGCATCCTACGAAGTGGCTGCTGGGTCGTCGGGCTGCCTCGCGCAGTAGCGAAAATGTACAGGAAGGGGACGGCCTTGCGCCATAGCCGCGCGTTTTGCGCCCGAGGTCGAGCCGATTTCGCCGCCGCCCGACACGCGGGCTATGGCCGTCGTGTGCGCGCTGCATCCGCAGTCCTGATAGGGTGGCACGCGGGACGCACGCTTGACCCTCGCGGCGCCCTGTCTCACCCTTGGGACAAATCAAGAACAAGGAACTTCCTATGCGGCCGATTCCGGCAGCTCCGATTCTGATCCTCGTGGGGCTGGCGGCTTTCGGCGCAGGCACGCGCGCGGCGAACGCCGCACCTGCCGCGGCGGCGGCCGGTGCCGATGACGGACAGTGGCTGATGCCGGGTAAGGATTACGCCGCAACCCGCTTCAGCCGTCTTGGGGATATCAATTCGCGCAACGCCACCGGGCTGCATCCGGTGTGGACCTTCTCGACCGGCGTGCTCGCCGGCCACGAAGGGCAGCCGCTCGTGGTGGGCGACACCATGTATGTGGTCACGCCCTGGCCGAATGTGCTGTACGCCTTCGATCTTACCCAGGAGGGCTATCCACTGCGCTGGAAGTACCGCCCGGACGTGAGCGCCAATGCGATCGGCCTGTCTTGCTGCGACACGGTCAACCGCGGTGCGTTCTACGCTGACGGCAAGATCATTTACAACCTGCTCGATGGTCATACCGTTGCCGTCGACGCCAAGAGCGGACGCGAGCTGTGGAAGACGCAGATCGCCGATGTGGGCAGCGGGGAAACCGTGACGATGGCGCCGCTGGTCGTGAAGGATCGGGTGATCGTGGGCGCCGCGGGCGGCGAGTTCGGGATCTACGGTTGGATCAAGGGACTTGACCTGAAGTCCGGCAGCATCGTCTGGACCGCCCGTAACCTGGGTCCGGATGCGGATATGCTGGCGAAGTCCGGGGACTTCAAGCCGCCCTACGACAGCGGCACGGATCTCGGGGCGCGCACCTGGAGCAATGACGGCTGGCGCACCGGGGGTGCACCGGTGTGGGGCTGGCTGTCCTACGACCCGGACTTGGGACTCATCTATTACGGCACCGGCAACGCCGGTCCCTACAACGCCGAGCAGCGTCCGGGCGACAATAAGTGGACCGCGAGCGTGTTGGCGCGCCGCCCGGAGGACGGGACGCTCGTGTGGGCGTATCAGTTCACGCCGCACGACAACTGGGACTTCGACGCCACCGGGGCCATGGTGCTGGCGGATCTGGTGGTTGCGGGCAAGCCGGTGAAGGCGCTGGTGCACTTTGACAAGAACGGCTTCGCCTACACGCTCGACCGCGCGACCGGACGGCTGCTCGTGGCCGAGCCGTTCGTGGCGGTGAACTGGGCAAAGTCAGTGGATCTTAAGAGCGGCCGCCCGGTGCTCGACCCCTCCAAGCAGACCGGGGCGTCCAAGGGAACGGTGAAGGACATCTGCCCCTGCCTTGAGGGTGGGGTGAGTCCGGCATCGCCGCCGGCGTATTCCCCGCGCACGCACCTGTTCTACACCTCCACCAACAACCTGTGCATGGACTACGCCTCCACCCGTGCCTCCTACCTGAAGGGCACGCCCTTCATGGGCATCAACAATCCGTACTCGCCCGGCCCTGGGGGCTATCTCGGCACCTTCATGGCGTGGGACGCGGCCAGCGGCAAGAAGGTGTGGGAGAACAAGGAGGCGTTTCCCAACTGGAGTGGCGCGCTCGTGACCGCGGGCGACGTCGCCTTTTACGGCACGCTCGACGGCTGGTTCAAATCCGTCGATGCGCGCACCGGCAAGGTGTTATCCAAGTTCAAGGTCGGCTCGGGCGTGGTGGGCAACCCCATCACTTACCGCGCTCCCGACGGCAAGCAGTACGTTGCCGTGTATGCGGGGATTGGCGGGGACTGGCTGCTGCTCTCCGGGGATGTGCGCTCGGACGATCCCACCGACGTGCGCGCTCCGGCCGACTACGTAAAAGACATCGCACGCCACACGAGTCAGGGCGGCATCATCTGGATCTTTGGGCTATGAGCGCGCATATCCTGCTAACCGCGCACCGTGCGCGTTTCGCGCCGCTGCTGGCGCTGCCACTGGCTGTACTCACGCTGAGCGCCTGCCAGCAACGCGCGACAGCGCCGGCCGCCGAGGCGGCGGCGCCGCCGCCGGCGGTGGCCTACGAGTCACACGTCGCCGCCGGTGGCCGGGTGCCGCCGGGCGGCACCCTGCATAACCCCCATGCGGGTGACAAGGCGGTCGCCTCGAGCGGCGCACTGCTGTTCACCGCGATGAACTGTGACGGCTGCCATGGGCCGGGTGCCGTCGGCGCCGTGGGACCGAATCTCGGGGCTGGGCGCTGGCGCTACGGCGGCGCGGACGCCGAAGTCTTCATGTCGATCTACTACGGGCGTCCGAAAGGCATGCCTGCGTTCGGTGGCGCGCTCGGCGCAGAGGGCGTATGGACGCTCGTCACTTACCTGCGCTCACTGCCGCCGCCGGAAAACCTGCCCACCCAGTCCTGGGAGAAGCCCTAGCGCGCCCGCTCAGGCGGCGGGACGAATCTCGTCGAGCAGTTGCGCCGCACCGCGCGGTGCGCGCTTGGCGCGCGGGTCATAGAAGGGCGAGAGTACGTACAGGAGCTTCGGCAGCGCGAAGCGCAGGAAGCGGGCCCGGTAGCGCTTTTCCAGACGCACGGAGGATCGGCGCTGCGCGGCGCTCATCCCCGAGCGGTCAACTTCGAGCAGATAGCCGGACACGCTCTTGCCGTAGCGCCCGAGGTGGCGCAGGGCGCGCAGGAAGCCGCGCACGCGGGCGAAATAGCCACTGCCGAGCGCGTAATGCACGTCATAGCACACGGTGCGATGCTCGAATTCCTCCGCCAGGTGCCACTTCCACAGCTTCACCAGGCGCGCGTCCGCGCCTTCGAGCAGGTCATCAATCCGCTCGAAGAAGAATTCGGCGTGAATGATGCCGAGGCACTCAAAGCCTTCGCAGTAAGCGGCGTTGGCCGCGAGCGGCAGATCCGCGAGCATGCGCTCGTAATCGCGTCCCAGCGCGCTCTCGATGGCCTGTAAGCGCGGGTAGCGCCCGTACAGCAGCTTGTTGAAGATGCGGTGCTGGCGATAGTGATTGCCCTCCTGCGCGGCAAACAGGGCAATGTCTTCCTTGAGTTTCGCATCGCCGATGATCTGGGCGGCGCGGGCCATCACCTTGTTCAGGTAGGTCTCCACATATGGCAGGCTCGTGGAACCTGCGTTGGTGATCTGCGCGAAGGCGTGATCGGCGGCCCAGTGCGGCAGTGCGTTCTCGAAGCTGATGCGCGGGTTCCTCGCAATCATGACGTCGCTCCGAGGATCCGGGCGGCAAAGCTGCGCACCTCCTCGACGAACAGCTGCGGCACCTCGAGGGCGGCGAAGTGACCGCCGCGCGCTGGCAGTGACCAGTGCACGAGGTTGAAGCGCTGCGCCATCCAGGCGCGCGGTGTCTTGATGATCTCGCGCGGGAACACCGCGACCCCGGTCGGCACGCTCACGCGCGTCCCCGCGCCGCGCGCCGGCGCGGCGTCGTAGTAAAGACGCACGGAGCTGCCGATGCTATCGGTCATCCAGTAAAGGGCCACCTGATCGATGAGGGCCGCATCGCTGATGAGACTGCCGCCGCAGGCGTCGCGGTCGCTCCAGGCGAGGTACTTCTCGGCGAGCCAGGCGAGCAGCCCGAGCGGGGAATCGGCGAGTGCCACGGCGAGGGTTTGCGGGCGGGTGCTCTGGATGGCGTAGTAGCCCATGCCCTCGCTCCACAGTCGCGCGTTCCCGGCAAGCCACGCCGCCTCCTCGGGCAACACGGCTGTGCGTGCGGGATCGTCCTCGGGCGGTGGCGGGATCGCGGCGAGGTTCAGGTGCAAACCGAGGCAGCGCTGCGGATAGCGGCGGGCGAGCTCGCTGCCGATGACGCTGCCCCAATCCCCGCCCTGCACGATGAAGCGCTGGTAGCCGAGGGTCGCCATGAGTTCGGCCAGGGCGTGCGCCATGGCGGCGGCGTCGCACGGCTGCTCGAGCGAGCGTGTCGAGAAGCCAAAGCCGGGCAGCGAGGGACACACGACGTGAAAGGCCGGCGCCGTGCGCGTCAGTTCGCACACGACGCCCCGAAACTCCAGAAACGAGCCGGGCCAGCCATGCAGCAGCAGCAACGGGACCGCATCGTTCGCGTTGCTGCGCGCATGCACGAAGTGCAGCTGTTCGGCCCCGCGCGGGGCGAGGAACGCCGGGTGGGCGTTCACACGTTCGGCAAAGGCTCCCCAGTCCAGTACCGCGAGCGCCTCGGCGAGGCGCGCCAGCTCCGCCGGCGGGATTCCCAGGCGAGCGTCGGGGTCGGCCGCTGCGGGCAGGATGTGTGCGCGCGCCAGTCGCTGCTGCAGATCCGTCACCCGGTCGCGCGCAGGCGCGTAGCGGAAGGCGCGCACGCTCAGGCCTGCGGATCGATCAGCACCTTGCAGCCGCTCGGTTGCGCGCGCAGCGCCTCGAAGGCGTGTGGCAGCGCCTCGAATCCCACCGTGCGCGTGTGCATGGGCTCGGGCTGGATGCGTCCCTGCACGAGCGCCTCGATCACGGCCGCAAAGTTGCTCTCGGTGTAACACTGGCTGAACTGCACGCTCACTTCCTTCATGAGTCCGGTGAGCGGCAGGATGGTATCTTGCGCGAAGCACACCCCGGCGACCAGCACCCGGCCGCGCACCCCTGCAAGTTCGATCGCCTGCTGCAGGAGCCCTGCCACGCCCACGCATTCAAACACGATCTGCGGCCGCCGGCCGGCGAGCGCCGCGAAGCGTGCGCCGATATCCTCCGTCGCCGGGTCCAGCACCGCGGTGGCACCCAGGCGCAGTGCGATCTCGCGCCGCTCGCGCGAGCGTTCGCTCACGATCACGTGGCGGGCGCCATTCAGGCGTGCAAACAAGATCACCCCGGCGCCGATCGGCCCGGCACCGATCACGAGCACCGCATCGCCGCCGCCAACGCCTGCCAATTCGACCGCGTGGTGCGAGACCGCAAGCGGCTCGACCATCGCACCGGTGGCGAACGCCACGCCGTCTGGCAGGCGCTGCAGCATGTTGGCGCGCGCACTGACGTACTCAGCGTAAGCGCCCGGATAGGTGAGGTTAGTGCCGGTGAAGAGCCCGGCGCGGCACAGGGCCGGCAAGTGCGCAGCGCAGGCATCGCAGTCATGGCAGGCCTGTACGGGAAGCGCCGTTACACGATCGCCGATCTTCCATGCGCCGTTCACCGCTGACCCGAGTTCCACGATGGTGCCGGCAAATTCGTGTCCGAAGATGGTGCCGGCGGGAACCACACCGTACTCACTCATGTGCAGATCCGAGCCGCAGATGCCCGCCCCGGCGACCTGGATAATGACCTGATCGGCGGCAGGCCGCGGATCGGGCAGCCGCTCGATGCACAGGGGTTTGCCGACCGCCTGAAACAGTGCCGCACGCATGGGTAACTCCTGCAGGGCGCCACCCGGCACGGTCGGTCCGCGTTGGGGCTGGGGCCGGCGCGCGCTATTTATGGCCTTTTGTCTGACGCCTAGTGTAAGAAGAGTCCGTGGCCGCTGACGAGTGCTGTTGCAGCTGATCCTTCAGCACGCCAAGAGCAGAGGGAGCTAAGCGGCTCATTTGCCTGGTGAAAGCCGCAGCGGAACGCGGCCGATGCGCCCGTCGCGGGCGACGCGGCGGGCGCTCCCGCCTGACATATTGTCAAAAAGCGTGATTTTCTGAAACCTGCCGCAGATAAGTTAGGCTAGTCGGTCTAACGCCGGGAAGAGCGTCACCCGAACGTCGCGGTTAGCAGACGAGTTGCTGTTTGATGTTGGCCATTAGAATCTCTTCGTTCAGAGCGAGGTCAAGGATGATGCGCGTGCGCCCAGGTCTCACCCACGTAGTTCCAGCACTGCTCCTCGGGGCGCTTGTGACGGCTTGCAGCGGCGGGGGCGGAGCGAATTCAACTTCACCCGCGCCACCACCCAGTGGGGGCGGCACGCCGCCGCCGGCAACTGCCGATTTCGTTACGTATAAGAACGACATCAGCCGCACCGGGCAGAACCTCAGCGAGAGCGTGCTCACGCCGGCGAACGTGAATTCGAGCAGCTTCGGACTGCTGCGCTTTCTTTCGACCGACGGCAAGGTCGATGCCCAGCCGTTGTATCTGTCGGCGCTGACCGTGCAGGGTGCCACTCATAACGTGGTTCTCGTCGCCACGGAAAACGATACCGTGTACGCCTTTGACGCGGACAGCGGCGCCGTCCTCTGGAAGGTTTCGCTCCTCGGCAGCGGTGAGAGCCCGAGCGATATGGTGGATGCCTGTGATCAAACGACGCCGACGATCGGCGTTACCGCGACGCCGGTGATCGACCGCGCGGCCGGCGCCCATGGCACGCTGTTCGTAGTGTCGATGTCCAAGACCACCGCCACCGCAACGTATCATCAGCGCCTGCATGCCCTGGACGTGACGACGGGGGCGGAGTTGCTCAACGGTCCGGCGGAAATCTCGGCGAGCTATCCGATTGTCGGCGGCACGATGACGTTTGCGCCGGAGGCGTACCAGGAGCGTGCAGCGCTGCTGCTCTCGCAAGGCACGATTTACACCAGTTTTACTTCGCACTGCGATATAGCGCCCTATTCAGGCTGGGTCATCGCCTATAGCGAGAGCAATCTGGCGCAGACCGCGGTCTTCAACGCCGCTCCCAACAGCGGAGGCAGCGGGCCTTCGATCTGGATGTCAGGGGGCGGCCCGGCGGCGGATGCGGCTGGCAACGTCTACCTGCTCACCGCGAACGGCGCCTTCGAGACCACGCTCGACGCGAACGGCTTCCCCAATCAGCAGGACTACGGCAACAGTTTCCTGAAACTCGCCAGCAGTGGCGGCACGCTCACCGTGGCTGACTACTTCACCATGTACAACGAAATGACCGAGTCGCAAAACGATCAGGACTTAGGCTCGGGCGGCATCCTGCTGTTGCCGGATCTCACTGACGCCACGAACACCACGCAGCACCTTGCGATCGGGGCCGGCAAGGATGGCAGCCTCTACGTCGTCGATCGCGACAACATGGGCAAGTACGATTCCCAAACCAACAACATCTGGCAGGAGATTGACGGGTTACTCGGTGGCGGTATCTGGTCCACGCCGGCTTACTACAACCAGACGGTTTATTACGGTCCGACCAACGGGCCGCTCGAGGCATTCGCGGTCAGTAACGCCAAACTGGCGCTCGCTTCGAGTACCGCCATGAGCTTCACCTACCCGGGTACCGCGCCGGCCGTATCGGCCAACGGCAGCAGTGGCGGCATCGTCTGGGCGCACGAGAACTCCAGCCCCGCCGTGCTGCACGCCTTCGATGCCAGCGATCTCAGCCACGAGTTGTACAACAGCTCCCAGGCGGCCAACGGTCGCGATCAGTTCGGTGCGGGTAACAAGTTCATCACGCCGACCATCATCGGCGGCAAGGTGTTCGTGGGCACGCAGAACGGCGTCGCCGTCTTTGGACTGTTGTAAGGACCGACCACGCGCGGGTATTCACGGCGAGGAGGCGAGTTCCAGCGCCTGCAGACGTGGCCCGGCGATGTGGCCGATATCGATCGAAACGCGGTAAAGCACCACCGTAAACAGCACGAGCGCGAGTCCGAGTGCGATGAAGGCGCGCACGTGCCGCGCTTCAAAGGTCTCGATGGAGCGCGCAAAGGCAATGAATGCCAGTACCGCGGCGACTACCACGGTCGCGTCGATGCTCGCACGCTGCCAGTAACTGCCCCCGAGATGCAGCCACATCCCGAACTCATCGAAAGTGAGCCCCATGGCGATGCCGTAGGCGAAGGCGGCACGCCGCGCCGCATCCCCGGCCGGTGCGCGAAACAGCAGATACGCGCCCACCGCGGCCAGCAGGAAAATGCCGTAGTTAAGATGATGCACGTGGGTGCTGCTTAAGAACAGATACATGTTCGGAATGCGCCGCGCCATGATCAGAAAGACGACGGTGCGTGCCAGGATGAATGTCAGCAGAAAGGCGAGCAGGGCGCGGCGCGCGAGTTCATCCGCGGTGGGTGCAGCCGGCGTTGCCGGTGTCTGCGCGCTGCTCATGGGGGGCGATCTTGACTTATCGCGGGCGGGCACCGCAAACACACAGCCCCGATGTGAAAGGGCAGCTATCTGCCGTTGTAGTCCAGGGCGACCGAATTGATCACCTGACGCACCTCGGGCGCCGTACGGGCAACCGACTCGGCCTCTTCGCGTTGATAGTCGGTTGCCACCTGACCGCTCAGGAACACCACGCGATCGGAGGTCTGGACGTAGAGTTGGTTGGGTGGGCCAAGCGCCGGGTGCTCGCGTAACAGCGACTGCACCTCGTGCGTGATCTGCGCATCACCTGCGCAACCGTGCCAACCACACTTGCGGTAGGCGTCATAACCGGCGCAGCCGGTCAGGGCTGCAACAGCCGGCACGAGGGCCAACGCGCGCCAGGAGAGAAGTGAGGCCATCGAGGTTACGCACATGATGGGGCGATACCTCATTTGAGCCCCCAGGCGGCGGATGGTTCCGCCGGCCGGGGAGGGCGCGCGCTGTAGCGGCGCAGCGGGGCGCAACCTAGTATCCGCCGTGGCGTTCCGCGAGCCCTCAGGGAGTGCTTGATGTTCGGATTCCTCAAACCGGCCCCGTTCGCTGCGCCCCTGCCGCAGGAGCAGATCGACCCTGAGTATCGGCGGCAGCGCCGTCGCGTGTTCCTGGGCATCTTTGTCGGCTATGCCGGCTACTACCTGGTGCGCAACAACCTCGCGCTCGCGATCCCCGACATTCTGCGGGAACACCCCGAGTACACCAAGGCAGGCCTGGGCAGCGCGCTGACAGGCCTGTCCATCGCCTACGGCCTGTCGAAGTTTCTGATGGGCTCGGTCTCCGACCGCAGCAATCCGAAGTACTTCCTCCCCCTGGGACTGCTGTTGTCGAGCGCCATCATGGCCGCCTTTGGCCTGAGCCACGCGGCCTATGCGTCGCTCATTGCCATCGTCGCGATCATGATCCTCAATGGCTGGGTGCAGGGCATGGGCTGGCCGCCCTGCGGCAAGACGATGGTGCACTGGTTCAGCACCAAGGAGCGCGGCGTCACGGTGTCGGTGTGGAATACCGCGCACAACGTCGGCGGAGCACTGGTTGCGAACCTGGCATTGCTGGGCGTGGTGCTGTTCCACGATTGGCGGGCCAAGTTCTACTTCAACGCGCTCATCGCCGCCGCGGTGGCGGTGCTCGCTTACTTCCTGCTGCAGGACACGCCGCAGTCCCGCGGCCTGCCGCCGGTGGAGGAGTATAAGAACGACTATCCTCCCGGATACACGCAAGCCAGCGAACGCACGCTCACGTTCCGCGAAATCCTCTTCCAGTCCGTGCTGAGCAACGGCTACCTGTGGGCCATCGCCATCGCCAACGCCTTCTGCTACTTCGTGCGCTACGGGGTCGAGAACTGGATCCCTACGTATCTGGAAACCGCCAAGGGATACTCGTTCAGGCAGTCAAGCTTCGCCTGGTCGCTGTACGAATACGCCGCCATCCCCGGCACGATTGCCTGCGGCTGGATCTCCGACAAGTGGTTCAAGGGAAAGCGCGCCCCCGCCACCATTCTCTTCATGACGCTGACGATGCTTGCCGTCGTCGTCTACTGGCTCAATGGCAACGGTCCGCTGTGGATCGACTACGCGGCGCTGATTGCGATCGGCTTTCTCATCTACGGGCCGATCATGATCATCGGTTTGCACTCGCTCGATCTCGTGCCGAAGAAAGCCGCGGGCACTGCGGCCGGATTCACCGGCTTTTTCGGCTACGCGTTTGGCTCGGCGATTTCCGGTAGCGGTGTCGGCTGGATTGCGGACCACTTCGGCTGGGGCGGCGTCTTCACGACGATGGTCGTGTGCTGCCTGCTGACGATCCTCTTCAGCGCCCTCACGCTGCGGCACAAGGCGCTAAGCGGCGCGCGGGTGCCGCCCGCACTCGACACGCGCTAGCATTTCCTACTTCCATCTCTCAGTCGCGGAGCCTGCTATGAATGATGTGAACCGTCTTGTGGCCGCCGCCGCCTGCGGAGCGCTGGCGGTTGTGTGCGTTGCAGCAACGGGCGAGGGCGCCAGGCAAGCCTGCAGTGAGGGTGCAGAGCTCGCGCGGATCAACAAACGCTTCGATGCCCTGGAGAAATCGCTGGCCGCGCTCCAGACCCAGTCAGCTCAGGCGGCCGCGGACGCGACACTCTCTCGTACGGCGATGACGCGACAGCTCGCAGGTTTCGGCGGCCAGCTCGCCGAGGTGAATGCCACGGTGGCATCGCTCTCGGATCGGGTGCGCTAGGTGGATCCTCGCGGAAGGGTTTTCTGATGGATGCATCACCGCTGGCCGGTTGGGATAATTTCTATGTCATCGTCGGTTCGGCTGCCGCGGGCCTGGCCGGGCTGACCTTCGTGGTCATCGCGCTCATCCGGGATGCGCGCAGCGTGCGGCCCACCGGGCTGCGCGCCTTTGTCACCCCGACGATCGTGCACTTTGGCGGGGTGCTGGCGCTCGCTGCGTTTCTCAGCATGCCGCACCAGCATGTGGCAACGCTCAGCGCCGGATTCGTAGCCGGCGGCCTTGCGGGCCTGGGCTATGGCGTGTCTACCGCGCTGAACCTGCGCCGGCAAGGCCCCGAGTACATGCCGGTGCGCGAAGACTGGATGTGGAATGTGATCTTGCCGTCGCTCGCCTACGCAGCCCTTTTCTCGCTGGGGGCTTTGATCTGGGTGCGGCCCGCGCAGACGCTGTTCGGAGTGGCTGCGATCTCGCTCGCCCTGCTATTCATCGGAATCCGCAACGCCTGGGACATTGCCATATGGATGACGATCCAGCGAAAGCAATAACCCGGACAGTACCGCCGCGGCGCACCGGCAAGCAGTCCCGGACTTGACCTAGCGGATGCAGTCGGCTCAGGGTTAGGCGGCAGCGTGTGAGCGTCCCAATTGCTGCGCTGCAGACGACGGTTATGTGCGGGGTCCTCAGAACGACGCGGGGGAACATATGCAGCGATCGGTGCACGACTATCTGAAAGCGCTCGAAGCGGGCGATGCCGAGAAGGCTGCGTCCTTATTCATTCCCGACGGCTGGGTGGAATCGCCCTTTCTCGGGCGCCTGCCGGTGCGACAGTTCGTCAAAAAAGTGGCCGATGCGTCCAAGGGAACAAAGCTCACCGTACACGACGTGCTGGTGAGTGCGGAGGGTCATCTGCGCGCGGTCGCCTACTATCTATACGACTGGCGTCTGAAAGACGGTTCGCGCGTTGCGTTCGACTGCGCCGACGTCTTCAATTTTGATCCGAGCACCGGACGCATCCAGTCGATCGTACTGGTCTACGACACCCACCCGGTGCGCGGGGTCGTTGAGAGCAAGTACCCGTAACTTGAGGGTTCCCCGCCAGCGCGCGCCCCGAGTGGCGAGGCGGCCTTGAGAATTCGCCCGGGGCTGCGATCGCAGTCTTTTGCAGCGCGCCTGCCATCACGAGGCGCGGCGCAGCGTGCTTGCCCGGAGTTGACTTGCAAACGTCGGGACGTTTTCCCGCGCTAAGTCCGCTACGCTTCTGCCCAGCGACAATCGGAGCGCAACTTCCGCACGGGAGGCTCAGAGAGTCATGGCTTACGATTACGCGCCGTTCGAAGTCCTGCCGCGCCGCGCGGTCGCTGCCGCGGGCATCCTCGCACTCCATGTGCTCGTGGCTTACTTACTGGTGACGGGGCTGATGCGCACGATCCTGCCCGTCGTCGCACCAGCGCTGGTGGGCACGGTGACGATCGAGGACCGGCCTCAGGCGACACCGCCGCCACTCGCGCGGCTCGACTTCACCCGCACGACTGCGGCGACCCCGCAAGTTCCCCCACTGCCTGGCCCGCCGCCGGCGGCTGCGCAGAGCCCGGCGGACACTGAAAGCGAGGTCCGATCCGGCGCGCAGACCGACGCGGTACCGCTGCCGCAGGTACGGATGCTGGGCACCAATCAGCTGCCGGATGCTGAGGAATTCTATCCGCCGGAGCTGCGACGCCTGGGCCTCGAAGGGGCGACCTACGTGCGCGTGTGTGTGGATCGCGCTGGTGTGCGGCAGGGCGAGCCGCGCATCGAGCAGTCATCGGGTAACGCGCGGCTGGATGAGGGAGCGGTCAATGTCGCGCGTCACGGGCGTTATGCGCGCTCGGTACAAGGCGATGAGCCGGTGCCGAACTGCTACCACTTTCGCATCGTCTTCAGAATGCGGTAGCCGGGTGGCTGCATCGGCCGGGTGCCACTCAGCCGGTGCGACTGCTGCAGCGATATACCGCGCCACTCAGCCACGCGGGGTTGACCTCTACGCCCCAGCCGGGGGCTGAGGGAATGGCCACGTGACCGTCCCTGACGGTGTAGGGATCCTCCACAAACAGCCCCTGCTGCCACGGGTAATAGTCGGCTCCCTCGATCGAGAGCTCCAGATACTTGCCCGCATTGGGGATCGCACCCAGCAGATGCATGGTGCACAGGGTCACCAGCGAGAGGTTGGCGCTGTGCGGCGTGCACGGCAGAGCGGCGGCCGCCGCCATCCGCACCACCTGCAACGTTCTGGATATGCCCCCCATGTACATGACGTCCGGCTGCACGATGTCCACGGTGCGCGTCTCGATCATGCGTGCCCAGGTGGCCAAGTCCCAGTCCTGCTCACCGCCGGTGACATCAAGATCGAGCGCGTCGGTGACGCGTTTTGTTTCCTCGAGCCTCCAGTACGGACACGGTTCCTCGTAATGGCTGACGCCTTCGGCCTCGAGCAATCGTCCCACCTCGATCGCGCGTGGCGCCGAGAAGCCACTGTTCGCGTCGACGAGTTTCGCCACTCCCGCGCCGAGCGCGCGTGCCACCTTAGGCACGATAGCCTCGGTGCGCCCGGGCCACTCGTCTACGTCATGGCCGCACTCGGCGCCCACGCGCCACTTGAAGGCGTCGAACCCCTTCTCATCGCGCAGCCGCACCAGCCGCTGCGCTTCCTGCTCCGGGGAGATGTCACGCCGCATGGAGGAGGCGTAGGCGCGCAGGCGTCGCGGTGTGCCGCCGAGGAGTTCGACCACCGGCTTGCCGAGGAGCTTGCCGCGCAGGTCCCACAGGGCGGTGTCCAGACCTGCGATCGCGCGGCAGCGGTAACTGCCTGGAAATTTGTGCTCGCGTTCCTCGATGCGCGCGACGAGCGCTTCGATCTGCAGGGCATCGGCGCCGAGCGCCCAGGGGGCCACCTGGCGGTGAAAGATGCTCGCCGTGATATCCGCGTTGTAGGTCGAAGTTTGCCCCCACCCGACCGCACCGCTGTCGGTGGTGAGCCGGACGAAGCACACGAACTCGTTGGCGAAGGTCTCAAGACTCACAATCTTCATGATTCCAGTCCTGGGCGCGGCACCGCCGCACGGGCAGTTTCCAGTCCGTGAGCGAACGGACCGCTTTCGCGCCGCCACAGCAGCACTGCGCACCACAGCGCCGCCAAACTCAGCAGGCCAAAAAACCAGATCATCGTTGCGTAGCCGTTCGGATTGGCGGCACTCGCACCGGAGCGGTCCGCGAGCCAGCCCGCAGCGCGGTTGGACGCCCACAGCCCCAGGTTCTGCAGCAACGTGATGACGCCGAGCGCCGTGCCAAGGCGGCGTGGCTCGACAATCAACGTAGTGGCCGGCCAGATGATCGCCGGCACGAGCGAGAAGCTCACGCCCATGAGTACCGTGGACGCCCAGGGAGTGAGGTCCGTGAAGCCGAGGACGATGAAGGTCACCGGCAGCAACAGTGTCCCCAGGGCGAGCATGGCGGTGCGATGCCCAAAGCGGTCGGCAAGCAGACCGAAAAAGGGCGTCGCGAACACCGCCGCCGCAAACACACCTGAATTGACTTGTCCGGCCTGCTGCAGCGTCAGGCCCTTGACGTGCTGCAGATACTCGATCGCGTAGGTCTGGCGGAAAGGAAAGAACACCATCGCGTACAGACAATGCAGCCCAAGGATGTACCAATACGACAGATCAAACGTCCAGATCGCTGACCAGTCCATGCGTTCGGACTTCGCGCGCGCCTGCGACGGCACGCGCCATCGGTCGAGCAGGCGAAAGAGTATCGCCGCCACGAGCCCGACGGCGGTAAGTCCGGCGCCCAGCCACAGCGGTGGCTGCCAGCCGGCGTCATACAGCGGCCGAGCCCAGGACGGAGAGGTATCGAGCGAGAAAGAGCCCACACGGGCGAGGCTCAGGAAGAGGGCGGTCGCGAGCGCGATGCCGCTGCGCGGGAACCATTGTGCAAGACCTGCGATCAGGCAGATGAAGATTGCGCCTTCACTCGCGCCGAACACCAGGCGGCCGGTCCACATGAGCCCGTAGGGCGTCCCGATCGCAGTCAGCACCGCCCCCACAAAACCGATGAAAGCCGCCCACAGGGTGACGCGGGCGGCGCCAAAACGATCGATCAGCACCCCGTTCAGCACCGCCAGCAAGATGTTAGGCAGGCTGATGACGGCGGTCAGGTCACCGATCTGGTACTGCGTGAACCCGCGCTGGCGGCCGAGCAGATCCGCGATGGGACCGATCGCATCGGACTCGTAGTAACTTGTGAAGATCGCGATCGCTGCGAGTCCGAGCGCCGCCCAGCGCAGCGGCGAGGCGGGGCCATCCTGGGCAGCGGTGCTGGTAGCGGGGCCAGTCACGGCCGACGCTTAACCGGGCGGCCGCCCTTTCTACGCAGGGCGTCAGCACGCGCATCGCGCGTCCGCAGGATCGGGTCTCTGGCTCGGCTCATGGCGTTTATTTATGGACTATCTCACACATGTGGCGGCACACGGTCCGTCGCCTCCCGCAGAAGAACACGACGACGATGCAGCGGGCCGTCTGTGACTTGCTTTTGATCTTCGGCACCGACGCCGGCGTTTACTCCCACGGTGACAATACCAAGCAGTCGTGACTACGGTCACCTCGGGATTCCGGCCCGCGGGCGATCCAGGCGGCCACGGTCATCGCTGCCGAGGCGCGGGGCCGCGCAGATGACGTGGGTGCGGTCGCGACCGTGCGCTATGGTGATCTGACCGGGGTTGCAGCCGATCGCCTCCGCAGTGCTGCAGTCGGTGCCTTCGTGATGAAGGGCGGCGAGACGACAAAACAGCACGGCCAGCCGCTCGCGCCGCGCGAGAGCGCTGTCCGGCGGTGCGGCGCTCCCCACAGACGGGGCACCGCTTAAGTCGGTCTACGAGCGGCGCTTAAAGAACTGCACTGCGCGTTCGTGCTTTTCGGCTGCGCCGCGTGTCTTGAAAGTACCCAGATTCCGCCGCCGTTTGGTGCGCGGATCGATCTTCCGGGAGTACAGCCGATACTCGCCTGATTTGAGCTTGCGAATCATGTCTCTGACTCCTGCGGCGCAAAGACTAATTACCGGCCATGCGAGTTCATAGCATCCATCCGCCGGGTTTCATGTCGGCGGCAGCCGATGCCGGTAGCGCCTGAGGCTGCGAGGGGAGCGGGAATAAAAACCTCTGGGCGGCAGTCTAGCCACCGAGTCCCCGATATTTGCAGGAGCTCGCATGAACTTCCGCCGCGCGCCGCGCGCCCTGGCCGCGTACTTCCTTATGCCTTTATTAGGGGGCCTAGCCGCTTACGCTCAGGCAGCCCCAGAGGGCTTCAGCGGCGATGCCGCCCGCGGCAAGGCTCTTTATCAGGCCTGTTCCGGCTGCCATTCGCTCGACGACAACGACATCGGGCCTAAGCATCGTGGCGTGGTCGGCCGCCAGGCCGGAACCGTGGCTGATTATGCTTACTCCCCCGCCCTCAAAGCCTCGGGCATCACCTGGGATCCGGCGAACCTGGATCGTTGGTTGACCAACCCGCAGGCGCTGGTGCCCGGCACGAAAATGTACTTCTTGCTCGCCAATCCGCAGAGCCGCGCGGACATCATCGCCTACCTGGTGCAGCAGAAATAGCTCCGCGGGCTGCAATGCTTCGAGCGACATGCCTCGGATCCGTGCGCACGCGGCAGCCTGCCGAGATGTAGGAGCCTGCTACCGCTTCTCGCTTCAGTCCCGCAGGCGCGGCCGTGGCACGAGCGGTCCAGCTCCTCGAGCCGGCGCCGCGCGCCGCGGGTGGCTTATTGCGGCTTAGTCGTCGGCGGAGCCTGCCCACTGTCGCTCTTGGGCGCGGGTGGGTGTGCCTTCAGCAAAGCTTCCTGGCACGCCGTGGTCAATTCATCCTTGTGCGCGTTCAGGCACGCGATGATGCGGCCGCCACCGCGCTGAACGTCGGCGCACAGCTTCTTGTAGTCAGCTTTGCAGGCCTGTTGGAGGGAAGGCTCGGTCGGCGCGGCAGGCGGCGATTCCTGTGCCTGCACACTCATACTGAAAATGCCGCCACCGATCAGCGGGATCAACCATGTCTTCATGACGTCACCTCGCAATGTTTCTTACCAAACGGACCGCGCGGTCGGCTTCGGTCACCGCGGCAGGTTACAACAACGGCGAGCTTGGCGCGCGTTGTGGCGATGCGATGATTGTTAACAAAAGTGATAGCGGCGCGGCGACGGGATACTTATATTGATTCACTGTGCTTGCATGAGCGCGCCCAGTGACCCGTCAGAAGAAACCGATGCCATCCTCGTACCGGCCCTCGCCGTCAAAGCGCTCGCGCCCGCGAAGATGCGCCGAAGACAATCCCGCCATCCAAGGGATCTGGCATGTGGTCTGCTCAATTCCGCGCGGTCGCGTGTCAACCTATGGAGCTGTCGCCCGGGCTGCCGGACTGCCTGGCCGTGCGCGCCAGACCGGATTTGCCTTACGCATAGCGCCCGAAGCGATGAAGCTGCCGTGGCATCGGGTTGTCGGTGCGGGTGGGCGTATCGTGTTTCCGAACTCCTCGCGCGAATACCGGGAGCAAGCGCGGCGTCTGCGCGCGGAAGGGGTCTGCATCGAGAACGGACGGGTGATGCGCTCGGCTCTTACGGATCTTGACGCTCTCTAGGGACCAGGGGAAGTCGAACATGGGGAGACTCGGATACCTTGCCGTCGCGACGCTAGCCACGCTCGGCGTCGGGTGTGAGTCGAAGCCGCTGCGCCCGCCGGCGGTGGAGCCGGCACAACAATCCGCGCCACCGCCCAGACCGGGTTTCCTGCCGGGCTATCTGCCCTCGGGCGAGGCGCCCAGCAGCCGGAGTCTCCTGCCGCCACCGCCGGCTCCGGGCTCGGCGGCCCAGGCGCGTGATGACGAGGCGGCTAAGGCGGCGCTCGCTCTGCGCGGTAGCGCGCGCTGGCAGCAGGCGATGGAGGATGCGGACCTGAGTTCTCCGAAGTCCGTTGAAACCTTTGCCTGCGCCGTAGATGTCCCGATCAACGAGACCGACACCCCGCGATTGTACGCGCTGTTGCGTCGAAGCATGACTGACAACGGCTTGGCGACCTATCCGACGAAGAACAAGTATCAGCGTGCCCGGCCGTTCACGCTGAATGGGTCGGCAATCTGCACGCCGGCGGAGGAGGCGTTCTTACGGACGAATGGCTCCTATCCGTCCGGGCATAGCGCCATCGGTTGGGCCTGGGCATTGGTTTTGACTGAGATCGCGCCGGAGCGAGCGGATGCAATTCTCTCGCGCGGGCGCTCCTTCGGCGACAGCCGCGTGGTCTGCAACGTTCACTGGCTCAGTGACGTCGAGGAGGGCCGCGTCATCGCCTCGGCCACGGTCGCAAAGTTACACAGTCAGGCGGATTTCCGCGCCGATCTGCTGGCCGCCGGCGCCGAAATCGCCGCGGCGCGGGCGAAAGGCCTGCATCCGGCGCGGGACTGCGCCAAGGAAAACGCCTCACTCGCCGCTTATTAGCCTGCGTTACCGATCGCGTGGTGCCGCAGTTTGGGCCCAGATCCCCGGGCCTTCACTCCCGCGCCAGCAGTTTAGCGAGGGGTTCCCAGTAGTGGACGCGCCATCCGTGAGCCAGGTGAGCGCCTTCACCTTCGGGGAATCCCCGGTGGTCGAAGACCAGATGGCACGCCGGTCCTTTTTCGACCAACACAAATTTCACCACTGAATAATCACTTTCGCGCCAGCTGCCCGCGCGCCACGCCTGCACCAGGCGCTCACCCGGCACCATCTGCAGGTGCCGCCCCGTCACGTAGCCGCCGAACAGCGTGAACGGGCCGCCCACTTCGGGGCTTATGAAGGTTGCTTGCGCGTTGGGTGCAGTGACCAGGCTGACGGCATCGCTCAGGCGGGTCAGCGCATCGAATTGTGGCGTACTGGTGAGTGCTGCATAAACTCGCTGGCAGCTGGCTGCGAAGTTGACTTCCTGGTGAATGGCCTCCGAGGTGTGCGTCAACCCGTTGCCGGCGCCACTCGCCCCCGGCACGCTGCCGGATTCTGCGACGGCCCTTGCCGAAAGGCTGATGCCAATCGGTACCGCGGTAACACCGAGCGTGAAAACACGGCGGGAAACGAGAGTGGCGCGCATCAGCAGATCCCTTCAGTGCCGGGCACCGGCTCACCGAGTGAGGCCAGGCACTTTTGAAGGGTGCCGGTAAAGGGCCGGCAGGGCAAGCCCCGGCCGTCCGACTCAACTGGCGTCTCAATCTTGAACTGACGATGGCCTCGAGGACCTCATCGCATCCTTTGCAGCCCCGACGGCAGCTCTCGATAAGCGCGCCGGTCGCGCTCGCGCCCCGGTTGAAGAGGAACTTGTGGCGTGTGTAGTGGAAGCCGCCGGACGATAGCGCGCGTTCTCGGTCAAGCAGATCCACTGTGTGTGCGGCGAAGTCGTCGACTCGCGTTTCTACGACGCGCTTTGATGAATCGGTGGACGGGATCGCGCCGCATTGCCATTCGGTGCGCGCTACGCGAATACTGGGTTCGTGGCACTATGGCGCCGGATTCTTGTCATCCATGCGGCGGAAAAAGATGCCGGCGGCGGGTCGCTGCGCTGCAAGCTTCGCTTTGTTTAAGGCCGAGGCGCCGTGAAAACGAACGACTCACATGAGTAAGAACAAGCGCAATCGCAACCGCGATCCGACCGACAAAAAGCCTGCTGCCCCGCCGCTGCCCCCACCAGCCCCTGAAGCAGGCGCACGGCATCGCTATCGATGGTTGGCGCTCGTCAGCATTGCCGCCGTCTCTCTGGCGACCATCGTTCTCGTCTGGCGCACGAGCGCGAAGCTGCCGGTACCCGTCTCGAGCATCGCGCCCGCCGCGCAAGGAACGGCAAGCGCTGCCTTCGTGGGGGCTGGAGCCTGCGCCGGGTGCCATGCCAAAGAAAGCGCAGCCTGGCAGGACTCCAAGCACGCGAAGGCGATGCAGCATGCGACCCCTGCGACCGTGCTCGGTGACTTCGACAACGCGAGCTTTAGCTACAACGGTGTCGTCTCGCGCTTCTTCCGGCGCGATGGCAAGTTCTTCATCAACACGGACGGCGCGGACGGCAAGCTGGCCGATTTCGAGATCCGGTACACGTTCGGGCTCTACCCTCTGCAGCAATATCTGGTTGAGTTTCCGGACGGGCGCCTGCAGGCGCTGTCAATTGCGTGGGACGCACGACCAAGGGAACAGGGTGGTGCACGCTGGTATCACCTCTACCCGGGCGAGCACATCAGCTCCGAGGATCCGCTGCACTGGACCCGGTTGAATCAGAACTGGAACTGGATGTGCGCTAACTGCCACACGACCAAGCTTGACCGTAATTACAACGCCGCCAATAACACGTACGCGACCACCTGGGCAGAGATGAACGTCGCCTGCGAAGCGTGCCACGGTCCGGGCTCGAACCATGTTGCCTGGGCCAACCACGTGCCGCGCTACGAGAAGGTTGCCGACCAGGGGTTGTTGGTCGCTCTTGATGAGCGTCGGGACGTGCAGTGGACGGCGGTGGCGGCAACCGGTAACGCGCAGCGTAGCGCGCCACTGACTTCCGAGCGCGAGCTCGAAGTCTGCGCGCAATGCCACTCGCGACGGGAGGCATTTGCGCCGGGCATGAATCACGACGGGCACTTTTTCGACACGCATGCTCTCGCGCTGCTGACCGAGCGCCTGTATTTTGCTGATGGCCAGCAGCGCGACGAGGTATACGAAGTCGGCTCATTCCTGCAGAGCAAGATGCACGCGCACGGGGTGACCTGCAGCGATTGTCACGAGCCGCACTCGGGCAAGCTGCGGGCACCGGGCAATGCGATCTGTGCGCAGTGCCATGCGCCGGTGAAATACGCCGCGCCGGCACACACGCTGCACGCGGAGGGCTCCTCCGGTGCGCAGTGCGCGGCCTGTCACATGCCGACGCGCGACTATATGCTGATCGATGCACGGCGCGACCACTCCATCCGCATACCGCGGCCGGACCTGAGCGCGAGCCTGCAGACCCCTAACGCGTGCACGAGTTGCCACAAGGACCACGATGCCTCCTGGGCGGCAGCGGTCATCGAGCGCGCTTTTGGTCCCAAGCGTAAGGGCTTCCAGACCTTTGGCGCCGCCCTGCACGATGCGCGCACGGGCGCGCGCGCCGCAGTCCCAGAGTTGATGGCGGTCGCGAAGGACACGAAGACCCCGGGCATAGCGCGCGCGACCGCGCTGGCTGGTCTGGGACCCTACTTGAGCGAAGCTGTCCTGCCCGCCCTGGAAACAGGCCTGACCGAGCCGGACGCGATGTTGCGCGGCGCGGCGCTCGATGCGCTGTTGGCGGCGCCCCCACAGGAGCGTTTACGGCTGGGGCTGGGCCTCATTGATGATCCGTCGCCGATCGTGCGGATCAAGGCCGCGCGCGTGCTCGCGATCATCCCGGAGCAGGGGGGCGCCGCCGCCATGCGCACGCAGCTTCAGAAGGTATTTGCTGAATATGTCGCCTCACAGCAAGCCAACGCCGATCGTCCGGAAGCACGTCTGAATCTGGGCCTGTTCTATGTGGAGCGTCACGACCCGCAGAAAGCGGAAGCCGAATACCGCGCCGCCCTCGCGTTGGACGCGGATTTCGTGCCCGCCTACGTCAACCTCGCGGACCTGTATCGGCTCTACCAGCGCGAGGCCGACGCCCAGACGGTGCTTACAGACGGGCTGCGCCGGCTCCCCGGTAACGCCGATCTGCAGCACGCGCTGGGTTTGCTGCGCGTGCGACAGGGGCGCATGGCGGACGCGTTGCCCTTTCTGGAAGGAGCGGCCCGGGCGGATCCGAACAATGCGCGCTACGCCTATGTCTATGGGGTGGCCTTGCACGACAGTGGCAAGGCAAAGGAGGGAGTGTCGGTGATGGAGCGGGCGCTCGCACGGTTTCCCCACGATCCGAGTCTCCTGTCCGCACTGGCGGCGTACGCCCGCGATGCCGGCGACGCACCGCGCGCGGAAGCCTATGCGAGGCGGCTGGCCGCCGTTACGGCCCCGCCGCCCGATGACGCCAACACACACTAGATGAGCGGCCGTCGGATGAGCGGACGGGGCCGAAGCTGCCAACGCGGCCTACCCGGTCTCGACCCGGAGATCGACTCGCCGATAGACTGCAACCCGGAAACGGCTGACAGCCGTACAGGCCTTCAGGCAGCGCCGCCGGACGTCTGCCGAGGGTAAGGGGTCTCCTAGGCATCTCTATGGCTGCCGCGACTTTGGACACAGCTGAGGATTTCATCCTCGAAACCCGCGGCTTGAGCAAGCACTTCAGCGGTTTCGTCGCCGTTAACAAGGTTGACCTGCGGGTGCGTCGGGGGCAGATCCACGCTCTAATCGGCCCCAATGGCGCGGGTAAGACCACGTTTTTCAACCTGCTCACCAAGTTGCTGACTCCGACGCAGGGGCAGATCTTCTACCAGGGCAGAGACATCACCTTCGCAGCTCCCGCCGAGGTGGCTCGCAGCGGCGTCGTGCGCTCGTTTCAGCTGTCCGCCGTTTTTCCGCACCTGACCGTGCTGGAGAACGTACGTATCGCGCTGCAGCGTTCGCTGCCGACCACCTTCCATTTCTGGAAGGCAGAATCGAGCCTGTCGGTGCTCAACGGGCGGGCGATGGAACTGCTCGACAGCGTCGACCTGGGTGCACTCGCCGGTCAGGTCGCCGTGGAGTTGCCCTATGGCCGCAAGCGTGCACTCGAGATCGCCACCACGCTCGCCACGCAACCGCAACTGATGCTGCTGGACGAGCCCACCCAGGGGCTGGGCCACGAGGACGTGGACCGGGTGACCGCGCTCATTCAGCAGGCGTCGGTGAAGCGCACGACCCTTATGGTTGAGCACAACATGCAGGTCGTGGCACGGATCGCCGATACGATCACCGTGCTGCAACGGGGTCAAATCATTGCCAGCGGAACCTACAGCGAGGTATCCCGCAACCCCTTGGTCATTGAGGCCTATATGGGCTCCTCGGACGTCGAGCTCGGAAGCGCTCCCCCGTGACGGAGGCGCTGCGTATTGCGGGCCTGCACGCTTACTACGGCGAGTCGCACGTTCTGCATGGCGTCGACTGTTATGTCAATCCTGGAGAAGTAGTGACGCTTCTCGGCCGCAATGGCGCCGGACGAACCACCACCCTCAAGGCACTGCTCGGGCTGGTCACGCGGCGCTCCGGCTCAGTCCTGATCAATGGCCGTGAGACGATCGGACTGCCTACGCACCAGATTGCGCGCCTGGGTATCGGGTATTGTCCGGAGGAGCGCGGCATATACGCGAGCCTCTCGGCCGAAGAGAATCTGCTGCTGCCGCCGCTGCTGGCGGCGGGCGGATTGTCGCTCGAAGAGCTTTACGCGATGTTTCCGAATCTCAAGGAACGACGTCAGAGCCAAGGAACACATCTCTCCGGGGGCGAGCAGCAGATGCTCGCCTTAGCGCGGATCTTGCGTACCGGTGCCCGGCTGCTGCTGCTGGATGAGATTTCCGAAGGTCTGGCTCCGGTAATCGTGCAGACTCTGTCACGGGTCGTTGAGCGCCTGCGCGAACAGGGCTACACGATCGTCCTGGTGGAACAGAACTTCCGTTTCGCCGCGCCTCTGGCCGATCGCTTCTACATCATGGAGCATGGTCAGATCGTGGACGGGTTTGCGGCTGCGCAGCTTCGCGACAGGGCGGGGACGTTGCACAAGTATCTGGGCGTCTGAGTCTGAAAAACGGTCAGTGAGGGGGAAAGCCATGAAAGTGACGACAGCGGCGATGGTCGCGGCGGCAGTGCTGACAAGCCCGTGCGCGGCCTGGGCGGCCGGGGACGAGGTGGTGATCGGCGACATCGATGATATGTCGGGTGTGTACGCCGACGTCATGGGCGCCGGCGGGGTCGAGGCCATCAAAATGGCTATCGCAGACTTCGGGGGCACGGTTCTCAATAAGAAGATCGTGACCTTGGTGGCTGATCACCAGAATAAGCCGGACATCGGGGCTTCGAAGTTCCGCGAGTGGGCCGACCAGAACGGTCTGAACTTGTTGCTCGGCGGCTCCAACACCGGCGTCAATATCGCGATGTCGAAAGTGGCGGCAGCGAAGAAGGTGCCGTACTTCGCCATCGGACCCGGCGGTGCCTCGCTCACCAACGAGGACTGCACGGCCTACTCGGTGCACTACGTCTATGACACGACGGCGCTGGCTAACGGTACCGCCACGGCGATCGTCAACGCCGGCGGCAAGTCCTGGTTCTACCTGACCGCGGATTACGCGTTCGGCACGCAGCTGCAAACTGCTGCATCCAAGGTCGTCGAGTCCCACGGCGGCAAGAACCTCGGTGCGGTACGAGTGCCGCTGGGGGCGTCCGATTTCTCCTCCTTCCTGCTGCAGGCGCAGGCTTCCGGCGCGCAGGTCCTGGGGCTCGCGAACGCGGGCACAGATTTCAGCAATTCCCTGAAGGCCGCCAACGAATTCGGCATCACGGCGAAGATGAAACCGGCGGCGCTGCTCGCCTTTCTGAGTGACGTGCACAGCATCGGTCTGCAGGCCGCACAGGGTCTGTACCTGACCACCGCTTGGTACTGGGACCTGAATCCGGAGACCCGTGCGTTCGCGAAGCGGTATTTCGCCAAGATGAACCGCGAGCCGACCATGGATCAGGCGGGGGTCTACTCGGCCACCATGACGTACCTGAAGGCCGTCAAGGCCGTGGGCAGTACGGATCCGGAGAAGGTCATGGCGGAACTCAAGCGGACCAAGATCAATGACATGTTCGCCAAGGGAGGATACATCCGCGCTGACGGTGCGATGATTCACGACATGTACGTGATGCAGGTCAAGACGCCTCAGGAATCCAAGTATCCCTGGGATTACTACAAGCTCGTAAAGACCATGAGCGGCGAGGAGGCCTTTGGCCCGATCACGGGCCTGTGTCCGCTCGCGCCCAAGTGAGGGATGCATGAGCGTCGCGCCCGCGCCTGCGCACCGCACGCCCTAAGAGAGTACTTGCCGACTTTGTGAGCGAGATCTTCGGCATACCCGTCGCCGTCATCCTCGGGCAGCTGACGCTCGGGCTTGTGAATGGCTCCTTCTACGCTCTGCTGAGCCTCGGACTCGCCGTTATTTTTGGCCTGATGGGCGTGGTCAATTTCGCTCACGGCGCCTTTTACACGCTCGGCGCCTTCGCAGCGCTTTTGGGGCTGCAGTGGTTCGGGCTGAACTACTGGCTGGCGCTGCTGATCGCGCCGCTTCTGGTGGGGCTGCTCGGGGTCGTGGTGGAACGCCTGCTGCTGCGACGCCTCAACGGGCTGGACCCGCTCTATGGTCTGCTACTCACGTTCGGTCTGGCGCTGATCGTGGAGGGCTCGCTGCACCAGGTGTTTGGCTCTACGGGACATTCCTATCCCGTTCCTCAGGCGCTCGCCGGCGCGCTCAATCTGGGCTTCATGATGCTGCCGCTGTACCGCGCCTGGGTGATCCTCGCCTCGGTCGTGGTGTGCTTCACCACCTGGTTCGTCATCGAGCGCACGCGCCTGGGTACGACGCTGCGTGCGGCCACGGCCAACGCAGCGCTGTTGCAGGCCTTCGGCGTCAACGTACCGGTGCTCAAGGCGGTGAGCTACGGCGGCGGCGTGGCACTCGCCGCCCTTGCGGGTGTGCTCGCCTCACCGATCGTGCTCGTGAACTCACACATGGGCACCTCGCTGGTGATTGTCGTGTTTGCGGTGGTCGTGATCGGCGGCATGGGTTCCATCTTCGGCGCGATCGTGAGCGGTCTGGCGTTGGGCGTCATCGAGGGGTTCACCAAAGTCATCTATCCGGAAGCATCCAATATCGTCGTCTTCGTCATCATGGCAGTGGTGCTGATCCTGCGGCCCGCGGGACTCTTCGGGCGCGAATAGCCGTGCGCGCGACGCCAGTCCTGTACGTGCTTGCGGCACTGTTTGCACTCAGCCTGCCGCTGACGGGTATCTATCCCGTCTACGCCATACAACTGTTGTGCTTCGCGATGTTCGCGTGCGCCTACAATCTGCTGCTTGGCTTCGGCCGGATGCTCTCGTTCGGTCACGCGGCGTTTTTTGGATCGGCGGCCTACGCCACCTGCTGGCTGGTGACCGCGCGCGCCTGGGGCCCGGCGGCGGCCATCCTGGCCGGAGTCCTCGTCGCTGCGCTGCTCGGTGGCGTCATAGGCGCGGTGGCCATCCGGCGCCGCGGCATCTACTTCGCGATGGTCACTCTCGCTCTTGCGCAGCTTGTGTACTTCGTCTGCCTCGAGGCGCCTTTTACCGGCGGGGAGAACGGCCTGCAGGGGGTAGCGCGCGGCAGTCTGTTCGGGCTTGTGTCCCTGAAGTCTGACATCGTGATGTACTACCTGGTGTTCGGCGCCTTCGTCGCCGTGTTCGCGCTCATACGACGCGTCGTGCACTCGCCATTCGGCCAGGTTCTGAAAGCGATTCGCGAAAACGAACTGCGCGCGGTTTCGCTGGGTTATGACGTCAACCGCTACAAGTTGGTGGCTTTCGTTCTTTCCGCCGCGCTGGCGGGTCTGGCCGGATCGTTGAAAGCGCTGGCATTGGGCTTCGCGACGCTTTCGGATGTGCAGCAGGCCGCCTCAGGCGAGGTCATCCTGATGACACTGCTCGGTGGTACCGGTACATTTTTCGGGCCCGTGCTCGGCGCGGCGATCATCGTCACGCTGCAACACTACCTGTCCGATCTCGTCGGCGGCTGGGTGACGGCCATCATCGGCGCCATCTTCGTGGTGTGTGTCTTGTCCTTCCGCCGTGGCATCGTCGGCGAATGGGTCGCCTTGTGGTCCCGCTCCGGCGGCGCGGCCGGGCGCCTTCGACGCCTCTTCCGCCCTGACGGGCGGTGAGCCCATGCGGTCGCGAAGCGCGCGCATGGGCTCTCAGAAAGTGCTCGGACGCGTCACATCAGCGCAGCTTCCGCTCTTGTTGACTGAGTGACAGCTGCGCGTATTGTGGGTTGGGGAGCCGAAGGAAGGCGCGCGATGGGTGATGACGCAGCTGTGCCGGGCGATACGACTCGGCAGGACAGGCCGGGTGCTCAGGACGTCCCGGCCCTAAGGCTCGCGTTGCTGGCTCTGGCGGGCGCCAGTATCGAATGGTACGACTTCTTTATCTATGCCACGGCGGCGGCCCTGGTATTCCCCCGGCTGTTTTTTTCCGAGACGTTGCCGCCCCTCGTTGCCCTGATCGCCTCGTTTAGCACCTTCGCGGTGGGATTCCTGGCGCGTCCGGCAGGGGCGGTTTTGTTCGGACACCTCGGCGACCGGGTAGGGCGCAAGTCCGCGTTCGCCGCGGCTCTGATGACGATGGGGGCCGCGACGACGTTGATCGGCGTTCTGCCTTCGTACCATGCGATGGGCGTCTTCGCGCCGATCGCTCTGGTCCTGCTGCGCTTTACGCAAGGTCTCGCGGTGGGGGGGCAGTGGGGTGGCGCGATCCTGCTCGCCATAGAAAGCGCGCCGAAGTCGAGGCGGGGGCTGTACGGCAGTATCGTGCAGGCGAGCGTACCGCTTGGCGTCGTGCTGGCCAATCTGGCCTTCCTGGTCACTAACGCGGTCATGTCGCCGGCAGCTTTCATGGCATACGGCTGGCGCATTCCGTTCCTGGGCTCTATCGCACTCGTTGGGCTCGGCATGTTCATTCAGGTTCGTCTTGCGGACACGGTGGCGTTCCGCCAGTTGCAGGCCTCAGAGCGCGCGCCCCGGACAGGACGCATATCGCCGGTTTTTGAGGTGTTACGGTCCTGTCCGCGATTGATTCTGCTTGCTGGGGGCGCAGGCGTCGGCAACATTCTGGCGTTTTATATCCTTATCACCTACGTGGTCGCATACGGCACGAGTGCAGCGGGCTTGCAGCTGCCTCGCGGAACGATGCTTGGCGCCGTACTCATCGCCCAGATTGCGACCGCGCCCGTGACGTGTCTGGCCGGGATGGTCTCTGACCGTTACGGCCGCCGCCGCATTTGCATGACCGGGGTGGCACTCATGGGCGTCTGGGCGTTCGTGCTGTTTCCGCTGCTCGAGACGCGTTCACCGCTGTGGATCACGGTCGCGATCTCCGTCGGCTTCTGTGTGCTCTCCCTGACCTACGGCCCCTTGGCTGCACTGTTCGCTGAAACCTTCAGTACGCGCGTACGCTACTCGGCTGTCTCGCTCGCCTATCAGATCGCAGGAGTTGTCGGTGGTGGCCTGGCACCCATTATCGCCACCGCTCTGTTCGCCAGGTTTCACAGCAATCTTTCGATCTCGATTTACATTGCCGCCGCCTGCGCCTTGTCCTGGGTCTGTCTGGGTATGCTCAAGTCGACGCACGCCACACAGCTCGATGATTACGCCGAGCCCGCATTGGCAAAGGCTGTCGATACCTGAGCGAGATTCACCGCCCGGGTATCGCGGGCAGCGGTATATAGTACGCAGCCGTGGCGCAGGCGCCGTGACGGGGGAACGTCCAGATGAGTTGGTGGGGTTGGGTAATCGCCGGCGCAATACTTCTCGGGGCAGAGCTTGCTTTCGTAAACGCGCAGTTCTACCTCGTCTTTATTGGCACCGCGGCCATCGTGGTCGGACTGGTGACCGCGCTGACCCCCGCGCTGGCAGTGTGGGCGCAATGGGCCACATTCGCGATCCTCGCCATCGTGTCCATGGTGCTGTTCCGGAGCCGCATTTACCAGAAACTGCGTGGCGGTGCGCCGCCAGTGCACACGGGACCGCCCGGCGGCCTTATCACGCTGCGGGTCGATCTCGCCCCCGGGGAGAGCTGTCAGGCCGAGCATGGCGGTACGTTCTGGACGTTGCGCAACGATGCGGACGTTGCGCTGCACTCCGGTAGTCGCGTACGCGTCGCGAGCGTGCACGGCTTGACGCTCCTTGTCCGGCCTGACGTCTAGGTAATTTGCCAGGGATCCGACCATGTATAGCTCCTATGTATTCATTGTTATCGCCCTCATTGTCGTGATCGTGGTGGCGCGCACGGCAACGGTCGTGCCACAGCAAAGCGCCTACGTCATTGAAAATCTGGGGAAGTACAGTCGCACGCTGCAGGCCGGATTCCACATTCTGATTCCCTTCGTTGAACGCGTGGCCTACCGCCACAGTCTCAAAGAGCAGGCACTCGATGTCGCCGAGCAGATCTGCATCACCCGCGACAATGTTCAGGTCGCAGTCGACGCAGTCCTTTACATGCAAGTCTTGGATCCGCACCTGGCCTCTTACGGCATTACGAATTACAACTTCGCCATCTCCCAGCTCGCACAGACCACGCTGCGTAGCGAGATTGGCAAGATTGAGCTTGATCGCACGTTCGAAGCGCGCGGCACCATCAATGCAAATGTGGTAGCGGAACTGGACAAGGCCTCGGTTGCCTGGGGCGTCAAGGTCATGCGCTACGAGATCAAGAACATCACGCCGCCCAAGGACGTTCTGACCGCGATGGAGAAGCAGATGCGTGCGGAGCGGGAGAAGCGCGCCGTGGTATTGGCATCCGAGGGTGAACGGGACGCCAAGATCAATCAGGCGGAGGGCGACAAGCAGCGCGTTATCAAGGCGTCGGAAGCGAACAAGCAGCAGCAGATCAACGAGGCCGAGGGCCAGTCAGCGGCAATCCTCGCGGTCGCAACTGCCACGGCGGAGGGCCTGCGGAGGGTGGGCGGCGCGCTCAGTGAACGCGGGGGCATCGAGGCGATGCAGCTGCGTATCGGTGAGGAGTATGTTCGGCAGTTCGGCAAGCTTGCGAAGGAGAGCACCACGCTCGTCGTACCGGGCAATCTCAGCGATCTTGCGTCAGTCGTGACGATGGCGACGAGCATCGTACGCAAAGCACCGCCCGCGCAGCCTTAGCACGCCGCCTCCCAGCGGGGGCGCACTGGCGTGTCAGGCCGGTGCGAACCGTTCCTTCACCGTTTGCATCATGGCCTTGAAGCGCGGTTCCTCGCGGATCGGATCGAAGTCCGGGTCCGCCTCCATCCAGCTCATCATGCCCGGCGAGAGTCGCGGCGCGATGCCGGCGAGCGTCTCCAGGGTCAGATCAATCTCGCTCAGTGAGGACATCGCGCCAGCGAGATTGTAGTGCAGGTTCACGTTTTCGGGGTCGACGAGCCGCGAGCCGTACCCACAACGCACAGGGGGCTCGATCCGGCATGACCGCTCGGACGGGGTATCACGGCTGCGGCGCCACTTCCAGTTTGCCCGCCCGCGCCGCCTTCCTGAGGAGTTCATAGTCCCGCTCAGTTTGGTCGGCATAGGCGATCGAGAAAGCCGCGAGAGCTTTATCAAACATCTCCCCCGAGCCTAGGTAGCCGCCGATCATCGCCGGCTCGCCGCTGCGGGCGTGAGCGCGCGCCAGCGTCCAGCCACACCATTCGCCGAACTGAATCGCGTCGGTGGTGCTGAAGGCGTCCACCATGGGCTTGAGCTTTATGTCGCGAAGCTGACGCACGTAGAAGTGACGACCGGTTTTACTGGTGCACCAGCCAAGAAAGATATCACTCGCCGATTGCATCAAGCGGTGGCCGTGCACGATCCGTTGCCCCTGGTGTCGAAACGCGCTCTTGCCGGCATAGGCCTCGAACACCGAGGCGCGTGCCTCTTTTATCTGGAGGAACAGCGGATCTTCATCGTCGGCCATCAAGAGGGCCACCAGGCAGAGTGTGCCCACGCTGCCGACGCCCACCACCTTGATGGCAATGTCCTTGAACTGAAAACGGTCAAGGAGCGTACGTACGGATTGCGGCAGGCTCTCCCGATACTGGGCGAAAGCCTCAGGCACTCCCGCATCGAGGGCGTCCCGCGCCAACTCGCCGCTGGGGTGGAAGATTGTGGGCGGGTTATCGCGGATAACTGCGGCCCCACCCCCCGGTCTGTGAGCAAGCTGGGGAAAATCATGCTCGAGAGCGCTGCGTTCGCGCTCCTTGGTGAGCCTCTTCGTCGCCCGGCGACGGCCCTCGGGATCGCGGATTGTCGGGAGCAGTTCTTCGGCGTCGAGACTCGCGTACCACACGTCCAGGACAGTCATCTTGCCGAACTCGATCATGTGCTCGCGATACGAGCGCGCGCATGCACGCGCAGCATCCGCGCCGCAGTCGTCGCCCAGACCGTTGTCTCGGCACGCCAGTACGAAGCTGGCCGCCAGCCGTTTCACGTCCCACTCCCAGGGCGCGGGGAGTGTCTCGTCCAGATCGTGGATGTCGAACTGCACGCGGCGTTCCGGAGTAGCGAAGCCACGGAAGTTCACGAGATGAGCGTCACCGCAACATTGCACGCGGATGCCGGTGTAGGGCAGCGAGGCCAGATCCGCCGCCATGTTCAGCGCCGCCCCGCGATAGAAGATGAATGGCGATTCGAGCATTCGGCCGTGCCGAATCGGCACCAGCTCCGGGATGCGACCGTGGTTGGCCCGCGCGATCAATCGCGCCGGATCGCGACGATTCCGTGGCGGCTTCCACTGGGCATGCAATTCTCGGGGACACTTGTCCCGCAATGCTTTCCCCATTGCGGCCAGCTCGACTCGTGACGGTCGCGCATGAAATGCCGTGGGCGTAAGGTTGAGGCGTCGCCGGGATTTGGACTGGGCCGGTCGTCCGGCTGTTAGTGTTACGTCCACACCCCACGCTCCCTTTTTACCCGAGTCTTGTTTTTCAACGGCACGTTCTGCGTGTGGCCGAATGCGGGCGGCGCTGATTAGTAAGCGGCACTGTGCGCTCCGCCGCCGGAATGCTCAACGTCGACACTTTCCGCGCTGCAGCACAAAGTAAGATCTGTGAGTGCGCGCGGGGTCGCGCGCTGTTCGTCCAACGCTTCAATCAACGCACACCGGGTTAAGGACGCGGCGGCGTTCGCCGCCACAGCGGTGGGTCGGGTGCAGGGGATGGACGCTGGGAAATTAGTGACCGTCTCTTCGCGCAAGGACGACAAGTGGATGATCAGAGGTGATGCCTGGCACGCCGGCGCCGGCAGCCGCGCCGAAAGTGAAAACGAGTTCCGCAGCCGCTGCGCCGCCTCAACTGGCCATCTACCCGAGGCCAGTCGGCCGGCCGCTGGGTCGAGCGGGGACGGCGGACGCGGTATAGGGGTTTTCACGGACGACACGCCCGACCGTTCGTGTAACACTTGCGCCTGAGCGCGCTTAGATCTTCCCTGCACGGAGCTTAATAATGAACAAGATGATTATCAGAGTGTCGACACTCCTTCTCGCAGCGCTGGCCACCTGTGCCTGGGCGCAGGCTCAGCCGGTTGTCAAGAGTCAGTACGAGAAGGTGACCGCCACGGTTGAGGCCATCAATCCTGCCACGCGCGAAGTGTCGCTGCGCGGCCCGAACGGTCCGGTGAGCATCGTCGTCGGTCCCGACGTAAAGAATTTCGACAAGATGCACGTAGGCGACAAGGTCGTCGTGAGTTACTACCAGGGAATTGCCGTGCAGATGGCCAAGGGGGAAACGAAGGTCACCGAGCCAGCCGCAGCGGAATTCGCTTACAAGTCGCAGCCTGGTCAGAAGCCGGGCGGCGGGGTCGGCGCCTCGATCACTACCACGGTCACCATCGTGGCCATCAATACGGACACCAATACCGTCGCCTTCAAGCGCGCGGATGGGTCGATACATTTGATCGCGGTCAAATCACCGAACATGGTCCAGTTCGTGCGCACCCTCAAGCCGGGTGATCAGGTGGACGTCACGTACACCGAGTCCCTGGCGATCAACGTAGTGCCGGCGGGAAGCTGACGAGCGTCGGGCAGCGGACAACGCGGGGTTGACTGCCCGTACTTTCCATCCGTCTTCACTGCGTCTGGCCTATTAGAGATCAGTTGCCAATCCGTATGCGGAAGCTGAGCGAGCGCTATCTTTTGAGTGCAGTGGCACACGGATAGCGCCTCGCTCTACCCGCCCGCGGGTTGATTCCGGGGACCGAGCGGGCAGTGATGAACCAGCAGACAGAAGGCCCGGACGCGGTTGCTCCGCCGCTTGATGGCACGAGCATGGCGAAGTTGCGAACGCAGCTTTCGCTCGACCGCACTACGCTCGCCTGGATCCGCACCGCCCTGACCATGGCGACGTTTGGCTTTGGCCTGGTCGCCTTTTTTCGCACGCTGCAGGAGAGATCGCCCACCGCACAGACCGAGCACCTGCATGAGGGCGCCATCATTTTCGGCACTGCCCTGGTCATCCTCGGCATCGTTGCCACCGTGCTGGCGGGAATCACACACTGGCTTACATTGCGCAGACTGCGTCGCGGCCAAGAGGTCTTGCTGCCGCCCTGGTCTTTGAGCATTACCGTAGCAGTGCTATTGGCCGTGATCGGGTTGGTGTCGCTGTGGCATCTGCTCGAACGCTGAGCGGGGAAGTGGAGCAGCGGTGAGGCCGCACCGTCTGGGGACTGCGCTGCAAACGATGAGCTGCGGCGCGCTCTTGGGTATCTTTGCCGGCTGTGTCGGCACGACCGATCAGATCGTGCCGACCGGGCACGGAACGTTCATGATCCCGCGGCAGGGCTTGATGGGTTTGTCTTCGGGCTCCACCCAGAAGGCCAAGGCATTTCAGGATGCGGTGGCCTACTGCAGGAAATTCGGCCAGGACATCGAGACCGTCCTCACGAGCGAGACCGAAGGTGGATTCGGCGGGCTTGCGGCACCCGAAATAGAATTCCGATGCGTCTCGTCGGCGCCCGGCGATAGCCCTGCGCCTGCGCAGCACTAGTTCCTCCGGCGGAGGGATTTCGCTGGCGGCGCGAGGAACCTGATAGCGCTTGGGCTTATGGCCGAGCGCTGAACCATTTTGACGAGGAGGGCGTGAATGCGCTTCGTGGGCGCCGAGGAGATCAGAAGAATCCTGAGCTTCCCGATGCTGGTTGCGGCATTGGAGTCGGGGCACCGTCGGCCCAAGATCGAGATTCAGGACGGGTTCCTGGGCAGCGAGCAGGAGCAGTACTTCGTACGGCATGCGGTCGATCGCGGCCGCTTCATGGCAAGCAAGCTGATCACCAGCTTCCCCGCGAACCTCATCAAGGGCGAACTGCCGGCGGTACAAGCGGTTTGCATACTGTTCGACGGCGCAAACGGACGCCCGCTGGCGATCATGGACGGTACCGAGATCACGTACTGGCGTACGGCCGCCGACTCTGCTCTGGGCGCCAAGATTCTGGCGCCTGCTGCGCCTGCGACCCTGCTCGTCGTCGGGGCGGGGCAAATGTCGTCGTGGTTGGTACGCGCTCACCGCACCGTGCGGCCCTCACTGCGACGCGTGCTCATTTGGAATCGCAGCCGGGAGCGTGCCACCCAGCTGTCGGTCTCGTTAAGGCAAGAGGGGATCGAGGCCGAGGCAGTCGATGATCTTTCGTCCGCGACGCGGTTGGCGGACCTCATCTGCACGTGCACCCGTTCACATGAGCCGCTTGTTTTGGGTGGCAATCTCAGGCCCGGCACCCATCTCGACCTGGTGGGAGGCTACACGCCCGACACCCGTGAGGCCGATGATGAGGCCGCGCGGCGTGCCCGGGTGTTTGTTGACCGGCGCGAATCTGCGTTTAAGGGCGTGGGCGACATTCTGCAGCCGATTGCTAACGGCGCGATCGGCGCAGCCGATGTCCTGGGCGACCTTTATGATCTTCTCGGGGGCACGGTTCCGGGACGCCGCTCGCCCTCCGACATTACGTTCTTCAAGAACGCGGGCGGTGCCCACCTTGACCTGATGACCGCGGAGCTTGTGTTTCTGCGGATCGACAAGTAGAAAGTCCCCAGTCGCCGCCGTCGCGCGGAGCCCTTACCGCGTTTCGACGCCGGTCTCGGTGGTGAATGTAAAGGTATTGCTATGGCCATTCAGGTAACGCGCGTTGCCCGCGCCCTGGGCGCCCTCGTCACGGGGGTCGATCTCTCGCGGGAGCTGTCTGAATCAGAGGTGGACCGTCTCGGGGAGCTGCTGGTGGAGCACCAGGTTCTGTTCTTCCGCGACCAGCCCATCACGCCGCAGGCGCAGGCGCGCTTCGCCGCGCGTTTCGGCTCCCTGCACGTGCACCCGATCTACCCGGTGCTGCCGGACCTGGCCGAGATTATGCTGATCGACACCCATCCGGGCTTCCTCCCGGATAACGATAACTGGCACACCGACGTCACGTTCAGCCAGACGCCGCCGCTGGCCGGAATTCTGGCCTGCAAGCGTCTGCCAACGGTCGGCGGCGATACCTTGTGGTCGAGTAGCTCGGCCGGCTACGAGAGCCTCTCGGAGCCGATGCGCCGCTTCCTGGATGGGCTTACGGCGCAGCACTGGGTTGCCAAGTCCTTCCCGGCTGAGCGCTGGGGGAGCGATCCTGCATCCAAGGAGCGCTACGAGCGTGCCGTTGCGAAGCACCCGCCGGTCAACCATCCGGTGGTGCGCACGCACCCCGTCAGTGGCCGCAAGGGACTGTTCGTCAACGAGGGCTTTACCACCCACATCAATGAACTGACGCCCCAGGAGAGTCAAGCCGTACTCGCGTTCCTCTTCGCGCACGTGGCGCGGCCGGAGCTCACCGTGCGCTGGTCATGGAAGATCGATGACGTGGCCTTCTGGGACAACCGGGCCACCCAGCACTACGCGATTGCAGACTATCTGCCGGAGCGGCGCACGATGCACCGCGCGACCGTGAACGGCGACAAACCCTATTAGACGGGTGCAAACCGCCGGCGCCACAGATACCCGCACATCATCACCAGAGCGCTGACGATTCCGAACACCAGGGGTGAGCGCTGCTCGGGAATGAAGGCCATCGCCGTCACGATCCCGAGCATCGCCAGGATCGCCAGCACGGTCAGATACGGGTAGCCCCACATGCGCACCCGCAGTCTCTCGGGCGCGGTAGCTTCAAGACGGGCGCGCAGCCGAAGCTCGGCGACCGCGATCAGTACATAGACGAAGATCGCGACCGTCCCGTAGGAGTTCACCAGAAACGCGAACACGTGCTCCGGTGACAGGTAATTCATGACAACCGCCGCATAGCCAAACACGGTCCCCGTCAGGATCGCGCGCGTGGGCACACCGCGGGAATTCAGGCGCGCGAGCGCGCGTGGGGCATCTCCGCGCCGCGCCAGCGCCATCAGCATGCGGGATGAGGCAAACAGGCCGCTGTTGAGGGCTGACAGCACCGCGGTCAGGATCACGGCGTTCATGATGTGAGCGGCGGCGGGAATCCTCAGCTGCTGAAGCGCACTCACGTAAGGCTGTGCCATGCCGGGGCTGTTCCACGGCAGCAGGGTGACGACGACCAGGATCGAGCCTACGTAAAAGACGAGCACCCGCGCGATGACGGACTGCGTGGCGGCTGCCACGGCTTCCTCGGGCGCGGCTGACTCCGCTGCCGCTACCGTCACCAGTTCCGCGCCGAAGTAAAACCCCGTGGCCGCCACCGCCCCGGTGAGTACCGGGCCGATGCCGTTGGGTACAAACCCGCCGTGGCCCGTGAGATTGGCAAAACCGCCGTTCGTTCCCGGCCATCCGCCCGCCATGTAGGCGATCCCCACGCACAGGAACACCACGATAGCGGCGACCTTGATGGAGGCGAACCAGTACTCAGCTTCCCCCCAGGAGCGCACCGACAGCAGATTCAGCAGCGTGAACGCGAGTACGAGTCCCAAGGTCAGCATCCACGGCGCGATCTGCGGAAACCAGTAGATCAGGAGGCGCGCGCCAGCCACCGCCTCGAGCGCGACGACGATGACCCAGAAGTACCAGTACATCCAGCCGGTGAGGAAGGCCGCCAGTTCCCCGAGCGCAAGGCGGTTGTATTCGTAGAAACCCCCGACCGCCGGGAACGCCGCCGCCATCTCGCCCAGCATGCGCATGACGAGAACGACCAAACCGCCCGTGAGCGCGAACGAGACCACCGCAGCCGGACCGGCCGCCTTGATGACCACGCCGCTGCCGACGAAGAGCCCGGCGCCGATCACGCCCCCGAGGGCGATCATCTCCATGTGCCGGCGCTGCAGAGTGCGGCGCAATCCGGGAGACGGATTAGTATTCATCGTGCGTGACGAGGGCGTTCGTAAGGCCGCGAGAACCGGCACTTATGAGTCTTAGCCCTGAAGCCTTCAAGTCCAAGCACCGCATGTTATATGAAGCTGCGTTTCGCGCTGGCGTCATCCTGCCCATGGCACGCGCCTTAAATCATCTTGTGCAGCACGCGATGACCCGGCCGAACGTCGTGCGCCGCACTCCGCAGAGCACGTGACGAAGCACCTGTGCCGCGGACGGCCGCTTCGGCGGCGACGGCAATCGGGAGGAAGCCGGTGCGTGGCTCAGGTTTCGAAAGGAGCGCCTTTCCCCCGGAGCTCTTTGACGGTCCCGCGAGAGCGGGGGGCGGAGTGACCTGTCGATGCGGCAATTCGCGGACGTGGGCCGCCGACGCTCGCGCGTGCGTTAGGACTGACGTGGCGGCCCCTCGGTATCTACGGATGGACTTCTTGGTGCCGCCATTCAATCCTGCGCGGGATGTATGTGGAAGGAAAGGACTGCTCAGCCCGACAGTATCAGCGCCGGCGAGGTGATTACGGCACTTCAGCAGGCAAAGCACCCTCCAAGGTTTGCCGAAAGTAGCGAAGCAGGCTCTAATCATCCGACAGCCGGGCGCAGCTCGCGCCCGCAGAGGCTCCACTAGCACGGCGCCGGAGGTTGAGAGTCGCCCTGAAGGCTTTGCGGGATCCGCGGGCCCGTGGCGCCAGCCGCAGCGGCCATAGCGACACTGCGGCTGAGTATCTGTAGCGCGAGGCACTATGAAATACGTTCGAAGTTGTTTGGCGTGGCTTTTATCATTGTCCCTGCTGTCCGGTCTTGTAGTTACGGACGTCGGGTGCGCCAAGGGAAAGACCGTGACGCCTGTTGTCCAGCAAGAACCCGCTGCCGCGGTCCCGGCGCCGGCGGCGGCGCCACCACCACCCGCTGAAGCAGCGCAACCGGCTGGGGCTCAACCGCAACAGATGGAATTGCCGGATGTCAACTTGACGGCCCAGGGTCTGGACGAATTGCTCGCGCCCGTCGCCCTGTATCCCGATCCGGTTCTCGCAGTGATGTTGCAGGCTGCCACCAACCCTCAGGAGGTGATGGATGGTGGTAACTGGCTGCTACTGGACCCGAATAAGAATTTAAAGGAAGCGGCGCTGGACGAGGCGTCCAAGAAGGCCGGCTTCACGCCGGTGATGCAAGCGCTGCTGCACTATCCGACGGTTGTCGACATGATGTGCCAGCAGTTTGACTGGACCAAGCAGCTCGGGGCGGCTTACCTGGCAAACCCCAAAGCGGTTCTGGATTCTGCGCAGCGACTGCGCGCGCTCGCCGTTGACAACGGCGTCCTGAAGAGCTCCGACAAAATGAAAGTGGAGGTGAAGCAGGACCAGGGTAAGCAAATCGTCGAGGTGCAACCCGCAAACCCGCAAGTGGTGTACGTCCCGCAGTACAACCCGCAACAGGTGTTCAGCTCGACGACGACCACCACCAGCGGCGGAGTGACGACTACCACGACCACTACCAATGGGGTGCCGCCTCCTGCGAGCAGCACCGTCGTTGTGCAACAGCAGGGGCCAACCACCGGCGATGTCGTCGCGGCGTCACTCCTATCGTTTGGTGTGGGAATGATCATTGGCGCTGCGATCAGCAACAATAACAACAACTATTACTACCCGAGCTGGGGTCACGGCGGCGTGTACTACGGCGGCCGCCCTTACTACCCGCCTCCCTACCGCCCCGTTTATGTTGCCGGCGGGGGTCCGGCTTACCGCTACCCGCGGCCAGTGCAGTACGGGAACACTAACGTTAACATCAACAACAACTATTACAACCGCTTCAACAACAACTCCAACCTGGGTCCCAATTACAAGCCCACGCCGATGCCCTACGATCGCAAGCCCAACGGCGTGTATGCCAACAGCATGGGAAATCGGTCCGGGACCAACCAGGGCGTGAACTACACGCGCCCGAGCGGGGCCAATCCGAGCACTCGCCCCGCCCCGGGCAATCAGTACAACCGTCCGAGCGCAAGCCAGGGTAACAACCAAGTCCCCGGCAGCGCACAGCAGCGGCCCGCCGCAGGCAACGCCAACAATTGGAAGGGCCAGACGAGTTATCAGGGCAGGAGCCCCGGCGGCTCAAACGCGGCAAATCGTCCCGCTCCACAGGGAGCGCCGCCCACCTTAAGCGCGGCGAATCGGCCGGCCACGCCGGCCAATCGCCCGAGCGGCGCCAATGCAGCGAAGGGCGCCGCAACTCCGTCCGCCGGCGCGGCGAATCGACCGACCGCGGGCAACCGTGCCGTCGACCGTGGATTCGGCCAAGCCGGCGGCGGTGCGCAAAACGCAGGCGGGGCGCGGCCTGCTGCAGCAGGCGGAAACATGGCCACGAATCGACCCGCGGGTGGTAGCGCACCTGCAGGACGCCCGGCCAGTCCGGCGGCGAGTCGTCCGCAGGGCGCTTTCGGTGGCGCAAGTCAACCCGCTGCGGACCGTGCGGCGAGTGCCCGCGGACACGCCAGCATGGGAGCTCCGCAACGTGCGTCTGGCCGCGGCGGCAATCAAGCCGCTCCGAGAACGAGGTAAGCGGTCATGGATATGCCTAATTTTGCTCGTGTATTCGCGCTGTGTGCCTTGGGTTCAGTGGCAACGTGTCTCGCGGCCGAGCAGCAGACCTTTGCAACTCCCGGCCAGGCCGTCAAAGCGCTAATCGTGGCTGCTCAATCCCATGATCAGGATGCGCTCTTGTCCATCTTCGGCGACGAGGGCAAGGACCTCATTGCCTCCGGTGACGCGGTCCAGGACAACACGGCACTCGACAACTTTGTGAAGTCCTACAAGACCAAGCATGTCATCGTCAGAGAGGATGCGGACACCCGGCTGCTGCGTGTTGGGAGCAGGAATTGGGAGCTGCCCATTCCCATCGTCCGCCAGAGCGAAAGCTGGCACTTCGATACCGCGGCCGGAAAGCAGGAACTCATCTACCGGCGCATCGGACAGAATGAGCTCGGTGCCATTGCCGCATGCCGGGGGTTCATCGCTGCGCAGAAAGACTACGCCAGGCTCGGACACGATGGCTTGCCAGCGGGATACTTTGCACAGAAACTCACCAGCGATTCTGGCAAGCAAAACGGCTTGTACTGGGAGACAAAGAATGACGAGCCGCCGAGCCCCGCGGGTCCCTATCTGGCTAAGGCCGCTGACGAGGGCTACAAAGGCGCTGACCCGCAGACTCCCTATCACGGTTACTTCTACCGCAGCGTGACGGCACAAGGCGCTGCCGCGCCGGGCGGTGCGAAAAGTTATCTGGTCGACGGCCAACTCAAGGATGGAGTGGCTCTGGTGGCTTATCCGGCCACATATAAGAGCAGCGGCGTCATGACCTTCATCATCAACCAGCACGGGGTGGTGTATCAGAAGGATCTGGGCGAGAACACTACTGCCGTGGCGGAGGCGATCACGGAATTCAATCCCGACAGCTCATGGAAGAGAGTCACGGATTGACCCGCGAGCTCGCTCCGGCGCCCCCCTCTCCGGGATCCGGCAGGCGAGGTGCTAGTATAAGAAGACCGCGCTTGCCGTCGCGTGAGTCTCGTGGCTCTGTCACGATCTTGCTCGCGTAGGGGTTCGCAAGCCTTCGCGGCGCGCACGGCCTCAAGAGGTCGCTGGTGTCGATTACAAGATCGGTCAGTAGCTGCGCGCTCGCTCTCGCGCTCTTTACGCTCCTTGCGGGCGGCTGCGCAACTCCCGTCGGAGTCACGCGTCTCAGCGAGCAAGCGGCCCACCGCAAACTCAACGCTAATATCCTCTCGGCCGACAAGCCGAGCGCCTATACGACGCAGATCCTCGAGCGCGCTGCCCTCACCGAGCGCTACAAAGAAGATCCGGAAGCAGTACTTGCGCAGTTGCATGCGGGCCTTGGCCAGACGGACGAACGCGACCGCCTGTTTGCACTCTGCGAGCTGTCCTTCGCGTACGCCCAGAGATCGCGCGATCAGGGCTACTATCTGGCGTCGGCGGCGTACGCCTACGCGTACCTGTTTCCGACGGACCCGGCGGAGGCGCCGGGGCGGTATGACCCGCGCCTGCGGCTCGCGGCTGACCTTTATAACCGCGACATTGCTCTCGGACTTGCGACCGCGGACGGGGCCGCACTTGACCTCAGTGAGCGTCAATTAGATCTGCCATTTGGCTCGCTGGAGTTGACGGTTGACCCGGCGGGATTCAAGTACGGCGGAAATCGTCTGACGAACTTCGTCTCGCTCGCCGACCTCGAGGTTCGGGGCCTGCGCAATACGTATCGCACCGCGGGGATCGGCGCGGCGCTAACGGCGGGAGTCGAACCGGTACCGAACGATCCTGCCGGCCGCTGGATAGCGCCCACTGCAAAAGTGCCAATCACCGCATTTGTGCGCTTCGATGACCCTCTGCACGCGATGACCGGCGGACAGCTGCACGGAATCGTGGAACTCTACGATCCGGACAAGACGGCTTCCGTGCAGGTTGCTGGTTATTCCGTGCCGCTTGAGTCCGATCCCAGCGCGGCCCTCGCGGTCAGGCTCGAGGGCTCGCCGATCTGGGATTTCGAGATCGCGGGTTTTCGGCGGGGCGACTTTTCATTTTCTGCCGCTGCCAAGGGGGCCGAAGACAGTGGGCTCTTCATGCTGCACCCGTACCATCCCAACATGATTCCAGTGGTGCTGGTTCACGGCACCGCGTCAAGTCCCGCCCGCTGGGCGGAGATGGCCAACGAGCTGCTCGGGGATCCCGAGATCGCCTCGCGCTATCAGATCTGGGGAATAGTCTATAACAGCGGCAACCCGATTTCGTTGTCCGCGATGCGCTTGCGCGAAGCGCTCACCGAAGTGCGCAACGACGTCGACCCGGCGGGGCAGGATCCAGCGCTCGATCAGATGGTCGTCATTGGTCACAGCCAGGGGGGCCTGTTGGCCAAGATGACGGTCGTCGATAGCGGCAATCGGTTCTGGGAACTCATCTCCAAGGTCCCGTTTGATGAGGCTCAGCTCGACCCGGCGACGCGCGACTTGCTCGCCCGCGCACTCTTCGTTAAGCCGCTGCCCTCTGTTAAGCGTGTGATTTTCATCGCCACGCCCCATCACGGCAGTTTTCTGGCCAGCAATCGCATCGCCAAATTCGCCAATAAATTCATCAACCTGCCCGGTGGCCTGGCCAGGGCCGCCGCAGACATCGCAAAGCTGCGCGGGCCGGATGCGTTGGCAACGCCGTCTATCCCGACCTCGCTCGATAACATGGATCCATCGAACCCGTTCCTGAAGACGCTCGCCTCGCTGCCGATCACCCCCGGCGTGCACGTCAACTCGATCATCGCCGTGAAGGGCACGGGGCCGATCCAGGAGGGGGATGACGGGGTCGTCGCGTACAAAAGTGCGCACATCGAGGGGGTCGAGTCCGAGCTCGTCGTGCGCTCGGGTCATTCAACCCAGGCTACGGCCGAGACGATCGAGGAGGTGCGTCGTATCCTCTATGAGCACGCGGGAATCGAGTGATGGTAGCGCGCACTTTGCGGCTGACTGGAACCGTGGTGCTCGCGGTGATCGTAGTTGCTGGCGTCGCCTGGGCGGCGCTCGCTCTATGGTTTGACGGGCCGAGGTCACGCGTGCTGGCAGGTGCGATGTGCGTGGCGGTTGCCGCCAGCAGTCTATTTCTGACCACATGCGTTCGGCCCCTCTTGAGAGGGCTTGTCGCGGCAATCCTGCCCATCGTTCTGGTCGGACTCTGGTGGGCGTCGATTGCGCCCAGCAACTCCCGCGACTGGGCTCCCGATGTCGCGCGCACAGCAAGCGCGGTGTTTAGCGGCTCGTCCGTCACCATCCAGAATGTGCGCAATTTTAAGTATCGCTCCGAGAGTGATTACGACCCACACTGGGAGACGCGCACTTACGATCTCGATCGGATTCGCGGCGTTGATTTATTCGTGTCATTTTGGGGGCCGACGCAGATCGCACATACGATCGCCAGCTGGGATTTTGATGATGGCCAGCATCTCGCGATATCTATCGAGACGCGCAAGGAAAGAGGCGAGTCATACTCAGCGCTACGGGGCTTTTTCCGCCAATACGAACTCTATTACGTGGTCGCCGACGAGCGCGATTTGATCGCATTGCGGACAAATTACCGTGGCGAGCAGGTGTATCTGTACCGCATCCGAGCTTCCACCTCACGGGCGCGGGCCCTGCTCGTTGATTACCTGAGGGCGGTCAATCACCTCGCCGGACATCCACGGTGGTACAACGCCTTGACACAAAACTGCACGACCACTATCCGTGAGCACGCGCAGAATGCCGGGGGCGTCGGGCAATTCGACTGGCGGCTGCTCGCTAACGGTCGCCTCGACCAGCTTCTCTACGAACGGGGCGAGATAAACACGCGTCTGCCCTTCGATGAGCTGCGGGCGCGCAGCAACATCACTGAAAGTGCAAAGTTGGCGGGCGATTCGCCTGATTTTTCTCTGCGCATCCGCCAGGGGCTGCCCGAGGCCCCGGGAGCATAAGCGCATCGCCGGCAGACTCTCTCACCTGGGTGTACGCCACACCACATGCACGCAGCGACGGCGGCTGTCTGACTCACACACCAAATCCGGACCCCCGCCCGTGTATACGCTCTGCGGCAAGTGATAGAAACTCCATTGTGGATTCTGGTCCGCGGCGCAGTCGTCGCCTTTTGGGAAGCCTCCTTCGGTGGGGCTCGTACAGAACTGCGGGGGTCCTAGTGCATCGATCAGTTCGCCGCGCGTGATGCCATTTAGTCTCGATACGTCCTCGCGCGCGCACGGTGACTGATAGCCCTCCTTGCCGTTATGCAGGGATACCTGCACGAAGCATTGCCGAAGGGTTTCGAGAAGCTCTTTCCGTGGCGCGTCGCGGCTCTGGGAGCCGGGCGTACTACAGGCGGCCAGTAACGCTGTTAAAAGCACGCTGGGTACCTGCAGAAGTTCAGCTGGGGAGCGCGTTAACAGCCGAGCGCCGGATAAGAAGCCGCGCAACCTGAGGTCTGTGCGCCAGTGCCACACCCGGGACGCGCGCATACCCGGATCGGTCGTGCCGCAGGCTGGCTGATTTTTCCATCGCATCGATCGCGTGGAACCGGCCGACAGCGGCTGCTGCTGCGGTTCCCCCGACGACCAGCCTCTCGGCCTGATCCTAAAGTGTTCGCTGAACAGTCCTTGAGCCATGCAAGCCTCCTCTGACCGGCCCTCCATGTTCGTGGAGCGTCCCGTTTTTTGCAATCAAGGAGCTGTTGCGCGGCGAAGTCGGCAAGCGCAAAAGAAACCGCGACAATGGGAACTTGAGGAACGCGCTTCCGGCGACGCCCGGGGGCGCAACCGACCGGCGCGTCAAATATCCGTTAGTGCGGGCGGCGCCCTACTGCCAGAAGTGAAGCGGGGTGCCTCGGGGATGGCGGGTCTGCATCAAGTGGCAGAGCGTGCGCGGCCACTTGGTTGAAGGCTAGCGGTGTTCCGATGTGGAACTACGCGACGGGTAACATCTATCCGTGATCTAACCGGAGATTACCGCACCCTCAGTCTGAGCGTGGCTGCCTCGCGCGGCTTCGTCAGCAGGGCGTTGCGATTTTCCGGACCGGCTGGTTCCAGGGCTCGAGAAGCTTGCGAAACTCAGCCAACAGAATAAGCACACTGCGAGAACTGAGCAGAACACCAGCAAGCATCCACATTTTGTTAGCACCATGGAGTTGCTCCCTGCGCAAACCAATCGAGGGTGAATTCTGCGGTCTGGTGAGTCTGCGTTCTACGCACCGGGTCACAGCGGCCGACCGTTCCTCCAGACGCAGGGCCAAAGCGTGGGTCGTTGACACGTCATAATGCAGTGAATCGCGAGCGCTCCTGAAACGCAGTCGGCCGGCGTGATCAATTCGCGTTATGTTCGTCGCGCGCGGCGCCACCATGGGGCAGGCCCTGCCGACCGCTCCTGGTGAAAACGACTTCAGCCGCTTGAGGAACCGCAAGCCATGATGATGCCCAGGCACCTGCGGATGCTGTCTGAAACAAGCTAACTTTCCTGCGCGACGAAGAGGGGCGCGCGACTCAGCCGCAGCAGTTTTACGTGAGTAGGTAATTTGAGCGGGCACGATTTCAGCTCGGGCCGTGATGCTTCGGGCGGTTCCGTCGTTGAGATGACCGGACGGGAACCACGATGCGGGTAATGATCAGAGCGCGTCAGGCCCGATTTGAGGGTACTTCTGTAGATATGTTCAATCGCGATTCGCGGCGCGCTGACAAGGCTCACCGCATGATGCACTATGCTCACTGTGAGACGCGGACGGTCGAGGACGTAACATCGTTCGACACGTCGGGGAAGCGTCGCTATCGGGGAAGCGTAATGGACTACCACGTTGAAGAAATTCAGCCTGGAGTGTGGCGCGTCGAAGTTTTGGGAATGATCCGCATCATTCGGCGCGGGCACGACATGATGACTTTTGCACCTTGGGACATTTTTTCGGGCGACGGCCACAGACTCTGGGCCGCTCCAACCCTCGAGTCGGCCTTCCGATGGATACAGGCGCGCACCGGCCTTCCGACGGAAGCACTTCTGGCCGAGGGACTGCTGGAGCAGACGGCATCCCATGTCCGCTTAGCGCGCGATGCCCCACAAGATCTCGGTGAAGCCGGAGACGCGAACAGCGAGGCCGTTGGAAGCTAGCTTCACGCGGTCTCTCGAGGCGGCCGCACGCCCCTGAGGCGTATCGACCGCAGCGTTATTGGCTACCGGGGCCGGACTCTACATTCCGCCGCTCGTACTTGCGCAATGGCTGGCCTTCCGAGGCGTGTGCGCAGGTACGGGCGCCGCCGTCTTTGCTAAAGTCATCGGGCCGGCCCGTCGCGTCGCCATACCGCGCTCAGTGTCAGCGGGGTAACCGACTATCACTTGAGCCAGGGCGAGACAGGCATCGAGATCATTACGGAGTTGCGCGAGCGCCTAAGTGTTCCCCTAAAGGCCGTGCTCATCGCGGGGGACACTTCTTCGGCGATCAAGAATCTGCCCTCGATCCCTGCCTTCGAATCACGAGCAAACCGACCAAGGCCGATGAGCTGTTGAGGTTGCTCAGCGTATTGCTAGCCACCTGACCCTGCACATGGATTTCAAAGACCCCGTGGACCCCGTGGATCCCGGGGCCGGCCTGCAGCGGGATGTCCGGGGCGAAGATGCGCGCAACAAGACGCGCCTGCTACGGTGCGGTCTCGTATGTCGGTGACCAGTTCGGCGCGCTTGTACACGCGCTTCACCGAGGCCGGGCAATCTCAGGATATCAAGGCCATCCTGCTCGCTGACCGGCGCCGCATCATGCTCAGGCAATGTCGGAGGAATTTACATCTGAAGTATCGATCCGCTAGGGAGCACTAGCCGGCTTTCTGCCGCATCAAGGGGTTGGCCGCACTAGCACGCGGTATGCACAGTCTCCCTGCCGGGGGTTGGTTACGCCGTGTTCACGCCACTACTATAAGAAACCGCGTGACGCGCGGCACTGACGATTCCCGGCACCTTCGTTGCGAGAGCGCCGCCTTCGGGCGGCGTTTTCCTATCGGGCGAGCCGAACGCTCGCCGTGCTTTTCGAACTAGCGGCCGGAAGCGGCAATTAGATCGAAGCGACCGCGGTTCGCACCGCGCTTCGGCCGGATCCTCTGCGCAATTAGCTTCAGACAACTACCCGCAGTGCGTTGATTTGCCTGAGTCAGGTAACTCCGCGCCTGCGAAGCTGAGCGCGCTCCCGAAGGTCCGTCCGTTGCTGAGGTGGATTTAGATCGCGAACGGCCAACTCAAAACTGTAACAACTGAGCTCTAGAGTCGCGGGCTAATAAGCCCCTGCAGGGGTAAACCGACGCCGGCGACGGCGTCATCTAAGGGAGTGATGTTATGAAGAGAACGATGTATGGGGTTGCCGCGGGACTCGCATTGGTGGCGGCATCGTTTGGGGCCAACGCCGACAACGAGATCGCCGAGACCGGTCATCAGGTCAAGCACGTGCTGCTGATTAGCGTCGACGGGTTGCACGCGCTCGATCTCACCAACTACGTCGCCACGCACGGTGATTCGACACTGTCCGCCCTGAGCCGCCAGGGCATAACGTATACGAACAATTCCACCAGCACCCCGTCGGACTCGTTCCCCGGGCTCGCATCCCTGGTTACCGGTGGTTCGCCGACCACCACGGGGCTGTGGTACGACGACACCTACAACCGCGCGCTTTCGCCCCCGGTGCACACGGACGGCTTAGGCAATCCGGGGGGAGCCTGCCCCGGCACCGTGGGTACCAATGTTGCATGGGACGAGTCAGTCGACATCGACCTCACCAAACTGGACGGTGGTGGCGGTATCAATCCTGATTACCTTGTGCGCGACCCGCAAGCTGGCTGCAAGAAGCTCATGCCACATGACTACGTACGCGTGAACACCATTTTCGAGGTCGTCAAGGCACACGGCGGACGTACCGCGTGGACCGATAAGCATCCCTCCTATGAGTGGACCAACGGGCCGAGTGGCAAAGGCGTGGATGACTTCTACGGTCCAGAAATAAACTCCGTTCCAGTCCCACTGCCGCAGATCTCCGGGTGCGCCGTGGTGCCGTACCCGGATGCGACCTACGATGATGGCTGGACCAACAGCTTTGATGACATCAAGTGCTACGACTCGCTGCACGTTGCTGCGGTGATCAATCAGATCGACGGCTACAACCATGACCGAAGCAAACGTGTGGGAGTACCTGCGCTGTTTGGAACCAACTTCCAGGCAGTCAGCGTGGGTGAGAAGCTCGCCGTAGACCCGGTAACCGGCATCAAGGGCGGCTATACGAACGTTCTCGGCACCCCCGGCCAGGGGCTCGCCGGTGAGCTCGACTTCGTGGATCAGTCGCTGCGGAAAATGGTGAGCGAACTCAAGAAAGAAGGGCTGTACGATTCGACGCTGATCATCATTTCGGCCAAGCACGGGCAGTCCCCGATCGACATCAGCAAGCGACGCGGCATCGGCGGCGGCCAGCCGACCGCGACGATCGGTCTGGCGGATGCGTTTGATATCTCTGATGATGGCTCGCTGATCTGGCTGGCCGACCCCTCCTTGCTCGGACCCGTGGTGGCAAACCTGAGCACGCCGCAGAATCAGCAGGCGCTAGGCATTCAAGAGATCTTCGCCGGCCCGTCACTGCGCAACAAGTTCAACTCCCCGGGCAGTGACCCACGTACCCCGGACATCATTCTCAAGGTCAACACGGGCGTCATCTTTACCGGTGGTACCAAGATCGCTGAACACGGCGGATTCAATGAGGACGACGTGCACACCGCTTTGTTGGTGTCGTTTGCCGGGATGGAACCAGCGACGGTGAAATCCGCAACCAGCAATCAGCAGGTCGCAGCCACCGTCGTGAAAGCGCTCGGAATCGATCCGAACGAGCTGGGGGCAGTCAAATTCGAGCAGGTTCATGAGCTGCCATTCCTATTTAGCGGCACGGACAAGGTAGAGACCTTCCCCTACTAAGTGCAGCGCACCGCAGCGGGCGTCGGTGACGAGGGCGTCCCCTGCGGTGTTCACGCTGCGTCTTATATTCCCGGGAGGCAGCTTTGGCGCGTTGATGAGAGAAGATGTCTGACGAGGGAGGTCTGATCCGGCATCGCGACGCCAGGGCTATCGCGACGCTGATGATGAAGGCAGCCGGGAGAGTAGAATAGAGCCACAACCGCGGTGGGCCAGCTTGCGCGCTGACCCACCGCGGGTTGCTATCGGTCACGCCGAATGCATCAGTCGCCTTGCGCCTGCATCTGTTCCAGCACTTTGTCTATGTTGTTCAGGCCCGCAGATTTCTGTCGCTGCGGGAATTCTTTGAAGGTGACCAGGAACCGTCCCACGATGGCCTGCGCCGGGAGCATGACCCAGAGCTTGTCGGCATACCAACGCTCATACAGCTTGGCGTCCGGAGTCATTTCGAATGGGTCTTGGCGAAGGTTGACAACCAAGGGCACCGTCCGCGGTTTTGCGACATCGGCCCACCAGGAGTCCTTGGTCGCAAAGGTGACTTTCCAATCGCCGTAGCGGAACGCGTTGAGACTGCCGGAGTCGTCAAAATAGAAAATCTCCTTGCGCTGGCCTGGACCTTTACCCGAGAGCAGGTCGCTCATGTCATACGCGTCCAAGTGGACCTTGAAGGTCTTGTCACCTGATTTGTAGCCTTTGAGGAGCTGCTGCTTCACGTCCGGCACTCCGGCCGCCGCCAGCAAGGTGGGCGTCCAATCCTCGTGCGAGGCGATGTCGTTGATGATGGTGTTTGGCTTGACCACCCCGGGCCAACGAACCACGCAAGGCACACGGAATCCGCCCTCCCAAGTAGTGCCCTTCTCTCCGCGGAAAGGTTCGGTCCCGCCGTCCGGCCAAGAGAACTTTTCGGCGCCGTTGTCCGTGGTCAGAACAACAATAGTACTGTCCGCGATGCCGAGGTCATCGAGCTTCTTCAGAAGCTGGCCGACAACCCAATCAAGTTCCATCATGCCGTCTGCGTAAAGACCGTAACCGCTCTTGTTTTCCCACTTCGGGCTGAGGCGGGTCCAGACGTGCATGCGTGTCGTGTTGTGCCACAGAAAAAATGGCTTGCCGCTCTTCACGGATTTCTCCATGAAATCAAGCGACACCTGGAGTAGGTCTTCTTCGACCGTCTCCATGCGCTTGCGAGTGAGCGGACCGGTGTCTTCGCACCTCTGTCTGCCCCAGGCACCGAAACGCGGGTCGGCGGGCGCCGGGTTGTCAGAATTCATAGCCACGCAGCGCAGCACGCCGCGCGGACCGAAGGTCTGGTGGAAGGCGGGATCCTTAGGGAAGTCCGGGTCCTCCGGCTCTTCCTCCGCGTTCAAGTGATAGAGGTTTCCGTAAAATTCATCGAAGCCGTGCACGGTGGGCAGGAATTCGTTTCGGTCGCCGAGGTGATTCTTGCCGACTTGAGCGGTGGCGTAGCCAAGCGGTTTGAGCAAATCGGCGATTGTGGGGTCTTGCTTCTGCAATCCGATTGGCGAACCGGGGAGCCCGACGGTCAGAAGACCGGTGCGAAAGGGATGCTGCCCGGTGATGAAAGCGGCGCGTCCTGCCGTGCAGCTCTGCTGGGCATAGTAGTCGGTGAAGAGCGCCCCTTCATTGGCGATGCGGTCGATGTTAGGCGTTCGCCCCCCCATCAACCCGCGATGATAGGCGCTGATGTTCCAAACGCCGACATCGTCGGTCATGATCACGAGGATGTTCGGCTTCTTGCCGGATGTCTGCGCCACTGCGGTCGTAGCGGCGGGCAGCGCAAGCACCGCTCCAGCGATCAGCGCAAGCAGCGCTAAGTGGTTGTTGAACAATCGCCTCATGGGCTGCTTCCTTTGGATGGTAAGACGTGATTTTCCTCGACGGGATCGAGCCGCACCCGGGCCACGGAACGATCTGACGCCTTCGGAGGGAAAAGGTGCCGGGGTGTGTCTACGCTAGTGAGCTGAGCGGCGCGTACGTACATATACGGATAGGTTCCTGCGCGCTGAGCAGCTACAGCGAGGTGTTCACTTCGGAAGCGGCGGTGGTGTGGGTCCTTCTTGTGCTGGCGAGGGTCGCACCCGTCGACGTCATCGACGTACCAAGAGGGGTCTGGCAATGAAAATCAAGATCGAAGTGCTCGAGCGGGCCGGCTGGTGGCAGGTGAAGATTTGTGGCCTGCGCCACTCGAGATATCAATCGCAGGCGGCCGCCAAGCATGGCGCGAAGCTGCTCGCAGCGCGCGTGCAGAAGCTCAGAGTGCAGGCGCGCAGCAGGGCGGGCCGCATGCAGCTCGGGCAACGCCTCCGGGTTGCGCACTGCGAGTTGTACTGCATCCGAACGCTATTGCGGGGGCGGCGCTGAAGTCGCTGCACGGTAGCTGCCACGCCATAGGCAACGCTATTGGGCTTGCAGATGCAGGTGACCTGCGTGGGGATGTACGCGCACTGGGCAATGCGGTTTTCTCGCGTGGACGCCCTG
>Ga0210391_10000100_pt1 | contig 102332 bp, 95 predicted proteins | sample IncBWC12OmetaG_FD_160573 | JGI IMG/M metagenome (GOLD analysis project Ga0210391, IMG submission 160573) | Forest soil microbial communities from Barre Woods Harvard Forest LTER site, Petersham, Massachusetts, United States - Inc-BW-C-12-O ...
CTATCTCAAAACTGCGTAGACGTGCTGATTCATAGGTAAAATCCATTCGTGCTACGCATAACCGATGCGCAGTGGGGGCTGATCCGGAAGCATTTTCCGGAGGAGCACTATCCGGACGATCGTCCGGGCCGCAAGCCGATTCCCGCACGCAGGGTGCTCGAGGCGGCGCTGTGGATTCTCAACACCGGCGCTCAATGGCACATGCTTCCGCAGTCCTATCCGAACTATAAGACGGTCCACCGCCGCTTTCAGCAGTGGTGCCAGAGTGAAGTGATTCGAGCAGCGCTCACGGATCTTGCCAACACTTTGCGCCAGCAAGGTGAGGTGGACGAATCGGAGTGTTATATCGATGCCATGTTTGCATCGGCCAAGGGCGGCGGGGAGCAGATTGGTCCGACCCGACGCGGAAAAGGCGTGAAAATCATGGCGATTGTGGATCGCCACGGATTGCCGCTCGCGGTTACGACGCACGCCGCGAACCATCACGAAGTGACGCTCGTACAGCTGACTTTCGACTTCTACATGATCGAAGCGAAGCCGGAAAACCTGATCGGCGATCGCGCCTACGACAGCGATCCGCTCGATGAGAAGCTGCGCGAACAGGGCGTTGAGATGATCGCTCCTCACAAGTCCAACCGAGTCAAGCGCAAGACACAAGATGGGCGCCGGCTGCGTCGCTACGAGCGACGCTGGATCGTTGAGCGCTTCTTTGCGTGGATGCAATGGAAACGGCGCCTCCTGGTTCGCTGGGAGTACTACCCGATCAATTTCCTCGGATTCGTTCAACTTGCAGCCTTATGCATCCTGCTAGCGATTTTGAGATAGGTTCTAGAAAGGCGACTGGATGTGAGTGTATTTGTCTAGATAAAACTGGATGTCACTCTTCGAAAGCGAAGTCGCATAACCCAAGGGAACGGCGGGTTTACACGGGGATTTCGCACCCGACTTATAGAATTCATCCAAGAAGCTATAGAGCATCACGGACCCTTGGTCAATGTGAGTGCTGAAGACCGGGTGGCTGTTGAGCGTCTTCGCGATATCGGCGGTCACGCTGAAATAGAAGGGCGCATCCATGTTGAACCGCGCCACGTCGTAGGTCCAATTGTTGGGCGATTTCATGAGCCATGCCATGGCCTTCGCCAAGCGAAGATCGGCCTGACACTCCGGGTGGAAATGTTCGTGAGCTAGGCCGAGTGCGTGACCAAACTCATGGAGCACCACGGAGTGTTCGTAGCTTGACCGCCAAGCCGTTGGATTGCGTCCGTTGAAGTACCGAAGCAGCTTTTCCGGGAACCCGTCAAGGTTCATGGTTGGTTGATTGGCATCAACGTTCTCGGCCATCCTTCCGACGGCAGACCAGTAGCCGTTGTGACCCTCATCAGTCCGGAAGCTCACTCTGACGGCGGCCGCGGGTGCCGTGTCCTGTGGACTCCAGTGTCGAAACTGTCCGTTCTTTACGCGGAACGAGAACTTCATCGCGCCCCCGTGTGAAGTCCACTCCTGCGCCGTTTGTTCGAGCAATTCGTACAAGACATCCGAGCCGCCATCAAAGGCCACGGTGAGAACCTTGCGGTTCCAGGTCAACCCGGGCATACCGACAAGTTTTCTGCCGGAAATCATTTGGCTCAAGATAGCGGCGGGCATGGCGTCTGGAAGCTGGCGCACGACGTCGGCCTTCGACGCAGCTGGAGAGGCGGGAGCTGTAACCTGGGCCCGCGATAGAGCGCCGACGCACGCCGCCAGAGTGATGGCCGTGCTTCCAATGAGTCGACGCCGGGATCGGTCCCCGGGGTGATTAGCGGGTCCCGTTGACTCGGCTGACGGCGGCCGATCGAACGGGCTTGGCTTCACGGCAGCACCTGCACCGGTTGCGATACCGGCAGGCTCCCCGAGATCTTTGCAATGCCGATGAGCTCGTTGAGCAACGCGAGCGTCTGCAGTGAGTGATCGTCGACGACGGAATCCGAGCTCTTGTGGTTCATCGGGACCGTGAAATCATCACCCGCATAGTGCACGTAGATTCGCCCGCTGCCCCCCTTCTGGTAGGTGAAGAGGCGATGCGATGTAATCCCGCCGCCGGCGACCCCAGTCCACTGGGGCAGCGGGCTCGCCGGATGGCGATCTTGATAGCGCGCAACCGACCCGACGTACTGAATCACTTCGGCGATGGAGCGCCACTCAACGTGCGTAAATTGCCGGCTCGTATCGTGGAAGTCCTCTTCCGTGCTTGGCGGTAAGACAATCTGATCCGTATCGCAGGTTTCGCTATGGAGCACCGCACTGATGCGACTCGGCTGGAGCGCGAGCGTCACTTGGGGCATCGCGCCGTTGCCACCACCACCGCCCCCTCCGCCGCCCCCACCGCCGCCGCTCGGGGCTCCCGAAGTCGCGCTCGGGGAATTACCGGACTGCGAATTACCGTTACCCGAGGGCTTGCTGCCCATGAAGCTGAAGAACGGTCCGTAGGCGGCCAGATTTTTCTTGTCGCCTTGGACTCTTGCGGCAGACGCGGCAGATGCGTTGTTTGACGCCACGGCCTGAGACTCGTCGGACGATATGGGTGCAATCCGATGGCCAAAGAACTTTCCCGTCAAAGGATCGGTTCTGACACACAACACGACTTGCGCCGGATACTCTTTATAAAACTGGACGAAGGGCGACGGAGAACCGGGCGGACACATATCCTCTAGAGCGTAGTCGGGACAGCCCGCATTGCCGACGTGGAGCTGCCCATCAGCGAGGCCGTTGATAGTTTGATACAGATTGTAGTCGCTGCTGACTGCAATGGTGGTGCCGGCCGTGAGACTCTGTCCCGGCTTTCCGGGCGACGTTGTGGCAACGAGCGACTGGCCGGCGGGCAGGGGATTACCCAGCGGGTCCAAGATCATGAGCGACTTCATGTCGACATCGCCACCGGCGGAGCCTGTTTCCACCATCTCGTTGACGAGAGATTGAAATGCACTGAAATCGGGCTCGTTGTCGGGGTCGTTGCGGTAGACCGTTCTCTCGTTCGGGAACCGAATGGATTTCACGAAAAGATACAGAAGCAGCTCGTGCGGAGCGGTATTCCACTTGCTCAGAACATACGTCGTGGACACCGGTTGAATCATCGTCATCATGAAGCCCTGTGTGTTCAGAGTGCCGAGCGTGATGACCGGAGACGTAGAGCCCATGAGGGTCGGACTCGCAGTGTTCCGGTACGTTGTCGAGGCGGTGGGCGTTCCGGTCAATCCTCCATAGGGAAGCGTCAATGCGAGCGTGCCCGAGAGGGACAAGGAACCCGTGATCGCGGAAAGATCGTTGAAATTGAGAGGTGCGTAGTCTTTGGCGCGCAGCACGTTGGCGAGCAGCGCCTGATCGGCAAAGTCGTCCATCACGTCGCTGTAGCGGCGCGCGCTTTCCTTGACCGCCGGCGAAAGCGTGTAGGTGTCTCGCCAGGGGCTGCAGGCCGTGAGTTCCAAGAGGGCGCTTAAGAGAAAGACGAGGGCGCGAGTCATAAGACCTCCCGGGGACTGGCGTACTTTTGTTGCTTGGTTCGACCGCTTCCTAGGTGACCGGACTGTCAATGCCGTGCAATGCACCGGTTCCCGGCTTCTTGTTTGCGGGTTCCCGCCGACGTTGCAGAGCGACGGATCCCCACCACTTAACGCCGGCTTTATTTATTATTCCCGTCTACGTTCTGTCGTCAGCTTAAGCGCAATCCCATGTCGCGGACCACCTAATCGCGCCGTGCTCGAGGCGAAACTGATCTCTTATTCACGGCACGCCGCATTGCAGCAGGTCCAAAAAAGGAGAGCGGCGCCTTAGTGAGAGCCATTACGCTGCGGAAACAGAGTGTAAGCAGGAGGAGACCTGATGCCAAACGTCTACGTAGAACCCCGGCCGAAGGGTCGCCCCGAGGGAACGCCCATTGCGGACTACGTCCTGGAATTCGCCGGCGGCCAAACCTTAGGATCGCCGTTCAAGACGCAAGCCGACGCCGCCGCCTATGCCAAGAAGATGGGGCACCATCCGCTGTGCGCGCGCGTGCGCCATACGGACAAGGGTAACCCGGACCATTGGCGCGCCTGCTAAAGGAATGCGAAAGCATGTAAATCAGGACGGACTGAAGATCCGCTGTTCCTTCTTCATAGAAAGGATCAATTCGTATCGCGCTGCTGCGCGAAACTGAGGCAACTTCGGGCTCTGGGGCATTAAGGTCAGGATCTAGAATCTGGGCCTCACCGTAGAAAGGTTTGAAGGCCAACCGCTGCTCCGCGCGACGCGCCACCATGATGGCCGAGCGCGGTGTGAGCGTGACGCACAACGCGTTGGGTGCTCGGTTGCGTTGCACCATCGAGATGTATGGCAACCGTTCGGGACTGCAGAGTAGGATGCCCACGCTTCCAGAAGAGCAAAGAAAAAATCCGCGAATCGAGGGCGCCTTTGGGCTCGCTGTGAAGGGGAGACAACAATGACTCCGCGATTTGCGCTGGGAACAGGTCTGCTCTTGTTGGCCACGGCTACTACGCTTAGCTGGGCCGACTGCGGTACAGGGTATTACCAGAAGACAATCTCGATTGCGCACCATGTTGTCAGCAGGTACTGCGTGCCGAACGGTCGAGTGGTTGTAACCGCTCCGGCTTCGCTGGTGACGGGCCCCGTGCTCGCCGCGTGGATTCAGGAGTCGCGCAACAGTGCGTATGCCAGCTCACAACCCGTGCCGCCAGATGTTCGGGAAGTGTTGCAAGACTGGGGCGTGCCTGAAGACATTCTGAATCTGACGCGCTTCAAGGTCGGCGACAATGGTGTCGCCAACCTCGGTCGCGTCGTGAACGCCATCGGTGACGTCGACGCGATTACGTTGATTGACGTGATTGTGTTTCACAGTCCAGAGGCGGCTGGAGACTATGGGACCTGGGCGCACGAGTTGGTGCACGTCCAACAATATAGGGCAAAGAACGTTACAAATTTCGCAGTGGAGTACGCCGCCAATTACGCAGATCTCGAGAATCCGGCCTACGATACGCAGAGGAAATTCAATGCGTGGATCGACGGCCAAGGACAGCTGGTCGATGTTCCGGCACCTGATGGGTTCGAGCCGACCGATACGCGGCCGCCACCGGGCGCACCTCCCGGCTTTGTGGTGAGCCAGTTCGGACCGGGCGGGGGTAATCCGGGCGGACTTTCAATGCCATGTGGATGTTACGGGCCAGCGCCGACAAACCTTCCAATCGCCGCTCCTCAGTGTCTGAGCGGCAGCTCAAGTGTGACGTTCTGCCAACGGTTGTGCCCGGACGGCAATGCCAGTTGGGAGACGCTCTGCCGCTAGTCGCTTACCGTGAAGCGATTGGAAGATCCGAAAATTGTAGTCAGGTCGCCGTCGCGAAGAATCCTAGGGTCGTCTAAGATGGCGAAGAGTCCATTAATTTTACGCCTGGCGCTGTATGTGCTGGCAGGCTGCTGCTGTGTTCTCTTGATCGCGGTTTGTATCCCGCCTAATCCTTATGTCGTTCACCCGGACAGGGCCCGCGATAGAGCGCCGGTCGATGCCCTGCCTGGTTTTCGAACTGCTGATACGTTGGCACTTTGCCTGAGCGGGGGTGGCTATCGAGCGGTCCTGTTCGAACTCGGGGCAACCAAGCGATTGGATGAATTGAGTCTTCTCAAGTCCATAGATCACGTTTCATCGGTCTCGGGCGGCTCCATCCTAGCTGCCTACTTGGTTCTGCATTGGAGCGATCTCTACGGCGACGGCGCACTGAAGTCGAAACCAGATTTTGACGGCGTGGTCACCAAGCCAGTTTCCGAGTTCACTTCGACGAAGGTGGAGTCGTGGAAGCTTCTCCGGGGGCTATGGGGTAGGCACTCGATCGCAATGGAGGTGGCTGGCGCCTACGAACACAGTCTCTTCAAAAAGCACGAAACGCTCCGTGATCTTCCCTCGAAACCCCGGTTGGTGATCAACGCGACTCGCCTGGACGATGGAACTCTTTGGACGTTCGGACAGGACGGCATCACGTCAGGGGCGTGGCTCGCGAGCGGCTCAAATGGATGGATCGGCGACGACCGCGAACTCCCGTTGGCAATCGCAGTCGCAGCATCATCTGCCTACCCCCCGGTTCTCGGGCCTCTCCACCTCGATATCTCACAGTTAGTGCCATCGGCAGCTGTGATTTCGGATCGAATTAGGCGTTCGCCGCTCGAGACGGACCTCGCGACCTCAAGAGATCTTGACGCGGCGATTGCCCAGTGGCGGGACGCGGCGAGTCACTTGAGCTTGATCGACGGAGGCGTCCTCAATAATCAAGGTACCGAGTGGTGCTCAGGAATAGGGCTCACGTTTTCCGTCAACGCCGGGCTGCCGGACTCCGTGGGCCCCGTGCGGCGATCATGGGCGGCAGAAGCGCTGCACGTGATAGACCTGATGTTTTCCGTCAAGGAGATTGCGCATACCAGTTTGCGGAATACGAATGCCGGACTACTCAGCCCAAGGCCTTTGTACGTCAACCTTGCGGACGTAGCGGATCTTGCGGAGTACTCTGAATATCGCGACTCGCTCCCCGAGCCGGCAAGGGTCTATGTAGATCGACCACTAAGGGCACTGGCTGTCGCCCTTACCCAGACAAGGCTTGTGCCCCCAAGCCCGGAGGAGCGGGCGGAACTCATTAACCTCGGCTATCTGATGGCGGACTACGCCGTATGGCTGCGACTTAAAATCCCGGAGGCGGGGACGCTCTGCCTTCAGCATTTGATGCCCTCTACGGGTGGCGCACCTGTGCGTTTGCCGATGCCTGTGCCAGCGTGTCTTCTTGGCGAAGTCGGTAGCTGCAGCACCGACAAGAAGGCTATTGGCCTGGGGCGGACCTACACCTTCGCCACATCGCCTACCGGAGATCGTCATATCCCGGACAGAGGAATCAACGTCGCCCCAACCTCGGCAGCGATAAATGCAGCCGACCCCTGCCATCCGGTACCGGCATTTGCTGTCCCGCAGGCTGGTAGAGCGGATTGACGGTGTCGTTCGCGAAATCGGGAAACGTTCCTGTCTGCGCACGCGCGCCGATGGCAAGTGTAACGACAACCTCGTGGCGCGGCGCGACGGCGACGACGCCTGCAAGCTGTTGGCGTAGTAGAAAGAAGACACCGGGCCCGGTAGCGGTACCGGCCCCATTATGGCCCTAGCCTGAGTTCGGCGTGAGTGAGTTCGAGCAGCATGGCAGGTGGGGCGCGCGCGTCCATGCAGTGCCGGTGGACGCTCACGACTGGGTAGCTGGCGCCGACTTCATTTATCGCCCGGAACGTCAGTCTTGTCGCCCACCGCGCAATATGTCCCCGGAGAAGGCTTTGGGTCTTTGACGCCATCCGCCTTTAGTTTCAGTCGATAGTCCCTCCATAGGACTTGCGGACCAAAATCGAGAGCGTCGTCCGGAATGACCTTCGGCAACCCTTGTGCTTTCTCTCGCGCATTTGCCGTCCAAGCGCGCGACCCACCCAATCTCACGCCTTCGTAGACCAAGGTGCGGGTGATGGAACCAACCTCGGATTCTTCCATCGCGATGAGAAGGATGTTGTCCGCCTGTTTCCGTGTGCAGAGCTGGGTCCAGTAAAGGTAGTCGTGAACGATGGCAGCCTTGCTGTAGCGTCCGTCAGGGGACAATCCCGCCGACCAAAATATCTGAGGGATACTCGCAAAGTCGGTTACGAATCCCTCCGGAACCGCTATCGTTACGTCGGAGGACCCGACGTGATAAACGACATCTTCAGTAAGAGCCCAATCTCGATTATCTGCAAACGGCTTTAAGATTGGAGCCGGGATCGGCTGCTCCGGAAGACCCATCTGTGCAAACGCCGCCCCAGCGAACAGGACTATCGCAGCACAAGACGTGAGAGTTTTGGAGTTCATAACAACCCCCTGTACTGCTTGTTGAGACAGACCGTTGAGAAATACGCAGCCGCCGCACACAAGCAATTCGGAGTTGTGCGTAGCAGCCGCGCAGCGAACGCCTTGGCGTCTTCAAGTGCAAGGGTCGCTTCAGCGGCATCCTTACATCCTACCGCCGACAGGCGAGCCAGTGTCAGTAAGATCCAGCGGCATGGCGCGCATCGTCGCGCCGCCGGCGCGCCGAATCCATGCAGTACAAGTGGAAACTCAGAACTGGATACGCTCCACTTAGGCCTGAGCACGCTCACGGGGACAAAATAGGGTCGAGAAGCGGCACCCAGGGGCCGCTTCATCAACTGCCTCCTGGGCGCCTAGACACAACCGCACGTTCGTAGGACTCCGCGTCGTAGCACACAATAAAGGGCAAGAGCAGTCACAAACTGACTATCTGCCGGCTTGTTGCCCCGCCGTGCGCCAAGCAATCAGGCTCCGAGAAAAGTGGCGGGGCAGCATTGAACGAAAATGCAATGAGGCGATCTCACCAAACGAACAAAAAATCCGCTGGTCCTTCGGCGCAAATTCGGTGCAGTCAGGTACTCAAAGGCGGGGCACTTGCCTGGCACCCGTTCCTTCCTTGGCGGCGCTTCTTCGGCGACCGACACCTCGAACTCGTGCGTGTCGTCCTCGACGTGTGCGCACTTGGCGCACTCGACACGCATCCGAACGACTATCAGGATCTCATCTTTACTCTTCCACGCCGACAAGCATGCGGGCGAGCGGGGCCTTTGTGGAAGCCCGATTTGTACCGCGTTTGCGTAAATACTCTGAGGTCCTAGCGGCTTGAGGGTTCCAGGTTACTACCGGGCCAAGGAATGATAAATCCGCCGACCAGGCAGACACCGCGTCGGGACTATGCCGGGCAGAGGCCCGCCAACACTCCCTCATCAATTGCTCAACCCAGGGAATACGCAGACGGAAAGAGGCTAGCCAAAGCTCGGGAGCTTTTCGTCAACCGTCTCCTTGAGCTTTTCAGATAGAAGATGCGCGTAGTGACGACGCGTCATCCGCGTGTCCTTGTGGCCCAAGAGTTCGGAAATTGTGCTCAGCGGCGCGTCGGCATTCAGCAGTAACGAGCCGTAGGTGGTTCGCAACTGCCGAAATTGAATCGGCGGGGTAATCTTCGCGTCCTGGCACGCCAAGCGAAGCCCACGCGACACCCGCATAGGCGTACAAGACGCGCCATCGGCCTGAGTCAGCGCGGGGGCTTCTGGGTCTCGTTCTGCGACTAGCTCCTCAAAGAACCGCGCGCCTTCGCTGTTGAGGGGAACCCGACGGGGAAGGCCGGTCTTGCTGTGACGCACCGTGACGTAGTCCGGGCCCACGTCGCCCACTTTCAACGCCACCAGCTCGCCCAAGCGCATACCGGTGAGCAGGCAGGCTCGGATCAGCCGCGCGAAATCCGGTTCCGCGGCCTGGATAAGACGCCGGCACTCCTCGGCCAAGAGGAATCGCGTTTGCGGACGATCAACATTCTTGAACGGTTTGATCCGGCGCCACGCCTGATCGGTCGGCGTGCGCTCGTTTTGGAAGGCGAGGTTGAGTGCGGCCCGAAGAATGGACCACACGCGATTAGCGGTGTTCTGGGCTCGCCGGCGTTTTTCCCGGTCATCGGTTGTCGGGACACGGGAATCACGCCACCGACGCAGGTCTGCCGGGGTTAGTTCACCGACGCGCTTGCCGTGCAGCGAGTGCTTCAGTCGGTGCAGTTCCTGCTCGCTTAACTGGTTCAGGCGGCGCGGGCCCAGCACGGGAACGATCAAGGTGTCGGCGGCGATGCGCTCCTTGAGCACGTCTTGGGAGGATGAGCGGACTTTCTTTGCGTCGAGGTACTCATCGATCGCCTGGTCCACCGTGAGATCGGTTCTGGCCAAGCCCCGCGGGGTTCCGTCGGCGAGGATGCGGCGTACCGCATCACTGAAGCTCAGGATCTTACGTCCGTCGGCCTCATTCAGATCGTCCGTGCGGCCGAGGTAGCCTTTTCGGTAGACCTCTCCGACACGTTCTCGCATCCGCCAGGAGCCGCCTCGGGCGGCCCGGTGATAGCCAAGGGCGCGACCGCGTTCCAGCTCGTACCAATACGGTTCGTGACGCGGGGCGAGCTTCGATCGTGCTTCACGCGTCTGGAGGCGGGCGCTACGATGTTGGCGAGGAATCGGTGTGCTCCGCGGTTCTGGGAGAGCCTGAGAAATCGGGGGTAATCGGGGGTAACTTTCCGCTCTGGACGACGATATACGAAAATGGGCAGGTGTGTCCGGAGTCCTATAAAAATAGGCGTTTCGTGCACACACGCGTGGATGTTGGTGGACGCCTGGGCACACTTTCACGGCGGTAACAGGGGTTCGAATCCCCTTGGGGACGCCAATATAATCAGTGTCTTACGAGAGTTCAGCATACCCCAGCAAGTTCGTGCGTAACTTTGGCGTAACTTTCTGTACCGTCCGCGGGCATCCACGAGCGTCCTCAGCAGTGCGGAGTGACGCGCCGAAATGGTCGATCGGTTGCCAGCGTCAGATCGCGCGCTATTTCTGCGCCGGTTGGATTACCCGCCAGGACTCCTCGGTCGGCAGAGGCAGCGCCTTCACCTCCATGCGGCTCTCCGGGACCCACAAGGTGATGTGTTGCCCAACCTTCAGATCCGCAGCGGGGGTCTTCTTGCCATCGACGTAGAACGTCCCGCCCCCTTGCGGTTTGACGCTAAAAGTCGTGATCGTCGTACCCACGACGTTCATCAGCTCCAGCGTCACGTAGTCGGGGAGGTTGTTGATATATACCTTGGCATTGAACTTCGCGTACGTAGTGCCCTCGTACGTCCGGCCCTCGAGACACGCTGCAGGTGCCTTCGGATACTTGTCGAGAAATGCAGAGCTGAATTTGAAGGTGTTGCAGTCGACTTTGGGCAGCTTGTTCGGATCGATCTTCTGGGCCCAAGCAAAGGAAACCGGCGCGATGAGCGCAAGACACACTATGAGCTTTGACGTTTTCATGGACCTTACTCTCGTTCAAATGAATCCAAGGCAACCGACGATGCGTGCGCTGCGACACCGCGGAGGCCCGGCAACGTCGCAGCAGAGCCGTCTTCCCCCGCCACTCGCCAACAAATAAACCATAATCCGTGCAGTAGATGCCGTCTGTACGGTAGGCCCCCTAACCGAACGATCGCAGTCGCGCAAGAGATGCGGATACTGATGCACGTTCAAAAGGTGGCTGCTGAACGCGTAGGTATGCTAGCGAACGGATCAGACTGGAGAAATAAGGGATCCTTGCTGCGTACAACGTTACGCCTGCTCTTGCGGCGACATCGGTGCGTGTCTGATGTCAATCATTGTCTTCATCTTGCTCGGAGTTGCCGCTTGCGCCTTCAGTCGTAAGCTCTTCAATAGCTCCGGCGTTGGCGTGACAGTAGATGTCTGTTTGGGCGTCATTGGTGCGGTCATTGCAGGTTTACTCTTCAACAAAATCGGGATAACGGACGCTGCGGGTCTGATCATGGTTGGGATCGGCGGGGCTACTGTCCCACTTGCCGCTTACCACGCTGGGTTTCGCGAGCCGCGTTCTCGCTGGCACGATCCAGGCTGATCGGATTTTTCATTTATTTCGCGAGCGTTTCGAAGAGTCCAGCTGCGCGGTACTCAATTGGATCGGCGGCAAGATCCCGCTCGTCATGGCCCACGACAAATCACCTCGGGCGCAACGTTAAGCGCTGATCAAGGCGCGGCTAGGCCCTGATAGACGCCGCGCGCGGCATTCAGGAGCGGAACGAGGCCCAGGCCCTGCATGTTCGCTCACGAATCCACCGCGGCGCCCACTCCCAAAGAGTGGCCTCGTGTCATCCGCTGATACCTCTCACACGATCGTGCCCACTAGCGATCCAATACCTGCGGTGCACGCCATGGCCAGTGCTCCCCAGAACGTGACGCGTGCGGCACCGCTCAAGACACCTGCGCCACCGGCTTGAGCAGCCGCTCCTCCGAGAATCGCGAGGAATGCGAGTGAAGTTCCCGCTAGGAGCGCGATCAAGTCTCGCGCAGGGCTCAGGACAGCGACGATTAGCGGCATTGCGGCTCCGACAGCGAAGCTCGCAGCCGACGCCAACGCGGCCTGAAGAGGCCGCGCGCGCAGACTCTCGGAGATGCCAAGCTCGTCACGAGCATGCGCGCCCAATGCGTCGTGGGCCATCAGCTGTTCGGAGACCTTTTTCGCGAGTGCTGGATCGAGGCCGCGACCGACGTATATCGCGGATAATTCCTTATGTTCGCCGGCATCGTCTGCTTTGAGTTCGGCACGCTCACGCTCCAGGTCCGCCCGCTCGGTGTCCGCCTGCGAACTCACCGACACGTACTCTCCGGCAGCCATCGACATCGCGCCGCCAGCCAACCCAGCGGCCCCGGCAATTAGGACACTGCTGTGTGTCGCATGTGCGGCGGCCACACCTAGGAGCAGACTGGAGGTGGAAAGTATCCCGTCATTTGCGCCCAGTACTGTGGCGCGAAGCCAGCCGACGCGTCCCACATTGTGCCGTTCTTTGATTCCTGGACGCATCATGCTCTCCCATGCATCGCGCCTCTGCAGATCGCGCTGCGCCGATGGAGGCTTGTCGCAGACCGCGCAGCCGCAAAATCGCTACGCGTTTCCGAGCACGGCGCGCGCCGCTTCGACGTGATTATCCGGTAGCAATTGTACACCGGCCCCTCCGCCTTCCAAGTTCGCGCGGTGCCACCGCCGAGTTCCTGAATGACCCGCCCAATTCCTCGGGCTTGTGGTCTTACGGCGCGGACTAAACGGAGTAGACTGGCAAAATGCGAAAGCGCCTCATTACCGCGACCGCAGAGCGTAGTCGGACTCGCGGGGAAGGTTGGTTAGACGTCCAGCGTGCAGCCGTGGTCGAGGTCACGTCGGAGGACAAGGACTTTCCCGTCGAGTCGGCCTTCGTGTCTGGAGATGCGCGAGGCTGGCGGGCGGCAGCGCCGGGGAGCCAAACGATTCGATTGATCTTCGATCACCCGCAAAGGCTCAGGTGCATATCTCTTGTTTTTGAGGAAGGCGAAACGGAGCGCACACAAGAGTTCGTTTTGCGCTGGTCTTCGGATCCGGGGAGCGCACTTAATGAGATTGTTCGCCAGCAGTGGAATTTCAGTCCGCCTGAATCAGTACGCGAAGCCGAAGAGTATCAAGTCGAGCTGTCCAACGTTGCTGTACTCGAACTAGTCATCAAACCCGATATCGGCGGCGGAGTCGCTCGCGCGTCGCTGAAGAACCTCCGTTTGTCCTGACGTCGAGCGGATTCAGACACTCGAGCCACGACCAAGTAGCGCTCGGGCCATCGGCGGCGATCGCCTCCCTAAGACACACGCGGCTGCCGGTTAGCTGCCTCGCAAATCGCCCGCACCTGTCAGCACAAACCTTCTAGGAAACTCGTCGCGGAGGGCGCTCAAACCGCTCATCACGGCCAAGATTCGAACGAACGGGACGTGCCAGTGCTGAGTTCGGCGCTTGAGTTGATCATGCGACTGCCGTAGCAGCGGTAAGAACGGAACCAGGCAACTCTAAGCCCTCGGCCGCTCAGCCGGCTACGCATTCATCTCCCACACGCGAGAGTGGATCGTCTGCGCCGACTCCCAAGAGTCCAAGCTCAAGCAATGGTGGCGAGACGGCTCCCAGCGCGCGGGCTCGCGGCGAAACCGACGCAAATCATGGCGCAGGCGGCGGCCTTTGCCGATGGCGCAGCAGGCCGCACGTACCGGCGACGCACTAAGGTGTGTGGAAGGTCTGGTCTAGCCAACACCGTTGAAAGCCGCGAGGTCCATGCCATGCGGCTCCGCTTCCGCATGGACAACGCGTTCCAGCCTATCCTGCCCGTAATGCTTCGTGGTCTCGGTGAGCCCGGCCACGGTTGCGCAACACCGCCTTGGCTGTCCCCGTTGTGTGCTCAAGCTTCAATGATCACCTTCAGCGCGCTCGTATTGGCCGCGTGCGCGAAGGTATCGTAGGCATCGTGAATGCGGTCGAGCTTAAATCGATGAGTAATCAGACGTTTCGCTTCGAGCTTGTGAGAGCGCAGAGTGTTGAGCAGCATTGGCGTACTAACCGTGTCGACCAACCGCGTGGTGATCGTAATATTCCGGTCCCATAAGCTCTCCAGATGGAGGTCGGCTTTCGTTCCGTGAACTCCAATGTTCGCGAGGTGGCCGCCGGGAGCGAGGAGTTTCTCGCACAATTCGAACGTTTGCGGGATACCGACCGCCTCAATGGCCGTGTCAACACCGCGCCCGTCAGTCATCTTCATAATTCTTTCCACGGCTTTACCGTCGGCGCTGTTGATCGCTGCCGTGGCGCCGAAGCGCGTAGCAACTTCGAGGCGGCTGTCGTCGAGATCGAGCATGATGATTTCGGCGGGCGAAAAGAACTGGGCCGTGAGCAGCGTTGCTAGCCCAATAGGCCCGGCGCCCACGATCGCCACGGTACTCCCCGGTTGGACCTTGCCGTTGAGAACGCCGCACTCGAAGCCGGTCGGCAGGATGTCGCTCAGCATGACCAGCGCCTCTTCATCCGCGCCCTCTGGAATGGGATAGAGGCTGGTGTCCGCATAGGGAATGCGCACAAACTCCGCCTGCGTGCCATCGATGATGTTGCCGAGAATCCATCCGCCGGTCGTGCAGTGCGAGTACATGAGCTTGCGACAGTAGAAGCATTTGCCGCAGGCACTGATGCAGGAGATCAGCACCCGGTCCGCCGTCTTGAACTCGGTGACGGCCGAGCCTACCTGGTCGATGATCCCTACACCCTCATGGCCCAGGATGCGGCCGGGCTGACAACTTGGCACGTCTCCCTTGAGGATATGCAGGTCGGTGCCGCAGATCGTCGTTCTGTTGATCCTGACGATCGCATCCGTCGCCGCGCCGATTGTCGGTTTCGGGCGCTCCTGCAGAGCTTTCTTATCAGGACCCAGATAAACGAGCGCTTTCATCCCTAACATCCTTTTTCCGCTTGAGATGCAGAATCGGTCGTGCGCCATGCCGCACGGCTTCCCGGGGCAGCAGATGCTGAATGAGTCGATGGGGCGGCCCGCCACGATAGTGCACGGAGGGCTGACGTGGTGTAGTCATTTCAACCTCTGAGTTGAACGATCGGCAGATGGCCTCGCCGTAATGGAATGATGGTCGAGAACGCCGTCGCGATCGGTTCGTTGCAACACACATGCGGGCCGCGAACGAAATATCTCGGGAGCCGGGAGCGGATCCCCAGAAGTACGGCATAGAACGCGGGGCAGCGCGCTTAGACGTGGGTCGACGCACTTAGATACGCCTGGACTTCGTCGCGTGCCCTGGGCTTCCTGGTCCGAAGGCCCCCGGGTCACACCTTGGGCGTTAGGATCGGCGTTCTTGCCGTGCTAGCTGATCCCATCGCGCATCGCCTCAAATTGAAGCGCCGCATACAGCGTCGCGAAAAAAGCCCCATACCGAGCGTTTGGAGGATCACATGGAACATATCGTTTTTACCACGTGCGAACCCGGAGGAAAGCCTGACCATCCTCGAGCACGCGACGCTTGAGATCTGTGCGATGCCGTACATGCTGCCGCCATTGGTGTGGTGGTGGCGTCCAGATGGTAGGTAGTCGCCGAACGGTCTCGACACAGTTGCAGCATGGCTCCGAAGGCTAGTGACGATCTCCAGGCCAAGGAACTCCTGGTTGCGCTTCGCGAGGCTCCGCCCTGCGACGCTGAAACGACGCGTGCCACCATCGGCGCAAAGCGCTCCTCCAGTGCCGCGAGACGTACGGTAGCGCGCCGACGGCGACGACCAACCGGCGTTTAATACGGCCTCATCTGTCAAGGAGAATTACATGTATATCGGTGGCGGCATTCTTGGAACCATTCTCGTCATTTTTCTCGTTCTTTGGCTGCTGCGCAGAGTGTGATCCCTCGAGGTCAATAATCTGCAACTGATGGGTGAGCAGCGGCGCCTGTGGGCGGACGACTTTACGGGCCGTATCCACGTCGTGCGCTGTGAGGTCACTGCCGGTCTTGGCGAGCGGGCGACCAGGGCAGCGGCGTCACCCTCGAGGGTCTGGGTGGGACAGGAGAAACCCCCGTGTCATCGCACAGGCACCCAATTGGGGCTGCTGCTGTGGCATCAGTGCTCCACCGCGCTGACTACGCGCATCCGCGCCACAGTGCGTGTAGGTTCGGCGAATTTGTCGGGACGCATGATGAATACTGTTGCGCGCCTGACCGAACCCAAAGCGGCGCCGTCACCGGGTTTGCCGATTACGACGTAAAATAATTCCGTATGCTTTCGCGATGGATTTGGAAGGATCGATACCGATAAGTGCAGAGTGTCTTCGCCGTCGAGGAGATGCGCGATCGTGGGGGTTCTCGAAACATAGTCCCGACCCGGTCTTGTCCCTCCTGAACCTTGCGTCCACCATACAAAACTGACCGCACCGCTAACACCACCGGTTCGGCGGATCTGAATCTCCGCGCTCGCTTGACCGGGGAATACAACGTAGCTATCGGCGGACAAGCTAATCTGTCCGGGGTCCGAATTTTCTGGAATCACCACCGCAGCGGCAGGCGGTAACACTACGTTTGCGGTGTTTCGGAGCCTTGGTGAGTCGGTGTCTCGGAGGCTCGTTAGATCTTGAGGTAGTCCTGATTCTTCGATACCGAACAAGACAGCGGCTAATAAAACGACTGCAACGGAAAGGCCGATAAACTCGCCGTTGATGTGCTCGCGGACGAAGCGGCGCCACCCAATGGACCTCAGTCGCTCACAATAGTCCCCGGCTTGACGGCGCCAAACGCCTAACGTGTGCTGAGTGTTTGCAAGCGCGCTGCGAGTACGGCGACCCAAATCGGCGGCAATCGCGAGGCGTTTTCGAAATCGATGCACCGATCGGCGCGCGTTGGTCAGTTCGATCCGCAGCGCCCGGACTTCGCTCGCCGCTTCATTAGGGCTAGCCGTGGGCTCATGCGCTGCAACCATTGCGATGGCACCGCCGGGCGCGGCACTATCTAGCGCTTCGGCAGCCGTCGGGCCGTTAGGTAATTCGCGAAATGTAGACAACTCTGGAACTCCCAGCACGTGCCGCTCGATTTTGTATTTCAGCGTTCGAAACAGATCAGCCGACAAATTGCCGCGACGGTAATATTGGTCGATTAGAGCAAGTGCGTCCCACGCAGAGTCGGGCGTCGTGTCGCAAAGAACGAATAGCTCCTCTACGAAGGCGTTCGGGTTGCATTCGCCACTCACGAAAGCATCGAGTCGCTGTTGCAGGCTGTAGTTCATTCTGAATAGGGGGTTCTCGAGTGCCCCCAAGTCTGCTCAACCGTGGGCAGGAGCGTATCCATATGCCTCAGAAGCCGATGTCATGAGACCCTTGCGGAATCTCACGCCTCCTGAGAGCCGGTGTTCCGTGCGGTACCGCACGCAAGCTTCGGGGGCGGCGCTTTTCGTGATCTGCGGACCACTTCCGTGCTTTCCTGCAGGCCGGGCGGCCGCGGTTCGCCTACGCTGACTCGTCATAAGCGGAAGGCCCCCATTCATGAATCCCGACGAGGTCGCAAGAATTTGCGATGAGCTGCACGAATACGTCGACCAGGGGCCCGGCGAAAACCCCGGTGTGTTCGCCACAGCTCTGAGCGCACTGGGCAGATTGCGGGCGGCCGCGTCGTGGGATTATCCGCTGAGCGTACTGATGGAACTCGAGGTGCGGCTCGCGCGGTGGTTTAGCCCCGACAAGTGGCGCGGGACTGACGACGGGCAACACTCGCGAGAAGACCTACTCGACCATATCTCGAGGCTGGAGGACGCGTGGGAGCGACCGCGCGCGTAAGCACGCTGTAACACCGACCGATCCTGTTTACTCCCGCAGAAGAGGGTACTTGCCTCGCACGACGCCGATGGCTTGGGCACTTCACTGACTTGTGGCTACCGGGAGTGGAGCACATCACCAGTATTGGCCGCATTCATGTCGATACTGACAAGGATGGTGTCGTATGGCTGAGCGGCCGCGCCAGAAGCCAAGGAGCGATAGACAAGGCCGTGTCCATTGCGACTAACACGGAACACGTGAAGTCGGTCCATAACAGCCTCACGATCAAGCAGATGACTAAGGGTCGGTTTGAAATGGATGGAGGCGCACCAGCCCTTCGCGTGGTGCGCCTTGTCGATAGCGTTCCAGCGCGCCCCGCAGCCATTCCGCGCTTGCACTGGGTTTGCCGCCGCTACACCTGACCTGGTAATTCAGGCCGCTCACGTTGCTACGCGTGGCGACCTTCTCGATGAACTCCTCGGCGGTCTTGATCAGGTCCCTCGCCGCGAGTATTTCGTACTTCGATTGAAGGTGCGTTCGCGCCCTTCTCGAATCGTACCAAGTCCCATTGCGATAGAACTCACAACCGGAGGACTCGACAAACTCAAGCAGGTAGTTGATCTCAGCCTGTGCAATCGGCGGCGTTACCGCGTGCACGGCCGGGAACACAGCGAGACCCAGGGTAAAAATCAATACATTCGGAAGGTACTTGGTCATAGTTCCTTCTCGAGCGGCAGCAACGAGAAGAAATCGAGCTCCGATCTTTGCCACACATGTCTTTCGGGCTCGCCGGAGTATTCAACGGCTTGCCCATTCTCCTCGCTGTGCCACAGCAAAGGCGAGTGCGAACTACCTGTAATCAGTGTCGGGACGTACGCGTTTTCCAGCTTTGCCACGGCTTCGAAGCGTGCGGCCATTTGCTGAGCGAGCTCCGGGCTATCGATAATTAGTCCGATCTCGGTGTTGAGGTGCCTCGATCGCTGATCGAAGTTCATCGAGCCAATGAACAGCTTCTTAAGGTCGAACACGACCGCGGCATCGGTTGACTGATTGGCCAGTGTTCTGACGGCGATGAGCGCTGATTGTTGCAAAACTTAAGTCGGTCGAGGACGACCGTCAGGTGGTTGCGGTGATCACCCAACGACGGGAATCTCCCCCTGCACGCGCTTGAACGCGGTTTGAACAATCTGATAGCAGGAGCACGACGCCGCCTTGAGTCCTTTTAAGTCCAGGATCTGGATTTTACCGCGTTGATACTTGATTAACTTCCGCCGCTTGAACACGCTGGCGGCTTCCGTGACGCCCTCACGCCGCATACCCAGCATATGCGCCAGAAATTCGTGCGTGAGCGGAAATTCGTCGGACATGACTCGGTCTCGGGTCATCAGTAGCCAACGCGCCAAGCGCGGTTCCGCTTCGTGAAAGCGGTTGCATGCCGCGGTCTGCGAGATCTGTGTCATCAGCGCGTACATGTAGCGATACAACGCTTCCTGCAAGGCGGGATTGCGTTCAAATTCGATGTGAAAGGGTCCCGCGGCCATCCGCAGGGCGTCACCACCGCCCTGCACGATCGCCCGGACGCCGGAAACACCCATCCCCAGAATGAACGGCATGCCAGCCATTCCCTCATTGCCCACCATGCCCACCTCCAGCGATCGCCGTTTGTCGACGGCGGTAAGCAAGGAAATCAGGCAATTGATAGGGAAGTACACGTGCTGGATCGCCTTTCCCGGCTCGTACAGCACCTGCCCAAACTTCAAACTCACGAGCTCCAACGCTGCCTGAAACCGCCCTAACTCCTTATGGGGGAGGCTGGCCAGTATCGTGTTCTTCAGGCCCGTCGGATTTTTAGTCGCTTGAGCGTTCATCGTAGATCCCCGGTTATAGCTTCAGCGCCCAGCGGGCTTGTGGCCCCCTAATTCGGGGCTGGCGGCCCGAGAACTCTACGGTGGCCCCCTTCGCGTAGATGCGTCTGTTCGCTCTCGCACGTGCGACAGTGCCTGTGGGTCCCAGCCGGAGCGACCTATGCGCTGCGCATCGCGCTTTGGTCGCCTGAACGGCTTAGGTGCCCGAAACCGATGTGTGCTTCGCAAGCTTCAGCAGTTTGCGGGCTCCTAGGCGCGGTAAGCTCAACGCGAGCGGGCTGCGGGTTTGTGCGGTGCCGTACAGACCCGCCGTCCTCTGCTGCTTAGCTTAGCGAGCACGCAATGGCCGCACACACACTGAAGATCTGCGGAGCTCACTGCACGGACCTTGTCGGTTCGGCGGATACCTGCTGATCATCGCGTATCCAACCGATCAGGATCGGATCGCGGGGCTCGCCCTGACCCTCACAGATGGGGCAGTCGCCGCTCTGAGCGTAATTTGCGGTTCCGGTCGGCTGGAACCATCGGGGACCCTCATGCCACAGACGACTGACCCAACTATCAGTCTGCAATCGGTGCTTCTGGGCGATGTCGTCCGAGCACTCGCCTTCGAGCCCCGTGATGATTCAACCCGGCGGGCGGCCATGCACGCCCTCTGTGCGGCGATCGAGGGCATCCTCTGGATGCTTCAGTGCGACCTGCTCAGCTTAGCCACTCAGGAACTCTCGAACTCCCAACGAGCGATTCTCCGGGAGAAACCACATATCCTTAGAGAGAACGGCAAAGTTGGCCGAGTCCCGTCTAAGGTGAATCTCAGGCAACGGGTGCAATTTTCCGCCGCCCTCGTCGCCGCGCTGCGACCGAACTGCGACATCCAGTTCGACGCAGCTGGTTGGCGGGTTCTGCTAGCCACCCTGGATGTCCGGGACAGATTGGGGCACCCCGAGAAGGAATCAGATCTCGATGTCACCGACGCTGAACTAGAGGCGGCCCGCATTGGGCAAATCTGGTTTCTCGACAACATAATCGCTGTCCTACAAACCGAACCGCGAGCCGTCCGTGAAAACGGCTCCTCCACGCGGTCGGTCCGAAGGACCGCTCCCCCTGCTTCGCTGCGGGGTCGCCGCGGATGTCCCGAACCCTCGCAAGCTCGAGTAGCACGAAGGCAATCACGCCCACCTGACGCCATCGGCTGAGCAAGCACAGCCGTCCTGCTCGCGACCACAGGGCCGCAGGTTTACTCGCAATGGAAATCAAAGGCGCCGGCTGGCGTATCGCGATGGCTATTCGTGAGCCAAATGAGCGCTTCAATCGGCTTTGATCAAATACGGCTTGGCAGCTTTCACCGTGGCCGACCGTGCGGCATCTCATGACCTGCACCTTCGTCGAGACTGGCTGGAAGTTGTTCGTCCTTGTTACTCCACGCGCGCCGAGTTAATCGCGCATGCCGGCGTACGCTGGCGAACCGACAAACTCGAAGAAACGGCACAACCTATCCTTAGTCTGAAGGAGACGCACCATGAGTAACGATAAGGCCAAAACTAGCGGCGATACTGAGGTTACGGCTACGACAAGCGAGCAGATAATCGAACGAAACGCGAAGGGTCTCCCAGCGCCTGCCGCGCCTCCGGCTCTGCGCCCTTGGACGGCGGAGTTTGACCTGCCTTCTATCAGGTTTCCCGAGCCCAAACGCGACTAACCACCGGCGGCGCGATGGTCTGGAGCCTTTCAGCCGCGCATGCCAAGCGCATCGTGGCCAATTGACCTGCGAGCCGGGCTGAGCGAATCGGTTCAAGCCCCTGGTCGAGTGACTGAGCTTCCCCTGCGGGGGTCACTGTTAGAGCCCGTAGCGCCCAAGCCTGCTGAAGACGTCACGATCTAACCTCTAATACGGGCGCGACGGCCTGACGAGCGCGCCTTCGCACAGAGTTCTTGACTGCAACGAGAATGCGACGGAGGCGGCCCACGGGTCTAGCCCTCAGGGTTGCGCTTCCAGGTATGCGGCAACGGCCTGCATCTCCGGCAACCGCAGGTTCTGGGCGACGCCGTGCATGATGGCCATGTCGCGCATGTTGCTCTGGAACGAGGCGAGCTGCTTCAGGACATATTGGGCGTGCTGACCCGCGAGGCGCGGAAAATCCTGCAGGCCATGTGCATCCGGCCCATGACAGGAGCTGCAGGCCGGCACGCCCTGAGAGGCGACGCCGTGCTCGTAGATCTCACGTCCGCGCGCGACCGCCGCGCGATCTCCGGCCACACTCGCCCCGGGCGTCTGCACGGTGTAGTACCCCGCCAGGGCGGTGATTCTCCGGTCGTCGAGCTGACTCGCCATGCCCCACATGTAGGCGATTGCATCGGGGTCACCACGTGTCTGGTCACGAAATGCCTTCAGCTGCGTGACCAGGTAAGTGGCCTTCTGAGCGGCAAGCCGTGGAAACTTCGGCATGGTGCTGTTGCCGGTTACGCCATGGCACGTGCCGCAGACGGTCATAGCGACGTAGCGGGCGTAGGCCTTGCTATCCGCATCGGCCTCGTCCGCGCGTGTGACGCGTCCGGCGCCGGCGAGCAGCGCGGCGCCGGCTAGCAACAGCAGCGGGTACCCCCAGCGCGGGAATCGCGGAGGATTGCCACAGCCCTTAGCGATGTTGCGCATGATGCGAGCCTCAGTACGCGAACCAAAGCATGAAATACAAGGTGTTGTTGCCGGAAGCGTTGCGTCCCGTCCCGTCATAGTTGGTGCTGCCGCCGTTGAACTTGTTGTACAAGGTGTACTGCGCCGAGAGCTTCACGTTGAGCCAGGGCAGGTAGTTCAGCTCCGCAATCCAGCCGTTGGTCTGCGGTGAACCATTGACGCTCGTGACCACTCCCGGGCCACCCGGGGCGTTCTGCGGATACAGCAGCGAGTCGCTGCTTCCGTTGGTGGCGAAGTACTGCACAGTGCCGCCGATCTTGCGGTGATAGTAGTAGGTAGCGGCGATCTCCGTCGTATTCAGATTGTCCGTGAGGTTCGCCGCAGCGCCGGTCGCATAGCTGGAATTCAGCGTCATGTTCTCGTGGATGTGCGTGGCCAGGACGCTGAACAGATGCTCCTCGCCGATGAACTGATACTGTAGGTCTTCGGCGACATCGCTGAAGCGATTGTAGGGTCCGTTCAGCGCCATCGGCGTGCCGGATGCCGCCCCAGGGAGCACCTTGGGGCTGAAGCCGTAGGCGCCCACTTCGAGGATATTGCGGCCCCAGTTACGCTCGTACGCCGCCCGCCAGTAGGGGGCAAGTCCCTGGATCACGTTCGAAGCGGTGCCATCCAAAGGTCCGGCGCCCCCGGTCAGCTCGTTCGTCACACCCTGCTGGGCGGAGCGGTAGCCGCCCGCCTCCAGGTACAGCGACTCGTTCCAGTAGATGTAGGCCGTCAAACCGGCAACATTCTGCGCGAACGCGCCGTTGATCGCCGCGCCGGCCAGCGGCGACACGTTGGCGTTGCTGGAAGTAAAGGGAAATCCCCATGCGGGAGTGGAGTTCCACAGATCCTGCACGGTCGGATTATTGTTGAGCGACAGCCCGTAGGTCAGGGTGCCGTTGTTCGGCAGCAGCTTCTCGTCGGCAAAGCGCAGATCGGTGTTGTCGATGCCGATGCTGCCGCTGTCGTTTGCGTACGTGAGCTGAATCATGCCGCCGAAGTGCGGCGCGATCTCACCGGCGTAGAACAGGCTCAGCTGCTGCGGGAAGCCGGCCGTGCCGTTCTGCGAGACCCCGGAAGCGCCGACGCTCGCGAGGTCGGGAACGGACTTCTGCATTTGGGTGTACGAAATCTGCACCATGATCGACAGCGGTGGCGTCTGCGCCAGTTCGAGGAGCTGTTCCTTCTTGCTGTTGACGTCGCGCACCTGCTTGAGGTTCGTGAGCGTGTAGCCGTTCGCCTTGAAGACGCGGCCGAAATGCGTGAGCTCCGGGAAGACGGTGTGGCAGGCCTCACAGGCCATGCCGGTCTGCCGCGCGAAGCTTGGTACGGCGAGCGCAGCAGGCGCCGCTGTCAGCAGCACGGCAGTCAGAATGGCTATGCCGGCCGGATTCGGGGGGGCCGCGATCATCGGTTTGCCCAGCATTTGTTTCAACTCCCCCTGCGAAGCGTGTAACGCTACAATCCGCGCTTCCTACTTCTTAGCCGTCCACGAACTGCACCAACCCGAGGCCTTGACGGACTTGCCGGGGAACAAGAGGCAGCCGCCCTGTGCGGAGTCGGCAGCGCCCTGGTAAAGGGAGCAATTCGCGCATTTGCTGCCGGCCTTTGCCTCGGGTGCCTTGCTTGCGTCGGGGACGTATTTCAGGGCCTTGGCCGTCGGGTCGTCCGCGCCGACCAACGGCATATCATCGGCAACGGCGGCGCGCAGGGTCGCCCCCGCAATGGGCACCAGGACCATGCCGAGCGTGAGCTTCTTCAGCAGCCGGCGGCGCGATTCGTCGGTGACCTGCTTCATTCGTTTCTCCTTAACCGTGTTTGACATTGATGTTAGGTGCGCTCGTGGTCAGGCCCCTTGGACAGAGTTGTGCGGCAGGGCACGCGGGCGGCGAGCTCCGAGCCACTTGAGTCGCGGCAGCCGGCGGTGCAGGGAGGGCAGCACACCCGACTCGCGTGGACCATATTCTGACCGCTAACCTGTATTCCGTGCGGTACCGTACGTATGTCGCGCAGCGACGTGTTTCGTGATTTGCCGACCACTTACTTTTCCTGCAAGCGCGGCCGCCCGGGCCGCATACGCTGGCTCGTCATAAGTCGGGAGGCCTCACCCATGAATCTCGACGAGGTCGCAAGAGGTTGCGACGAGCTGCACGACTGGTCAGTAGACCTAGTGTTCAAGGCTTGGACGGGTAAAGTGTCGCACCTCGTCTCTTCGATCGCAGGCTGCAACATAGCGCTCAAGCTCGACAGGAGTGATGTAGGTTCGAGCACCGTCCTTTTGCGGGCGAATAGCGCAACGGTGGCTCAGTTGCTCAGTACCCCGTTCGAGAATCATCTAATCAACTCTACGGAGTTCCCCGTCAAGTAGACGGCGAGGATGATCGAACGTTCTGACTGGGGCGGCGCCCGAGATCTCGGTGGGAGCGGTGCGCTACGAGAGAACCAAGGATCGGACTGCAGGTCTCTACGCGGCCTTATTGGACGGCTGTTGTGGATCGTCCGGGCCAAGATATAAGTCGCGCACGGTGTCCTCATTCGTCTGACGACGTGGATCGCAGGCGACGATCGATCGCGTGCGATGTGTTCCCGCCGGTTGATTAGCCAGGTTTTCACCGTGCTCGGTCTGACCTCGTTGATTGTCTTGTTGCGCATCGCTTCTTCGCGAACGACTCAGGCGGGTCTCGCACGGCGCTGCCAGGCCAGTGGATCGTAGGGCTCGCCCTTGGCGAGGATCGCCCAGCAGATTCTGGCATGCTTATTGGCGATCGCGACGGGGGTCTTGTGGTAACCGACCCGATGACGTAGATCGACGATCCACTGTTGCAGTCGCGAGCGTTTCTGGGGCGCACGGATGAGCGCCGACTGCATAGTCGATCGAGCCCCTTGAGTCAGCAGGGCCCGAAACATAGTGCGACCCGCGGCATCGCCGGCGCACACGACGACCGCCCTAAAAGCGGGCATGACCGAGCATAAGATCGTTTCACGTAACCTGATGATTCACGCGACGTTTGATCAGGCTCGGTGATTCCCAGTCGGGCTGAAGCCGACTCCTAAGCGGTAGGTCGTTGCTTGGCACCCTCGCCTGTGACGCGCTTCAAGTGCTGAACGTTGTAAGCGCGATGTACCGCTCAATTCTTAAGCGCCTCATCATCTTTAATGATGCCAGCATTTCGACGGTACCTAGACTCCCGTTTCTGGCCTCAACCCGGACCTTGAAGCAACCTCCACCGTTACGAGAAAGCAGAGCGAGCGACATGAATCACCCAATCACCCGACTTGCTATGGTCGTTGCGATAATCGCCTCGCTGACAGCGTGTGCCGATTACAGCTCTACCGAAACGCGGCAGCGCAAGGAGGACGTGCTCGTCTTTCAGCCAAAACAGGCCAATTCCTACGACAGCCTGGCGATCGCCTGGGCGGCGCCCGGTCAAAACGCCACCAGCCTGAATTTTACGATCAACCAGCTGACCCCGGGTGATGAGTGCCGGCAGACGAATATCGTCACCGAACAGCGGACTAAGAACAATTCGGCGGTGGCGAGAGCTGGATTGGGCGCGGTGATATTCGCGCCGATCGTGCTCCTGGGTTGCTCGATGGATGACGATGACAGCTGCTTTACGCCCACTTACACCGGTTGGACCCAGGTCGGCGTCAAGCCCGATGGCGGCCCGGCGCCGACCGGTCACTCGGAAGTGCGCGCGTTACCGCTGCAAGGGACGTTCCCCGGCACACTGTCAATCACGGGTCTGGATGCGGCCGGTCACGTTCTCGGCCGTAGGGATGTGAAGTTCAATTTCGCGGGGACTGACTCCATCGCACTGGCAGACCTGGTGCCGAGTTTCCCAGCTCGGCCCGATCACTTGGCCGTGAGCGGCGTTTTCGCCACCCCGAAGGGCAATGAGTCGGTTCAGCTGCTGGCCGATGCTCCAACTCTCGCGCGGGCGAATTTCGGCATGTACGCCTGGAAGACCCGGGATGAGATTCACTCCATGCAGCTGATCGCCGCGCAGCAGCAGCGTGTCGCTGCTGCCCAGGCGGCGGCTGCGGCCGCGGCCGCTGAGCAGCAGCGTGTCGAGGATGAACGAATTGCGGCCGAGGCGTCAGCCGAGCGTGCCTCGCAGTCCAGCGACGATGATGACATGGGCTCGGCCATGGCCGGGCTCGCCCTCGGCGCCTTCGTGGGACAGCAGACCGGAAGCGCGGCGATCGCCTCCCAGGTTGCCACGTTGGCGGGTGTAAATGCCGATGCCGCGAACCTTGGGGCGGGCGCCGTTCTCTCGCAAGAACAGCAGACGCAGGCCCGCGTGGCGGAAATTCAGCAGCAAGAGGCTAGTGCCCAGGCAGCTGCCCAGCAGCGGCAAGCCACGACTCTGGCGCAGGAGCAGCAGGCACGATCGGTCCAGATTGCCTACCAGCAGCAGAACCAGCAACAGGAGGCGGCCGCCCAGCAGCAGCGCGAGCAGGCCGCTCAGGAGCGCGCTACGCAGCAGCAGGCGTTTGCCACGCAATGTCTCAGCGTGCGACAGAACTACGTCGAACCTGGGAACCCCGCGCTCGCCGTGCGGGAGACTCAGCACTTCGTGCTGCAGAACCGCTGCTCAGATGATGTCTGGGCCTTCATAACGGACAGTGGCGGGAACGGTCAGGGCGGTGTCGTGGGTGCTGGCGACACTCGTGAGTTTATCTTCTATAACAAGGGCCACGGCTGGATGAAGGACTACAAGGGCTGTATCGCCAAGTACGACGTCGATCACCAGTGCGCCGGCAATGCCGACGGACTGGGGGCGTACTAACACTCGCTAGTTGGTTGACCGACACCCGAGCGCCGCCAGGCGCTGGGTTATCCGCAACGCCGTGGAACGAGCGAAGAAGTAAGAAGAGATGAACGTCGCGGTCCCTGCCCAACCCAGGCAGGTGATCGCGACCTTGCTCATGGGACTGAGGCCGTCACGGGGGCGGGCACGAGTGGCGTTGTGCTGATCTGCACGTGATCTGTCCGCGCCTTCTCCCACCCCTGGAGGGTCAGGCCGTTGTGCTCCAATAGTTCCCGTATCTCGCCCGTGCGCCAGTCGAGAATCTGATCGAGCACCGGCACCATGATGCTGAAGGCGTTGTCGCTGAGGACGGTGCTCCGGGCGATGCGCGCGAGCTGTTTGTTGTCCGAGACCGCGATCGTAAACCCGTCGTGATTGTTGACATGCAACATGACATGCACATCCGAGCTACCGTCGCCGACGTAAATCACTCGATCCGGTGCAACCTCCAGGCGGTGCTCCAGCTCTTCGATCACGGCCACCTTACCGTAACCGGCTGGGACGCGCTTGATTGCCCGCACTTCCCCCGAGAGCGTCTCAAACTCCAGTTCCGTTCCGTAAATGTGATCGGGTGCCACGACCCCCGACAGCGCTGCGATCACGATTTCGCGCGGCGCTGCGGAGATGACGAAGAACGAGAAGCGACAGCCCTCAAGCCCCTGTTCGAGGAACTTGACCAGTGCAGGAATCGCGCCCTTGAGGCGAACGCGTTTGCCGGTTTCAACCAGATGCTCGTGTCGAACACCACGAAACTCCGGATCGTGCCTGATGAGGTACGCAAGCTCCCCGCCCTGCTGCACGAGATTACTACGCGCGAGCCCCGCCACTCGCTCCTGAAATCCGTGCACGCCGAGCAGCTCACTCAGGACAAGACCCGAGTCATTGAAGCTCAGTGTCTGATCGAAGTCAGACGCCAACAGATAGTGTCTGCGAGGGATATTGCTCAAGGCGCTAAGCCTCCTGTGCGATTCCGTACTCAGATAGATCTCATGTAGGGACCATACCAGCACATCGATGATGATCAAGGTCATTGATGTTATCGATGGGTGAAATTTACTGCGTTGCCGGTGGAGCATCTTTCACCCCCTTCGCGATACGATGGCGAAGCTATCCCGCTGGCTTCGGTGCAGCCGCAGGAAGCGCTGGCGGCCGCGCGATACGGGGCTCCTCGGTGTCGGGAGGCGCTTGCGGAGATAGACCTTCAGTTGCTCGGTCGCAGGTCGGGACGATCGTAAGTCTTCCGGCCACCACCGAGCACTTTGATGAGCTCCACGTTTACGCTCAGCTGACTCTTACTGATGGGCTCGTTCCGCTCGCCGTACGGCGTCGTAATCTGCCTTAGCAACCATGCGCCAGTGCATGAGCCCGCGTCCTGCCCGGAATTGCCGGATATGATTTTATGGCGCTCCCTACCGGATTCGAACCCGTGTTACAGCCTTGAGAGGGAGGGGAATGTGTTCATTCCACGATCACCAGGGGAATCTCGCGGCGGGTCCCACGCTGATAGCCCTCATACGTCGGGGCAAATGCGATTAGCTTTGGCCAAAGTGCCGCGCGCTCTTCTGTTGTTGCAAGCCGCATGTTTGCAGACTTTGCTTGACGTCTGATATAGACGGTTGCCGAGGGTGTCTCACGCAGATTAAGCACCCAGTCGGGATCATCATGTGCTCCGCCCTTCGAGCCTACGACGAACGTCTTATTATCGAACGTAAAGTAGGGGAGTACGACGGAGCGTGGGCGCCCGGTCTTGCGGCCCCTGGTCACCAGCACGAGCGCCTCCGCCTTACGACTTCCTAATTCCGGATCATTCCTTAGGCCCGCGCGTCTTGCAAAGAGCCACATAAAGAACGAACCACCGGTCCAGCGCACCGCCCATACATCCAGTCTCATGAGCAGCCGCGTTGCAACTGGAAGTCTGGCCATGTGCTCTTGTCTCCTCGGGAGCGGCCTTTATGACGGTCGGTCGACGTTTCCGGACCATGCGGCCTTGATATTGTTTTCAGGCGTGAAGCAAAGACTCTCCGGTGAGCTGTCGGGCTGCTCCGCGTGTATTCCGTGCGCCGTTCTGGCGTCCTCACTATGGTCTTGCCGTATTGGCAATGCCGCGATTGCCGAGTGAAAGGCACTGGCTGTCCAGCGCCATTGGTTGCCCGAGATCAGCATCAACGCAGCGCTTGCGCAGATTTGGACGTTTCGACCATCTTTGCAGCGCGCGATATGGGGACGGCGAAATTCGAGCCCGAAAATCCAGCCAGGATGGCGAAGTTCACCCCGATCACCTTTCCGCTGGCATTGAATACCGGCCCACCGGACCCGCCGGAAGTTGTTTGCGCGTCGTAGACCAGTCGATCGGGGCCGACAACGCCAAGATGGCCCTGGGTCACCAGCGGCCGGATCAGCTTTCTTCGTGCAAGCTCCTGCACAAGACCCTCCGTGTTGTTCCCGACTGTCTGTGCGATCCGTTTGAGCGTAGGCTCGTCGAGGCGCGCAAGAATCCCTTCGACTCCCGTGGGGTAACCAATCAAGACGACCGGGCTGCCCGAGATCGCGGCTTGCTGATCGATTGTGACAGGCCTCGGGTGGCTCTCAGGCAGATCGACTGATGCCACCCCGAGGTCGAAGTCCTCGCTCAGGCTCCGGACGTGCATAAGCAGTGGGGTTTCGTTTCCCGGAAAATAAGCCCACATCGACACGATGGTCGGCTCGAAAGTATCGATGGGCACGGGGATCGCCTGAGCGTTGTGCCACCAAGGTTGGAGTACATGGTGGTTGGTGAGGATGTGACCGGCGGTATCGATCAGAAAGCCACTTCCGAATACGTGCATGTAAACGGGCCGGGTGCCGCCTTCAGTGGTAACGATGGGATTTCCCCTGGCATCGGCGAGCGGATTGCCATCCGCGTCAATACCAGAAAAGTTGAGCCGAGCACCACTTTTCCTGTCGTGAAACTCCACAATTGCGTAGATCAGACAGACGCTGTTTGAATAATCCCGGACGATCTCCTGTGCGATGCGCGACTCGTTCTCGAGTTTTCCGATCCGGGAGTCGGTTTGCTTCAAACGGCTGTCGAGATCAGACAGGGACGCCCCGCTCGAGGTGGAGATCTGCTTCCGCAGGTCTGCACTCTCGGTCCGCAATTCTTCCAGCTGCTTGCTCACCGATGCTGTCAATTCCTGATTGCCAGCGTCGCGGCTCTTTTGTGCGCGCTCCAGAAGCTGGCCTTGAGTGAGTATTGCCGAGCGAAGATTTTCCAGCTGCAAAGCGAGGCTCGCGTTTGACTTGCGGCTGACCTGTGCGTTTCGGACAGCAACACCCACGCCGATCAGCGCCAATGCTGCTAACACCCCAAGTGCAATCCCGCGCCTCTTCCCGGTCTCTTTTTGGGCAACGATCGCGGCCAACGCCGCTTCAGCTTCAGACTCTTTCCTCTTGGCGTCGAGCACCTCCACGCGCAAACGATCATCCGGTGCCTTCTCTCGGAGCTGAGCACGAATTCGGGCGAAGAGCTCCGCCGGCTCAAAAGGAATACTCAGGACGTCGTCCGCACCCAGATCGAGAGCACGGCTACGCTCCAAAGGCCCACCCTCGGCGAGAAGGATTATCTTCGCTGGCGCCGTGGCCTCATTGCCTTTGAGCTGAGTGAGAAGACCACAGCAGTCCAGCGTTCGTACATCCGTCTGCAACAGGATCACATCAGGCTGATGCTGAAGAACCGTACGCACATCCGCGCTTTCCGGCGCCGCGACGTCGTATCCAGCGCGAGCAAGTTCCGACACGAGCCTCGCGCTCAGATCGTGAGCGGCGCGAAACAAGAGAATCTTTGGCATGTTCTATTTCGCTCCTAGCAACCTTCCGCTCAACTGGCTAGCGGACAGCCTCATCAGGATTCGTAAGTCTACGCTGTGGAAAACAAATGGATGCCTTCCGTCCGTGCGGCTGCTATCACGTCAGCCCGGGGCTGAACGTTACCTGCCGGCCGACGTATAGAGAAGTGGTGCGCGCAAAAGCCGTTGATTTATCGTGCTGACTTTTTGTCGCCCTGGTTAAAGGAGCCGGAAGTCTTGCACTCTCAGCCCAGCCGGCGACTCTCGAAATTGCGCGTATCAATCTTGGATACACACGCATCACTGCTCCGCAAGACGGTGTCTTCACGACGGAGAGTCCCGGCCGCAACCGATCGCGCACACCATCGGAATCATCGATATAGATCTTTACTTGGACGCGCTGAATGTCGCGTTATCCGGTGGCACACGGGTCTTGAGCCTTACTCCTGGTCGGCAGTCACTAGTCGACCGCGTCCATAGGGGCCGGGGCAGAAGCGCGAGTCGTGCAGAGACGGCGAAGGTAATCGCGGACGTTTCTCCCAGAAGGCAGGCGCACTGCTGTAGAGGGGTTGGCCCTAGACTATGGAAAGTGGAGACTTGGTGGTAGGAGGTGAAGCGAGCATGGCGGTACCCACGCAACCGATCATTGATACCAGGCGCCACCAGATGTTTCCCACTCTGGAACCGGTGGAGATCGAGCGCGCGCGCCGCTTCGGCAAGGTCCAGCTGTACCGGCCCGGTGAGGCGTTGGCTAAGGTCGGTGAGAGGGGCCACGGTCTGACCGTAATCCTGAGCGGCCAGGTAGACATCACCCAACGCTCCGAGCGAGGCGACGGCATACCGATCACGACCCACGGACCCGGTGGGTTTATGGGCGAGCTGGCTCAGCTATCGGGACGGCCGTCGCTGGTCGACGCGTACGCGAAGGGAGCGGTCGAGGCGTTGGTCATCCCGCCGGAGCAGCTGCGGGCATTGCTCGTGGCGGAGGCAGAACTCGGCGAACGCATCATGCGCGCCCTGATTCTGCGTCGCGTCGGTCTCATCGAGACCGGTTCCGGCGGCCCGGTGATCATCGGACGCGCCGGCAACGGCGATGTGCTGCGTCTCGAGGGATTTCTGGCGCGCAACGGCCACCCGCGTGTGCGACTGGACCCCGAGACCGATCCGGAAGCCAAGACACTGACCGAACGCTTTCAGGTTGACCCCAGTCAGTTGCCCATCGTCCTGTGCCCCGGCGGGCAGTTGCTGCGTAATCCGACCGAGAGCGAGCTCGCCCGTTGCATTGGACTGGTGGGCCCGATTGATCCGAACCACACCTATGACGTGGCGGTTGTGGGGGCGGGACCGGCAGGTCTGGCCGCCGCAGTTTATGCCGCATCCGAGGGGCTCTCCGCGTTGGTCCTCGAATCTCGCGCCTTTGGTGGTCAGGCAGGTGCGTCAGCTCGAATTGAGAACTATCTCGGTTTCCCCACGGGAATTAGCGGGATGGCACTGATGGGGCGTGCCTATAGCCAGGCACAGAAGTTCGGAGTCGAAATGGCAATCCCGGACGAGGTGAGGGGGCTCGGTGCCACCGGCGAGCGTCCGGATGGCCGCTTTGTGCTGACACTCGCGAACGCCGAACGCGTCAGCGCCCGCTCGGTCGTGATCGCGAGCGGCGCGCGGTATCGACGCCCCGATGCGGCGAACCTGGAGGCCATAGAGGCCTTGAGCGTCCACTACTGGGCGTCTCCCCTGGAAGGCAAACTGGTCGCAGGGCAGGAAGTCGCCCTCATCGGCGGTGGCAATTCAGCCGGGCAGGCGGCTGTCTACCTGGCGACCCAGGCGACGAAGGTCTGGCTCCTGATCCGCGGGCCGGATTTGCGCGCAAGTATGTCGCGCTACCTCATCGATCGTATTGCGGCACTCTCGAACGTGCAGCTTGTGACCCACGTGCACATCACCGGTCTCGAGTCCGCAAACGGGACGCTCGAGGCGATTCGCTGGCGTCGCGGTGAGTCGGCGGCCGAAGAGCGGCTCCCCATCCGCCATCTGTTCCTGTTCATAGGAGCGGAGCCGAATACGGAATGGCTGGCCGGATCCGGCGTGATGCTCGATGCCAAGGGCTTCGTGCTCACCGGGGGTGACACGGGTCGGCACGCGCTTGAGACGAGCCGCCGCGGTGTCTTTGCAATTGGCGACGTGCGTTCCGGCTCGGTCAAGCGTGTCGCCGCGGCCGTCGGCGAAGGTGCACAAGTGGTGACAGCACTGCATGCCTATTTAGCCACACTCGACGCTCAGCTGAATCTAACATCCTGAGTGCGTAGAGTCATAATCGGCGATCGAGTTGGACGTTCTGAAACAGCCGAAGGAGGCGAACGCGTCGCGGATGGCCTCGCAGCTCGACCGCCTGTCGCGCAACGTGCATCCCTGGGCTCATCGAGCGTCGGGTACGCTTGGTTTGCGCCGCGGAAGAGCGTTGCCAGAAAGCCTGTCAATTGCTCCCTCGGCGGCGTCGAACACCGTCAGGCCGCCGAGGCGCTCCTGCTTCTCGTGAAGAATATGCTGCACCTTTGCGTGGTTTCGCTTGTACTGCTCGACAATCGCCTCGAGTGTTCCGCCGCCCGACTGCACTTGCGTCGCAAGATCGAAGCCGCGATTGAGCTCCCCGGCGAGCATGACGTATTCGACCAGGGCCGCCACCTCGTTTTCCGTCAGCGAACCCTCGCCTATGAGTTTCGGTAGTGCGCGCTCAAAGGTGCTGCGGGGCAAATGGTAGGGCGGAGCCAACACCAGTGGCCGCGTTTTGCTTAGCGCGTTCATCGCCGCGCGCGCCTGATACAGCTCGGCTCTCATCGCGTGGAGTTCGCCCCGACGCTCAGCGGCGCGGGCCCATCTCGACCATAGCAGCGGAATGAAACTCCCCACGACCACGCCTATGAGACCGCCCAGAAACGCGCCGCCGGCGCCTTCCCACCAAGCGATAGACTGCCGCGCAGTTTCGACCGTCACGCTGCTCACGGGGGAAGTGTGCCGCAAATTGACAAGTTGCACTCCTGGTCGGAAAAAATTCTTATCCGCTGGTCCACGGTTCAATTCCGGTACGTGCAACTGCGCGTTCAGGACGTGCCGAGGCATACGAACGCGCGCGAGTTTTCCGGCTATCAGATGGCCCCCATGGCTTGCCACGCCGCGGCTTGAGCTTTGTCGTTGAGATAGGCGCCCCCACACTAAAAACCTATGGTCCCTTTATCCGTTCTGGATCTTTCGCCCATCAATCTTGGTGGCAATGCTGCGCAATCGTTCCGCAATACGCTGGATTTGGCGCGCCATGCGGAGCGGTACGGATTCCGGCGTTTCTGGCTCGCCGAACACCATGGCATGCCGGGGATCGCGAGTGCTGCGACGGCCGTACTTATCGGCTACGTGGCCAGTGGCACTTCCGCGATCCGGGTGGGTGCGGGCGGCATCATGTTGCCGAACCATTCCCCGTTGGTGATCGCCGAGCAATTCGGCACACTCGAGTCGCTCTACCCGGGGCGTATCGATTTGGGTCTCGGCCGCGCACCCGGCTCTGACTCGCTGACCTCGCAAGCGCTGCGACGCAACCTCACTTCGGATCCAGACGAGTTTCCGCGGGACGTGCTGGAACTCGCCGATTATTTCTCTGACTCCCCGCGCCAGGCCGTGCGCGCCATACCCGGATCAGGACTAAACGTGCCTCTTTGGATTTTGGGCTCGAGTTTATTTGGGGCTCAAGTTGCCGCGGCCCTTGGTTTGCCCTACGCATTCGCATCGCATTTTGCGCCGGCACAGATGATGGACGCGATCGCGCTGTATCGCTCCGAGTTCCGGCCCTCGCGCCAGCTCCGCCAGCCGTATCTGATGCTCGGCTTTAATGTGTTTGCCGCCGATACGCTCGCAGAGGCGCAGTTTCGCGCAACCTCGATGCAGCAGGCATTCGTCAATCTTCGAAGCGGCCGGCCCTCGCAGCTGCCGCCACCAGTGGAGGGCTACCTTGAGCGTATCGGTCCGCAGGAGCGGGCGATTCTCGATCAGGTTCTGGCTTGTACGTGCGTGGGTACCCCGGAAAAGGTGCGTTCGGACTTGCGGAATTTCGCGGCCCGGACGGGCGCCGACGAGCTGATGATCACCTGTCAGATCTTTGATCATGGCGCCCGGCTGCGTTCGTTTGAGATTGCAGCGCAATCGCTGGTTTAGACACGGAGTCTTCCAGGGTTCGACGCTGAGCGCGTCGCTGCAACTCGATTCTGATATACGCAGAGATGGGTATACGCGGCAGATATTAACGGCGCACTCAGCCCCGCCTTTGCTCCGCGCACCAGGAGATCGCCGAGAATCTGGTCCGCCTCGACCGGATTGCCTTCTTGCAGATCCCGGTAAAGCGATGAGGTTGTTGGCGCACCGGGTTTGAGCAGCAGTTCAGCGGTGGCGGCGATGAAGGCTTCCCCGAGCGCAGTACCTACAGCCTCGATGATCGACACTACCTCATTGAGGAACTGGGTCAGAAATTCCCTACCTCCGTACGCGCCTTCGATTTCGCCCGTGTTACCCCTCATCAGACAGGTAACGCCGCCCAATGTCGCGAGCAAAGTCCATTTCTGCCACATCTCGAGAACGATCGACTGAGAGATCCGCGCCTCAAAACCCGCGCCCTGCATGAACTCGTGAAGCCGGGTTACGCGTTCAGAGCGAGAGCCATCCATTTCGCCGTAGGCCAGATCTTGCAGCTTTGTGAGTTGCACGATGCGACCCTGTTTGTCCAGCATCGTGGCGGCCTTGCATGCGCCACCGAGCACGGCCCGGGCACCAAAGTGTGCGGCGAGCGTGTCCATATGCTTCATGCCATTGAGAATGGGCAGGATCATCGTCTGGTCGCTGACGGCGGGAGCGAAATCGCCAATCGCTGACTCTAGCGAGTAGGCCTTTACAGACAGAAACACGACATCGAACGCGTCGTGAATGTCATTGCTGGAAACGAGCTTGGGCTGCACGGTTGCATCGCCGAGCGGGCTCACGATCCGCAGACCGTCCCTGCGCAGTTCTGCTGCGCGGCTCGGGCGAACGAGGAAAGTGACGTCTCGCCCAACCTGTGCGAGACGACCCCCAAAGAGCCCTCCAATCGAACCGGCGCCGACGACGAGCATTCGCATCGATTCTGAGCCTAGCACCGCCGCAACATACGTTCACCGCCCGAAATGGGGAGAAGAACCCCGACACGGCCTTTCCGCTTGTGCGACTTGACATGACCAGAGGCCAGGCGAAGCTCGGAAGCTATAGCATGGTGTGTGAAGGTATCGTCGCACGATCCTGGCTCGTTCGTGCACGACACTACAGAAGGAGACAAGCGTGTCTGAGAATGGCGAAGGTACCGCTGCAGATCTGCCCGCGTCGAACATTCTAACCCCGCTATCACGGCGTATATTCGTCGAAGCGGCCGCGCTTGCCGGGGCGGGCCTCACGACCCTTGCAAGGCCAGCGCGATCACTGGGCGGATCGGCGCAGGAGTCCGGTGTTGCAAACGCACCGAATTTGAAGCCGATGGGCGTCAAGACAATGCCCGGAGAGAACCGCATGTACGATGAAATCACGAAGGAAAAGATTCGACGAGCGCTTTTGGCCGGACCGGACTCGGTGACCCGAGAAGCTACGGTCGCGGAAATGGATGCTCAAGGCAAGATGAACGTGCTCCGTCCCGGAACGAACCAATGGGTGTGCGTACCAGGAAATCAAAACATCATCGGAGAGGCGGACATGTGTTGCGATCCTATGGGGATGCAATGGATGATGGACGTCGTCGCGAGGAAGCCGAAACCCACGAATACCACGCCGGGACTGATTTACATGCTCAACGGGGCCAATCAGCGAAGCTACACAGATCCTTTCGACCGCACGAGCCCGGCCATTCCAATCGGCCCGCATTGGATGATCATGTGGCCTTTTGATGCAAAAGCTGCAGGTTTGCCCGCGGTCATGCGCGACGCGGGAACGCTGGTGATGTTCGCCGGCACGCCGTATGCGCATCTGCATATCTGCGGTTCACCCTGGGATGGGAACGAATATCACCCTGGCGATCGAGCTGTTTGGACAATGACCTATGCGCGGCCGTAACGACGTGGATGTCTATTAGTGTCCGAGCCGGGCTTATCCGAAGAGACTGAGCGTCCTTCACGCACCAGGAAACTGACATTGGCCACGAGTAGGTCGGTCGAAGCCTCGAGTGACCATTGAAGCGCTTGAGTCGGCTAATAGTGGTTTGCAGTGACCAGAGTCAATCGGATGTATGCCCCACCCTTAAACCACGAGCAGGAGAAGCTCCATGATTCGCAAAGCGAAAGCTGTGTGGCGCGGCACCGGCCGGGCCGGAACCGGAGACCTTTCCACGGACTCCGGGGTGCTTGCCGAAACTCCCTATTCGTTCAGAAGCCGGTTCGAGAACGAGAAGGGAACAAACCCTGAAGAGTTGATCGCCGCGGCGCACGCGGGCTGCTTTACGATGGCCTTGGCCTTTCAGCTTCAGGCCGCCGGATACACGCCTACCGAGCTGAGCACGGAGGCGGCCGTCAGTCTCGACCCAGACGGGCAGGGCTTCCGCATCAGTAGTTCCGCCCTGACACTGCGCGCTACCGTGCCGAAACTAGATCAGGCCACGTTCGCTGCTCTGGCGAAGGACGCCGAGCAGAACTGCCCCGTCTCCAAGGTCCTCAAGGCAGAAATCACGCTGGATGCCAAGTTGGTCTGAGCGCTGAGGACGTTGCGACCGACACTCATCGAGCCAGAAAACCCGGGTGATGAGAGGTTCAAACTACTATGGCGGTACCCGCGCAGGCTTCAACCGCTGCCTGGGTAGTCCAGCTTACGATTTCGCTCACGATACTCATTGTCCGTCTCTATGAGCGGACGTCTGACCAGATATAGGCCACGCTCCGTGAGCAGGAAAGTGGTGCCCGTGTCGTACTTCGTGACCTCCTCGCGGACCTCCTTCACATCAAAGACACGAGTGAAGTCCGCTGAACTCACGGTCTCGACCGGCTGATAGTCTTGAGTAAGATGCGCAAACGCATCGCCTCGCCCTGCGACGGTGAGCCCACCATAACCCAGAGGCAGGGTCGCGTATTGCAGCGTCAGGCTATACAGTCTCGGGTCTTGAATCTTCTGGAGGCTCGGCGTTTTGATCTTATGCAGATTCAACACAGCGTCCCCTTGGCTTTGCCGGAACCGGATGACTTCTGCGTCCTCGCCGACAGAGGAAACAAAGTCAAACGGTCCGGGAACGTCAAGATGCACTGAGCCTTCGCCTTTGACATGGGCGGGGTGAGTTACATCAAAAATGGCCAGCCGGGCGCCCCGATCCTGTTCGACATAGAGAAACGTTCTGCCGTCAGCTGTCTCGTGCAGGAGCATCGCGTCGCCGGTGTGCCGCGCTAAATCGGGAAGATCGGTTGGTAGCACGACAATGAGATCCTGGGAGGGTTTGGCGTAGGCCTCCGGAGCCGCAACGGCTCCGTTGGCAACAATCGCGATTAGCGCTCGGCACAGATTCTTCATGAAATCAGCGTTCACATTTTCAAACATGTCACTGGCCCCTTAAACCGTAATAACGAATCGTATCCTGCGTCCGCCGTTTCTAAGGACTTGCGTCTTGCGGGCTACCGGCGCCCTCCATCGGTAAGACCGCGGTGCGGCGTGGTTTATTCCGCGGTGCGCTCCCCGCTTAGAGACCCGGACGACGAATTCCCGGAAGCCTCATAACAATCGGACTGGAGGTCCGCGTCGACTGGTGAGTGACTCAGCGCTGCATCACCGAAAGCGCGAGGCGCTTGCAGACTTCTGGGGAAGAGGCCGGCCGGTTTTAGTTTAAGAGTCCGTATGCACGGTGCTCTGCGGCGTCGACGAATGGTGCTCCCGCCTAACGACTACCAGTGGTGCGCGTCGCGCGTGCGCGATCGGCCGATCCGGCTTCCTGCGGTGCACTGCTCGCAACGCGGGCTGCGGGAGCTGGTGCGGCGAACCGCTCACGTGCTGCATGTGTCCGCACTCTCATCACGCCGCCTGTGAAGTTGGCCATGCCGCTGGTGGTTTGATTGGGAGATTTGGGCTCGCACCCGGCACGAGCCCACGCCCCGCGAACCTTTCGGACTCGCGCATCTGCCCAAAACCTGCCTACTGAGCCGAAACAGTGCCTCGCACCAGCAAGTTCCCGCTGATCGCTCAATACGGATTCGGCGGTGGAGCCATCGTCGTGGCCGTGACTGCGATACTGCCGAAAACTCCATCCGTCTGATTGGCAAATCCCGCCGTGTAAAACAGGGTGGTCAGAGGCTTGTCGGCGTCACCGTTTCCAAACACTAAGGACCACAGGCCGGGGATGGCAAAGGTCCCTCCGTTAGTGACCGTGAGCGGACCCATGGAGGTTGCCAACGCAGTCCCATTTGGCGCGAATAGGTTTATCTTCCCGTCGCCAAAGTTTCCAATCAGTATATTCCCCTGTAGCGAGCCAAATCCTGCCGGTGCAATCGCCATTCCCCACGGTGCATTGAGCGCGCCGCCCGATGCGAATCGGCTTACAAAGCTGCCATTGAAGTCGAATACGTCAACGTAACCCAGGCCCGCGCCCGTAGTTTCGTCGTGCATCGCCGCGTCCTGCTTCGCGTAGGTAACATACAACTGACCATCAAGGGCTGCTATGCCGAAGGGCACGAAGCCTGTGGGCATGGTGGGATCAACGAACTTTCCCTGCATATCAGCCGGTTTGTTGAAGTCCTTATCGAATACGTCGATCTTGTTGTTATGCAGGTCGGTCGCATAGAGAAACGATGCCCCGTTGACAGTGCCGAGCGCAAGCCCCTTGTACACCGCGTGATTGGCGCCGTTCACCACCCCGTCGTCGTACGCGGTGACTGCGGTCTCGCCGCTATCCTTTGCCCAGGCTGCGATGGTGCCACCCTCTCCGGCGAAGATGAACAGTGCTGTCTCCTGACCCACACTCGTAGCAATGAGGAAGCCGGCGCCGCCGTTGTAGACTTGGCCTGTGGGATTGGCAGCCACGCCGGCGGCGGAGGCTGGAATGGCAATGCCGACATCGGTGGAGCCTGTGACGGCATCCGTCTGAATTGCGCCCGTGCCACTGTAAAGGGTCGCGAGGTTTTTGTTGTTGTCGGCGACCCAGAAGGGCAGGCCCGGTGCGGTCACCAGACCCCAAGGATTCGACAAGTTGGCGTCAATCGTGGTGGCGCTGGCAACAACCCCGACTTTGTTCGACACCAAGGCGCTGTCGGCAAATCCGCTGCTCGGTTGTGTGGCCGTCTGACTACCACCGATGGTGCTGCTGCTGCCGCTGCTGCTGCCGCCGCCGCCACAGGCGGTGAGAGTCAGAGCGCCGACCAGTCCGAGGCAAACACAAGCCACCACTCCGCTGGGGATGGCGCGATTCAAATGCATTGGAACTCTCCATGATGTGTGAAATGGTTTAGTGGAGATATTCCTGCACTCAGTTCAAATCGGGAAAAGGTCGCCGTTCCTGTCTCAATTCCCAAGTGGGTCAGCGGCGTGCTGTCAGGTGGCATTGCCGGAAGCAGCTCGTCCACTTCGATGCGTAGGCCAGTCCACCGCGATTTGTATGAAAGCGCCAAGGCGAGAGGATCGAAAGGCTGACGCATCGCGTTGCATTGTCGGAACGCTCAGCTCGTGGCCGCCGACGACCGCGGCATTTACCTGCGGCGGGCTCGCATTACGCCACACAACCGGCGCGGAAAAGCAAGCCCCGCTGCTACACGTTCGCCAAGTCGGATCGCATCATCATCAATCCTGACTTGGAGCGGGATGCATGCCAAGCGAGCCCACAGCCATACCATCCAAGTCGAGGGCGCCCGGCATTCGGTTTACGAGTCGCACCCGAAGGAGGTTGCGGTTCTCAGTGACGATGCGGCGCCACGCGTTGGAGGGAAAGTGACATCCATCTCTTGAGAGATTTTGAGCGGCTGGTTACCGGATAGATTCCCTACGGCGCAGAGTTCCCCGGTATTGCCGTCACGGTTGAGCTATAGGCCTCGGGGATCTCGGCCGTTTTGAGCGACAATCTGGTCCAAACTGCGAGGCGCACACATGGATCTGCAATTGAGGGGCAAGCTCGCACTGGTCAGTGGTAGTACTGCGGGCATCGGCCGTGCGATCGCCACAGCGCTTGCGCGCGAAGGCGCTCGGGTGATTGTCAATGGCCGTTCGAAGACGTCTGTCGATGAAGTCGTAAGGTCGCTTAGGTCTGACACGGGCGGGGATCACCAGGGGTTTGCGGGTGACCTAGGCGTCGCTTCGGCCGCCGAACAGGTGGTGCGGGAGCATCCCGGCGTGCAGATTCTCATCAATAGCCTCGGAATCTTCGAACCCAAACCATTCGAAGAGATCCCTGACACCGACTGGTTACGATTCTTCGAGGTTAATGTCCTCAGCGGCGTAAGGCTTGCCCGGCTCGTCTTGCCCTCGATGAGGGCCGCCAACTGGGGTCGAATTATCTTCATCTCGAGCGAAAGCGGCGTCCAGATCCCGAGTGAGATGATCCACTACGGTGCGACCAAGACCGCACAGCTGGCGGTATCGCGGGGCTTGGCGGAATCCCTCGCCGGCTCCGCCATCACCGTCAATAGCATCCTGCCAGGGCCGACGAGATCACGGGGTGTCGGGGAGTTCGTCGACAGCCTGGCCAAGGCAAGCGGTATGTCCTTTGCGGACTTCGAGCGAGAATTCTTCGCAAAGGTCCGGCCCAGCTCGCTCATCAAGCGCTTCGCTGAGCCTGAGGAGGTTGCGTCGCTCGTGGCTTACGTCGCCAGTCCGCTGGCTTCCGCAATCACCGGTGCGGCGCTGCGGGTGGATGGCGGGGTGATTCGGAGCGCGTTCTGACATCGCCGGGAAGTTCCGCGCCCAAAAAACTGGAGGAGCGCATGCCGCAGACTTGGCTGATCACCGGATGCTCGCGAGGCCTGGGGCGCGCGCTCGCCGAGGCGGTTGTGACGTCCGGAGACTGTCTTGTGGCCACCGCGCGCAAGAAACGTGAGCTCGATGACCTTGCGACAAAGGCTGGTGATCGGGTCATAACGCGCGCGCTCGATGTTACCGATTTCCAGGCCGCTTGCGATGCGGTGAAAGCGGCAGTGGACACTTTCGGTCGCCTGGACGTCGTTGCAAACGTGGCCGGGTATGGAAACCTCGGCCCGATAGAAGACACGAGCATTGAAGACTTCCGTGCACAGATCGAATCGAACCTGTTCGGCGTCATCAACATGTCCAAAGCCGCTATCCCTACAATGCGGAAACAGCGCTCTGGGCACATCATCAATTTCTCTTCCGTGGGCGGCCGGATCGGCTCGACCGGACGCGCTCCGTACTCGGCTGCCAAGTTCGGCCTAGAGGGCTTCTCCGAAGTCATGGCGACCGAATTGGCGTCGCTCGGTATAAAGGTCACCATCATCGAGCCGGGCGGCTTTCGGACAGACTTCGCTGGCTCATCCACAAAGATCGCGGAGGTCCGGGCGGAATACGACTCGACGGTTGGCGAGGCCGCTCGATTTCAGCGCAACTATAACGGTAGGCAGCCGGGCGATCCGGCCAAGGCGGCGCGGGTTATTATCGACGTGGTCGGGATGAGCGGAGGTTCCGGGGAAGTTGTGCAATCCGACCCCAAATTGCGCAGGATAATTCTTGGCAGTGACGCCTATAGGGCAATTGGGTCGAAGCTCGATGCGCTACGAGCGGAGTACGAAGCCAGCAAGGATCTGGCGTACAGCACCGACTTCAAGGAGTGACCCGCTCTCGCTGGGACGCTGTTGCTAGTGATTTAAGCGCGACGGGGTCGATTGCGAGCGCCATCCGAGCACAGCGGCTACCGTCGGTGGTGGAGGAGACCAGGGGAGTCTCAAGTTGCGCTGCGGCGCGACGCCGGGTACCGGCTCAAGCTCTGAATCGAGCCGTCAGCGAATGGGTTCGCCTCTGGCTCTGTAGAAGGCGAATGAAGCGATCCACTTTCCGAGCACGCCTATCACGATGCCCACCGTCGTATCGAAGAGCCGCAGCAACGGTTGCTTCCATGCATCGATGGGGTTTGCGAGAGCCACGACCATTACGACAATTGTAGTGACCGCTGCCGTAAGAATGTCTTCGCGACGCTCGAGCAGCACCATAACCAGCGTTGCGGTGCCCAGCAGGATGCCCATACCGATGACGTTGGGCTGGATGAACCACAGGTAAGGCAAACAAAGCGCGAAACTTACCGATGTGCCGATCAGGCGTCCGGTGCCGGCGGCGAGGCTGTGCTGTCGTGAGTCGCGAAACACAAATGCCGTAGCTACGGCTGCCCACATTCCGCCGATTGGGTCGCTATGCCCTTCGACGGCAACATTGAGCAGCTTCATCACGGCATATGAGAATACGCAAGCGCAGCCCATGGCGACTGAATACGCAACGTCCCATGCCGATGGCAGTTTAAGGGCTCTCATGGATACAGCACTTCGGGTTGCCGCGTGAACGCGTGGCACATCCTACTGTGCTCTCGTGCAGCGTACCAACGCCGGCGGCGCCGAACGAGTTCGCGTGAGATCCCGGCATGGCTGCTTGCCGCGGACCGTCTATTCGTACTCGCCTCGAAACGGGCGGCCATGACGGTGATGCTGTTGCGACGAGCTCACTGGCAGTTGTCGCGACATGATCGGGCGCGGAAAATCCCTGGCGCCCGAGCATTCCGCGTGACATTGTTTAGGGGTGCTATAAAAACTCCGGCATTGATGATTGTTCCGGACGATTTATTTGCGTCGCAGCAAATCTATGCACCTGGGAGGGGTCTAAGCCATGCTACGAATCGCTCACCTTTGCGTATCTGGCCTGTACCGGCGTCGGCGCTTACCGTGGCTTGGATTTCTATACTGCTGTGTGGCGCTGCCAATCCTCTGCGCGGCTGACTCGGGCGCGCCAGATACGCGGGCGTTATTGCGGGCGCAAGCGGACAACACGAATTGGATCCTGCCCGCCAGTACCTATGCGGGGAATCGCTATACGACGCTGGCGCAAATCAACAAGACAAACGTGGGGCTGCTGAGCCAGAGCTGGCGCACCAACCTGCTCGACGATGGCGAGCAGGAAGCTTCGGTCATCGTCTGGAAGGGAACCATGTTCGTCTCCACGCCCCACGGGGGCGTGCTTGCGCTAGATGCCGCTACGGGGAAACTGCGGTGGCATTCACCGTATACGCCGGCCTACGTGTTGCTGTTTGCCGTTAACCGAGGTGTCGGACTTGCCGATGGCAAGGTCTTCATCGCGACGCAGGACTGTCGCATCCGGGCTCTTGACGCCGGTACCGGCAAGCCGGTGTGGGATGTACAAGGCTGTCTCGATACCAGTAACAGCTGGTACTCGATGGCGGCATACGTCTACAAAGACCAGATCATCGTGGGCACCGGCGGTGGTGACAACGGCAACATCGGGCTTGTGAGTGCGTTTAGCGTTCATGACGGTGGGCGCTTGTGGGATTGGCGCACCATTCCCGGGCCCGGAGAAGCGGGACATGACACCTGGCCCGGGGATTCCTGGAAACACGGAGGCGGTGCGGTATGGAATGGGCTGGCGATCGACCAGGAGACGGACACGTTGTTTGTGGCTGCGGGCAACCCGGGCCCCGATATGATCCTGACAGGACGGCAAGGTAGGAACCTTTACACTGATTCTTTGGTCGCCCTGGATATCTCCGGCAAAAAGCCAAAGATGAAGTGGTACTACCAGCTGATACAGAACGATACCCACGATGCCGATCCGGCCATGATTCCGGTCCTGTTCCAGGGCTCGGTTTCCGGACTCGTGCGGCGACTGGTCGCGGTTGGTGACAAGGCCGGTAACTTTGTGATTCTCGACCGTGGCAGTGGAGCGGTCGTGCACCGCATGGCCTTGAGTACGCAGAAGGCGCTCGATATAGCGCCCACCACGCAAGGGGTCGAGGCGTGTCCTAATCACGGAGGCGGGATCGAGTGGAATGGCGGCGCTTACGATCCAGGCAGTAATCTTTTTCTGGTACCGAGCACGGAAGAGTGCGGAGTGTTCAAACTCGCGAGCGACGCTGCTCCCCAATATATCCCGGGCCAACCCTACGCGGGGGGTGCACTGCCGCGGCGCCGTAACGGAACCGGAACACTCAGTGCCGTCGACGTGAATACCGGGAAACTGCGCTGGCGTAATTCCCTGCCTTACCCCGCTGAGGGTGGCGTTCTGATTACCTCGACCGGGCTCGCATTCACCAGCGATGTCGGGGGCAATCTCTACGCCTTCGATGCCGCGACCGGTCATCAGTATTGGAAAACCAATACCGGTTCCTCGATCGTGGCCCCAATCTCTGCGTACAACGTAAACGGCACCGATTATCTGGCGGTGCTCGTCGGGGAGGCCGGTAATCAGCAGACACCCAATCTCCCCTCCACCGAAGGCAGTCGTGTGATCGCCTATCGGCTGGGCGAAGGGGACCCTATCGTGAACGGCACCGAGGGTCAGCTTGCGAGCGCTAATGCGCCCAATGGCCGCGGCGGAGAGTCCGAGGGCCCCCCTGAGAAATCGATCGGCTCCGCGCCCTACACTCCGGCGCAAGTGGCACGCGGCGCTGAGATTTATGCCAAGGAGTGCGCGGTCTGTCACGGTGCAAACCTGCAGGGTATCTCGGCGCCCGCGCTGACGGGACCGAGCTTCGGCCGCTCGCATCTCACCGGCGCTCAGTTACGCACCGTGGTGGTTCAGACAATGCCCCTCACGGCGCCCGGCTCGCTCAAGCCGGACGAGAATGCGGCGGTGCTCGCTTATCTGCTGAGCTACAACTGTGTGCAGGCCGCCGGCGGCGGCCAGCAGGAATTTCCCACCGGGGATCTGCCGAATCTGCAGCAGGTTGAGCTGGGCAGCGCGAGTTGCCCTCCGAAGTGAATAGGAACCAACGAACGCGAAGCGCTCACGAGATTCAGGCTACAGCGAAGCTGCAACGCTGGGCGAAAGCGGCTTTGGTTCGCCAGGTGAGATGTTCCTGTAGACCCGCCACTAGGGCTCCCGGGCCGCCTTATTCCAGCGCCACGCCGCCGGCGGCGGCCGCTGCGTCACGAGTCGCGGGACGCATCAGCAGAAGTAGGGGAATAACGATCACCGTGACGATCAGCATGAGGCGATAATCGTCAAGATAGCCAATCATCGTCGCTTGACGGGTAATCTCAGCATTCAGCGAGGCTGCCCCGGTCAGACTCGGCAGGTGGAACGCGGCTCCCAAGGGGCTCGTGACAACGTTGCCATTGTTGTTGCCCAGGTTTTCGATTATCCCGGCATGCGCAATCTGAGTGTTGCGAACCAGCTGAGACTGCGCGACGGAGATGCCGATCGCGCTGCCAATGTTGCGCATTAAACTGAAGATCGCCGTTCCGTCGGCGCGCAGTTCGGGCGACAAGGTAGCGAAAGCGGCAGTAGCCAGGGGTACAAAGACCAGCCCCAGGCCCACGCCTTGAATGATGGAAGGCACGATGACCGCGCTCTGCGTGATCGTTAAATCGTATTGCGTCATCTGCCAGCTTGAAAACGCAACCACGGCAAAGCCAACGGTGAGCAGTATTCGCACGTCCACCCGACCGGTGAGCCGGCCTACGACCAGCATTGCTACCATCGTGCCGATCCCACCAGGTGCCATCACGAACCCTGCAGTCGAGGCTGGGTAGTCAAAAAGGTCCTGAAGCATGGTGGCGATGAGTGCTCGAGTCGAAAATAAGATCATCGCCACGAGAAACATAAGAGCGATACCGGAGATGTAGTTCCGGTTCCTGAGTAGTCGATAGTCGAAGAACGATTTTCCGGCGGGGGTGAGTACTGTGTGCACGCCGAAATATGCGAGGCTGATCACGCACGTGATGGCTTCTACCCAGCTTTCGGTTGACGAAAACCAGTCATTCTGCTCGCCCCGATCGAGCAACAGCTGCAGGGCTGCGATCGCGATACTGAGAGTGGCAAAGCCGAAGAGGTCGAAACGCACTTTGCGCAACGGCTTTTTGGCCAGGATGTAGCGACCGATGCCATAGAACGCCAGTGAGCCGATCGGCACATTGATAAAGAACACCCACCTCCAGCTCCAGTTTTCTGTCAACCAACCCCCAAGAGCCGGGCCCAGAATCGGACCGATCATGACGCCGACTCCCCAAACCGCCATGGCGGAGCCGTGTTGTTTCGGGGGATATACATCCAATAGCACGGCCTGAGACAGTGGCACCAATGCCGCCCCGAATAGTCCCTGTAGCAACCGGGCAAGTACGATTTGGAACAGCGAATCGGCGACTCCACAGAGAACCGAAGCCACCGTGAAGCCCGCGATAGAAACGAGAAGGACGTTCTTGAGACCAAACTGATCGGTCAGCCAGCCGGCGAGGGGTGTCGCAATACCGGCAGCGACAATGTAGGACGTCAGTACCCAGGTTATCTGATCGAGCGAAGCGGAAAGATTCCCCTGCATGTGCGGAAGCGCCACATTTGCGATCGTTCCGTCGATCGCTTGAATAATTGTGGCCAGCATGATCGATACCGTGATCATGCCTCGATGCGGGACCGCGACAGATTCAGGATCCACGTCGCCTCAGCTCGTGCTGCGCGGGGGACCGGGCTTGCGCGCTCACAGCACGTAGCGTAGCGCGATTCTCACGATACGGCAGTACTGGGAAATGAAGTAGGCAAGTGCACGTCAGTTGACTCAATGTCGATCATGTTCCTCGTCACGACCGTCAGTTCGCACAAGAGTGTCGTGGCGGCAATCGGGTCCAATCTATTCGCGCAGCGAGGCATAGAAAGGCGTCCCCAGATGTCCGCCGCATCCTTCTTCGAACGGCAGAGTCGCGTGAGTGTAGACCGTCGTAACGCGTCGCAGCCAGTGATCGAGCACGCTCGCCGCGTACCATCAGCGCGATCTGGGATGCGTTCAGCGCCTCGCCCCACCTCACCGGCAACAATTTGGGAAAGAGACAAGCGCGTGCTTCCGCGAGCCTTTCCGGGCGGGCATGAGTGGGCTGCCCCTCGCAGCGTGAGCGCGCGGCGAGTCGTATCTGCGCACTAACTTCGTGCGGTCGGCTTGCGGCATGCCCCAGATCATTCTGGCCTCCTGCTGGAACGAGTTCGTGCTCTGCGGCGGACACGCGGCCCAACAGGACGCGAACGATTACTTTCTTGCCAACATGCACAAGGGGTCGTACCCCTGGCACGCGGAGGGGATGGTCTCTACGCCTTTTGGAAACGGCGGCATGCGGCTCGTGGAATCTAGCTGATCAAGCTTCATCTCAAGCTTGTACGCGATCCGTCGCACGCCCTTACGCCCCGCTCCTCGGGCAATTCAGGCGCGTTCGCCTGGCGCGCTACCCGCAAGAAATCAGAAGAAAGGCCAAGCCGCGTCGCGCATTACGTCGGCGTGACGAAAATCGGTAGAACACTTTCGCGGCAAATAACGGGGTTCGAAGCCGAAGCCCCTTGGGGGGACGCCAATATAATGAGTAGGTTACGTTTCAGGTAAGCCGCCGGGGGGAAACGTGGGGCGCAACTTCGACCCTAACTCTCCGCCTCGGGCTGGGACATCCTCGGCCACGGAATTCCCGCTGCATCTCTCGGGCTTACCCGATCAGCATTAGGCCCAAAGTCGCCAAGGCTCGTCGCTTGACGTCCCCGTGAGCGTCGACGATGGATCGCTCGGGGGATTTTCGGTAACTTTGGAGGAACCCGCTTCGGGTCGTGCAGGCGCGGGCGCTTGCGGGAAGGAGATTGCGATGCGTATTAGCCAGATTCTTCCGACCAAGCGCTCGGACATCGTCAGCGTCCCACCCACGGCCAAAGTTAGGGGTGCGATCGCGCTGATGAAGCGCGAGCACGTCGGCGCGGTCCTCGTACTCGATGAGGACGGGCGCCTCCTCGGCGTTCTTTCGGAGCGCGACGTTGTGCACTCGCTTGACTTACAGGCTGCGGATCCCTTCGCACGGCAAGTTACTGAGGTGATGCGTCGCGACAGCCCGGTCGCCAGTGCGCAGGACACGGTGCAGTCTGTGATGCAGACGATGACGGTGACTCGGGCGCGGCACGTTCCCGTTGTCGAGAGGGGCCGCGTGATCGGCATCGTGAGCATTGGCGACATCGTCAAATGGCGTCTGGATGAGCAGATCCAGGAGAACACTGTCCTGCAGGACCTTGCTCGCTCTCGCGTGCTCGCCAAATAGCTTCTGACAATTTCTAAGCGAGCGAATTGCCAATGGGCATCGGAGATCGCCAAGACTGTCGATGAAGTTGAACGCTTCCGCTGCCTCGAAGCTGACGCAGGCTCGATGGTGCGCGCGGCGGTGGCCTACCCATGGTCATTTCCCGAAGTATCAAGTGTATTGCTCGACACTAAGAACACCGCACGGGCCGAGAGTGACTTTGCCGAAATTCCCGGCGCGCGCTTGACCGCGCAGAGCCTTCGTCGCGTACTCGCGCTTCAGGATGAACTCGCCGCAGGCGGTAGGCGCACCCTGAAGGCCCTGGTGAAACGAGTCCTTGGCCGCTGCTGAAGCCTGGCGTCGTTCAGCGAAGGATGGCCGCCGCTTGTATAGTAGCGTCCAAGCTTAGAGTCCGCCGCGAATCGGCCGACCCTCATGAGAACGAACAACTCTTCGATTGGAGAGATTTCCAATGCTCCAGAGTGCAAGCAATTCGCCGGCGCGGCTTCAGCTCTGCGCAAAGCAAGCCGGTTGTGGCCCGATGGACAGAGCGTTCGCAACGAGGCGCAAGCTGGTGCGCGTAAGCGCCCGGATTTTCTTGCTGGCTGCGGGCGCCGTTCTGCCGGCCTTGCCGGCGCTCGCGCAGCCGGCCCCGGCCGCCGACTACCGCGCGGCGCCGCAGGCCGCTGCCGCATGGCCGCACACGATTTCCCGCGACGGCGCGACGGTCACCGTCTATCAGCCCCAGGCGATCTCCTGGCCTGGTCGCAAGACCCTCACCGCGCGCGCCGCGATAGCGATCTCACGGCCGGGGCAGGGCAAGCCCTTGCTCGGCACGATCGAGCTGACGCTCGCCACGCGCGTCGATGAGGCAGCGGGGATCGTATATCTGTCGAACCCGGTATTGCTGGCCACGCATTTCCCGTCCCTCGACACCGGGGAAGCGACCCGACTTGAGACCAAGGTACGCGCTACGCTGCCGCAGATCGACGCGCGGCCAGTACCCCTTGCCTCCGTGCTGCTCAGTCTTAAGCAATTGCCCGTAACATCAGTCGCGGTGCGCAATGATGCGCCTGCCATTTTCTATTCCGATCGGCCCGCCAGTCTGGTGGTGTTCGATGGCAGCCCGGTCCTGATCCCGGCCGGCACGTCCGGCCTTACCTATGCCGTGAACACCAACTGGGACGTCTTCGTCGACCACGACACGTGGTACCTGCTCAACAACGGCTTCTGGTTCTCGGCGCCCCAGGCGAGCGGCCCGTACACACCCGTGGCGCGGCTGCCCGCGGCCTTCAGCACGTTACCTAAGGGCGAAACTTTCAGCCGCGTGAGCCTGTACGTGCCGGCCAAGGCACCGACGCCCAAAGAGCGGGTGCCGAAGATTTTCGTCAGCACCAAGCCCGCCGAGGTCATCGTCACCGATGGAGCGCCGAGCTTCAAGCCGGTCGCCGGGACCGGTCTGCAACGGGTGCTCAATACGGCGAGTGTGCTGTTCTTCGATCCGGCGAACGGCCTGTTCTATCTGCAGTTATCCGGGCGCTGGTTTTCCGCCAACGGATTCAATGGAGCGTGGGAGTTCGCCACCGATAAGTTGCCGGCGGATTTCTCACTTATCGCGCCCCACAGTTCCGACGCCGCGATACTGGCGTCGGTGCCCGGTACGGTCGCGGCGCAGGAGGCGGTCCTCAAGGCGCAGATCCCGACTACGGCGACGCTGCAACGCTCCGCGGTGAAATTCACCGTGGTGTATTCGGGGGCGCCGCGCTTCGTCGTACTGCCCGGAACGACGCTGCTGTATGCGGCGAACACCAGCAGCTACGTGCTCAAGATCGGCCCTGACTACTATGCCTGCGAAGGCGGTGCATGGTTCGTGGCCGCCGCCGCGACCGGTCCGTGGCTCTTGGCGGACAGCATTCCCGCGGTGATCCACACGATTCCGCCGGCGAGTCCGCTCTACCCCGTGACCTATGTGCAGGTCTATGCGGTGACGCCGACCGCGGTCACTTTTGGATATACCGCCGGCTACACGCTCGGCTACGTGAGTTACGGCGTGCTGGTCTTTGGCACCGGTTACTACTATCCGCCGGTGATCATTCCAGGCGTGGTGCCGATCTATTACCCGTATCCATACACCTATGCGGGCGGCGTCTGGTACAACACCAGCACCGGTGCCTGGGCGCGCGGGGGCACCGTTTACGGACCCTATGGCGGGGCCGTTACTGCGGGCAGCTATTACAATCCGAGCACGGGCGCTTGGGCACATGGTGCGGCGGTCTATGGACCCAACGGCGGTGCCGGCGCGTGGTCGGCCTACAACCCGAGCACGGGCAGCTACGCGCACGGCAGTTCTTCGTGGAGCAACGGCAGCGGCAGCGCCAATGCCAGCTACTACAACGCGCGCAGCGGCGTTTCCGGCTCAACCACGCAGAATGCGAATCCCTACAGCCGTTGGGGATCGAGCACTTTCTCGGGCGCGAACCAAACGGTCAATACGCAAAGCGGCGCCAACGCCAATGGCCGAGCGGGGGGATTCAACTCCTCGACCGGCGCCAAGGGTGCCGGATATGAGAACAATATCAATGGCGGTAGCGGCGGCGTCGTCAAGACGCAAAATGGCGATGTTTATGCGGGCCATGACGGCAACATCTACCAACACACCGACTCCGGCTGGTCGAAATACGACAACGGCGCCTGGAATCCGGTGCAGACGCCGACGAACAAACCTGCGTCAGCGACCGCGCCTACCAATCGCGCGCCGGGCGGCACGCCGGGGGATACGCAGGGCGCCCGCGGCAATCCTGCGGGCGGCGCCACGGATCGTGGCAACTACCAGCAACTGGAACAGGATCGGCTCGGGCGACAAGCCGGCAGCGGCCGGTGGGGCGCTAGCCGAGGTGCGGGCGCGGACGGTTCAAGATCGCGGAAGCGCTAGCGCATGGCGCTCTTGCCAATCGTCGCAGCGCAGCGGAGTAATCGCGATGAACTGCTCAATCGGTAAGGCACTCGTTCTTTGCGCGCTGGCCCTGTAAGGCGACGCAGCTTGCAGGTCAGCGCTCGACTAAGAGCAAGGTCGACGTAGCCGATGCGTAGAGCGTTCCGTTCATATCGCTCAGCGCGGCTTCGGTATAGCCGACACGCCGGCCGAGCGAGACGACGCGGCCTTCCGCTCGCACCACACCGGTGTCGCGTGTCATGGCTTTGTGGAAGGCGACTTTCAGTTCCAGCGTCACATAGCTCTGTGCGCCGCTAAGACGCGAGTGCAGTGCGCAGCCGCAGGCAGAGTCGAGTAAGGTCGCGGCATAACCGCCGTGAACCAGACCCAGAGGGCTGTACGCGTGCACGCCGGGTTTGCCGGCGAACACGGCTCGCCCAAGCTCAATCTCAACGAGGTTGAAGTCCAACGATACAGCGATCCCGGGCCGCTGACCTGCCGCCATGAAATTGCGCAGCTGCTCCAAGCCGGACGGCGAGGCCGCGCTCTTTTCATCAGGGGAGTTCATGCGTCAGTTCCTTGTCCATTGGCAAGCAGCGCCTCAGCCTCTTGCAAGAGCGCGGCATCCACGCGCGCGCCTGATGCGGCTGCGTCTTCGTCAATCTGCTCGGGGCGCGAAGCGCCGATAATCGCCGCTGCGACATTCCCTTGCCGCAGGATCCACGCAAGTGCCAGCTGCGGCAACGACAGTTGCGCCTGGGCCGCCAGCTCCTTCACCGCCTGTACCGCACGCAAGGTCGCGGGCGCGAACCAGCTCGGATTCAAAAACGCCCCCATCTCACGATCGGCGGCACGACTGTCCGCAGGCAGCGGCGCACCCGGCAGGTACTTTCCGCTCAGGACCCCTTGTGCGAGGGGTGACCACACGACCTGTGAGATGCCGGACTTCGCGCATAAGGCCAGCAGGCCGTGTTCCGGATCGCGATGCAGCAGCGAGTACTGAGGTTGGCTCGATACAAAGCGGGCAACACCCGGCAGGGCGATCGCCGCCTCAATCCGGTCGAGCGGCCATTCCGAGAAACCGATATAGCGCACTTTGCCCGAGCTCACCGCCTCGGTGAGCGCGTCCATGGTTTCAGCGAGCGGGGTATGAAAGTCGTAGCGATGACACTGATACAGGTCGATGTAGTCGACCCGCAGACGCTTGAGTGAAGCCTCCAGCTGTTTGTGTACCTGTGAGCGCGACAAGCCGTGATCGACCGGGCTCATGGGGAAGAACAGCTTGGTCGCCAGGATGTACCTATCCCGCCTGACCCCAAGGAGTGCTTCGCCCAGAACGCTTTCCGCTATGCCGCGCCCGTAGACGTTCGCGGTATCCAGGAAATTGATGCCCCGATCGAGCGCGCGATGCACGCACGCGATGGCGGCCTGTTTGCGCGGCGCATCCGAGAAAGTCAGCCACGAACCGAAACCGATCTCGGAAACCTGCAGGTCGCTGTTGCCCAAGGTGCGATATTTCATGGGAGTCTCCGATCATAATCACGGCAAAACCGCCGCGGTGACGCGGCTGCCGACTCCAGGCGCCCCAGGGATTAGGGGCGCGACGCAAACGATCTCGGTCGATGAACTCATCGTAGCTTAACGCGCGCTGAACGTAGTCGCGCTGTCCTTCACAAGCCGCGCTGCGACCGTGACGGCTGTAGCTCTCATCCTACAGGCGCTTGGCCCGGCGCCCGATCGATGCCCAACCTTTGCCGTGAGATGTTGCTATTAACACGCGGTTACACGCCGTTCGAGGGGAGCTCTATGTTCAAGGGTCGACAAGTTCGCATCTTCGTTGGGATGTTGGCCGTCTGCATGGGCGTATGCCGGCTTGCAGAAGCGCAGGTCGCGGTTTCGATCACTGTCGCCCCGCCGCCACTTCCCGTGTACGTGCAGCCTGAGATTCCGGCGCCTGGATACATCTGGACTCCGGGTTATTGGAGCTACGGACCGGACGGCTATTTTTGGGTCCCCGGCACCTGGGTTGAGCCTCCGACGGTCGGGCTTTTGTGGACGCCGGGTTACTGGGGTTGGTCGGAGGGGCTCTTTGTCTGGAACGCGGGATATTGGGGGCCCCAGATCGGGTTCTACGGCGGCGTGAACTACGGCTTTGGCTATCCGGGACGCGGCTACGAAGGCGGCTATTGGCGCGATAACCGCTTCTACTACAACCGCACCGTCAACAACATCACCAATGTCCAGGTCACCAACGTCTACACGAAAACCGTAGTCAACAATGTCACTGTCAACCACGTCAGCTACACCGGCGGTCCTGGAGGCATCGCAGCACGCCCGACCGCTGCGGAGCAGCAGGCTGCACGCGCGCCGCACACGCCCCCCACGACCGTGCAAACCCAACATCGTGACAGTGCGGCTTCACACCACGAGTTGCTGGCCTCGGTGAATCAGGGCAGGCCGCCGATCGCGGCGACCGCGAAACCCAACGAGTTCTCCGCGCACGTGGTCAACGCAAGTCGCGCGGGTGGGCCGCTTCCTGCCGGGATTGAAAAAGGGCCGGCTACCACGGCGCACCCCGCGACCCAGCCCGGGAGCGCTGCGCCGCCGGTTCACGCCCGCGACCTGCCCGCGCCTCCTGCGCCGGCGCGACCGCCGGAATCAGCCACGGCCGAAGAGAAGAATTACGCGCTGCAGCAGTCGCAGCTGCAGGCGCGGCAGAACCAGGAGCGCGAGGCGCTGGCTCAGCAGCAGGCGCGCGATCATGCCAACCTCCCGAGCCAGGGCAATAACAGTCAGGCGCTGGCCGCGATGGAGCGGCAGCACCAGCAGCAGACGCAGCAGCTGCAACAGCGGCACGGCGCCGAGCAGCAGCAAGCGCAGCGAGCCGCGCCGCCGCCGCAGCACGCGCCTCCCGCGCGCGAAGCGCCGCATTAGGCGGCGCGCGCCGCCGAGCACCCGATTCTTTATGCCATTGAAACTTGAAGGAGATCGCAAATGATGAAACGCACGCTCGGAAGTCTGCTGGCCCTCGTTCTTCTGCTTAGCGCAGCGGCGGCCTGGGCGGACCCGGATTATCAGGACACGGTCTCACTCTTTAAGCATGCCGGCCAAAGCGCGGCGTTCTTCAACAACTGCTACGGTTACGCGGTGTTTCCGACTGTCGGAAAGGGCGGCCTCGTGGTAGGCGGCGCGCACGGCACGGGACGTGTGTATGTACACCGACGCTACGTCGGTGATACCTCGATGACTCAGATCAGCGTCGGCTTTCAGGCCGGCGGACAGGCCTACAGCCAGATCGTCTTCTTCGAGAACAAGGCGGCCTTTGACGAGTTCTCCAAGGGCGATTTTGAGTTCGGGGCGGATGTGCAAGCGGTCGCAATCACGGCCGCGGCCGGTGCCGACGCGGGTACCCAGGGTGCCAGCGCCAGCGCCAGCGGGGGCATGAAGGATGCGCGAACCGCCGGCAAGTACTGCAAGGGTCTCGCAGTCTTCACGATCGTGAAGGGCGGCGCGATGTACCAGGCCACCGTGGCCGGGCAGAAGTTCAGCTATTCACCCAAAGCGTAATGTAGAAGTCAGGACAGGCCTGCGGCACGCTCCGGCGTGCCGCAGGCTCGTTTCCGCCGCGTAGAGCAGGGAATTAGCGCGGCCGGGCAAGCGCAGACCTGTGCTTGGGCTTAAGCGTCCGACGCCTTTTTACCAATGTCACTCCTAGAATAGACGGCATGCTCACTGACCTGTGTCGTGCCGTCATCGGTTGCGCCCTAGCTCTCGTTTCCGCTGCTGCGCTCGGTGACCCGGCCGCCTTTGATCTGGCCGGACCCACGCTGGAGATGGAGGTCACGCGCGGACAGGCCACGTTGCCGGCCGCGCGCGTCCCGAGCCTTGCGGCCGGAGATCACCTGTGGCTGAAGGCAGATATGCCCCCGCAGCAGTCTGCGCATTACCTGATGGTCGCCGTCTTCCTGCGCGGGGCTACGAATCCACCGCCGTCAGATTGGTTTGTGCGCTGTGAGACGTGGGGGGGTAAGTGTGCCAAGGACGGCATGGCACTGACCGTGCCCAAGCAGGCACAGCAGCTGCTCGTGTTTCTTGCCCCGGAGACGGGCGGAGACTTTAAGACTCTCGTCGACGCGGTGCAGGGTCGCCCGGGGGCATTCGTACGCACCTCGCAGGACCTGAATCAGGCGACGTTGGATCATTCGCGTCTGGAGAGTTATCTGGCCGCGATTCGCTCGCTGGCGGACAGCGACCCTGCGCGTCTGAAAGATGCCGCCCCGCTTCTGGCGCGCAGTCTCGCCATCAAAGTGGACGAAAAGTGTCTGGACAAGATGGCCTTGCTGCAGGCGTCGTGTCTCATGCAGGGGAGGGAGTCGATGATCCTGAACGACGGGCACAGCGTATCGCTGGCCCAGACCCTCACCTCGGGGCCGGCGAGCGATCTGGCTATGCAGGCGAGCAGCACGACCCAACTGCGCAGTGGCTACTACGGGCCCTTCATTGGGTCAGTGTTTGATCTCGCGCGTATCTTCGATTCCTTTCGTACCGCACAGTACCAGTACATTCCCGCGCTCTCCTCGGCGCGCGAGCGGCAACTGGCGCTGATGCTGAATGCGCCGCCATCCTTCCACGACCCGAAATCGGTACTGGTACTCGCGCTGCCGGCCGTCGAGAGTCCGCAGCTGCCACCGCTGCATGCAGTCGATCCGAGGGAAGTGATCTGCGCCCGCAAGGATCCGCTCGTGCTGCCGGTGGAGGGCGCGCCGCTGGTGTTTTCGACCGGCTTTGCGCACGGCATGATGCTCCAACTCACGACGAAGGACGGGAAGTCCCTCGAGCTGCCGGCTACAGCGGATGCAGAGCGCGGCGGGTTTCTCATCGAGACCGCTGCCCTGAAGGGCGTGACACTGGGCGCCGGCGCCCGCGGTGCGCTGCAGGGATACTGGGGGTTCGATCCATACCGGGGACCGAGCTTCGAAATCGCCGAGTCCGGCACGCCGAGCTGGGAGCTGGTTGCGGGCGATGAAGCGGCGCTGATCGTCGGCCGCCAAGACACGATTCATATCCGTGCGGCAGATGCTCATTGTGTCGCCGCCGTCGCCCTCAAGGATGCCGCCGGTAAGGAGTCCAAACTCGAATGGAAAAGCCTGCCGAGCGATCAGCTGGAAATCAAGATTCCGCTACAGGACGTGCCTCCGGGGGCACTGACTCTTCTGGTCAGCCAGTACGGTAACAGCGAACCGCAGCGCCTCGCTCTGCATGCCTATGCCGAGGCCAGCCGCCTTGAAACCTTCACTCTGCACGCGGGCGACGAGCAGGGCATTCTGCGGGGAACCCGACTCGATGAGGTAGACGCGCTTGAAATGAAGGGGGTCGAGTTTGCACCGGGATCACTCAGCACCACGGGCGGACGTGACGAACTCGCCATGGTGGCGCACACGGCGCACGGGCTCGCCCAGTTCAGACCCGGTGACGCTGCCACGGCGCGCGTCTCGCTCAAGGACGGGCGCACGCTCGAGGTCAAAGTATCGATCGAGGCCCCGCGTCCGAGTGCCAGCCTCATCGACAAGAGTGCGCAGCCTTCCACCCCCGGAGGGGGCGTCGACATCCACTTAGGCGGGGTCGACGAACTGCCGCAGGATGCCCAACTGACATTCTCACTGCGCGCGCAGGTGCCGGCAAGGTTCAGCCGCCAGGAGAAGATTGAGCTGGCGACCGACGATGACACCGCGGCGGTGCTGGATGCCACGAGTGGTGCGGTAACTTTTCAGAATGCGAGAATCGCGATCGTGACACTGGATCCGGCCAAGGCACTCGGATCCTCGGCCTTCGGTCCGCTGAGATTCCGCATTATCAGTGAGGGCGTCGCGGGCGACTGGCATGCACTGGCTACCCTCGTGCGCTTGCCGCTGCTGAAAACGCTCGAGTGTCCCGAATCCACCGAGACGCCCTGCGTACTCACCGGGCTCAATCTGTTCCTGCTCGATTCGGTGTCCGATGATGCCGACTTCAACCGAGCGGTGCGCGTGCCAGATGGTTTCCCCGGAGGCGCGCTACAGGTGCCGCGCCCGCTCGACGGAAGGCTTTACGTGAAACTCAGAGACGATCCTAAAGTCGTCAGCCTCGCGGTGGTCAGAGCACAAACCAGCCAAAACGCCGCGGGCAGCTCGCAAGCAGTCGCGGCGGCGCGACCCGTCAACTCGCTCAGCGCCGCCACGCCCCACCAGGCACCAGAACGCTAAGCAGGTGGTTGCCGGCAGCATGTGCCGGCGAGCCTAGAACCCCCAAGTGGCCCAGTAGGGGGCTTCGCCGGCGGTCTCCGATTCCCCGAACTCGCAGGGGTAGAATTGGGACTGCTCTTCGGGCTGATCATTCCCAGCGTCCCCCATTGAGAGCGGGGTCGCACGGAGGGGCTCGTCCACCGCGCCGCTCGTCCTCTGGTGCAGACGGAGTCGAAGAACTTCAGGGCCAGTCGCTCGCTTGCGGTTCATGAAGATCAATCCCTTGCTGCATGAGTGCCTGCATTCGGACCCTATGTTGCCCCGGCGCCGCAGCGCGGGGTGTAGGCACCGCACCAGTGTACGCGTAGGAAATGCGCGTAGGACAAGGTCACGAGTCGCGCCATGGCAACACTTAAGCTAAGGTGCGGCTTCAGGTAGGACAGTCGAGGACGCTTTCATGAGGTATTTCGCGGGGCTGGCAGCGTTTCTTACCTGTCTGTGCGCAGCGTCGGGAACGTCGGCCGCGCCGGACGCTGCGCCCTACGATGTACTGATCAGCGGGGGCAGCATCTACGACGGCTCGGGCGGGCTTCCTTATATAGGCGACGTGGCGATCCGCAACGATCGGATCGTGTATGTCGGACCGCACGCCCCCGAGCGCGCCCGAGAGAACGTCGATGCCCGCGGTAAGGCCGTCGCGCCAGGATTCATCAACATGCTGGCGCATCCGGAAGAGTCCCTGATCGCCGATGGACGCGCGCTGAGTGATCTGCGCCAGGGGGTTACGCTGGAGGTCATCGGCGAGGACTCGATGGGACCGCTCGGCCCCGAGATGAAGCGTCGGGGCCTCGAGCGGCAAGGCGACATCAAGTACGCGATCGACTGGACCACGCTTGGCGAATATCTGCATAAGCTGGAAAAGAAGGGGATCGCGCCCAACGTGGCTTCCTACGTGGGTGCGGGCACCGTGCGTACGAACATTCTCGGGGAAAAAGACATCGCGCCGACCCCCGCGCAACTTAAGCAGATGCGCACACTGGTGCGCCAGGCGATGGAGGAGGGTGCCGTGGGAGTTACCACGGCCCTCATCTACGCCCCGAACACCTTTGCCAAGACGCCGGAGCTGACGGCGTTGGCGAGCGAAGCGGCGCGCTGCGGCGGCATCTACAGCGCGCACATACGCAGCGAGGGCGACCGCCTGCTTGAGGCCGTGCAGGAAACCCTTGACATCGCCCATGCATCCGGGGCACCCGCGGAGATCTACCATCTGAAGGTTGCCGGCGAGCGCAACTGGGGCAAGCTCGATGCGCTCATCCAGAAGATTGACACCTCACGCGCAGCCGGTACGCGCATCACCGCGGACATGTACGTGTACACCGCCGGCGCCACCGGTTTCGATGCCGCCATGCCGCCTTGGGTGCAGGATGGGGGACTGGAAGCGTGGATTGCACGGCTGAAGGATCCGGCGATTCGCGCACGCGTTGTGCAGGAAATGCGCGACCCGGCGCCGTCCTGGGAGAATCTGTACGGAGCCGCGGGCGCTCAGGGCACGCTGCTGCTCGCCTTCAAGAACCCGGCACTGAAACCGCTCACCGGCAAGACGCTCGCGGCAGTGGCGCAGATGCGCAACGAGAGCCCCGAGGATACCGTGATTGATCTTGTCATCGAGGACGGCTCGCGCGTCGGCGTAGCGTACTTCCTGATGTCCGAGGACAACGTGCGCCGCGAGGTTGCGCTCCCCTGGGTGAGTTTTGACTCTGACGCGGACGCTCCGGCCCCTGAAGGTGTGTTTCTGAAGACCAGCCGCCACCCGCGCACCTATGGGAACTTTGCGCGCGTGCTGGCGAAGTATGTGCGCGAGGAGCATGTCATCACACTGCAGGAGGCGATTCGCAAGCTCTCCGCCTTCCCCGCTGCGACGCTCTCACTCGCCGATCGCGGCACTCTCAGGGCGGGGAGTTTCGCCGATGTCGTGATCTTCGACCCCGATACCATCCAGGATCACGCGACCTACGAGCAACCGCACCAGCTGGCCACTGGCCTGGATGACGTGTGGGTCAACGGTGTGCGCGCGCTGCGTCACGGTGAAGCGACCGGGGCTGCGAGCGGTCGTGCGGTACGCGGCCGTGCCTGGCGGCAAGCCACGGGTGGCGGCTGTCGCCGCAGCGCTGCCGACTGGAGTTGGAGCCGTTGACGGCGCCGTGAGCCGCGCGCGTCACGCAGCACCATGACAGCCGCGGGCGAGCTAGGGCCGTCCATCGCGTCTGCCCAGGCGCCAGCGGATCGCTGGTACGTGCTGGCCGTACTCACCGCAGTCTACGCACTCAACATCGCGGATCGCTTCTCGATCTCGACCGTGATCGAGCCCATCCGCAAGGAGCTGCACCTGAGTGATGGCGGCGTGGCTGCGATCACCGGCGTCGCGCTCGGCGTACTCTACGTGACCATCGGTATCCCGCTCGCCGCGTTCGCGGATCGCGCCAATCGTCGCAACATTCTCGTCCTGGCGCTGGCCGTGTGGTCGGCCATGACCACGCTGTGCGGATTCGCCAGAACCTCCTGGCATCTGTTCCTGGCACGCGTGGGCGTCGGCATCGGTGAGACCGGTGGCACGCCGCCCTCCACGTCGATGCTCGCCGACAAGTTTCCGCCGGCACGCCGCCCGATGGCGCTGACCATCTATGCTCTGGGAGCCTGTCTGGGCGCCTGGCTCGGTTCATCCGTGGCCGGCGCAGCGGCACAGCGCAGCGGCTGGCGTGCGGCGTTTCTGGTGCTGGGCATACCCGGTCTCGTGCTGTCCGCGATCGTGTGGCTCACGGTACGTGAGCCACGCCGCGGCGCGCTCGACAGCGCGCCGCCTCTTCAGCCGAGCGCCTTCGCGGCGACGGTGCGCTACATCGCCACCCAGCGCTCGGCGGTGCATCTGCTGGTGGGCGGCTCAGTGGCCACGCTGTGGAGTTGGGGACTGATCTGGTGGACGCCGGCATTCCTGCAGCGCTCCCACCAGCTAAGCGTCGGTGGCGCGGGTGAGCTGCTCGGGCTCATGCATCTGGTTGCCGGCACGGCCAGCACGCTGCTCGCCGGCTGGCTCGTCGCTCGCCCCGCGGCCGCCGATCCGCGCTACGTGGCGCGTCTGCTGGCTGTCGTGGTCGCCGTGACGACGATTCCCTCCATCGGGCTCTACTGCGTGAGCTCGCAGGGCGCCGCGACCGTGCTGCTGTGGCTCTTCGTGCCGGGTGTGTACTTTTACATCGGACCGATTCTCGGGCTGCTACAGAACGTGATTCCCGCAAACATGCGTGCCACCGCCTGTGCGCTGCTTCTGTTTCTGGCCAATGTGGGCAATCTTATCGTCGCGCCGCAACTCGTCGGCTGGCTCAGTGACTGGTTCAGAGATTCCTTCGGCGCCGGCCCGGAGTCGCTGCGCTGGGCGCTCCTGCTGCTTGCGCCGACCGGGTTCTGGGCGGCCTGGCACCTGTGGCGCAGCGGAGTCACGATTCGCGAGGATGAGGCGCGCGCGACTTAGTAACGAATTGCACCCGACGCTTGCGCCGTGACGAGTCCCGTTTACGCCGGCCTGCCGACCGCACGGTTTGGAATCGCCCTAGACTTCGGCAATGGCTTTTTCGGAGTCACTGTTCCCGAACCGTGCGCTGCACAGCACACGCCCGCGTCGGCACGAAACGCTTGAGGTGCGGAGTACGGGGGAGGAGAGTCCCGGCGACACCACCCCCGAGATCCCCAATCCCTGGGCCCTCATCTGGGGGGTTGGCGGTGCGTGCTGGCTCATCGTCACCTGCACGGCGTTGCTGTGGATGCTGCCTGCGAGCGGCACCGAGACCGGCGGCGTCTACGTCGTCTCCACGGCAGCGCGCGCGGCACAGCATCTGATGGTGTTTCTGGCGGCGGCCGTCGGCTATCGCGCGGCGCTTGCGCTTGGGTGGCCACGCGGTCGGGCGGCGCGGGCGCGGGTCGTGCTGGTGAACTGCCTGATGGCGCTCGCCGTCGTGTCCGTTGCCCCGGGTGCGCTGGTGCTGGCCGCGGGGTTCATTGACGGGCACTTGCCGCAGACGCGCGCGTCGCTCGAGGCGTGGTCACAGTACCCGAGCTGGGCATACTGGACCATGCCGCTCAGGTTCTTTCTGCCACCTTATATTCTCGGACTGTGCGCCATCGCTCTTGCGGTGGTGATGCGCCGGCAGCACCGCGCAGCGCTGCGCGCGGCCGAGCTTGCCCGTGCCTGTGGCGTGGCGCGCATGGCGATGCTGTCGGCGCAACTGCAGCCGCACTTTCTGTTCAATTCTCTGCACGCGATCAGCGTGCTCGTCGATGAGAGTCCGCGCCAGGCCTCCGCCATGCTCGCGCGCCTCGGGGACTTCCTGCGCCACGCGCTTGAGAGCAGCCATCGGCCGTGGGTGGACGTGGCGACGGAACTGGCTGGACTTGAAGCTTACCTGGCCGTGCAGCAGATGCGCTTTTCCGACGGCTTGCGTATCGCCATCGACGCCAGCCCCGAATCGCTGGGGGCGTGCGTGCCGGCGTTGCTGTTGCAGCCGCTCGCGGAGAACGCCATCGAACACGGACGTGATGACTCAGGCGCGATACTGTACCTGCGCGTCGCGACCTTCGTCATCGCCGAACGGCTGTGTATCGTCGTGAACAACAGCAGCCCGCAGCTGAGCGCCGATCTGCCTCCGCAGCGCTACGGCCATGGGCTGGCGAACGTCGAGTTACGGCTGCGCGCTGCGTACGGCGATGACGCAACACTGACGGTCGGGCCGGACCCGCAGGGCGGGACGAGCGCCTTCCTTGATCTTCCCTCGCGCGACTTCGCAACCGTGCGACCCCAGAGGCAATCGCACAGGTGAACGCCGCCATCCCGACACTGGTGGTGGACGATGAGCCCTTGGCGCTTAAGCGGGTGCTGCGACTGCTGCGTGATGATCCGGACATCAATGTCGTTGGAACGTTCAGCTCCGCACCGGAGGCGGCCGAGCATGCGCGCGAGCACGCGCCACAACTAATGCTGCTCGACATCCGCATGCCGGAGCTTGACGGCTTTGAGCTCGTCGCAACTCTCGCCCAAGGCGGCGTCAATCCGTACATCATCTTTGTAACCGCATACACCGACCGTTCCATGGACGCCTTCGGGATCGGCGCTATCGACTATCTGCTCAAACCCTTTGACGACGAGCGCTTCGCGCGCGCCATCAGCCGCGCCAAGTCGCTGATCAGATCGGCTCAGGGTACCGTCGCGACCCCGCGGCCGCCGCCCACCGCGGACCGTACGCGTCTCTTGCTCTCCGAGCGCGGCAAGGTCGTGGTGCTGTCGATGCGCGACATCGAGTTCGTGCAGGCGGCCGCCAAACACGTAAGGATCTTCGCTGGCGGCCGTTGCTTCTCCTTCCGGCAGCCGCTCGGGCAGCTCGAACAGCGCCTGGATGCTGCCAGCTTCGTGCGCGTGCATCGCTCGACGCTGGTCAATATCGAGCATATTGCGGAGATGCACCCGCTGTTTCACGGCGACTACGAGCTCGTCCTGCGCCGCGGAACGCGCCTCACGCTCAGCCGCCGCTACCGCGACCGCCTGGCGCCGTTCCTGCTCAAGTAGCTAACCCGGTACGTGCAGTTCGACGGTGCGACTGCGCACGCTTCCCAGCCGTACATGTCCGCGCCAAGGCGGCGCACGCCAGTAGACCGTATCGAACCGCCTGACGATATGACCGCGCACGTGATGGAAGCGCGGCGCGCGGCGCAGCGCCCCGGAACTCTCGGCGCGCCCCGCGGCCGCCGGGGTGAACACCGGTGCGCAGATCTCCAGATGCTCAAGCAGCGGCGGCTTGCCGAGACGCAGACGCTTGGAGTTGAGGCGCTGAGGATCAACCGGCAGCCGCACCAGATCGTCGCGGATCGACATGAGTAGGAACAGCGCCAGCAGCAGCGGCACATCGAAGGCCACCGCCGCGAGCGAGTGCTCCATGACGCGGCGACGCAGCTGCGCGCTGTCCGCCACCTGCTGGTAGTAGCGCTGCCAGGCGCCGTCCAGTCGGAAGCGCGCGCACCGGAGCAGGCTGTCCACCTGCTCGCTGCCCGGATCTGAGACCGCAACGCAGCCGCCGTTGAGCAGCTCCGCGGGTGCGGCCGTGCCTGCCGTGCCATCCAGATCCAGCAGCGTCTCCACGGCGGCGAGCACCGGTTCGCGCGGCTCGCTGCCGCTCAGCCAGAAGGTACGCACGGTGCCGGAACGGCAATGCGGCGGGGCGCAAATGAGTACCCCGGCCCGCAACGCGGGGGGCACGTGAAGCCGTGAGCACTGCTGCGGCAGCCAGCGCGTCAGCTCCGCGTGTCGTGCCGCCTCGTCCCACTCGATCCACACCTGTTCGGCGGGCAGGTGCAGCAGGTCAAGGCAGCCGGAAAGCTCATCTCCATCCGAGTAGGCGAGGGCAATGCAGGTGCGCACCAGCTCATCCGAGAGCACGTAGCGCAGCGGGCACTGCACGAGCCGCCGTGCAAAGTCACTGGCCCCCGTCAGGCGCCATTCCGCGCCGCTGTGCTGCCGCACGATCAGCGGCGCGGTGGACTGCGCAATGTGATCCAGCAGCCGCACGGGTGCTCCCTACGGTTGACCTCACCGGCAGTGAGCGTAGGAAAGCACTCAACGTGCGCGCAACGCAGGCGGCGCGAGCGGCGTGCGCCACGGCCTCAGCGGCGCGCTACGCGTCCGAGCGGCGTCGGCAAGCGTCGCCTTGATCCCCGCGCACACGCGGGTGCCATCGCCCCTTTTTTCAGGGGCAACGCTCTACACGTGAGTAAACATTCCGGCGGACCCTTAAGAGATCGAGCAGCCCGCCAACCCTCAGGGGATCGTCTTGCTGCCGACCTCAGACAGTGCGCTCTGCATACCCGCGGTCGTGTAGGCGGTAGCACCGAAGTACCAGGTCCCGGCCGCGAGACCGCTGATGGTGTAGCTCGTTTCGCTGGTGCTAGAGACCGTGATCTCATGGTTCATCGCCGACTCGGAGGTGCCATAGTAAATGTGGATGCCCGCAAGATCCGTGAGCGCGCTGCCATTGGTATTCTTCGTAGGATCGGACCATTCCAGGGTGGCGGAGCCGGTGGCAGCCTGCGTGGTGCCCACGCTGATGCTGAACGGGGGTAGAGCGCTGGAAGACTGACCGTCACTCGCGCTGATCGTGATGTTGGCGTAGGTTCCGGTCTGTGAGGTCGTGGGCGTCCCCGACAGTAAGCCGCTCGCGATGCTGAAGGTCGCCCAGCTCGGCTTATTTGCGACTGAGAACGATACGGTGCGCCCGGCCGAATCGGTCGCCGAGGGCTGGAAGCGGTAGGCGCTCCCGGCGGTGACGCTGGCGGGCGGTGTCCCGGAGATCTTCACCGACCCGCTGGACGTGCTGCTGCCCGAGGCTTGAACGGTGATGCCGAAATTGGGCAGCACGGCGGAGGTCAGCCCGTCGTATACCGCGATGACGACGTCCGCATACTTACCGACGCTGGCGGCAGTCGGCGTGCCGGAAAGATGACCCGTGCTGCTGCTGAAGCTCGCCCAGGCAGGCTTATTGGCGACGGCGAATGAGAGCGTGCGCCCGCTGTTCGAATCAGTCGTCGTGGGCGTAAAGCTGTAGCTGCTGCCGACGTTGACGGTACTTGCCGGGCTGCCGGAGATCCTGAGCCCGGTAGCGGGCGGGCTCGGTGGGCTCGTGCTTGAGGAAGCCTGCACCGTGACGTCGAAATTCGGCAGCACGGCCGAGGTCAGCCCGTCGTATACGGCGATGACCACATCCGCATACTTGCCGACGCTGGCGGCGGTCGGGGTGCCGGAGAGCCGACCGGTGCTGCTGCTGAAGCTCGCCCAGGCAGGCTTATTGGCGACCGCGAATGAGAGCGTGCGCCCGCTGTTCGTGTCGTGCGTCGTCGGCGTGAAACTATAGCTGCTGCCGACCTTTACCGTACTCGCTGGGCTTCCCGATATCGTGAGAGCGGAGGCGGCGTGTGCGGCGTGACCGACGAGCGTCGCGCTGCACGCGACGAAAGCGATGACCAACAAACGCAGCGATACACGCTGCGCGCGAGTGCAGAAATAGGCTTGATTCACGTGACTCCCCTAAACGATCGCGGATATCGCCCAGAGGGAACGCAGCCGACCTACGCGAACGAGCGTCGCGTTGCGGCTCAAGGCGAGTCCATACCTCTTATGGACTCGCCGACTTCTGCACGCTCTCCGCGCTTCGCGGAAAGCGAGCGTCCTGCGTCCCCCCGTGCGACGGGTTGCTCTTCCTTGCAGCGGACGCACTGCTGGCCAGTACTCAGCAGCAACGCCACTTCTGCGATGGGGCGGCAGTAGAACGCGTCGCTTTACCTATCGCAAATGTCTCGACATTGCGACGTGCGAAATCGGCTACAGGACTTGCGCGCGGAGAGAAAAAATCTTATGAGAGGAAAATTTTTTCAGGGCGGATAGAGACCGCGCACGCGACCGAAGAGGCGGGCCAGGCCGAAGAGTGCATCAATCATGGGCGTGGCGACCCCGACGCGCTCACCAATCTCCCTCACCGCGCCGACGAGCGCGTCGAGTTCCAGCGGCCGGCCGGCCTCGACGTCCTGCAGCATGGAGGTCTTGAATGCGCCGAGGCGGCGAGTCACCGCGTGACGATCCTGCGCTGACTCGGTCACTTCACAGCCGATGTGCCGTCCCACGAGCGCCGCTTCGCGCATCGCGGCCGCGCTGAACGCGCGCAGCAGGTCATCCTCGAGCACCCGATCCATCGTTGCCCCGGTGAGCGCCGAGAACGGGTTCATCGTCATGTTGCCCCACAACTTGTACCAGATGTCATAGCGGATGCGCGGCGAGCAGGTCACTTCAAAGCCTGCGTGCGTCAGTGTGGCCGCAAGAGCGCCGACGCGCGCGGAGTCCCCGCCGTGCGGTTCACCGATGATCAGCCGCCGTCCCATGCGGTGCACGGCGATGCCGGGAGCGCGCGTGGCGGCGCTTGCGTGCACGACGCAGCCGATCACCTGGGAGGCAGGAATCGCGGCGCGGATGTGCCCGCCAGGATCTACGCTGTGCAGTGGCTGATCCCCGAGCGCGGCGATGCCGTCGCTGAACCACCAGGGCACGCCGTTCATCGCCGGCAGCACCAGCGTGTCGCCCGAGATGAGGGGTGTGAGAGTGGGCGCGAGCGGCGGCAGGGCGGGCGCCTTGAGCGTCAGGATGAGAAGATCCTGGGGACCGAGTTCGCATGGATCATCCGAGGCCAGTGCGACCGGTGCCGTGAGCAGGCGGCCCTCTTCCTCGAGCCGCCAGCCGTGATCGCGCAGCGCCACGAGCGTCGTGCCGCGGGCGAGGGCGGATACGCTCGCCTGCCCGCCCATGGCCAGGCGGGTCCCGAGGAAGCCGCCGATCGCGCCGGCGCCCACTACGCATACCTTCAGCATGGAGTTCTGGCGGCGCTCGCTGCGCGGGCTAACCCATGTGCAGGCCGCCGTTCAGTGAAAAATCCGCGCCGGTTGCGAATGCGGACTCATTGCTCACGAGCCAGGCGACGATCGAGGCGATTTCATCCGGTTCGCCCAGGCGCTTGACCGGGATGCCGCTCACGATCTTTTCCAGCCGCTCGGGCTTTATGGCGCGCACCATGTCTGTGCCGATGTAGCCCGGCGAGACGGTGTTGACCGTAACGCCGCGCGCGGCCACTTCCTGGGCGAGCGCCATGGTGAAGCCGTGGATCCCGGCCTTGGCGGTGGAATAGTTCGTCTGTCCGAACTGTCCGCGCTGCCCGTTCACGGAGGAGATATTCACGATGCGGCCCCAGCCGCGCTCGAGCATGCCGTCGATGACCTGCTTGGTGACATGGAAGAGCGAATTCAGATTGGTCTCAATGACGGCATGCCAGGCTTCGTTGCTCATTTTCTGGAACGTGCCATCGCGCGTGATGCCGGCGTTATTCACCAGGATGTCGATCTCGCCGACTTCGGCGCGCACGATCTCGAAGGCGCGCCTGGTGGATTCCCAGTCCGAGACATTGCCTTCGGAGGCATGCACGTTGCAGCCCACGGCGCGCATTTCCGCGAGCCAGCGTTCCTTGCGCGGCGAACCGGGGCCGCAACCGGCGATCACCGTGTGTCCTTCCGCGCACAGACGCCGGCTGATCGCGGTGCCAATGCCCCCCATGCCACCCGTAACGTAGGCGATGCGCTTTGCACTCATGGCCTGTCCCCCGTCTTTCAGGCTCTGACTTTGAAGCGCATTAGTACGCCAATTCTCAACGGGCGTCTACGGCGCGCCGGCCTCCGAGGAGCGCTGCGCCGCTGCCTCGCGCATCAGGGAATGGTCTTGGTGGCGATCGCGGACAGCGCGCTCTCCATCCCGGTCGTCGTGTACGCCTTCGCACCGAAATACCACGTACCCGAGGCGAGGCTATTGACCGTGTAGCTGGTGAGTGTCGTACCGGTCAGCTGCGCTAGCTGCGTGAGGTTCGACGGGGAGGTGCCGTAATAGATGCGAAAGCCGGCAAGGTCCGTGAGTGCGCTGCCATCGGTGTTCTGCGTGGGCGCGGTCAGATTCAACACCGCGCTGCCGGTCGTGGCAGGCGCAGCGGTGACCGTGATGCTGAAGGCGGGCAGGGCGCTTGCGTGCTGTCCGTCGCTCGCGCTGATGATGACGTTGGCATAGGTCCCGGTCTGCGCGCTGCTCGGCGTGCCGTTCAAGAGGCCGTTGACGATGCTAAACGTCGCCCACGCCGGTTTATTCTGTACCGAGAACGCGAGCGTCAGGCCGGCCGGATCGCTGGCGCTGGGCTGAAACGCATAGCTGCTGCCCGCGGTCACGCTCGTGGACGGCGTGCCGGAGATGACCGGCGGCGGCGGCGGCGCTGGCGGTGGCGGCGGCGGTGGCGGCGGCGGCGGCGGTGGCGGTGGCGGTGGCGGCGGCGGCGGCGGCGGCGGCGGTGGCGGCGGCGGCGGTGGCGGCGGCGGCGGCGGCGGTGGCGGCGCGGCCGCCGCAGCGTTCACCTGCAGCGTGAACGCCGGCAGGGTAGCGGTATGTCTGCCGTCGCTCACCGCGATGACGATGTCCGCGTAGGCGCCGACGTTGGCAGCGCTGGGCGTCCCGGACAGCTGTCCGCTGCTGGCGGAGAATGTCGCCCAGGCGGGTTTATTGGCGATCGCGAATGTCAGGGTCCGGTCGCGCGCGTCATGGGCGCTCGGCGTGAACGAGTAAGTCTGTCCGGCGAGCACGGTTTTCGCCGGAGTCCCCCAGATCGACAGGATATGGCGTTCGTACCCCTGCGCGCCTTGAGGCGCCAAGGCGCCGCACAGGGCGAGACCGACAACAAAACCGGTAGCCAGTGCGCGCCGCGCTGCGGCGGCCCGGCACGCGAAGAAGAATGGCTGCATAGCGCCTCCCTGCAAGGTCGTTTGGCAGGGGAGGCGTAGCCCGAGCCGCTTGCGCGGATCGAGATGACGACTGACCCGCGTGCGCGGCGGGCCAGCCGGCAACCCCGCTGTCTCTGCCTAGGTAGAGACCGGAGGCTTTGCGTCCCCGCCTTGCGACGGGTTTGCTCTTGGGCGCAGCGCGCTGCCGTGCAGCGGCGCTGTGCGTCAGGCGCAGTAAAGCGGCTCGGAAGGATTCACGCAAATGTCTCGCACTTGCGACGTGCGATTTTGGCTACGCCCGCGCAACAGGGGATGCGCAGCGCGACTGCCGCTGCCGCGGATCAGCCGTGCACGTAGCGTCCCGGGGCGTCCTCGGCAGGCGTGTCACCCTCGACCGTGACCGGGCGCGCCGGCCGCTGCTGCGCGCTCGAGTGCAGGCTGAGCCACGCCTCCCAGGTCGGCCACCAGGAGCCCTCGTGCAGCGGGGCGCGTTTCAGCCACTCCTCCGGCGTCGGCACGTCGCTCACCTCGGTGGAGGTGAGCAGGCGGTGGCGGCGCTTCGGGTGCACCGGGCCGCTCACGATACCGGCGTTATGACCGCCGCTGGTGAGCAGGAAGGTGTAGTCGGTGCTGCGGGTCAGGCTGCGCGTTTTGAACACCGAGCGCCACGGGGCGACATGGTCGGTCTCGGTACCAACCACGAACATGGGTACGGTTACGCTCTTCAGATCGATGCGCGCACCCTCGACGGTGAAGGTTCCGAGGGCGAACTCGTTCTTCAGGTACAGCCGCTCGAGGTACTCGCTGTGCATGCGCCAGGGCATGCGGGTGCCGTCCGCGTTCCAAGCCATGAGGTCGTTGAGCTTGGGGCGCTCGCCGCGAACGTACTGAGTGACCGCGGGCGTCCACAGCAGGTCGCGCGAACGCAGCAGCGCGAAGGCTGCGCCCATGCGTTCACTCTCGAGTACGCCGGCCTTGTACATCATCGCCTCGAGCATCGCGATCTGACTCGGCGTGATGAAAACGGACAGCTCGCCCGGCTCGCTAAAGTCGGTTTGCGCTGCCAACAGACTCACCGAGGCGAGCGGGGACTCGTGCCGTGCGGCGAGCGCGGCCGCGGCAATCGCGAGCAGCGTCCCGCCGATGCAGTAGCCCACGGCGTGGATCTTTTCATTCGGGATGCGCCGCTGCACTTCTGCCAAAGCATCGAAGAAGCCGAGGCGCAGGTAATCGTCCATGCCAAGTTCCCGATCGCTGGTGTCGGGGTTCTTCCAGGAGATCATGAAGACGGTGTGCCCCTTCTCGACCAGGTAGCGCACCAGCGAATTGCGCGGCGACAGGTCGAGAATGTAGTACTTCATGATCCACGCCGGGGTGATCAGCACCGGCTCCGCATAGACCTCGGGCGTCTGCGGCGAGTACTGCAGCAGCTCGATGAGACGGTTGCGGAATACCACCTTGCCGGGGGTGACCGCGACCTGTTTGCCGACGGCAAAGTCCTCCGTGCCCGGGGGACGTCCGCCCTCGACGGCACGCTGGGCATCCTCGAGCCAGTTCTTGAAGCCGCGGATCAGGTTGCGGCCGGATTCGGCCGCCGTGCGCTGCAAGAGCTCCGGGTTGGTGGTGAGAAAGTTCGCCGGCGAGGCGGCCTCCAGCAGCATGCGTCCGGCGAAATTCGCGCGTGACAGCGCCGGGTCGTTCTTACCGGGCGCCGGCTCGAGCGCCTGCTGCCACCATGAGGCCCAGTTGGCATAGGCGCGCGCGTAGGCGTTGAAGGGCCACACGTTCCAGGCGCTGCCGGCAAACCCCAGGCTCTCGTGTCCGGGCGCGAGCGGCGCGCCCGCGGCCGCGCGCGCGAGGAACTGCCAGCTGTCGAGCGTTTTCTCGTAGGCACTCTGCGCGAGCTCGGCCTGCCGGTCCGGGTGTGCGGCCAGATTCAGATACCAGTCCCACCAGGCGCTGGCGTAGTCATCCGGAGCCAGACCGCCGGAGACGGCGGCGAGCTGCGCCCGCAGCTTCCGCTCGGTGTCGCTGAGGCTCGGCGGAGCAGGTTCTAGTTCAGGTTCAGGCGCGGGCTGGCCCTTGCGAGCCTCGGGCTGAGCATTATTTTTCGCTGGATCGTCCAAGGCGGTACCCCCTCAAAAGGTAAACACACCCGGAGCTTGCGCCCCGGGTGTGCACTACCGCCAAAGATATCAGGCTGCTTTCCGTGCTTGCACTGCCTTCGCGGCCATCTCATTGCCGAACTGGCTGATCTTGGTCTGGATCTCGGACGTTACCGTCGCGAATTCCTCAGCCCGGGCGCGCAGCTTGTCCACCAGCTGGGTGGTGAGCTCGCTGTGCTTGCTCAGCAGCTCGCTCGGCGTGCTGGCGACGAAAGCCGCGTTCACGCGCGCAAGCCCCGACTCGAGCACGTCACCGGCGACGGCATACTGCAGACGCGCCAGACGCTCGAACGTCTTGAAGCCTTCCTGCTGGGCCTTGAGGACGGGCGCGAAAGCATCGCGGGCCGCGCTGATCATCTTGCTGGGATCGAAATTGGTGTCGGTCATGTTCGCTGTCTCCTGTACCGGTTGCGGTATGGGGAGCATTTTACTCAATTTTGTATGCAGTGCAAGAGAAATTTACAGGGCCCCATCCTCGGGGGCCATTTGGCATTTAACTAATTGATATTAATGACACTTTGTAAATATAGCTGCGACGGTAAGTCGAGTCTTTATTTTGCACCGCATTAGCTCACATGCGCAGGCCGGCGTCGATTTCGAGCACGCGCCCGGTGAACAGCTCGCTCTCGAAGATGAATTCAACCGCCTGGGCAATCTCTTCGGGCTCACCGAGGCGCCCGAGCGGAATCGGTGCGGTCATCTTGGCGAGGGCCTCGGGTTTCATCGCCTCCACCATCGGGGTGCGGATGAATCCGGGCGCAACCGCGCCCACACGGATCTGATAGCGCGCGAGCTCCTTGGCCCACACCACCGTCATCGCCGCCACGCCGGCCTTGGCGGCGGTGTAGTTGGTCTGCCCGATGTTGCCCGCGCGCGAGATGCTGGAGATGTTGACGATGACGCCGCCGTGGCCGAGGCGAATCATGTGCGTGGCGGCCTCGCGCGCGCACAGGAAGACTCCGGTGAGGTTCACGTCGATGACCGCCTGCCACTGCTCGAGGGACATCTTGTCGATGAGCTTGCCGTCCTTGACCTTCACCAGCAGCGCATCGCGCACGACGCCCGCGTTGTTGATAAGGCCATCGAAGCGGCCGAACTCTGAGGCCACCTGAGCGAACGTGCTGACAACCTCCGCCTCGCGCGCGACATTCGCCAGGTAGCTGCGCGTGCTGCTGCCCTCCTCGGTGCAGCGGCGCTGCGTTTCCGCGAGGCCGTCGCTGTTGGTGTCAAGCAGTGCCAGCTGCGCGCCGCTGCGCGCGAAGTGCAGCGCGAGCGCGCGGCCGATGCCGCGCCCGGCGCCGGTTACTACGAGAGTCTTGTCACGAACGTCCACGTTTGCGGTTACTCCTGATTTTTCGGGGTTTGCTCGCGGGCAGCCGGCGCGTGGCCCGACGCCCGCAATTAAGGCTTGGCTCAGCGTCAGCCGCGGCGCTTGCCGGTATCGGTTTTGCCGGGCTTGTCGGCGCCCGCGGGCGCGGCAGCGGGGCTGAAGGCGGAGAGCATGGACGCCTGCATCTTGGCCCACATCTCCATGTTCTGGCGCGCCATCTCCGCCATCGGCGCCATCGGGGTCTCGAGTGCCTTCGCCATCTCGGCCTGCATGAGGTTCTGCTGTCGCAGGAGTCCCCCGATGCTCTGTTCGAGATAGGAGGTGAGCATCTGCTGAATCGGGTTGCCGTAGAAGCGGATGATCGCCTCCAGCAGCTGCGTGCTTAACACCGGAGTACCGAACTGCTCCTGGGTGGCGATGATCTGCAGCAGGATGCTGCGCGTGAGGTCCTCGCCGCTCTTGTCGTCCACGACCTTGATCTTCTGACCCTGGGCGATGAGCTTGCGCAGATCATCGAGCGTCACATGGCGGCTCTCCTGCGCATCGTACAGGCGCCGGTTGGCGTATTTGCGTATCAGGCGTTCTTCGGCCATGGTTGAGTGTCTTTCAGCCGCGCGCCGCACTGCCGTAGGCGTTGGCACAGCGCGCAAGGCGGCGTGGATAGTAGCCCCAGTGTATGCAGCGCACAATGATCCCCTTCACACAGATGTTGTCGGCGCAGTACGCATGAAAGACTGGTTTATACTGAGTCTCATCTACTCTGTTTGGATGATGCCGTAAGCTTCCTCAACAAAGTTTTTGCAGCGCGTACAGCATATGGAAAGCCCATTTTCAGGCGGTGAATTCAAACCCGAGGAGCTCTACAAGGCTTCCGCGGAGCGCTTCTTCGAGCTACTGAAGACGTTTGCTGCGCCGAGCCCTGCGGCCGGCGGTGCGGCGCACGACTGGTCGCAGATGGCGGGTCCCCTTGCGACGCAGCTCGAGCAGTGGCTGCGCATGTCGCAGTCCGCGGGGAGCTGGTTCTCCGCGCCGGGCGCTGCGGCCGCAGCGCCCGGATTTATGGGATCGCAGTGGCCGTTTGGCCCGCTGCCGCTTGGGCCCGCCGCCGTGCAGAAACCCGAAACGCAGCGCATCTGGGAGCTCGCGGCGCGTTTCGCACAACTGCAGACGCAGCTCGCGGCGCACTGGGGCGAGATTGCGCGCAGCGCCGCGCAGCGCTTCATCGCGCGCGCTGGTGTCCCCTCAGCCCCGCCGTCGCTGGATCAGACCCTGAAGCTTTACGAGCTGTGGGTAACGTGCGCGGAAGAAGCCTATGCGGCGACGGCGCGCGGCGAGGACTTCAGCCGCCTGCAAAGCGAACTTGCCAATGTGTCCGCGGCAATCCTCGTCGAGCAGCGTCGCCACGCGGAGAGTCTGGCGAAAGCGTTTGGTCTGCCGACGCGCAACGAGGTGGATGTGCTGTACGCACACGTTAAGGAGCTGAGTCGTCGGCTCGCCGAACTCGCCGCCGGATCAGCGCCGCCGCAGCGCCCGGCCGCGCGTGCCAAGACCGCCAAGGCCGGCAAGGCCGCCCGGACCAAAGGCTCTGCCCGTAAGCGCCGAGGCCGTGCTTGAATGTCGCTTCCGCTCTGGGCGGTGGAATATTCCCGGAACTTGCGCTGCGCCTGACTGAGACGCTCACGCGTCTGCAAGCTGCGCGCGGTGTGAGCGTCGGCTGCTCGGCTAAGCGCGCGGTCTTCAGCTTGGGCAAGACCACCCTGTACGAATACCTGCCGCTCGCGCCGGCGCGCGCCGGGCACCTGCCGATCCTCATCTGCTTTGCGCTCGTGAACCGCCCCTACGTGCTCGACCTGCAGCCCGAGCGCTCGCTCGTGCGACGGCTGCTCGAGGCAGGCCTGGGCGTCTACCTCATCGACTGGGGCGACCCGGACGAGGCCGACCGCCACACCGATCTTGAGGACTACATCGAGCAGCACCTCGGCGGTTGTGTGCGTCACGTGCTCGGCAGCAGCGGCAGCGAGGCGCTGAATCTGCTCGGGGTGTGTCAGGGGGGCGTGCTGAGTCTTTGTTATACGGCGCTACACAGCGCGCACGTCGCGCGCCTCATCACGATCACGACCCCGGTGGACTTCCACACCCCTGCCAATCTGCTCAGCCGCTGGGTGCGCGGGGTGGATACGGAACTCCTCGCCGCCTGCGGCAACGTGCCGGGCGAGGTGCTGAACGGGGTGTTCCTCGGGCTCATGCCGTTTCGTCTCACGCAGGAGAAGTACGTGCGCCTGCTCACCGGCCGACCCGAGCAGCGCGCGGTCGAGGACTTTGTGCGCATGGAGCGCTGGATCTTCGACAGTCCGCCGCAGGCGGGTGCTGCGCTTGCGCAGTTCGTGCGCTGGTTCTACCAGGAAAACGCATTCGTGCAGGGCACGCTGCGCATTGCGGGCGAGCGCGTCGATCTTGCGCACGTGCAGCAGCCGCTCCTCAACCTGTACGCGCTGGACGATCACATCGTGCCGCCGGACGCCTCGGCCGCGATCAGACGCTACATCGGCAGCCGCGATTACACCGAGCACGCGATCCGCACCGGTCACATCGGCATGTATGTGAGCGGGGTGGCGTGCAAGGAGATCCCGCGCCGCATCGTGGCCTGGCTCGAGGAGCGCCGCTAGCACCCGCTGAAGGCGCCCTGGGGCACGGCGCCCGCGGCCGCCCCTTTAATAGCCGTGGCTCACATCCACCACCGCAAGCAGCGGTTCACCGGCCGTATAGCGACGCAGGTTCTCGCGCAGCAGCGCGATGCGCTGCTGGTCGGACACGGAAGTGTTGGCCGAGATGTGCGGCGTGATGATGACGTTCGGCAAGCGCCACAGCGGGTTATCGGCGGGCAGCGGCTCCGGGTCCACCACGTCCAGGCCCGCGCCGGCGAGCTTGCCGGCGCTGAGCGCCGCGATGAGGTCGGAGGTCACCACGCTCTTGCCGCGGCCGACGTTGAGAAAATACGCGCTCGGCTTCAGGGTCCTGAAGAACGCCTGGTCGAAAAGGCCGGTGGTCTGCGGCGTGAGCGGCGTGCAGTTGACCACGAAGTCCGCTTCCGCGGCGAGCTTGAGCAGCTCATCCGGCAGCCCGACGTAGCTTACGTAGTCCGGGCCGGTGCGGCCGCTCGCGCGCGTGGCGATCACACGCATGCCGAGTGCGTGGGCGCGTTTGGCCACCTCGGTGCCGATGCCACCCAGGCCGACCACGAGCACCGTCTTGCCCTCAAGATCGTTAAGCATCGGGGCGGCGTCCTGTTCCCAATGAGCCGCCTGCTGCTCCTTGAAGAAGTAATCCAGGTGCCGGCTCAAGGCGAACATCACAGCGATGACGTGCTCGGCCATGCTCGGCGCTGCGATGCGCTGCATGTTGGTGAGGATGAGGTGTCGCTCTTGCACGAGCGGCTGCTGCACGCACCGCTCGACGCCAGCGGCGAGCCACTGAATCCACTGCAGGTGCGTCGCCTTGCCGAGCACGTCCGCGGAGCACAGCCCGAACGCTGCATCCGCGGCGGCGATGTCACGCGCGCTCGCCTGCGGCAGCTCGATGAACTTCACCCCCGGGGCCACCTCGCGAAGCGGAGCGAGCTGATCGTGCAGGGCGGGTGAGACCAGAATCAGTTTCGGGGCGCGCCAGCCGGGGTGCTCGCGCACCGGCGGCCCCGAAGGCTGCAGGCCCAAAGACTCCAGCGTGGCGGGCGCTGCCGGCGTTGGCGCGTCGGCGAAGCCGACCGGTCCGAGCGTCACGGACAACAGCAGCGCCGCGGCACGCAGTCCGTGCGCGCTGCAGAGTGCAAATCCAGGCCGTTTCATCGTCAGCTGCCTCCCGAGGACGGCCCGTTCAGCGGCCGCAATATGAGATTCTTCTTCTTGTGCCCCGACTGAAGCCGGAACTCTACGCCATCCCGCCGCTCACCGAGATCACCTGCGCGGTTACGTAGGCGGCATCTTCGGAGGCGAGGAATGAGACTACACCTGCCACTTCCTCGGGAAGGCCCACGCGGTTCATGGGCACCAGCCGTTCGATGGCCTTCGCATCGAACAGGCCCGCGGTCATCGGCGTGCCGATGATGCCCGGCGCGACCGCATTCACCGTGATGCCGCGCGTGGCGACTTCGAGTGCGAGCGCTTTGGTGGCCGAGTTCAGCGCCCCCTTGGCGGCGGCGTAGTTCACCTGGCCCTTGTTACCGATCAGGGCGGCGATCGAGGAGACGTTCACGATGCGTCCCCAGCGGGTGCGGATCATCGGCAGCAGCAGCGGCTGGGTGGCGTTGAAGAAGCCGTTGACGGACACGTCGATCACCCGGTGCCACTGCTGCGCGCTCATGCCCGGCAGCACCGCATCATCGTGCAGCCCGGCGTTGTTGACGAGGATCTGGATCGGGCCCGCCTCGAGCACCTCTTCGAGCACCGCGCGCGTGGCGGCGCCCTCGGTGATGTCGAAGCTCACGACGCTCGCAGCCCCCCCGTTCGCGCGGATCTCGCCCACCACGCGCGCGGCCATCTCGGCGCCGCGATGCGCGTGCACGTACACGTGATGTCCGTCGCGCGCCAGGCGCCGGCACAGCGCGCTGCCGATGCCGCCGCTACCGCCGGTGACGAGGGCGCGCTTGCCGGAGCTCATGCCGTCGCCCCGCCGAGGATGCCCGCGCTGAAAGTCGCGTCGATGACGACGCTGGCGCGCCCCTCCAGCAGCGGCTGGCTCTCGCTCCACACCCTGAACTCATAGAGCACCGTGCGTCCGTCGCCCGTCACCCGCTCGGCCGCCGCCACCAGGTCCCCCGTGAGGTCATCGAGACGCGTGACGTGGAAGGTGACATTGCGCACGCTGGCCAGATACCCGACCGCCGCGGCGCCGATGCTGCCGCGTACGTTGGTCGTAATGGTGCTCGCGAGCGGGGCGCTGGCGGCTACCAGCGCCCCGTGCACCGCCATCGCCTGCGCGGCGTACTCGATGCCGCACGCCGCCCCCAGACGCCCGTGGGCGCGCAGCGGATTATCCGGCGTACGGTGCGAGGCGCTGCGGCAGCGGATCCGGGTCGCATCCCAGGAGAGCACGGCATCGAGCAGGCACATGCGACCCTTGTGCGGAATGTGCTGCTCGATCCACTCGTGATCTAGCGGCATGGGCTCACCGTGACCACAAGGCCTGCATGATCCAGATACTCGAGCACGGCGTTGCCCGCGCCGCTGCGCGCCAGCAGCGCAAGCAACGGCAGGCTGCGGGCCGCGGGAATCGCGCGGCGCAGGGCTTCGAGGGGCTCAGCGATGGTATCGGCGGGTGCACCACTCAAGTGTGCCTCGATTTTGCCGAGGGCGGCAGGCCCCACGTCCGGTGCCAGCACCATCGCCACGGCGAACGCATCCGGGATCGGGCGTACGCTGCGCAGCGGCTCGGGATAACTTGCGTCATAGGCGATCAGGAGCACCGCCGTGCGCTCGATCGCGACCTGGGTCAGGGCCTCGAGGAGTCCGGCGGCGAAGCTCGCATCATAGGCACACAGTGCATTCGAAGCCGGCGTCGCACCCGTCGCGATGCTCCAGTAACCGGCCGCGGCATTGTGGACCGAGTTGTGAAAGCGCGTCGGCGACAGCTGCCGCTCGGCCGAGGCGAGCACCTGGCAGATCTCGTGACAGTTCTGGCCGTCGCCTCCCGAGGAGGTGAAGACGGCAGGCAGCCTGGCAGGATCAGCGCCCGCCTGGCGCGTGGCCTCAAGCCCCACCGCCAGGGCGAGCTTGACGACCGCGCCCGTGCGGCGCCGCTCGGCGGGCGGCAGGCCTTCCGGCGGCGGCAGCACGGTGGGCGCACTCACCCAGCGGTGCCGCCCGCTCAGTATGTCAGCGCCCTCGGCCCAGTTGGCGATGCCGGGGCCGAGCAGGCCGACGCCGTTCACGTAGGCGCTGAGGGGCGTGGGGTTCAACCGGCCCGTCCGAGGATCAGGCTGCAGTTGGAGCCCCCGAAGCCGAAGGAGTTGCTCATGACTCGTATGAGCGGTGCGGCGCGGTTCTCCAGCAGGTAATTGACCTCGAGCGCCGGATCGATCGTGCGGGTGTTGACCCCGGCGGGCATGAAACCCTCACGCAGCGCGAGTGCGCAGATGACCGCCTCGAGCGCCCCGGCGGCGCCGAGCGTGTGGCCGGTCGCCCCCTTGGTCGAACTGCCCGGGACGGCGGGGCCGAGAACTGCGGCCACGGCACACGCCTCGGCCTCGTCGTTGCTCGGCGTGCCGGTGCCGTGAAGGTTGATGTAGTAAATGTCGGAGGCGCCAAGGCTTGCGGCGGTGAGCGCCTGTTCCATGGCCGCGCGCGCGCCGCGCCCCTGAGGGTGCGGGGCGGACATGTGGTGGGCGTCGCTGGATTCTCCGGTGCCGAGCAAGAGCACCGCATCGGCATCCAGACTCCCCGGCGTGCGCTCGAGCAGCGCGAAGGCTGCGGCCTCCCCGATGGAGATGCCGTTGCGCGCAAGATCGAAAGGCCGGCAGGGCGCCGCCGATACCAGTTGCAGCGCATGAAAGCCATAGAGCGTGGTGAGGCACAGCGAGTCCACGCCGCCGACGACGGCTGCGTCCATGAGGCCTGCAGCGATCGCGCGCTGCGCGGAGGCAAACACCTTGCCACTCGAGGAACAGGCGGAGGAGACGACCACCGCGGGACCCTGAAGCTTCAGGGCGCGGCGCGCGAAGGCGGCCACTGAGAAGGTGTTGTGGGCGCCGCGATAGCGGAACGTCCCCGGCAGGGCGCCGCTGAACGCATCGCGCTGCCGATAGGCGATCTCCGAATCGAGGATCCCCGAGGTGCTGGTGCCGAGGAACAGGCCGACGCGCGCTGCGCCGTAGCGTGCGGCGGCGGCCGCGACGGCTTCGGCGAAACCATCCTGCAGCAGCCCGAGCCATGCGAGGCGATTGTTGCGGCACGCAAATTCTTCTTCCAGCCCTGCTGGCAGGCGCGTGTCGTCGACGCCGGCGACTTCCCCCACATAAGTGTCGAGCGTCACGGTCTCGAAGGCGCACGGCGTCAGGCCGCTGCGCGCCGCGCGCAGCGTGGCGAGCGTCTGTGAGACGCCCCGGCCGATACAACTCGTCGCGGTAAGGGCACTCAGGACGAGCGGGGTCATGACAGCCGGGCGAGCAGCAGTATGTTGGTGAAGGGGGTGCCGTTGCTCATCGGTATGCAACGTGGCACGAATCCCACCTGCCGCAGCAGCGACAGCCACTCGCTGAGCGCCCGGCATTTCAGCGCCATCCAGCGGCCGCGCCGCGCGAGCGCTACGGTGTGGTCCACCGCCTTGCTGAAGGTGAAGCCCGGGCCCCCGTCGGCGTCCCCGATACGCATCAGCAGCACGCCCCCCGGGGCGAGCGCGGCACGCACGCGCGCGAGGATGCGTTCTTGCGATGCGTAGTCGTTGTAGTGCAGCACATCGAGGATCACGACCGCATCGGGGGAACCGTAGTCTACGTCACGGATGTCCCCGTGCACGATTTGCACCCGCGCGAGGGTGTCGAGCGCGAACGCGCGCCGTGCACGCCGCACCTCCTGCGCGTTGATCTCGATGCCCACATAGGAGGCGAAATCCGGCGGTGCCGGCCAGCTGCGCGGCCAGGCAGCGGCGCGCTCGCTTGCGTGACAACTGCGCGCCGCAAGCAGCCACGCCGCGAGCAGTCCCTGGCCTGCGCCCAGATCGAGCAGCCGCTCGCGCCCGCTGAGCAGGCCCTGCGCGAGAATGGCCCGAAAGGCCGGATCGCCCTTGAATTTTGCCTGTGCAAAACGGCGTGCGAATAGTCCGGCCGGCTTGTAGTAGGCGCCGGCGGCCGCCAGCAGTGCGGCGGGCGCGGCTGATTCGCTCACGCACGCTCCGCGAGCGCGAACGCCGCACGCAGGGTAAGCGGCGTCAGCCGCGCGGCCGCGAGCGTGTCCAGGAGCCGGGGCAATACCTCGAGGATGACCGGGATGCCGGCTGCCGTGCGCGCCGCGTGCCCGTCGTGCAGCAGCAGGATGTCGCGCGCGCCCAGCTCGCGCGTGAGCCGCGCCAGGATGCGCTCCGGATCGCCGTTCACGGTGTCGAAGCCGCGCCGTGTCCAGCTGACCAGCCGCAGGTTCTGCCGCGCGAGCACCGGTGCGAGAAACGGATTGCGCAGCCCCGCCGGCGCGCGGAAGAACTGCGCGACCTCGCCCGTAACGGCCTGGATGCTGTCCTGCGCGCGCCGCACCTCATCGGTGATTGCGCTCGGGCCCATGAGCGAGAAGCGCATCGAGTGCCGTTCGGTGTGGTTCTCGAGGCCGTGACCGGCGGCGAGGATCTCACGGGCGAGCTGCGGGTACTGGCGCACCCGTTCGCCAATGCAGAAGAAGGTCGCCCGCGCCTGATGGGCCGCCAGCAGCGCGAGCACGCGCGGCGTGACCTCAGGGTCCGGCCCGTCATCGATGGTGATGGCGATGGCGTGCGCGGCCGCCGCCGGCAGGCGCGTCCAGTTGGGCCCGAGGAGGCGACTGCGCGGCCACAGTCCCGCCCCGCCGATGAGCAGGTGGTCGGCCACCACCGCTCCGAGTGCCCAGGGCCACAGCGCCGGTCGTGCGATCACGGTGGCGGCCGCCCCGAGATGCAATACGAGTGAGCCGCGCAGGAACGCACTGGCGTGCCAGGCTCGCGCGGGTGACGTCTCAGGTGCGGGGGGCGATGCGGGCATCGAGAAAATTGTCCCAGAGTCGGCGCCAGGTGGGCCAGTCATGCCCGCCCGGCACGGTATCGACGTCGCTAGGATCGAGCATGTCCGCGAGCAGGCGGTGACGCTCGCCGAAGCGGTCCTCGCGGCCAAGTCCGAGATGAATCGGCGGCGATTGCGGTCCGCGCGACTTGAGGAAGCGCCACACCCGCCGCTCATCGTCATCCTCGCACCCCTCGGCGGCCCATGCGCCGATCCCGGCGCGCGCCACCTCAGAGGTGACGATGTGGCTGCCGAGGTAGGGGGCCAGCAGGCACAAACCCGCAAGCGCTGCGGGTTCGCGCTCTGCGCAGCACAGCGCCACGAAGCCTCCGAGGGAGATGCCTCCGAGCCATACGGCACAACCCTGCGCGCGGGCCGGAGCGATGAGGCGCTCCCAGACCTCCCCGACGACCGTGCGATCCGTGACGTGGCCGAATTCCAGCGCAGCGAACGTCACATCGACGTTGAGACCGCGCTCGCGCAGCGCCGTGCTGAATCCGGCCGCTACGAAATCCTCCGGTCCGGTGTAGGCCGCCGGCAGCATCAGCAGCTGCAGCGGCGCGGTGTGGCCGGCGCGGGCGGCTTCGTGGATGGTGCGCATCAGGGGATGTGCTCCGGTGCGGCACGCTCGGAGAGCATCGCGGCGAACAGCAGGGCGAGGAAGGCTCCGGGGGCGACGGTGGAGCCGAGGTCCGAGAGCACCGGCACGCGCGAGAAGGCGAGCACGCCGAAGGCCAGCACCGTGGCGGTGTTGGCGAGAAGGAGCGAGGTGAGGGTCAGGGACACCGAGGCTTCCTGGGGAGCCTGGGCGCTGCGATCGAAGAAGAGCGCGTAGTTCGAGCCCACCGCGACGATGAGGAGCATTCCGACCAGATGCAGGATGGTGAGCGAATGGCCGGAGGCGATGAGCAATCCTGCGACCGCGATGACCGCGAGCGCCAGCGGCGCGAGCACGCGCATGACGCGCACGGCTGAGCGCAGCATCGCCCCGAGCAGCAACACGATCGCGGCGAACCCCAGCAGTGACAGCTCGATCGCCTGCTTGAGGTAGCCGAGATACAGACGGTTGGTCTCGCCCTTCAGGTCCAGGAGCACCCCGTGCTCGTTGCCGGCTCCGATCGCCTGGCGTACCCGCGCTGCCGCCTCATCCGAAAGATCGACGGAGCCGGCGGCGGCGATCGGCAGGAGGGCGGAGTAACCGCCAGAGGTGGGCACCAGTAGTGCATCAACGGCCGCCGCAAACGAGGTGCCCTCAAGGTCGGCGCGCCGCAGCAGGGCGGTGGTGCGCGCCTGTTCGACCTCGGCGAGGAAGGGTTGCAGCACCGCCTCGCTGACCGGCAGGCCGACCAGCGCCTCGCTAAGGCGCGTCTGCAGCTGCGGCGCGGGCGGCAGCGACTGCTGGCGGGCGCGCTGCAGGGCCTCGCTCGGCAGGTAACGGCTGGCGGAATCGAAGCCTGCGATCACGCCCGTATCCACCAGCGGCCTCAGGCGCTGTCCGAGACTCTCCGCGGCCGCCAGCGCGGCCTCGGGCTGCCGTGCGCTCGTGAGCACCATGTAGCGCACGTCCGGCGCGCCCAAATCCGCACTCAGTTGCTCGGCGAAGTCCTGCTCGGCCGCGGGGACGGGGCTCAGCGCCGCGAGATCATGGCTCAGGAGCGCCCCGCGATGCAGCACCAGGATCACCCCGGCCACCAGGGGGATCAGCACGAGCGCCGCACGCACACGCCTCAGTTGCTGCAGAACCCGCAGCAGCCAGGCCCCCGGGGCCCGCAGGTCGCGCATCGCAAGACGGGCCGGCAGCCACGCGGGCAGCACGTAGCGGGTGGTGAGGGCGGCGGCGGTGAGACCTGCGACCGAATAAAGCCCCAGCTGCGCCAGCCCTTGAAAATTGGAGGGCAAGAGTGCAGCGAACCCGGCGATGGAGGTGAGCGCACCCAGGCGGATGGTCGGCCAGACGCTGTGGCGCCAATCGCCGCCCGCGTGGCTTGTGCCCTGCACGAACAGATAGATCGAATAGTCGACCGCTTCGCCGATCAGCGTGACCCCAAAGCCGAGGGTAAGGCCGTGCACCGCCGGAAAGCCGAGTGCCACGGCGGCCACGCCGGTGAGCGCACCCGCGGCGACGGGCACCAGCCCGAGCAGCAGCGCGCTCACGGAGCGGTACGCGAACAGGAGCAAAAGTGAGATGAAGAGCGCGCTTAAGCCCGAGAGGCGCACGACCTCGCCCTCGATCAGCGCGCGCGAGGCCACCGCAAACACCGGCGGCCCGCTCAGGCGCAGCGTGAGAGCGGCGCGCTCCTGCGGCGGCAGCGCTGCGCGAGCCGCCGCAAACGCCTGGCGCACCTTGGCGCAGGCTGCTTCCTCCGCATCCGTATCCGCGCCCGGTGCGCGTGTCTGCAGCACCAGGAGCGCTTGCGCACCGTCGCGCGAACTCCATACGCCCTCGCTCGAGCGCGGCGTGCGCTCGGTCCCGATGGCATCCAGGATGGTCAGCAGCTCCCCGGTCGGATCGAGCGCGAACAGGGGTTTCAGCAACGGACCTTCGGCGGAGGCGAGTGCCTGGAGGGAGCCGACGATGGCCTCGTGCAGTGCCGGGACCGTGAAGTGCGCCGGCGTTACTGCCTCACTCAGGAGATAGCGGTGCTGGAATAGAAAGGCGCGATCGCGCTCGAGCGTCTGTGCCTCCCCGTTACTGACGCTCGCGAAGGCGGGATCCGTGCGCAGTGCGCGCCCAAGCGCCATCGAGACGCGCGCGCGCGCGCCGGCGTCCGCGCCACCGATGGCCACGAGGATGAGACGCGCGGCGGGTCCCTCGCGCAGCTGTTCGACCAGGAGCTGCTGCGTGGCCGTGGGTGAGCGGGGCAGGAAGGCGGACAGATCCGCGCTGTAGCGGGCGCGCGCGGCGATGAGGGCGCCCACGAGGGCGAAGAGCACGAAGAGCGCCGTGCTGCGAAGACCGGCGCGGTTCATGGAGTGATTTCAGGTCCGATCGTGATGAGCGAGCGGTCGCCGTCACTCTGACGGATGACGACGCTGTGCAGCACATCGCGTTCGCCCTCGATCGTGATGTCTTTGACCGTGTGCGCGAGCGCCGGATCCTTCGGCGTGAGGTGCAACGTCCAGTGCGCCAGCTCGCCCTTAAAATCGATGCTGAAGTAGCGCTCGAGTGCGGCCTCATCGCCGGCGAGCGTGGCGCGGATGCTCTCCACGAACGGCACGACCTGCGGGTAGGCGGACAGCTCGAGCACGTGCCGGTGCGGCCCGCGCTGCGCCGTGAGGATGCCGTGATCGAGCACCAGGGATTCCGCGCGCGGGGTGAGCGTGCGCTTCTCGAGCCGATCGGGCGCGTCGTAAAAAAGCTCCCCGGAGGAACGCAGCGGCTCCTTGAGCATCGCCATCTCATGGACTTCCGTGAACGGGGCATGACCGTGGCGGCGCGCCCCAAGCAGTGTGAGCACCTGCGCGAAGGCCGGGTCGGCCTGGGCAGAGGGGGCGGTGGCTGCGGCGGCGAACGCTGAAAAGGGGTCCAGGCACAGCAGGAGCGCGCCAGCGAGGCCAGCGGCGCGCGCACTCACGCAGGCCCTGCGCGCGAGGGCTCATCCGGCGCTCGAGCGCCGTGCCAGAAGTCGTAGAAGTTGAACCAGTTGTAGGGGTCCGAGCGGCAGTACTCTTCCAGGAGCTGCGCATAGCGTTCGATGCCCTCGCGCACCGCCGCCTCGCGTCCGCGCGGGCAGGGCTGCGAGAAGTCCGCGATCTGGCGAAATACCGCGTGATAGCGGTTGCCGCCGCGGTAGAGGCCCGTCATGAAGAAGACCGGGCGCCGCAACGCGGCCGCGACGCGCATGGGACCGGAAGGAAAGAGGGCGGCGGCGCCGAGGAAAGGCACGATGTGCGCGGGCACATCGCCAATGGTGCGATCCGCCAGCATGCCCACGAACTTGCCCTGCTCCAGGCAATCGCGGATGCGCAGCATCGCCTCCAGATGCCCGAGCGGGATGATCTCGGGCGCGTGGGGGGCGTGGATGGTGTTGAAGACGGACATGAGCAGCCCGGCCTGCGCATCGTACATCGCCATGGCCACTTTCGTGCCGGCGCGCCGGCCACCGACCGAGCTTACGAGGGCAAAGCTGCCCAGGTGCGAGCCCAGGAGAAACACCCCCTTGGCGCCGCGCGCCAAGGTGTCGAGCATCAGCGCATCGCCCTCACTCGAGACCTCGAAGAGCTCGTCACGCCCCTTCAGCAGATACAGCCGATCGAGAATGGTGCTGGCGAAGGCGTAGACCTGCCGGTAGCGATCGGCGGCGGTGGGCTCCCGGCCGAGCGCCCGGCGCAGGTAATCGCGTGCCCAGTGCCGCGCGGTGGGCGCAAAGACGAAGAAGTAGGCCGCGATCAGGTGCAGCCCGAGGCGCGCAAGCGGCCGCCCGATGCGCAGCGCGAGGAAGACGCCGAGCGCGACGAGCGTCGCGCTGCCGCGCTCGGGGGCTTGCGCCCACAGGGCGGAATCCGCGCGCGCCCGCGCGAGCGGGCTATCAGCGGGTTCGCTGGCCATCGACCGCCGCCTCCATGGCCGGTAACAGTACGCCCTTGGCGACCGGCTGACCGGCGCTTGAGACGCTGAAGCGTACCGTACCGTTGGGCAGCTTTTCATGCTCGACGAGCAGGGTCTCCCCGGGGCGAACGGGTTTCAGGAACTTGGCGCGGCCGATGCGCCACTGCGTGAGCGCAAGGGACTCATCCTCCTCAAGCGCACGCAGCGTCTCATCCAGCAGCAGCACCCCGGGCACGATCGGCGCGCCGGGGAAATGCCCGGCCAGAGCCGGATGATCGGCGCTGATAGTGAGGGTGGTCGGGTTCATGCGCGGCCGAACTTCAGGCCGCGGAGGTCTTGACGTGCGCGGCGGCGAGCGCCTGCAGCGCCTCCTGCGGCAGCTTGCCCGTGCCGTTGCGCGGCAGGCGCGGCACGAGGAGCAGAGGGCGCGGCAGGAACGCCGGATCGAGGCGCTCGCGCAGCGCCTGCAACAGCTGCGCGGCGCTGAGCCCCGGAGCCACCACGCAGGCCGCCACGCGGGTTACGTCGTTGTGCGGGGCGCGCGGGTCCTCGAAGTGGAAGAACGCCCCGTCGAGAACCCCGCTGATCGAGTTCAGCTGGTGATTGAGGTAAGCCAGTGAACTTCTCTTGCCCGCAATATTGACCAGGTCGGCGAGGCGGCCGTGCATCAAAAAGCGCCCCTTACCGGTGAGCTCCAGGACATCACACATACGTGTGGGCTGCTCGATATGAGCGCCGTCCGCCCAGGTTTCACCCTCGCACACTTCCAGACGTACGCCCGGCCACAGTTGCCACTCGGCGCCCTCGGTCGGGCGGCGCACGGCGATCTGGCCGGTCTCGGTCGAACCGTAGATCTCCAGAAGCCGCGTCGCGTAGCGCTGCTCAACTTCCCCCGCCAGCTGCTGCGCAAGCGGGGCGGTGGCTGAGACGATGATGTCCGTCGGCGGCAGCACGGTGCCGGTGCTCGTCAGCGCCCGCAGATGCACCGGCGTGGAGATGAGGGCGCGCGGGCGGGGGACGGCGGCGAGGGTGGCGGCAATGTCGGCCGGGTAGAACGGCCGCTCGGCCGCGAACGCATGACCGTTTGCGAGCCCGAGGAGAACACTCGACTCGAAGCCATACTGATGCTGGGGCGGTACGGTCGCGACGATTGACCAGGGGGTGCTCGCGCCGAGGCCGAGCAGCAGGGCCTCCTCGCGCACGCATTGCATCAGGGGTCCGAAGCTCTTGCGGTAGGGGAGCGGTGTGCCGGTAGAACCGGAAGTAAAGACGATACAGGCGAGCTGCGTGGCCTCGATCTGCGGCACCGCAAGCGCGTTCGTCGAGTCGGGTCGCAGGTTTCTCGGATAACTCACCTGCGGCAGCTGGATGTCGCACTCGGTGCTGTCGGTGAGACACACCGCATCCGGTGCAAAGACCTGCAACTGCCGAATCACTTCCGGCGTGTGCGTAGAAGGCAGGAGCGTCACCTTGCCCGCCGTGAGCCCCGCGGCAAAGCCCACCGTGAAGCGGTAGCGGTCGCTGCAGGCGTTGAGCACGTGCGCAGCGGACCCAAGCGCCGCGCGCACCTGCGCGACTTCGCCCAGGAACTGCCCGACGGTCAGCGGCACCCCGGCGCGGTAGGCGACAACCGCGTCGGCCGAGGCATGCGCTAGCAGCGGCAACGTGGCCAGATGACTACTTCGTCCTGTGCGTGTGGATGTAGTCGACCAGCTGGCGCAGCGAACCGAAGATGCGCTCGTTCTCCTCGCTGTCGGCGCGCAGGTGCACGCCGTACTGCTTGGAGACCACGAGTGCGATCTCGAGAATGTCGATGGAATCAAGGCCCAGACCCTCCCCGTACAACGGCTTGTCGGGGTCGATATCAGTGGCTGCGACATCCAGATTCAAGGCGGCCACGATCAGCGCCGCGACTTCGCGGGTCAACGCGGCGTTGCCGACGGCGGTCACCGGCTGCTTCAGAGGGGAGACTGTGTCAGACATTCGTTCCTGCCCAGACTGCAGTTGATCTGAGTGTCATTATACAAGGCGACACAAGTGGGAAAGTGTAAGCCGTCGACCAGACCCACCCCGGGGCACGCGAGCGCAACGTCCCACCCGCCCGTGCGCACTTCGCGGCCAGAACGCGCCTTGGCGGCACCGGGGGCTCCCTGAGACTCCGGAGGCTGCGCGCCGAGCGCTCACGCAAAGCTCAATCGCAGGGCCTTCGTGAATGAGGGGCCGCCGTGCAGATACATCTTTACTTATCATAACGTTAGCGTCCCTATCTCTTGTTTTTTCCTGCGGGACCGGTTCACGGGCGCCAGCGGCTTGAGTCGCGATAAGATACCGCGTTTGCCGCGCCCGCAATCGGAGCCAAAGACATGTCGGTGAGGTCCACGATCACGTCACAGTTCCAACAAGTCGCCGTCGAGCAGGAGCGAGTGCTCGCGCCGCTGTCGGACGACCTGAAGCTCGTCCAATCGGGCCTGGACTCGTTGAGTTTCGCGATCATCGTGGCGCGGCTTGAGGACGCTCTCGGGATCGACCCGTTCAACTCTACCGAAGCGCTGGAGTTCCCGGTGACCTTCAGCGACTTCGTAAGGCTGTACGAAAACTTTGGCAAGTGACGAGCGTTCGCTCTGGGAGTCGATCAACGCGAGGGACGTTCCGGCAGGCAGTCTGCACGGCGCTCGCGCCGGAGTCGCGCTTGCCGACCTGGCGCATGGCTCAAGTCTCGTCGGCCGGCTCGAAGCGCTGCGCGGCCGCAGCGTGCTGCTCGCGACGAAGGATCAGCTGACCGCGGCACTCGCGATGATCGAGCTCGACGGCGTAGCGCAGCGCATCGTGCTGTGCGCCCCGGATCTGCCCGCGCAGCACCTGTCAGGCGTGATCCGCGGCGCAGGCGCCGATGCCTGCGTGCGCGATGCGGACAGTCCGAGCGAGACGCAGATCGGTCTGGACGTCTCCATCACCGTACAACCGCGCCTGAGTCCGGTCGGCGCGGCGCGCCGCCGCAGCGTGGCCACCGAATGGATCCTGCTCACCTCCGGAACCACCGGGGCACCTAAGCTCGTCCTGCACACGCTCGCGAGCCTCACGAGCCCCCTCGCCGGGGAGCCGCCGGCGACGCAGCGCGTCACCTGGGGTACCTTCTACGACATCCGTCGCTACGGCGGCCTGCAGATTTTTCTGCGCGCCGTGCTCGCCGGCTCGCTGGTGCTTTCGGACCCTGCCGAAGCGGTCGGTGACTTCCTCGCGCGCGCGGCGGCCGCGGGCATCACCCATATCTCCGGCACGCCCTCGCACTGGCGCAAGGCGCTCATGAGCGGTGTGGCCGCGCGCATCACGCCGCGTTACGTGCGTCTTTCCGGCGAGATTCCCGACCAGCCAGTGCTCGATGGCCTGCGCGCCGCGTACCCTGAGGCCATCGTGGCGCACGCGTTTGCCTCGACCGAGGCCGGCGTGGCATTCGAGGTGCGCGATGGTCGGGCCGGATTTCCGACCGCGCTCGTCGGCCGCGCGGACGCACCGGTCGAGCTGCGCGTGCTCGAGGAAACGCTGCGCATCCGCTCGCCGGGTACCGCACAACGCTACCTCGGTGAGGGTGGGGAGACCCTCAGGGGAGCGGACGGGTTCGTCGACACGGGGGATCGGGTCGAGGAGCGCGAGGGACGCTACTACTTCATGGGACGGCGCGGCGGGGTGATCAACGTCGGCGGCCTCAAGGTGCACCCCGAAGAAGTCGAGGCGGTCCTCAACGCACACCCCTGGGTGCGCATGTCGCTCGTCAAGTCGCGCCGCAATCCCATTACCGGCGCCGTCGTGACCGCCGACGTGGTGCTCAAGGAGGCCGGCACGGATGCACGTCCTGTCCCCGAGGTGCTGGTGCGCGAGCTCACGGAGAGCTGCAAGCACGCCCTGGCTGGTCACAAAGTGCCGGCGATGATTCGCATCGTGCCGGCGCTGGAAATCTCACCCTCCGGAAAACTGGTGCGTCCCCTTGCGTAACGTCATCGTCACCGGCGCGAGCCGTGGTTTGGGACTTGCGATCAGCACGACGCTGGCCGCGAGTGGCTATCAGGTCATCGCCATCGCACGCACGCAAAGTGCGCCCCTGGGAGCGGCGATGGCGCGCGCCAAAGAGGCCGGCAGCGGGGCGATTCAGTTTCGCGCGTTCGACCTGCTGCAGACGCAGGCCATCGCGCCGCTCGTGAGCGAGTTGCGCAAGGCCTTCGGACCCTTTTACGGGCTCGTCAATAATGCCGGTCTTGGAACTTCGGGCGTGCTCGCGATGATGCGCGATGATCAGCTCGAGACACTGGTGCGCCTCAACACGATCTCGCCCATGATGCTGAGCAAGTACGTGGTGCGCTCGATGATGAGCGAAAAGACCGGGCGCATCGTGAATATGGCCTCCATCGTCGCTTCAACCGGCTATCACGGACTGTCGGTTTACTCCGCCACCAAGGCCTCTCTGATCGGCTTCACGCGCTCCCTTGCCCGCGAGGTGGGACCGCTCGGCATCACCGTAAATGCGGTGGCCCCCGGGTTCGTCGCAACGGACATGACCCAGGAGCTCGAAGGCGCGCAGCGCGAACAGATCACGCGCCGCAGTGCGTTGCGGCGTCTGCCGGATCTGGATGACGTGGCGGCCGCCGTGGAGTTCCTCTTGAGTGACAAGGCAAAGAACATCACGGGCACCACACTTACCGTGGATGCGGGCAACACGGCCTGAAGGCCGCACGCCCCGCGCCGTCTCAGAGGCGCAGTGCGCCGGCCTGCAGCTGCCCGTAGAGCGGCACATCCAGCGGCACGTACTCCTGCTGCGCCGGATGATCAAGAAAAAGCGGGTCGGTGACGCGCGCCGGATCCAGACCCTCACGCACGAGATCCTGCTTACGCAGCTTGAAGGTCCCGGTGATCTCGAGAGCCGTGAGGATGCGCACCGCGACGGGCCGCGCGTAGGCCGGCAGGCTCGTTAGCGCTTGCCGCAGTTTGCTCAGCTCAAAGTCCTGGGTTACGACCACCGCGGCCATACCGGCGCGGCCATCTGCGTTCGGGATCGTCACACCGTACACGGCGACGTCCGTCACTCCGGCAACCGCGGCGATGACGCCCGCGACCTCGGTGGTCGACACGTTTTCGCCTTTCCAGCGGAAGGTATCCCCGATGCGATCGACGAAATAGAAGAACCCCTGGGCGTCCTGGCGCATGAGGTCTCCGGTGCGATACCAGGCGTCGCCGGCGAAGAACACATCGCGCAGGACTTTCTGCCCCGAGGCAGCGTCGTCCGTGTAACCCTCAAAGCGCGTAGCTCCCCGGTCATCCATGATCTGGCCGATCGCCTCACCCACTTCGTTGACCGCGCAGCGCAGGCAGCGCCCCGCGGCATCGCGCACCGGCAGCGCCGCCTCCACGTCAAACTTCACCAGGGTCACGGGCACCCGATGCGAGAGAAAGGGGGGAATGCGTCCGACGGAGCCGGCGCGTTCCTCGCAGTTGTAGAGCGAGAAGTTGCCTTCGGTGGCCGCGTAGTACTCCAGAATCTGGGGAACGCGGAAGCGCTCCTGGAACGGCACCCAGACTTCCGCGCGCAGGCCGTTGCCGCATGCGAGGCGCAGCTGGTGCTCCGTCTCCTCGGGGCGCGAGGGCGCGTTCAGAAGATAGCGGCACAGCTCACCGATGTACTGAAAGAGCGTGCAGCGCTCCGCCACCACGTCCTGCCAGAACGTGCTGGCCGAGAAGCGCTCGCGCAGCACGACCGCGCCGCCACCGACCAGCGTCGCGCCGGCTGCGACCACGCCGCCGACGCTGTGATACAGCGGCAGGCAGTTGTACATGCGATCCGCGGGCGTCACATCGATTAGGCCCGCGAACCAGTGACTCCACTGCATGAGGCGGTAGTGACTGACGTTGGCCGCCTTGGGCAACCCCGTGGTGCCGGAGGTGTAGATGCACAGTGCCCGGTCGGCGAGCGTCGGTGCGCGATAGCGCAAGCCGTCGGGCGGCCCGCCCGTGAGGGCGGCGACCGCAAGGTCCAGGCGCGGCAGCTCGTGCGCGCCGGCGCCGAGTGCCCAAGACTGCACCTTTGGCGCGAGCCGGCCGCGCACCGCATCCAGGGCAGGTGCGAGCTTGGCGCTGCTGAGGACGTAACGTGGCGCGACGGTATTGAGCGAATGCGCGAGCAGCTCCCCGGACAGGTTGGTGTTGATCAGTGCGACCGTTACGCCGATGCGGGTCAAGCCGAGCCAGATCGCAAGATACTCGGGGCGGTTCTCCATGAGCAGGCACACGACGTCCCCGAACTCGAGCCGCTCCTCGAGAGCCCAGCGCGCATACGCATGGGCGGCGCGCGCAAGCCCGCGGTAGGAGAGACTGCCCTCGCGGGAGATAAGCGCGGGCGCTTCCTGCAAGCGCTCCGCCAGTACGTCGATCAGTACCGGGAGGGTGAGCGAGCGGTCCTGGTCAAGGCGGGCCGTGCGCTCGAGCGCGCGAACCCAGGCCTTGAGAGGCGATCGCTTGTTTTCGTCGCTTTGCACTGCCATCGTGCGGGGCGTTATGTGCACTTCGGACGCCCCGTCAGCTGCTATGATACGAATCACAATAGTTGATTTCCCCCGGTGCGCGCCAGCGTTCTTGGCGTGATGTGCGACGATGAAACCTGAAACGATCGCCTTGCACGCGGGCTACGACTCGGACCCGGCCACCAAGTCCGTCGCCGTCCCGATCTACCAGACCGTCGCCTACTCCTTCGACAGCGCCGCCCATGGCGCGGCGCTGTTCGATCTTGAGGTCGAGGGCTATCGCTACACGCGCATCGGCAACCCCACTACGACCGTACTCGAGCGGCGCGTCGCGGAGCTCGAGGGCGGCATCGATGCACTCGCCGTAGCGTCCGGGCAGACCGCGCTCTACTACACCGCGCTCAATCTCGCCGAGCGCGGACAGAACTTAGTCTCCGTGCCGCAGCTGTACGGCACGACCCACACGCTCTTCGCACACCTGCTGCCGAAGTCCGGCGTACAGGTGCGCTTCGGCAAGTCCGACCGGCCCGCGGATCTTGAGAAGCTGATCGATGAGAACACGCGCGCTCTTTTCTGCGAGACGGTCGGTAATCCCGCCGGCAACATCTGCGATCTTGAGGGACTCGCCGCGATTGCGCAGCGGGCCGCGATCCCGCTGATCGTCGACAACACGGTGCCGACGCCGATTCTCATCCGCCCCTTCGATTTCGGGGCCGACATCGTGGTGCACTCGCTGACGAAGTTCCTAGGCGGCCACGGCACCTCACTCGGCGGGGCAATCGTCGACAGCGGACGCTTCCCGTGGGCGGCGCAGCGTGCGCGCTACCCGATGTTCAGCGAACCGGATGAGTCCTACCACGGCCTCATCTACACCGAGCACTACGGCGCGAAGGCCTTTCTCGGGCGCGTGCGCAGTGTCTTTCAAAGAACCATCGGCGCGGTGCTCTCGCCGTTCAATGCCTTCCTCTTGTTGCAGGGCATCGAGACCGTGGCCCTCAGGGTCGAACGACACGTCGAGAATGCCAAGCGGGTCGCCGAGTTCCTGCGTGCCGATTCGCGCGTCGCCTCAGTGAGCTATGCGGGCTTCCCAGATAATCCCTACTACGCACTTGCGCAGAAGTATCTGGGCGGGCGCGCCTGCTCGCTCATGACGTTCGAGATTCGCGGCGGCTTTGATGCGGGCGCGCGCTTCTATGATGCGCTGCGCCTCTTCAAGCGCCTGGTCAATCTCGGGGATGCCAAGTCACTCGCCTGTCATCCGGCCTCCACGACGCACCGGCAGATGTCCCCGGAAGAGCAGAAAACCGCTGGCGTCGGACCGGAGACGATCCGCCTGAGCGTCGGCATCGAACACATCGATGACATCATCGCGGACCTGGATCAGGCGCTCGCGGCCGCCACGCGCGGCACATGAGCCCGTCGGACCTGCCGGCACCGCCGCGGGCGCTGTTTCCGGACGCCAGCAGCCGCACCCGGGTCGATGACGCGCTGACGCGCGCGCTGCTGGCTGCGGGTGAGCGCGTCGCGCACGGCAGCGTCATCCCAACCCTGGGAGAAACTCAGGCGGGAACTCGCGCAGTTTGATCTTGCGGTCCCGCGCTCACTCGATGAGCTCATGAGGTGGACGATCGAGCGCCTCGAGCATGGCGTCGTGCACATGAACCACCCGCGCTACTTCGGGCTTTTCAACCCGGCGGCCAACTTCCCCGCGCAGTGCGCCGATCGCATCGCCGGCGCCTTCAATCCGCAGCTGGCGAGCTCCGGTTCCTCCCCGGCGCCGGTGGAGATCGAGGCACACGTCATCCGCGCCCATCGCGCGACGCGCGGGCCTGCCGCCCGAGAGCGTGGGCCACTTCACCACGAGCGGTTCGGAGGCGAACTTCACGGCGCTCATCTGCGCGCTGACGCGCGCCGAGCCGCGCTTTGAGTCGCAGGGCGCACGCGCCTTTTTCGGCCCCCCGGTCATGTATACCTCGCGGGAGTGTCAGCCCGCCTGGTTCAAGATCGTGCACCAGGCGGGTATCGGGCGCGAGGCGCTGCACCTGATCGGCACCGACGGGCACGGTCGCATGAACGCGGGCGCGCTCGCGCAGGCGCTGTCACAGGACCGCGCCCGCGGGCAGGTGCCGGTCCTCATCTCCTCTACCGCCGGGACCACCGGGGCGGCATGATCGATCCGCTCGGCGAATGCGCGCGCATCTGCCAGCAAGAGGGCCTCTGGCATCACGTTGACGCCGCCTGGGGTGGCGCGGCGCTTGCCTCCCAGCGCCTGTGCGGGCTGCTCGCGGGCATCGAGCTGGCGGATTCGGTCACCATCGACGCGCACAAGTGGTTCGCGACCACGATGGGCTGCGGCATGTTCATCACGCGCGACCCTTCAATCCTCAGCGTGGCATTCAAGTTGGCCGCCGAATTCATGCCCTCGAGCGTCACGCAACTGGACGCGTATCTGAACACGGTGCAGTGGTCGCGTCGCTCCCTCGGGCTGCGGCTGTTTCTGTCGCTCGCGGCCGCCGGCTGGGGAGGGTACGGGCAGTACGTCGAGCGCGCCGTGGAAGTCGCCGCGCACGCGCGTGAACAGCTCGCACCGCGCGGCTGGCAGATCGCGAACGATTCGCAACTCGCCGTGCTGTGCGTCATTCCGCCGCCGGGCTGTCCGGCGATCCGCGACATCGTAAAGCGGGTACTCGCCTCCGGACGCGCCTGGGTAGCGGTCGCCAAGACCGAAGGCCGGGAAGTGATCCGGGTCTGCGTGACACACGGGGAGACTTCGCTCGCCGACGTCGAAGAGCTCGTCGGCGCGCTCGAGGCTAACCCTTAAGGGCGAGCAGCCGCTCGAGCAGCACCTCGATCGAGGTAACCGAGCGGAAATTGTCCGGCGTGATGTCCTGCTGCGGGATGCTCAAGTCAAACTCACCCTCCACCGCGAGCATCAGATTCACCATCTTGATGGAGCTCATCCCGAGCTCGCTCAGGCGCGCGTCTACAGGCAGCGACTGCCCGTCGCTCTTATTCAGAATCTGTCCCACGAGTGCCAGGAGGCGGGCACGCAATACGGGGACGGAAGCGGACTTCGCGGCAGCATCGTTCATGGGTTACGCCAATGATACCGGTTCTGTCGGGCGTGCCGTCGCTCGGCGCTCGGCGATGAAGGCGAGCCAGTTGCGGTAGATGGCCATTGCCGACCCCTGCCAGGTGTTCTGCAGTGCGGCGGCGAGGGTCGCGAACGGAAAACGCTGCAGGAGCTGCGGCGTGCGCTGCGCCAGCGCCTCGCGTTCGAATGCTTCCGTCAACTTTGTCGCCTCGGGGGACAGATAACCGATCGGCAGCGTCGGGTAGTGCGCCTGCGTACCACTCAGGTAGCGGCCGACATCGCGCCGGTATTCCTTCAGGAGCGTTGTGCTCTCGTACTCCGGGTGCCCCTGGAAGAACAGCAGAAGACTGCCACGCTCGCGGACGAAGGCATCCGCACCACTCGTGGTGGACCAACTGAGAATCGTGTAACCCGCATCGCGCAGCGCCTCCAGCGGCAGCTCGTTCCAGCGCGAGTGCGGCATGAAGAGTGGCGCGCTCACCCCCTGCAGAAGGGGGTGGCCGCCCAGGATGCTGTGCTCGTAAACGCCGCTGCGCTTCTGCGGCAGACGCTGCCGCTGAATTCCATCGAACACCTCGACGGCCGCGTGTGCCGCCAGGCACGACCAGACGCTCGCGACGGTGTGCGCCTGCGCCCACTCGAGCAGCTGGCCGAAACGCGGCCAGTAGGGCTCATCGATCAGGCGCGGTGCCCGGGGCTCGGTCCCTGTGACAATCAGCGCATCCAGGGGTTCGGCGAGGAGATCCTCGATCGGCCAGTAGCTGCGGTCGATCTCTCCCAGGGCCTCGGGCCCCCGCGGCAGCTCTGGAAAGGACGACAGCCGCACCGTGACGGGGAGGCTTCCGGCCGCCGCCTCGAGGAGGCCGCAAAACTGTGCTTCGGTCGACTGGAGCGCAGAATCGGGCATGTTATTGATGAGGCCGATGCGGATCGCAGCTTCAGCGTCCCGCCGCCCCAGGATGGTGCGGCGGGCAGTAGCCCGCGTCCTGCGGGGTTCAAGGGTTACCGGCATGATATTTCACTTATTTTTCAGGGGTCCCTTTTGTGACGACCTGCGAAGGGCGTCGCAAGGTACTGATGTATCATCGGTTAGCCAGATTACCGTCTGGCCAGAAGGAAAACTAATCTGGGGGTCTCGTTAATGGAAGCGCAGCTGATCGGGGGTACGCCTACCGGAGTCGCCGACGCCGTGGCTGCAGATCTGCCTTCGCGCGCCAAGAGCGTGGCGGCTGTGGCGGCAGCCCACGCACTGGATGTTGATGCCGCCGCGCGCTTCCCCGCGGAGTCCTTTGCCGCCGCGAAGGCCCAACGGCTCCTCGGCATCATGGTGCCGAAGACCCTCGGCGGTGAGGGTGGGAGCATCGGCGACGCGGCCGATGTGTGCTACCAGCTCGGCCAGGCCTGTTCCTCCACCGGCATGATCTACGCGATGCACCAGATCAAGATCGCGTGCATCACGCGCCACATGGGTGCAAGCGTCGCGCTGCAGCAGCTGCTCAGGCGCCTGTGCGCCGAGCAGCTGCTACTCGCCTCATCGACCACCGAGGGCCAGGGCGGGGGCAACATCCGCTCCAGCGAAGCCCCGATTGAACCCCTGGACGGCGGCCGCATTGCTCTTGAGCGCAAGGCGAGTGTCATCTCCTACGGCGCGTACGCCGATGGGGTCGTGACCACGGCGCGGCGGGCGGCGGATGCGAGTGCGTCCGATCAGGTACTGGTGGCGCTGCTCAAGAGTGATTACACACTCACGCGGCTGCAGGGCTGGAACGCGCTCGGCATGCGCGGCACCTGCAGCGAGGGCTACATGCTCAAGGCGAACGCGGTGGCCGACCAGGTACTGCCCGACCCCTACGAGGTCATTCACGCGCGCACGATGGTGCCCTCGGCGCACCTCTTGTGGGGCTCGGTGTGGACCGGAATTGCCGCGAGCGCTACCGCGCGCGCACAGGCCTTCATCCGCAACGCCATGCGTCACAGCAATGGACAGCTGCCCCCCGGTGCGCCGCAGTTCACCAAGGCGATGGCGACGCTACGCACCCTGCGCGGGATGCTGTCCAGCTCGCTGCGCCGATACCAGCACGTCATGGACGATCCGCAGGCCCTCGCGAGCCTCGACTTCCAGACCATGATTACGCTCACCAAGGTCGAGGCCTCGGAGCTGGCCGCCTCGACCGTCATGAGCGCCATGCGCGCCTGCGGCCTTGCCGGCTACCGCAACGACGGTGACTATACCCTCGGCCGTCATCTGCGCGACGTACTGTCCTCACCGATCATGATCAATAACGATCGCATCCTCGCAAATCTGGCGACGCCGGCGCTGATGAGCGCCATCCCGACGTCGCTGCGCGAGTGATTGCCGCGGCTCTGCCCGCGCACCGTCCGGAGCTCTACCGACGATGAGCGTTTCTCAGGCTGAAACCGCCCCAAACGATCCGCTCGCGGCCATTGCGGGTGCGCTTTTTCGGGACATGGGAGTCGATGGCGTCTACGCCCGCAGTGCCCTGTACGAGGGGGTCATCGAAAAGCTCACCGCCTACATTTCTGCGCAGCGCGACCCGCGTGCGGAGGTGCTGCGTTTCCCGCCGGTGATGAGCCGCAAGCAGCTGGAGAAGTCCGGCTACCTTCTGAGTTTTCCGAACCTGCTCGGCTGCGTGTGCGCACTGCATGGCACGGAGGCTCAGATCCGCAGCGCCGCCGACCGCTGCCAGGAAGGCGGCGACTGGACCAGTTCGCTTGCGGCCGTGGACCTTGTGCTCTCACCGGCCGCCTGCTACCCGGTTTATCCTCTGGTGGCGAGCCGCGGCGGCATTGGCGCCGGCGGGCTCATTTTCGACGTGTCCGCCGACTGCTTCCGCCGCGAGCCCTCGCGCTCGCTCGACCGGCTGCAGTCTTTCCGCATGCGCGAGTTCGTGCGCATCGGCAGCCCCGAGGAGATACGCGTTTTTCGCGAGGGCTGGATGAGCCGTGCCCAGGGGCTCGCCGATGAGCTCGCGTTGCCTTACACGGTCGACGTGGCGAGCGATCCCTTCTTTGGCCGAGTCGGGCAGATGATGGCGGTGAGTCAGGTGCAGAACTCGCTTAAGTTCGAGCTGCTCATTCCGTTCTACCCGGGGGCGAAGCCCACGGCTTGCATGAGCTTCAACTATCACCAGGCACACTTCGGTGAGGTGTGGGGACTGTACGATGTCCGCCACGAGCATGCGCATACGAGCTGCGTGGCCTTCGGCATGGATCGCCTCGCGGTGGCGCTCTTCGCCAACCACGGCATCGATCTTGCGCGCTGGCCTGCCTCGGCGCGCCGCGCGCTCGCGCTATGACCGAAGCTGGGACCCGGTACAGCACGGTTTGTGGCCGCACATAGCACATGCCGCTTGATGCGCGCGCCAAGCGCTTCCTGGATACGCTGGCCGCGCTGAACCCGCCCAGCGCGCTTTCGCTCAGCGCGGCTGAGCGGCGCAACGCTCTGAAGCACCTCCTGAGCTTCGCCGGGCCGTCCGAGGCCGTCTCGGCAGTCGAGGACCACGCACTGTCCGGACCCGCCGGCGCGCTCGCCGTGCGCCTCTATGCGCCCGCCGGAGCACCCTCCGGGCAGATCCTCCCGGGCCTGATTTATTTTCACGGCGGGGGCCTCGTGGCAGGGACTCTGGACACACACGACCCCATCTGCCGCTCGCTCGCGAACGCGAGCGGCTGCCGCGTGGTTTCGGTCGACTATCGTTTGGGCCCCGAGAGTCGCTTTCCCGCGGCCCTCGAAGACGGGTACGCGGCCGCGGCGTGGATCGCAGCTCAAGCCAGGGACCTTGGTATTGACGCGCAGCGCTTGGGCATCTGCGGCGATTCGGCCGGGGCGACCCTGGCGGCGGTGGTCTGTCAGATGATGGCGCGCTCGCAGGAAGTGCCGCTGGCGTTTCAGTTTCTCCTGTGTCCGATCATGGATTTTGCCGCGGAGAGCGACTCGCGCCGCAGCTTCGCTCAGGGCTACCTGGTGGATCGGGAGACGCTCGAGCACGATCTCAAGTACTACCTGGCGCCGGATACTGATCCTGCCGATCCACGCGTGTCACCGCTGCGCGCGGCGGACCTTAGGAATCTTCCGCCGACGATCATCCATACGGCCGAGTACGATCCGCTGCGCGATGAGGGCTGCGCCTATGCCGAGCGCCTCGAGGCGCTCGGCGTCAGGACGATTTACCGCTGCCATCCCGGTATGATTCACCTGTTCTACGGGATGGGCGGGCTCATCCCGTACGCCGGTAATGCCTTCGCGCAGATGGGTGCCGACATCCGCAGCCTCCTTGAGGCAGCCGGAGCCGCACGGGGTACGCAGGAATGACGGATCGCTCGCAGGTTGAACAGCTGGTGAAGGAGTTGCACGCCGCGCGTCTGGCCGGGGACCTCGAGCGGTTGTGCCGGGTTTTCTCGCCCGATGCGCGCTTGCGCATCGCCGGCTCAAGTGACGGCAAACCGATTGCGATTGATGCGAGCCGCATCGCACGCATCCGACCCTGGCTTTCGATTCTGGTGAAGACCTTCCGGTTGAGCCGCTATGAGCTCTTGTCTCTTACGATCGAGGGTGCAAGCGCGGCGGCCCACTGGCGTGTCGTCATTGAGTCGAAGATCACCGGGATTAGCATTCCGACCGAGCTCGTCGACCTGATCGAGGTGCGCGGCGGCCAGATCATCTCCCAGATCGAGTTCTTTGTTCCGATCTGAAGGTTCTAAGCCGACTTCGATTCGAGCCTCGTCGCGCCGCTACTTCCCGGAGCGACGCTCCAGGCGCATGTGCAACGGATAGCGGGTACGCAGGTTGATCCCGGCTTCCAGCTCGATCGCTCTGTCCGGCACGTAGGTGAATCGGTAGTGCCGCGCTACCTTGTATAAGTGCATCAGTATCTCGTAGAGCGCGAGGGATTCGCCGATGCAGTGCCGCGGGCCGGCCGCGAACGGCATGTACGCGAAGCGCGGGCGATCCGCCTCGTGTTCCGGTGCGAAGCGCTCCGGCCAAAACTTGTCCGGTTGCTGCCAGAAATCAGGGTGGCGGTGGGTGAGATACAGGGGCAAAAGCACGTTCGTGTTCGGTGGTACCTCATACCCGCCAAGCACGTCGGCCTCGATGGTACGGCGGAAAAGGACCCATCCGGGCGGGTAAAGGCGTAGCGTTTCACTGACGACCTGCTGCGTGTAAGTGAGTGCCTCCATTGCTGCGAGGCTCGGCGCGGGGGTGGCGGCCGTAGCGTCAATCTCGGCATACAGCCGGGCGGCAACCGCGGGGTGTTCTGAAAGCAGATACCAGCTCCAGTTAAGTCCGCTGGCGGTGGTCTCATGCCCGGCGACGATGAGCGTCATCGCCTCGTTCACCAGCTCGACCTCACTCATCCCTGCGCCGCTTTCCTTGTCGCGTGCGCTCATGAGCATCGCGAGAAAGTCGAAGTGCTCTTCACTCGAGGAACGGCGCTGCCGGATCACTTCGAGCAGCACCTTGGCCAGCGCGCGAAACTTGATCACGAATTCCAGGTTGCGCGCGGGGTCCTTGGCGACCACCTCGAAAGGGTTGACACCCAAGCGCTGCACGAGACGATCCAAGTCCCGACCGAGGATCGAGCGCATCACGATCTCAAGCGTCAGCTCGCTCGTTTCATCCGTCACATTGATGGGCTCACCGCTGCGGGCCAGCGTGTCCCAGCGAGCGATGTAGCGCTCGTTAGCGTCGTCGATTACGTTCGCGAACTCTGTGATCACGCGCCGGTGAAACATCGGCTGCATCATGTAACGCTGGCGGGTCCACAGGTCACCCTCACTCGTCATGATGCCGTTGCCAAGCAGGAGCTTGATTCGGTCGATGCCGACGCCTTTGGTGTAGTTGCGATGATTCGACACGAGGACGCGCTTGACATCATCTGGGTGATGGATGACGTAGCTGTACGAACGCCGCGAAGGGACGAATACGCGGTATACGTCTCCGTGACGGGCGAACAATTGGATCATTCGCTCCAGCGAGTCAGGCGTGGAGCCGACGTCGAATTGCAAGTCCGCCTCGGGCGGCGACGCGTTCGCGGTCGAGGCAGGGCTCATACGGCGCGGACTCCGTCACTCGACCGCTCTATTTTCGCGCGGCGCATCACATGTTCCTCGGGTGTCGCCGATCCGTGACCAGGAATAAGATAGCATTCACTGCGCGGCGAGAGCACGGAACATCGATCGAAGGGTTCAGCCAAATGCGGCGGCCCGGACGCGATCAGTTGCGGCTGGTCGCGATCACTGCCCGTTGGGCCACGACAATTCA